>Ga0055480_10000013_pt1 | contig 51422 bp, 49 predicted proteins | sample Muzzi_PWB_D2_FD_57935 | JGI IMG/M metagenome (GOLD analysis project Ga0055480, IMG submission 57935) | Wetland microbial communities from San Francisco Bay, California, USA, that impact long-term carbon sequestration - Muzzi_PWB_D2 | ecosystem: Environmental > Aquatic > Marine > Wetlands ... | reverse complement strand
CTCGATCGCCAGATCCGGGCAGCGCAGCTCGCACATCCGGCAGCAGATGCAGTCTTCCGGCCGGACAACGGTCGACTTGTCGGCCTTGTCCAGCTCTAGCACTTTGGTTGGACAGAACTTGACGCAGATGCCGCAGCCCTTGCACCAGTCCCGGTTGATGGTAATTTCTTTTAGTTTCTTCTTGGCCATTAAACCGACCTCTTTTCCTTGCCTGTTGAAGATTCAGGGCCCAGCCCGGAAAGCTTGCAGTTCTTTTTTGCCGATGATCACCTGCAGTCAAATGACTGCATTGTGACTGCCTGTTGCCGTGTCAACGACAAGAGGATGAGCAAGAAGCATACCGGGCGGTCGTAATGTCTCTTGTTTCGTGTGCATATCAAGTAACATGCTGAATATATAGTGTTATGTTTGCGTGCTTGAAGAAAGGTACGCGTGTGCCGGCTTGTCGGACGGTTCTGTTGCAAGATATGATTGATTATTTCATCAATCTTAAAGGAGCAGGGGGTGGAAAAGTTGATAAAATATCATATATTTCAGTATGTTGTTTTGACTTGAGGATTTACTCAAAATTGCTGAAAAGAAACAACGGTGGAAAGGTCTGGCCACGGCAAATACCTTCTGATGAAAGGTTGCCGGCAACTTTGCTTATCTTTCCATGGGGATTTGCCTGAAAATTTTCGCAGGCGGGTCGTTCTCGTTGCAGAGGATACCCCAGTCGCGCGCATCCTCTGCAAATCGAGGCTCGGTCCAGGGAATGCTTCCTTCATTGGTACTCGAATTGTTGCTGGCGGGAGGTGTTGATTATTTGCTCAATGTTTTTGCAAACGAGTTGCGGTGACGATGAAAAAACATCTATTTATATGGTCTTATGCTTTCTTGAACAAGTGGTCAAAATTACAAAATGAGACGTCGACGGGAAGGTTGCAAGGCACGAATAGGTTCTGGCCGGTGGAAATTTTAGTGAGATTGGGTGTGTCGGTAGAACCCGACGAAGGCCCTAGGTGCAAACCCGTTGCTGACTAATAGTTGTATTCAGGGGTTGCTGTAGCTATACTGTTATTGCTTTTCGTGGTCTTTGAAGAGCTGGATGTTAAATTTCTCACGGGGGGATGTACCATGCAAAGAGCTGTTGACAGTACAGAAAACTCGTTGCCGGGGAAATTGAACTGGCCGGATGGTAGCAGAAATGAACGTTGATACGGACTGGAGCATAATTACCTGGCAGGATGCACCGGTCTTTGACTACCTGAGATTACTGCAGAGAATGCTGGGCGATGAGCAGGTAGCCAGAAAGATTATCGAGATTTACTGGTCGAGATTGCCCGGCCAACTCGAACAAGTCAAGGAGCTGGCCGCAGCCGACCGTCAGGGTGAGCTGCTCCGGCTGGTGCACACCATCAAGGGGAGTTCCGGCACTGTCGGAGCCATGCAACTTTTTCTGTTATTCAAAGAGCTGGAACGCGCCGCACAAAGAAAGGAGCCCTTACAGGCACTCCTTAAAACCATTGACAAACAGGTTCAGGAGTTCGAGATCGTGCTGCGCCGCGCCCTCTCCTGAATGTCTGCTGCCTGCAACATCCCGGTGCCATACTGCCTGGGCACCGGGACATTGCTGTTAGTGGAAGAGTTTTTCGTATTGCTGGTATCCTTCTGCGGCCAGCTTATCCGCAGGGATGAACTTTAATGCCGCCGAATTGATACAGTACCTGAGACCGGTTGGTGCCGGGCCGTCTTCAAAGACGTGACCCAGATGGGAATCGGCCTTCTTGGAACGGACCTCGGTTCGGACCATCAGCCAGCTCCTGTCTTTGTGCTCGACAATATTATCTTTCACCAGCGGTTGGGAAAAGCTCGGCCAACCGGTTCCCGAATCATATTTGTCAAGAGAACTGAACAGCGGCTCGCCGGAGACGATATCGACATAGATACCCGGCTTCTTGTTGTCCCAATATTCGTTGTTGAAAGCCGGTTCGGTACCTTCTTCCTGGGTTACTTTATACTGGAGCGGGGTCAGCCGGCTCTTCAGATCTTTCGTATCGGTTGACATCGTCGTGTCGCTTTTCATCATGCTGTCGTTTTTCATCATGGTATGGAATTCCTTCCCCTCCCAGTGTTTTTTCAGAAAGGTATCCCGGCCGGAACCACGGCGGTAGAAACCATATCGAAACGGATTCTTTTTATAGTAATCCTGGTGATACTCTTCAGCCCGCCAGAACTCAGGTGCGGCAGTAATCATCGTCACAATCGGCTTATCGAAGATTTTGCTCTGTTCCAGCTGCTGTTTTGATGTCTCGGCCAACTCTTTCTGCATGTTGTTATAGTAGAAGATCCCAGAGATATACGCATGGCCCCGATCGACAAACTGACCGCCGTCGTCGGTGGGATTGATCTGCTGCCAGAAGGTGTCGAGAAGCTTTGCATAGGTGATTTTCTGTGGATCATAGACGATCTGCACCACCTCGATATGATGGCCCTCGGCGTAATCACGATAGGTGGGCATCTTTGTCGTGCCACCGGCATAACCGGAGGTGACCGAGATTACTCCGTCAAGCTTTTCAAAGGGCTTTTCCATACACCAGAAACAGCCCCCGGCAAAGAGAGCTTTCTCGGTCATCGTGGGCGCCTCGTCCGATGACATTGGTTTATCCTGACTGCTGTTTCCTGCCGGCACACAGGCTGCGAGCAGGGCGATGACCAGTCCGATAGTCATATATAAAATAGTTTTCATAGCCTTTCCTCCAAGATTGCAGTTACGGGAAGCTGAAATAGATTCCGTTCACTCTATGGTAAAGCATAGATATAAATTCGGTTTAAAGGCATTGTAAAGATCATGTAAAGATAGACAATTACCTTGCATTAGCTGCCGAGGAGTTGCTGAGCACTAGATTTTCTTACCCGACTGGCAGGGTCAGCCAGATAGAAGTGGTGCCGTCATGACTCTCCGCTCCAACGTGGCCGCCATGGGCCTCAATCAGTTCCTTGGTGATAGACAGACCAATTCCTGCGCCGCCAGCATCCCTTGAACGGGACCGTTCGGTTCGAAAAAAACGTTCAAAGATAAACGGCAGATCCGCCTGGTCAATTCCAGGGCCGCTGTTGGAAAAACGGATTTCCACCTCCTTGTGCCGGCCGGCGACGCTGATCTCGACCTTACCTTGTGCAGGTGTATACTTGTGGCTGTTCTCCAGAAGATTACGCAGGGCCTGCAGGAGCTTGTCGCGATCGGCGGATACGGTAAGGCCCTTTTGAAAGCTGGTGGAGACCGAGATGTTCTTTTCCTGAAACCCTGCGCTGTACAGGCCGAGGATCTGGTTGAGCTCTGCCGCCGGGTCAAGCTTTTCACGTTTCAGAAAGGCCCTGGCGGCATCCGCCCGGGCGAGCTGTTGGAGACTGTCGACCAGGTGGACCAGGCGCAGGTTCTCTTCCTGCAGCATCTTCAGGGTTCGCGGCGAGGGTTCGATAACCTTGTCGTTGAGCGCTTCCAGATAGCCCCTGAGGTTGGTGAGCGGCGTCCGCAGCTCGTGGGCGACGTCGGCCACCATGTTTTTCCTCAGTTGTTCAATACGTTCAAGGGAGTCGGCCATACGGTTAAAGGCCAGGCCCAACTGGCCGACCTCATCTTTGGTAACCACATCAACTCGGGCATGGAAATGGCCTGCAGCTATATCTTTTGTGATATTGCTCATCTGGGACAGGGGCTGGAGGACCCGGCGGGTAAGGACGAAACTGAGCAGGAAAGCGACTCCCAGGGCGGCAAGACTGGCCCAGAGCAGGTAGTAATGGATTGAGGTGAGAAACATCTGATGGATATCCGTCGGCGAAACGTCATATTTTTTCATCAGGGCCATAAAATAGGCGGCGGCGAGTTGATTGATGGCCAGCCAGATAATCAGGGTGATAACCCCGATGACCGGGACCACGGTAATCAGCAGCAGTTTCCAGAGGAGGCGGTTGCGTACCCAGTTCATTGTTCGTCGCCTTCGGTAAATTTATAGCCGAAGCCCCGCACGGTGATGATATATTTGGGTTTGGCCGGATCTTGCTCTATTTTTTGTCTGAGGTTGCCGATATGCACATCTATGACTCGGTCGACGACGCTTTCACCATCCTGGTAAAAATGCCGGAGCAGCTCGGATCTGGAGAAAACCCTGCCGGGAGCACCCATCAGGGCGCAGAGGAGTTTATATTCCGAGCCGGTCAGGTTAACCGGATTGCCGCCGAGACGCACCCGGTGTTTCTCCGGTTCGACCACCAGGTCGTGGCAGGTGAGTCGCCCGCTGGTCTCGGATTCCACCGGCCGCACCCGCCGCAGTATAGCCTTCACCCTTGCCACCAGTTCCCGAGGACTGAACGGTTTGACCACATAATCATCGGCACCCAGGGAGAGGCCGGTGACCCGATCGATCTCCTCTTCACGGGCAGTGAGCATCAGGATAGGCACGTTGGAGAACGTCCGCAGCTGCCGGCATACTTCCCAGCCATCGAGGCTCGGCAGCATGATGTCGAGGACAACAAACCCCGGTCGGTGCTGTCTGGCCAGCCGCAGGGCGGTTTCCCCGTCGGCGGCTTTGATGGTTTTAAAGCCGTCGCGCTCAAGATAGGTCTGCACCAGGGTGGCAGTATTGGGGTCATCTTCAACAATGAGCACCGGGCCGTTACAGTTATGAGGCATCATCGGCAATCCTTCGTTTAGCTAGTCAGAAGAAGGCGGAAACGATCATTAAAAGAGTCTTACGATTTTCTATACAATATCAATGAGGAAGAATATGGCAAGGAGCGAGAGCGGGCAGGAGGAAATGGACACTCGATTTTTCCTGAAAAGATGTTGTCGACCCGGAGAGCATGAACTCCGGGTCGATGAAACGCACTGTCAGTTGATCAGTAATTCAGTTAAGGCGTTGTAGACGTCTCGTAGATATATAACTCCGACAACCTTGCCGTCGCTCCTGGTGACCGGCAGCCGTCTGATCTGCTCCGTCATCAGGATATCGGCACAGCGCAGGAGTGTCTCCTCGGCGGAGATGGTCCTGACGTCTTCCGTCATTATCTTACTGACGGTGATCGATCGGATGGTTGCTGTTTTCGACTCCCGAATCGATTCCCAGGAGATATTATCGTGGTGTTCATCAAAGTACATATGCGAAGGAATCAGAATGCGCAGAATATCTTTGGTGGAGACGATGCCTACCAGATTCATGGCGCCATCGAGCACGACGATCCCGTTCACGGAGAGGCCATGTCCCCGTTTGGTGGATTTCATAACCCGGATGGCTTCGCGCAGGGGCATTTCCGGGGTCAGCCAGTTTTTGATCGGTTCCATAAGGTCTTTGACTTTCATCATTCCTCCTTTTGGGGTATTGAACGGCCGGTTCCAGTCAACTCATCGTAACAGGGATGCGAATCTGCAGGAAATGGTCCGTGATAAAACCGTGTATCCCATGAGGCTATGGTAACATAGAACAGCTCTGGTATTCAATGTGTCTTATGCTGAAAATAAACAAAATTAATGAAAAGGTGTTCCCCGGCCGTGTTGTCCGGCGGGGAAGAACGCTTGACTGTCGACCGGAGCGGGGCTTACCCTCTCAGACCTGTTGCAAGGCATTATTTTTGACTGGTGGTTTGCCTATCTAGTTCTTTTCGCACGGCAATCCCGAGTTTTTCCAGGGTATAGGGCTTTTGGATATATTCGCCGGCGCCAAGCTGAAGAAGTTTTTTGACCTGTTTCGATTCGGAAAAGCCGCTGGTAATGATTGCCTTCTGGCCTGGGTAGAGCTGGATGATTTTCTGATAGGTCTCAAGGCCGTCGAACCCTCCGGGCATGACCATATCGAGGATAACCAGATCGACCGGCTGCTGTTGAATGGCCTCGAAGGCCTTTTCACCACTAACGGCGGTATGCACGGTATAGCCGAGTTTTGCGAGCATGCTTTTGGCAATGTCAAGCTGTTCGGCAATATCATCCACGACCAGAATAGATTCACTGCCGATATAATCATCGAGGACAATCCGCCGCTGCTGGGTTACGGCGTTTTCTCTGGTTGTCGGCAGATAAAACATGAAAGTCGTTCCTCTGCCCTCGTGGCTTTCGATATCTATGTAACCCCGGTGATCTTTTATCGTCGCCCAGATGACGGTCATGCCAAGACCTGTACCGCTGTGGTGCATTGATTTTTTTGAATAGAAGGGTTCGAAGATACGCTTGAGATCAGCTTTGGGGATCCCCACCCCGCAATCCATCACCGAAAGACGGACGTATTCGCCTTCCGGAATAGTCTCATAGCCGGCCAGCTGGCAATCGACATAGATATTGGCGGTGGCGATGACCATTTCTCCACCGGCAACCATGGCCTCCAGCCCGTTGTTCGTGATGTTCATGATTACCTTTGACAGGTGGACGGATGACCCTTTGATATTCAGAAGGTTCTCCTGCAAGTCAGTGCGTATTGTCGTATCGCCATGTCTGGCTTTTATGAGTTGAAACTCAGCGGATTCAAGATAATCGGAGATGATGGTGTTGAGGTCGCAGATTTCATCGATAGAAACGCTGCGCCTGGCGAGAGTAAGCAGATCCTGGACAATGATCGCCGCCTTCTTGCCGGATCGCTGAATTACCTTGATTTTTTCGTGCAGCGGATCGTTTTTAGGGATTTCCAAAAGGAGAAGGTCAGGATAACTGACCAGTCCGCTGAGGATATTATTCAGATCGTGGGCAATACCCGCTGCCAGATTGCCGATCAATTCCATCTTTTGCGCCTGGAGGAGCTGTTGTTCGAGTCGTTTTCTGTTATTGATATCCCTGACGATGCCCTGGGTACCGAGAAAGGTTCTGGAACCTTGATCGTTCGGACGATAGATGCCTTCCGCCGATAAACTGAAATATGTACTTGTCTCCGCCGGATCGGCAACGTCCTTGGTGAGAAGAAGACGGATTTCCAGGTCAAGGGTCGCGCGTTCCCCGGTTCTCCTCTCGTTCATCCGGTATCGAGCCTTGTCAAGATCCTCAGGGTCCACCAGGTCCAAAATAGGGCGGCCGAGCAGAGGCTCAGGTGATTTGAGATACTTGGCAATTGCCGGACTGATAAAGGTAATATTGCCGCTACTGTCCAGGCGAAAAACGATGTCCGGAATCGTCTTCAGGATAGACTGGAGGCTGGTCTCACTGGACTTCAGCAGAAGAAGAGTGTCGCCGGTTTCAGCTCTTGCCTGTTGCTGGAAATGGTGGAATTTGACGATGAGCAGCAGACATGATCCGAGGCTAACTGAAAGGGTCGGCAGGAGAGGAGAAAAAAGATACCCGCTGTGCTGGTAGACGGTTGCTGCGGCAAACCAGCTGAGGCCGACGCCCAGCAGACACAAAAGGAGGGCCGGGATTGCCGACAGATAAGCGATACAGCCAACCAGAAGAAGGCAGAGCAAGAGACTTATTATCGTCTCCCAGATGGGAAAAAGCGGTGTCCGGACGGGATGCAACTTTGCTGTCAGGGCGGTGAGAGCAGACCTGTAAAGGTCAAGGGAACTGCTTGCCGAGGTGAGCGGTGTTGAGTATTTCTGGGCTAAGCCGGCGGCAGTCAGTCCCACCAGAACGATTTTGTTGCTGAACAATGCCGGTTTTGTTTCCCCATCCAGTATGTTTTTTGCTGACACCTGTTTGATCGTTTGTCTGTCGACCGGACCAAGGAGAAAATTACCGTGCTGATCGGTGGGAATGGTAAAATCGGCCAGCGAAAACCGGGGAGTCCTGCTGCCGTTCGTCTTGACGGTGAGAACCTCCTGGTGCAGAGACTGCATCAACACGGCAAGGGCAAATGAGGGGTAGAGTTTGCCCTCGTATTCTATAAGGAGTGGCAAACGGCGTAAAACACCATCAATATCGGCCTTGCCGTTGAGGAATCCGGAGGTTGAAACGGCATCCGTCAGCACCTGGTAATTGCAGATACAGCCATCTGCCTGATAAAATTGAGAGACCTGTGAGGGGCTGCCCCCTCTCTCCCCGGTAATGGTTACGGGATGCATGATACAGGCCGGGGAGCTTGGTGTTTTTTCGTTGAAAAGGAGTGTGTAACCGAGGACATACGGGCCATTGCTCAGGGTTTCAGCCAGATAGATGTCATAGTCGAGGATAGCCGACGGCAGACCTGAGGTATCGATAACATAGCCGAAATCGTCTTTCAGCGTCTTTTGCCAGAGGCGCGGAGAGGTTCTGTCCTGTTCCGGGAAGATGATGTCAATGCCGATGCTTTTTGCTCCACCGGCGGCAATCTTTTTCAGGAGACGGGCCACCCGATAACGCGGCCATGGCCATTGACCGTACTTCTCGACACTCGTTTCATCGATAGCCACGGTGACAATGTCAGGCTCTGGTGCAGACACCGAAGCTGTGGCGAGAATGGCGTCGGTGACTCTGAGATTGACAATCTTGACTGCCTTCGGCTCTAGAAGGTAGATTGCTGAAAAAAAACCGGTCAACAGTAATCCGCTGGCAAGAAGAGTCAGGATGAGACTCCGACGGTTATCTGACGACAACCTCAACTCTTCGATTCCTCGGTTCATGGACATTATCTGCTGTTTTTATCAGCGGGTTCTCTTCGCCGTGGGAAGTCGATGTGATGTATGCCGGATCGACCCCCTTTTCGACGAGAAGACGTTGGATGGCCGACGCCCTTCTGCGGGAGAGCTGTAAATTAAAATCGCTGTCACCAGCCGTATCCGTGTGGCCTATGACGCTTATGTTCTGGGAACTCCTGTCGGCGATCATCTGGATGATTTCAGGCAGAGTTTTCGTCGACGCAGCTGTTAATTCTGTCGATTCCTGTTTGAAATAGAGGATAAAATGGACGGGTTGCTCAGGCAATATGTTGAGCACTGGAGAAAAATTCGCCTCGATTTCTTCCTCAGAAAGAATTTTCGGGGAGGACGGGATATCCTGACGCCCCTTTACCACGGTGGCCTCCCTGGCTTTGGTAATATCAATCGAAGCTGCATCCGTGCTCACTGTAACATGGCCCACTTTGCCGTCTGGATCGGGGAGGAGGACGACGGTCGTCTTCTTTGCACATCCGCACAAGAGCACAAAGAGCAGGGAAAAAATACAAAGCAACAGGTGAGTCTGTTGATGATTACTCTTCATAACACTGGTCTCCAGGTAAGTTCATGGCATCATGAACAGCGCTCTTTAAAAGAGCCAGAAAAAAGGGACATCCCACAAGGGGGTATAAGTACCTTGGCAGTACCTCTAAGTAAGTAATGTTAAATAAATCTCCTGGTTTCTTGCTATTTTTGATGACGTCGTAAAAACTACCCAAAGGGCATAGAAATCTTCACCTTCGAAGCTGAGGGTTTTACTTAGCCATTCCTTTGTTAAAGGTTTTTACGAATTTGTCATTTTTGACAGATTTTCCGGGGTAAGGTACTAATCGACTTTTACCAGAAATTTCGTGCCTCGCACCCCCAGGGTGGCGTCAGGGGTTTCGAGCTCTACCTTTTCCGGGGCCAGCTTGGCAATCTGCCCGGTGATAAACGAAAAGGTACCTTTGACCATTCTGGCGATAAAAGACAGTTCCTTCTTCACCGGGTTAAAGAGAAAGTGCTCGATGGACATTTCACTGTTTGGACCGAGGGCAACAACCGTATCGTCCTCAAAAATCAGACCGGCACTACTGTCCGCTCCGGTTGTTATGGAATCACCCTGGATGATCCGCATATTGGCCACGGCCATGATGGTGGTCTCAGCGCTGGTGATGTAGACTTCGCCTGATACGGTTTTGATGATTCCCGCGGAATCAGGCCGAGCCAACGTACTCTGCGGCCCGAAAAAAAGAAGAGAAATGCAAAAGAGAATACCGTAGATGCGTTTCAACGTTTATGCCTCCTGACCGAATATTTCCAAGGCAGATGCCTTTTAAAGAGACGTGCAGAGAATAGGTCATTAAGTTGACAACATGTATCTTATAACCCTATCACAAAGAAGGAAAAAGGAAAATAAAAATACCGGACGAATTCACCAACCATCCCGGACTTTTAATTTTTTGCCGTAGGTTCTCTCTGGAAAAAGTTAAACCAATAAAATGCAGCCGGATACACTAAGAATGGCAGTTCTTGTAGAGCTTTTCGGCCTTTGCGCAGGGTAAAATTGCTTGCTTTTTTTCTAAATTTTCTTAAAACAGGAGGGCACGCAGCACATTCACTGGATATGAGCAATTTTTAACCGTATATGGGTCGACAATCCGCTTTTCGAATGGAAGAACTTCCGGAACGGACCGCAGGGTTGTGCCATGCTGACCGCGATACAAGACCGCAGAACCGACACCTTGGGATACTTATTTAACGAAGGAGAACATAATGACCGTACATGTCGCAGATCACCCACTGATCAAGCATAAGCTCGGTCTTATGCGTCAACATGACATTTCAACCAAGGATTTCCGCGATCTCGCCTCGGAGGTTGCACTTTTGTTGACCTATGAGGCGACAAAAGATCTGCAGACCAGGAAAAAAACCATTCAGGGCTGGGCCGGGCCGGTAGAAGTCGAAGAAATGAAGGGCAAAAAGATAACTATAGTGCCCATCCTGCGTGCCGGACTTGGGATGATGGATGGGGTTATCGATCTGATTCCTTCCGCCAAGGTCAGCGTCGTCGGATATTACCGTAACGAGGAAACCCTGCAGCCGGTCGAATATTATGTTAAAACGGCAAACGACATTGGCGAACGGGTGGCGCTGATCCTCGATCCCATGCTGGCTACAGGCGGTACTCTGCTGGCCACCATCGAGACCCTGAAAAATGCCGGCTGTAAAACTATTAAAGGGCTTTTTCTTGTTGCCGCCCCGGAAGGGTTGAAAAAGATCACCGAGCTCCATCCCGATGTGGAGATCTATGTCGCTGCGGTTGATGAGAGACTCAATGAGGTTGGTTATATCCTGCCGGGACTAGGCGATGCCGGGGATAAGATCTTCGGCACAAAATAAAGCGCCGAGAGTCATTACAGGTTCTGTAATGACTCTTTTTTTTGCACGTGAGGCACCACTTAGAATTCAAGCGGGAACGGAATTCCTGTGAAAGATAATAAAAATTGGAATTAACAAACTCATAAATACCTTAAAATCAGCGATGGCCAAGTAAAAAACTTCAGCTTCGAACGTGAAGATTTCTATGCCCTTTGGGTAGTTTTTACGACGCCATCAGAAGTAACCTGTGGAGGTTGTAGTAATGTCCGAAGTATCACCCAACTCAAACTATCAGTTCCGGTTCTGTGACGGTCTGCTGGGAGCCCAGATGCTGTTTGTCGCTTTCGGGGCGCTGGTCCTGGTCCCCATCCTGACGGGTCTCGATCCCAACGTAGCCCTTTTCACCGCCGGTCTCGGAACGCTGATCTTCCAGGTGATAACCAAGGGGAAGGTACCTGTTTTCCTCGCCTCGTCCTTTGCTTTCATTGCACCGATAATTTATGGGGTCCAGACCTGGGGAATACCGGCGACCCTCTGCGGTCTTACGGCGGCAGGTCTCTTGTATGTTGTCATAAGTTTTGCCATCCGTTTTTTCGGTGCAGAGATTCTGCACAAGTACCTTCCGGCGGTGGTTACCGGCCCGGTCATCATGGTCATCGGCCTGGTTCTGGCTCCCGTTGCGGTGCATATGGCCATGGGTCGTACCGGCGACGGCTCAGCCTGGCTTGTTCCCGAGAGGACGGCGATGATCGTCTCGGGTGTTTCCCTGGCGACAACCATGCTCGTTGCCCTGCTCGGTAAAGGATGGCTACGGCTCCTGCCGATTTTAACCGGCATCGTTGCCGGTTATGCGACCTCCCTGCTCCTTGATTTTACTGGATATTCAGGGGGGATGCAGGCTGCCTTCGATCCCGGTGCCCTGCAAAACTGGACCAAACCCATCCTTATCTCCTTTGCCCCGATTGCCGAAAAGGCCTGGCTGACCATGCCTGCCTTTGTGCTTCCCGAATGGAAATGGGAAGCGGTCCTGTTCATCGTGCCGGTGGCAATTGCTCCGGCCATTGAACATGTCGGCGACGTGCTGGCCATCGGTTCCATCACCGGCAAGGACTATGTTGCCGACCCGGGAATTGAGAACACCATGCTCGGTGACGGCATCGCCACATCTATAGCCTCCATGCTTGGCGGACCGCCGAATACCACCTATTCCGAGGTGAGCGGTGCAGTGGCCCTGACCAAGGCCCACAACCCGGCTATCATGACCTGGGCGGCATTATCCGCTATTCTTCTTTCCTTTGTAGGCAAGATCGGCGCAGTGCTGGCCACCATTCCAACCCCGGTCATGGGTGGCATCATGATCCTGCTCTTTGGCATGATCACCGTCGTCGGAATCAATACTCTGGTGAAATCAGGCCAGGATCTGACGACTCCCAGGAATCTTATCATCGTAGCGGTGATCCTCGTCTGCGGCATCGGAGGGATGAAGTTTACCGCCGGTTCTTTTGCTATCGAAAAAATCGGTTTGGCCGGAATACTTGGTCTGCTGCTGAATATAATTTTACCCCAGGAAAGGAAGCAGGTTTCTCCGGTGGCAACTGAATATGTGGCACCTGAAATCGCCAGTGAGTAACAAGAGATATTTCTCATCGGGTCCGCTATCATCCATTTTCCAAATGTAGATGGCGGCTAAATGAGCCTTGCTTTGACAAAATAGAGACAGTCTTCAACCGGAGGAAGTAATGAAATTTCCAATAGATTTGAGTGAGTATACCCCACAGAATTATGATCTGAACCAGGAACAGCTCACTGCCGAGCAGCGACAGGTGCTGACAAAAAACATACGCATAGTTCGTGACAGCCTGGTATTTTTCACCGCGCTGGCCAATGTCAAGGGCCTTGGCGGTCATACCGGCGGTGCCTTTGATATTGTGCCGGAACTGTTGATCATCGACGGTTTCATGAAGGGGACGGATTCCCTTCATCCGGTCTATTTTGATGAGGCGGGACACCGGGTTGCCATTCAATACATGATGGCGGTACTCAACGGCTACCAGGAACCAGATTCCCTGCTGCACTATCGGGAGTATGATAAGGGGTATTATGGTCATCCTGAACGTGATGAAAAGAACGGAGTCTTCTTTTCCTCGGGAAGGCTCGGCCATCTCTGGAGCTACGTCAACGGCGTTGCCGAGGCTGATTCCGGTAAGACCGTGGTCATGTTCGGCAGCGACGGCTCGCAGATGGAGGGTGACAATGCCGAAGCGGCCAGGTATGCGGTAGCCAGAAACCTCAAGGTCAAACTCTTTATCGATGATAATGACGTGACAATTGCCGGTCATCCCAGCGAGTATATGGGAGGCTATGACGTGGCCAGGACCCTGGAAGGGCACGGACTCGCGGTAAACGTCGGCGATGGTGAAGATCTGGACGCCCTTTTCGTGCGGATTCGGAACGCTCTCGTTGCCGACGGCCCCGTCGCCCTCATCAACAAACGATTGATGGCGGTGGGGGTTCCCGGCATTGAAGGCTCGCCCAAAGGCCATGATGTCATTGCGGTAAAACTGGCGGTTGATTATCTGAACGATAAAGGGCTGACCGCCGCAGCCGAGATGCTCCAGACTTATCCGGCGACAAAAGATAAAATGACCTATCTGGGCAGTACTCCGGAAATGGGCAAGGTTCGTGACGATTTCGGCAAGGTCGTCTGCGAAATCCTTGATGGAATAGACGGGGCCGCAGAGAGGGTGCTGGTCGTCGACTCCGATCTTGAGGGATCCTGCGGCCTGCACCATATCCGCAAAAACCATCCCGAAGTGTATGTGCACGGCGGTATCATGGAGCGGAACAATTTTTCGGTTGCCGCGGGGTTTGGTTCCGAACCGGGACGCCAGGGGATATATGGTACTTTTGCCGCCTTTCTGGAGATGGTCGTCTCCGAAATTACCATGGCCCGGCTCAATCACGCCAATGTTCTGGCTCATTTTTCCCATTCCGGCATCGATGATATGGCGGACAACACCTGTCATTTCGGCATCAATAACTTCTTTGCCGACAATGCCGTTGCCGAAGGTGATTTGACGCGGTTGTATTTTCCGGCGGATGTCCTGCAGCTGAAGGCGATGCTGAAGAAAGTCTTTCATGATCCAGGTTTGCGTTTTGTTTTTTCCACTCGCTCGGCGACACCCTCGCTTCTGGATGATCAGGGAAAAACCATCTATGGCGATGGCTACAGCTTTCACCCCGGGAAAGACGAGGTCATCAGGGAAGGACAGGACGGGTATCTCATTACTTATGGGGAGATGACCTATAGATGCCTGGATGCCGTGTTGCAGCTGAAGGCACAGGGCCTAAACGTTGGATTGATCAACAAGCCGACCTTGAATGTCATTGATGAAGAGATGATCGCCAGGGTTGGCGGCAGTCCTTTTGTCCTGGTGGTGGAGAGTCAGAACACCAAGACCGGTCTTGGTGTGCGTTATGGCACCTGGCTCCTGGAACGGGGATTGACCCCCAAATACGCATGTATGGGCACAGATCGGCTTGGTCATGGCGGGATAGCCGAACAGCTGCCGCACCAGGGGCTTGCGGTGGAAGACATCAAAAAGAAAATTCTTGCCATGCATGGCTGATAGAGAACTCGTTTTAACGAGATACAAACCGTTTTCTTTGCGGTTGCCAAGACCCGTTTTCCCCAAAAAAGGAAAACGGGTTTTTGGTTTTTTATGCGACCTTTAGCGGAAATTGCGGGTAAAAAAAAAACATTTCGGTCACAGAAAAAAAAATTTGCAATGACGGTCAAATTTAAGATAGCCTATATATGATTTTTAATAATCCCGATAGGTAGATGATGTTATATAGCAAAATCTGAACCGACAACACGAGTTGGAGCGGAATTGTCCACCGAGGACAGCAACAGAAAATATGGAGACGTGATGGAAGGTAAAAGTAAAAAGCCTGGAGTGCAAGACAGTGAGGTCTTGAAAAAGGTTGGAAGCCGGAAGATTCGTGGGAAGCTGCTGTGGTCATTTATGACGTTGATTGCCCTGACCCTTGTGGTAATCGCCATCACGCTCATTTCGCAGACATATGCGCAAAGGACAATCAAGGACCTGGTTGAGGTCCATGGTAAAATTGCCCGGCTGAGTCTGGAAACGGAAACGACCCTCAGGGTGATGCAGGGGTACGAAAAGGACCTCCTCCTCAATCAGGAAAAGATCGGTATTCGAAAGGCCAAAGAGCTGTATCTCAATCCCTTCGTTGACGCCGGTGGTGAGGCATACCGGACCCTGTACCAGATCCAGCAGCTGGCCCTCACTCCTCAGGATGTCGATGCCTCACAGTCGGCGATGGACTCCATTAATGAATATCTCAATGCCTTTGTCGGAACCGTTAACATCCTCGAACTTCGTGTGGACAAAGAGTTCGGCGAGTTGGTCAAACTGCAACAGAGCCTTGATGCCCTTGGGGCAAAAGCTCTTGCTGTCAATTCGCCTCCTCTCGGAAATTCCTTTTACCTGCTCAAAAGTGACCTGCAAAGTTACCTGTCCTCCCCGACCAGAGAAAATATTGCCAAGGTTAAAGAGGAAAAGGCCAATTTTGAGAGTATCCTTGCCGGGCCGTCGGTCGTCCCTGACAATAGGACACAGATCAATGGGTTGTTAGCTGATTTTGACAAATGGCTTGTCGAGGTAACCAATACCGACGGAATCATCGCTGCCCGAATTAGTGGGTACCAGGAAGCGGCAAAACGGGCGGAACCGGTCATCAAATCGTTTCTCGCATATGCCGTGCAGAATGAGGCCAAGGCAACAGCGGATATGGAAAATACCGCTTCTCTGGTTTTGAAGATTGTGCTGGGTGTCGGTATTCTCTCCATCCTGCTCGGTCTCTTCATTGCCATCAGGCTCTCCAAGGGTTTGACCAACCAGGTCAATCATATTATGGGCCTGCTCGATGAAATCGGTCTGGGCAATTTTCAGGCTCGTACCGAGGTGGTCAGTGATGATGAGCTTGGTGTCATGGCAACAACCCTGAATGCCATGCTTGACAATATTACCGTTTTGATTCAGAGCCAGGAGGAGCGCGATACCATTCAGGAGTCGATCATGAAACTGCTGGAGGATATCAGCGCCCTGTCCGACGGTGATTTCACCGCCCGAGCCGAGGTTACCGAGGATATGACCGGTGCAATTGCCGACTCCTTCAACGCCATGGCTGATCAGTTCTCCGATATCATCAGTAAAGTAAAAGTGGCAACGGAATCCGTTGATATTACATCCGAGGAAGTTACCCGGCAGACCATGGGACTTGCCGAGAAAAATATTGAGCAGGTGAAAGGGGTAACAGAAGCGGTGGAAGCTATTGAAGTAATGGTCGCCTCAATCCGGGAAGTTGCCCACAATGCTACGCAGTCGGCTTCGGTTTCACAAAAATCGAGACAGAATGCCCAGGAAGGAGCTCTGGCGGTTAATGAAACCAGTTCCGCCATGATGGAGATTCGCGAACAGATCAATGAGACGGCCCGTTCGATCAAGCGTCTTGGTGAGAGTTCCCTGGAAATTGGTAACATCGTACAGATTATTGACGATATAGCCGACCGTACTTCCATTCTTGCCCTGAATGCCTCCATTCAGGCAGCCATGGCCGGTGATGCCGGTCACGGCTTCGCGGTGGTTGCCGATGAGGTTCAGCGTCTTGCTGATAGTTCGAGTAACTCGACGAAGCAGATCGAACTGCTGGTAAAAAGTATCCAGACGGAAATTAAGGATGTTACCAATCGAATTGACGAAAGTATCGGCAAGGTTGTACAGGGTACCAGACTTGCTGACGGCGCCCATGACAAACTGCAGGAAATTGAAGATGTTTCCAGCCAGCTTGCAGAGCTGATTGAAGCAATCACCGAAGCAACAACCAATCAGGTAAAGATGTCCGAAACTATTGCCAAGACCATGGAGGATGTCGGTGAAGTCAGTCGGGAATCCTCACTCTCTTCTCAGGATACGGCAACATCGATGAACGTTCTGAGCAGTACTGCTCGAGAGCTTCGTGAGGCGGTCGAGATCTTTCAGATCGGAGAAATTCAACCGAATTAATGGACACGGCAGTATTACCTACTATATGACAGGAGTTGAGTGCGGATGAAGATACGAAGAATTTTTTTATTGAGCCTTATACTGACGTTTGCCGGCTATCAACATGTCTGGGCGGATGACGGTGTTATTCGGATAGGATTTGCCCTGCCGTTCAGCGGTATGTTTGAACTTGTCGGGAATCACTCTAAAAATGCCACGGAATTGGTGAAAAATGAAATTGACGCTGCCGGCGGTATCCAGGTCGGTGACAAGAAATATCAGGTCGAATTTGTCTACGGTGACAATGAATCCAGTCCGACCACAGCTGGGGCTGTTACGGTGAAACTGATCACCCAGGAGAAAGTCCTGGGCATAGTCGGCGGGCTGAGCAGCAGCCAGGCAATTCCCACCGGTCAAATGGCCCAGGCTTTTGCCACCCCGATGATTTCTCCCTGGTCCACCTCGCCGATTACCACAAAGGATCGGCCCTATGTCTTTCGCAGCTGCTTTGTTTTCACCATCCAGGGGCCAGCCCTTACCAAATTTGCGGCAAATGAATTTAATGCCACCAAGGCCGCGGTCCTGTATGATATTGTTGCTGCCTATCCTCGGGGTATGGCGAAAAATTTTAAAGAGGCCTTCGAGGCTCAGAACGGTGCCGGCTCGGTGGTCGCCTTTGAGGAATTTCGTACCGGTGACCAGGATTTCAGTAAACAGCTGGCTCGTATTAAGGCGTCCGGAGCAGAGTTCATCTTTTCTCCCCAGCATTACAACGAGGTGCCTCTGATCGTTCGCCAGGCCAAGCAGATAGGGCTCAATATTCCGGTTGTCGGCAGCAACTCCTGGGCAGGGGGAGACCTCATCGGCGAGTGCGGGGCCGATTGCGAAGGACTGTTTTTTACCGGTAACTATGCTCCGGGTAAGGCCAAGGGACTGAACAAGAAATTTGTCGATGCCTATGTGAAAGCCTTCGGTCAAAATCCGGATGAACCGGCGGCCCTGACCTGGGATGCGTTGCGGGTAATGATAGAGGCGATCAAGAAGACCGGCAGCCTTTCCGGTAATCTGGTGCAGGACCGCACAGCTGTAAAAGATACCTTAACCCATATTAAGGATTTTGATGGGGCAGCCGGCATGTTGACCTTCAACGAAACCGGGAATCCCAGCAAGTGCACGGTTGTTGTAAAAATTGATAACGGAGTATTTTCCTCGCATGATGTGGTCTGTCCATAAATTGCCAATCGACTTAAAATGGCCAGGAACATTTTCTCTGCAGGGGAGGGCATACATGCTCCCCTGTACAGATGGCAGTATACTCAGCGTTGCGGTTGCATGCTTATTTTAACATCCAGAGGCTGGCTATGATCGATTCTCACCTTGATTCCACCGAGGCGCAGAGAAATATTCTTGAATATCTAAAAGCTCTGCGATCTCTTCCAGAGGGGCTGGATGTCGAGGTAACAGGCGACAAGAGGACCGGAGTCCTGTATATCAGGCGAGGCCAGGTGGTTGCTGCAGAGTGCGGCGAATTACGGGGCAATGGTGCTCTGTTTACTCTGGCGGCGAGCGGGTCGGGAATTGTCCGCGAGGAATCTTCGAAAAAGCCGGTTGAAAAAAACGTGTCGGTGACCATCTCCCAGGTTGCTCGTTTCCTGGCTAAACAGCCTGATCTTTCTCAGGGGGGCGGTTATGGCAATGAGGAGCGGACTCTTGAGGAAGCCATCCGGCTCTTTTTTCAGTTCCGAAGGAAGGAAGCGGGGGTAAAGCTGGTTGAAGTATTACGCAGCAACCGGTTCTATTACCCGGCCTGGCTCTGGCATTCCCGGTTGATGACCCGGAAGGATCATATCAAAAAAGCGTTATTTGAAGCCGGTACCTGGGGTAATACCGATCCATTAATTAAAAATGAAACAAAAAAAATCAATCCCCAGTTGACCGACGCACCTGATACGGTGAAGCGCTGTATCTTTTGCTGGTCTCTGATCAGGGCCGGCATGGATCGCTGTGAGAGTTGTCAGGGGCTGCAGCGAGTTACGAAAACCGTTCATAGCGGGGAACAGGTTACTGCGGAACTGCAACAGTCCGTATTGCGTTATGAAGAAGAGTTACTGAAAAATCCCCAGAATTTACGTGTCGCCTATTGTCTCTGCCTGGGTTTTTACTCCCTTGGAAAAGTAGACCGGGCCCGGGAGTATATCGCCAAGGCTTTGAAAATTGCTCCCCGGGAACCTCTTTTTGTCAAGGCAGCTGCAATTCTGCAACCTGTACAACAACCACCACGGCCAAAAGAAATCGACCGGAAACCTCAGCCGGCGGTAGCCCCTGTATCACCACCGGTTGACAGGATATCACCAACTGATAAAACGGTTCTGGTGGTAGAGGACAGCCGTACCGCCAGGAAGGTCGTCTCCATGGTGCTCGGTCGCAGAGGTTATAAAATAGTTGAAGCGACGAGCGGAACCGAAGCTCTCTTGACCATCGAAGGGGTAACCCCCGACCTCATTCTCCTCGATGTGATGCTCCCGGATATGACGGGCTACGATGTCATGACGGCAATTAGAAAAAACAGCCGGTTATCGGATGTTCCTGTGGTTATGCTGACAGGCAAACGGGGGGCCTCAGACCGGTTGAAGGGAATGATGAGCGGATCAAATGAGTATCTGACCAAACCATTTGATCCGGCCAAGTTGTTGAGTGTCCTGGGAAAATATCTGGAGCCTTCGGTAGCGGCAACACCAGCAGCACCAGCAATACAGGCGACACCAGTCAGGTCCGTGCAGAGGACCGAGCCGAGACCGGCTCCGGTAAAGCCCGAGATGAAGGCAAAACCGCCGGTCATCAGACCGGCTGTCGCCAAACCTGCTGTTGTTAAGCCGATTGCCGTACCACCGGCTAAGGCCGGACCGACCGCACCGGTTACAGAGAAAAAGGATACGGCGGCATCGGTTCTGGTTGTCGAGGATAGTCCGACCTCCAGAAGGGTCATCTCCATGGTACTGACAAGAAAAGGGTATGTGGTAAGTGAAGCTGCTACAGGTGGAGAGGCCCTCAGACAGGTGGAGAACGAAAGCCCCAGTCTCATTCTGCTCGATGCAATGTTACCCGATATGACCGGTTATGACATCCTCGCCCGGATCCAGCAGGAACCTCGTCTCAAAGATATTCCTGTTGTAATGTTGACAGCAAAAGACAGCCCACTGGACAGGGAGAAGGGAATGAGAGCCGGAGCGACGGCATATCTGACCAAACCATTCAACCCAGATAAACTGCTCTCCGTCATTGGCAGCTATATATAATAAAACCGGTAAACGGAATACGTCCTGTAGAAAATAATTTCTAACGAACTATAATGACCAACAACTATAGAGTGTAGCAAATGGCAAGTGTGCTTGATCTGGAAAACCTAATCTTTAATATCGATGAGCAACTGGCCGGGGTGGTCGACAAGGCGGCGATAGCTGAGCAACAGGCCGCAGCGAATCAGGAGGCAAGCCACCGCTACATCCTGGTTGGAATCGGCTCCCTGCACCTGGCACTGGCCATTGGGGACCTGGCTGAAGTGGGCCCGCTGCCTGCGATCACTTTTTTACCGAATCTCCCACCCTGGATTCAGGGGATCGTGAATATCCGCAGCGAAATTGTCTCGGTTATTGACTTTGGTGGTTTTCTCAATGTGGCGGGCAGCGGGGTATGTGATGGTAATCGCCTTGCCGTGCTCAGGCACAAGAAACGAAAAATCGGCCTTCGGGTAGATCGGATTGTCGGAACGGTAAGCAGGACCAAATCGGAGACACTATCCCTTGGATCATCAGAAAAGAAGCCGGTGGATGCCTCCCTGTTCACCTCCGGCCTTGCTGTTGATCAGAATTTCTACTATATCCTCAACGTCCAGAGATTTTTGACGGCTCCCCGGCTTGTCAACTATTACAGCAAAGGCTGAGGGAGGAAGAGTAATTGGGTTACACGGATGAACAACATTGCCGGTAGGGGATGCGTATGAACTGCCAAAGAAAGGACCAACGATAATGCCAAAGTTGCCAAACGCCGAGCTTCTTGAGCTCTTTTTTGAAGAAGTTGAAACCTATATTCCGGAAATACGGCAAGCACTCGAAGTACTTTCATCGGACAGCACCGCATTGGCAGCCATTCAGGAACTCCACAGACTTTTTCATAACATCAAAGGGGCGGCTTCACAGGTACAGGTGTCGGATTTGAGCCAGGGGGCCAAGGTAGTGGAATCGGCTCTTGACGCGGTACTCGAAGAGGAGCAGCCGATTACTGACCAGATGCTGAGGGCCCTCAATCGGAGTGTTGACCTGCTTATCGGGTACAGTAAGGATAAAATGCAGTTTGCCGAGGAGGGACAAAGCTTCCATAAGCAGATTGAGGCACTCTTTACCGAGCCCAGGGCTGATGATGAGCAGAACGGCGGACAACCAGGCAGGACTGCTGAAGAAATGCAGGAGTATCTCCACGATATTCGCTCGATTTTTCCGCTGCTTCTTGATCTCGCCGATTATCTGACGGAGGATGGCGGCGACAGAGAACGAGATAGATTGGTATACGGCAAACTCTCCTATGCAGTATCAAAACTCTCAGCGATGGCTCTGGCTGCCGGCATGCAACAACAGAGCCTGCTGATCGAGGATTTTCATCATCTCCTGGCAAGGCTGCAGTCCACCGTCATCCCCCATCACCCGGACATGTCGGGCTTGATGAGGGATTTTCTGGGTTTTCTTGAAGTAGCCTTCGCCCATGACGACCCGGAAAACAGCACGACCATCCGAAGGGTGAAAGAGCAGCTGCAAAGATTCAAACTGGTTCTGGCAGCTCCTGTACAACTGGATGAAGTCGTCCCCGATGAGGCAGCCCCTGACATCGATGTATTGGATATCTTTGATGATCCGGCCCAGGTCGACGAAGAGATAGACCTGCTTGATGATTTGGGCAATGCAGGATTTCTCGAGGAAGAGTGGCAGGAGGAGATTTCTGTAGGAGACGAAGGGCTCGCAGGAACTGAACTTGAAAGCCTGGAATCCAAGACCACAGCCCCTGAAAGTTCTGAGTCGACCGAGGCAGAGATCGACGAGGATCAACAGCTTCTCATGGATATCTTCCGGGAAGAATGCGATGAGCATTTGATCGTTATCAATCAGTCACTCAATATCCTGGAGAACAAGGTTAAAGAAGCGGTTGCCCTGACGCCTGAGCTGCAGGCACCGATCAGCGATATGCGCCGAGCAGTGCATACCCTAAAAGGTGCGGCCTCGATGACCGGAGTGAACCTGCTTGCGAAAGGGGCACACTCACTCGAAGACATGCTCGATTGGCTCAACGATGAGGCGGAGGGGATCAACCCCCAGGAAATCCGGGTGATTGCCACCGGTATCGACGTCATCGAACTTCTCTCCCAGTCTCCTCAGGCCAAAGAGTCGGCGAGACTTGACCAACTGGTTGCAACAATAAATGAGTACCTGCAGTCGAAGTCAGAAACGGTAACCGGTGATGGCGCGCCACCTGATATAGAGGGAGAAGTTGTAGTCAATGAAATCGCTGCTGCCGATATACCGGTGGTCGCCGAAGTAAATACCCCGCCGGAAACTGTTGCGGCAGAACCTGTCCAGGCCACTCTGCCGGGTGATGCCGGAACCCTGCGAGTCAGACTTGATGATTTGGATGAGCTGGTGAGTATTGAAGGGGAGCTCATTGTCGCTCGTGGTGCCATGGAGAAGATGACCGAGGAATTTTCCCAGACCCTGGTAGAGCTGGAAAACGTCAAAGAGAACCTCCGCCGAAAATCCCAGGAACTTGAATCCGGGTTCGAGGTGCAATCGCTCTATGGCTTTAATCCGGTTACCGCTCAGGGAGGAGCTGAGGCACCGGCGGAAAGTGATCTTGCTGATTTCGATCCCATTGAACTGGATCGTTATTCACAATTGAACCTGATTATCAGATCACTGAACGAAATCTCCGTCGATGTGAACTCCATCCACACGACCCTCTCTTCCCTGGCCGGCGATATCAGTGGCCAGATCGGCAAGCAACAGTTAACCATGAGATTGATGCAGGACAAGCTCATGCGGATCAGGATGACCCCTTTGTCTTCCATTTCAAGAGTTCTGTTTCGGACCGTACGAGACACTGCGGTTAAACTCGGCAAAGAGGTTTCGCTTACCGTGACCGGGGAAGATGTGTATATGGATCGCTTTGTCTGGGCCAGGATTACCGATCCTCTTATGCACATCCTGAGAAACGGGGTTGACCATGGTATTGAACCTGGCGAGGTGCGGAGAGCTGCAGGCAAGCCCCAGGCCGGGACCATCAATCTGCATGCCGAACAGCGGAGCAGGTATGTCGTTCTGCACATCTCCGATGATGGCAGTGGTATCGATTACTCGCTTATCAGGGAGAAGATCCGCAGGGAAGGCTTAGCGGAAAACCCCGGGAGCCTGAGCGAGAAAGAGTTGACTGACTACCTCTTCCGGCCGAGTTTCACCACGAAACATGATGTTACCACCATTTCCGGCCGCGGAGTGGGACTGGATGTCGTCAGACAAAATATCAAGGATCTGCGGGGCTCCATTGAGATTCATAGCAAACCGGGAGAAGGGGTTGTTTTTGAGATTCATATTCCCTTTACCCTCTCCGTCAACCGTGCGGCTATGGTCTCTATCAGTGGGAGAGAGTTTGCCGTCCCGCTGCAGGATATACTGCAGGTGAAGCATTTTTCCGTCGAGGAGATTGACCAGACGGATGGGCTGGCTTTGAAGGTTGGTGATGGATTAATCCCTGTGAGCAATCTTGGTTTTTATATGCAGCTGGAAAAAAGAATGAAGTCACTGGAACCCGGTTCGAACGGTATTCTGGCCATTCTGTTCATAAAAGACGGTGAAAAGTGTGCTGTTGCCATCGATGAGGTGGTTGAACAGCGGGAGATTATAATCAAAAATCTCGGCAGCCATCTCACCCATGTGCAAGGCATTACCGGCGTCAGTTTGACCGGTTCCGGTGGACTCATTCCGATTCTTAATCTGCGGGAGCTGGTGGAGACCAGGGTAACTGAACAGGTGGTGGACACCGAACCACAGCTGCAGATGGAGTTGAATGAACCGCTCAGGGTACTGATAGTCGACGATTCCATAAGTGTCCGGCACAGTGTCGCGCGGCTGGTGGAAAGTCAGTCCTGGAAACAGCAACAGGCGGTGGACGGGCTGGACGCCTTGGCAAAATTGGAGACTTTCGTCCCCGATGTGATTATTCTCGATATCGAAATGCCGAGAATGAATGGTTACGAATTTAAATCAAGTATCAATAATCAGCCCTTGTATAAGGATATTCCTGTCGTTATGCTGACCTCGAGGGTCTCGGAGAAGCATCAGCAGAAGGCGAAAGAACTGGGTATTGATCACTATCTGACCAAGCCGTATGAGGATGAAGTATTTGTCCGGCTGCTGGAAAATATTCGCGGCGACCTGTAACCTGAATTTCTAACCTGAAGACCGATAATGAAAACACAGCTCGAAATTGCCACAATAAAAGCAAACATAGCCAGCTTTCAGGGATGTGAACTCTACTGGCTGATAAGTAGAAGTCAACTGGAATTCCTTTTCAAGGAACTGGAAATATGCTCTTCACCGCCTTTCGCCGCAGCAGCAAAATATCAGGAACTCATGCTGCCTGTGATTAATCTGGAGAGATTCTATGGCCTGGTGGAACAGAAGCGAAATGGGCCGCCTAAATATCTTGTTGTCAAGTCTGTTAATGATCAAAAAGAGCTGGTTAAAGTAATTGTAGAAACACCGCAGCCATTAAAAATACATAAATTAGCAACGGGACCGAAGCCCTTGCCGCTCCCGTCACTGCCGCAAAACAGCGAGGATGTGCTGGGGATGTATGGTTTTGCCGAGGGGAAACTCGGTATTGTGCCCAATTTTGCCGAAATGAGCCGATCTCTGCAATTAAATGGGAATCAAGATATAAAAACCGCTATTTGATTAATCCATAACAGCAGGTGTTTGCTATGGCTATCAGCGAAGCAATTAAAAAAAACTGGATTGCTATTCAAAAAAAGCATTCCGTTCCTGTCAATGCAATTGGCGTGAAAATTAGAAAAGATGATGAAAAAACTTTAAGGATATGGCAAGAGGAAGGTATTAACAAGTTTCTGAAAAAGTAAGGATAAATTATGGCATCAAAATTGATAATGATCGTAGAAGACAGCCAGACAGACATGCGCATCGCCGAAAACGTCTGTGCAGAGAATGGCTATAAAACAATAACTGTTACTGAGGGAGATAAGGCACTCGATACGGCAATCGAGAAGAAACCTGACCTGATTTTACTTGATGTAATTCTACCCAACAAGAATGGTTTCCAGGTGTGCAGGCAATTGAAAACCAATGCGGAAACAAAGGACATCAAGGTGATAATCGTCAGCAGTAAAGACCAGGCCAGCGATAAGTTCTGGGGTATGAAACAGGGGGCCGACGATTATATCACCAAACCCTATGAAGAGGATGACCTCCTCGCCGCGATAGAAAAGAACATCAAATAAGCTGTACGGTTCGGCCCTGGTTACATGCAGCCAATAGATACACTACTGGTCTTTTTCATGGCCTCGGTCCTGCTGGCTTTAACCCCGGGGCCGGACAATCTTTTTGTTCTGGCCCAGGCTGCCCAGCGGGGCAAAATGGCCGGCATTGCCGTGACCATTGGTCTGTGCACAGGGCTTTTAGTGCATACATCCGCGGTGGCCTTGGGAGTCGCAGCTCTCTTCCAGGCCTCCGCCTTTGCTTTCTCACTGCTGAAATATATCGGAGCGGCATATCTCCTGTACCTTGCCTATCGTTCCTTCGCATCAGGTGCGTCAGGAAATAGTGAGCAGAAAACTCAAAAGTTGAGTTTTAGCAGGCTCTATGGTCGGGGGATTATTATGAATGTGACCAATCCCAAGGTTTCACTCTTCTTTCTCGCCTTTCTCCCCCAGTTCACCGATCCGGGATTCGGGCCACTGGTACCACAGATTTTTCTCCTCGGACTACTTTTTATCCTGTCAACCATCCTGATATTTGGCGGCATCAGTCTTTTAGCTGGAGGGATTGGTTCCTATTTCCGGAAATCGACTAAAGCTCAGCTCATTCTCAATCGTATCGCCGGCGGTGTTTTTGCCGCTTTGGCCATAAAGCTCGCCCTGGTCAGGCGTTGACTGGCATGCCGCAGCAAAACCGTATTGTCGGACCGGGCAGGACGGCAAGAACCGTCTTGACCGAAGTGGGAGAACAGCTGTCCGTACCTGAGGACTGGACCCTGCTTCTTCCTGGAGATGGTCCCCTGACCAGGAGGGTAAAAACCAAAGGCCCCACCTGGCTTGTCCGGGTAAAGGTCAAAAACAGGTTTATCTCCAAAGGGATCTGGGCAAAGCAGGAACATATCCAGGCGGCCAGAGAAGAGCTGGAAGTAAAACGCTCCGCCCCCGGTTATTCAAAGAGGCGCCGGCAGGAGCTGCTGAGAAGAGAGAAAAAACAACGCGAATACGTGGAGGATTTTTATGGCGAAGTAGTTGATTTTCTCAATTTCCACCCTCGTTATGCGACACTCGCAACACGGCTGGCCCGCTCAGTGACCGAGCATGCAACCCCTGTGGGCAGCGGAACGGTTGCGAGAACCAAGCAAATCCCTCTCAAAGATCGTGCGTGTCGAGCCGTCCTTGCCTGGTTACGCCACCAGACTACCGGATATGATACAATGACCATTGCCCGGGTAAAAGGACGGCGACGCCAGGTGCGACGCGAGCTTGCCCTGCAGTCCCTGGAGGTCCTGCAAGGCTACCGCGAGGGGAGCGATATAGGGCAATCCTGCCCCCTGCAAAGGGCGCTGACTGGCTCGGGACAAAACCTGCAAGGATGATAATTCCTCATTAAAAAATACCCCGGATTCTCTCCCTTTTTCTGAACCCAATATCGGTGGCAAAGAACTGCCCCTGAATCTGTCGTTGACCGTTTCGTCCGGCACTCGCAAAGAGCTGTGCCGGTATTGGCAGGTTAATTTGCCCGCATGCGGTTGTTGAATTCCTCCGGGGAGAAGGAATATACCTGGGTACCGTTGCATTCAACGGCAAAGGAGGCACAGACGCTGCCTTGGATGGCGCTGGTTTCCAGATCATTGCCGCTGAGCAGCCCGCTGAGCAGCCCGCCCCGGTATGCGTCTCCGGCACCGGTTGGATCGACTACCCGGGTCGCCTTGAAAGAGGGGATTGTCCGTTTGCCATTCTGACCATAAAGCTCAGAACCGGCTTCGCCGAGGGTAATGATAGTCCTTTCCGGCAGGGCAAGAAGCCGGTCCTTGGCCAACCCGGTCTTGTCCATGATCAGGTTGAATTCGTAATCATTGACGATGAGGAGCCGGCAACCGGTTATGACATCGACTAAATCCTGGGCCTGCAGCACGGGCAGGGCCTGGCCGGGGTCGAAGATATACCCGATACCTTTCTGCCGGCAGAGTTTCGGGTAGTTAATCATATCGTCAAGGTTGCCGGGGGAGACGAGGAGTAAAGTCTCCTGCGGATCAAGCGCATTGAAATCCAGTTGGGACGAATATTTCATTGCCCCGGGGTTGAAGCCGGTAATTTGATTGTTGCTTTTATCGGTAGTTATATAGGCGCCGGCTGTCAGTTCTTCGGGGATCACCTTGATTCCTTCTCTTGGAATCGAATTCTTATCCAGCCATTCGAAATATTTGTGATGGTCGCTGCCGATGGTCGCAGTGATGTTTGAGTCCTGGCCCATCAGTTTCAGGGCGTAGGCTATATTGCCGGCGGTACCGCCATAGTTCTCCGTGACCCCGTTTACCTGGAAACAGACATTGAGGCTATGGATTTTGTCCGGCAGGATATGGTCTGAAAAACTCTCGGGGAAATTCATGATACGATCGTAGGCGAGTGAACCGGAAATAAATACTTTCTTCATCGGGAAAACCTTGAGTTGGGGTTAGTAATTGGTGTTTTCGATTGTCGGCGTACGAATGGCCGGCAGTACAGCAGTCAGGGCTGCCGGATTTCTCATCAAGGCAGAAGTATAGCAGAAAAATGCACGGATGGTGGCAAAAATAGTCAAGACGATCAGTAATTCGCTGAAGACTTCCTGCCAGTTCAATCTCAGGAGGAGCGAGAAAAAAACCGCCGTCGCCAGGACCAGGTTTGTCATGAGAATGAGTGTAGATGCCATTGTCGATTCTATGGAGGAGGGGCAGAAATATTGGAAAATTTATCAAAATGGATTTGTCTTTGAAAATAATCGATCTGCTTTGAAATATCCCGTAAGGAATGAGCTGATGGGAAAAAAAGACACAAGCCGGTTTGAAATTCTCCGGCATTTGTTAAAAGAAAGAAGAGTTGCAAGGCGTTTGGATGACAGGAGAACAGCCCTTTTCAGTACGAATCTCCTTGAGTTTTTTAAAGGAGTTTGTTACGCAGAGGAAGAATCGGTAATTGGTTTTCTGGATTTAACTTTTTTTTATCGTACCAAATGACACTGTTGTTTTTGTTTAGACCGGTTGCCAGGAATCTCTCATCCCGTTTATCGGGGTGGATAATGGTTCTTGGTATCGGCGGGGAGATAGTCCAAAAGTGTTCGAAGGGTCGATGCCCTTTATATTAAAATAAAAAGAGGAGAGGAAGATGAAAAGACTGTCGTTATTGGTAGCTGTGGCCCTGGCTGTGCTGACCTTTTCCGCAGGTACCGTGCTGGCAACGGATACCCTGTCGGAGATCCAGAAACGCGGTACGCTGCGTGTGGGTATGGAACCCGGCTATATGCCTTTTGAACTGACCAATCAGAAAGGTGAAATCATCGGCTTTGACGTGGATATGGCCCAGAGAATGGCCAAGGCCATGAAAGTAAAACTGGAGCTGGTGTCAACTGCCTGGGATGGTATCATTCCGGCCCTCTTGACCAATAAATTCGATATCCTCATGTCCGGGATGACCCTCACCCAGGAAAGGAATCTGACCGTCAATTTCGCCGAGCCGTATATTCTCATCGGTCAGTCCGTTTTGCTGAAAAAAGGGCTTGCCGGAGAGGTTAAATCATACAAGGACCTGAATGATCCAAAATACAAAATTGCTTCCAAACTGGGAACCACCGGTGAGCAGGCGACCAAACGGATGATTCCCAATGCCAAATATATCTCCTATGAGACGGAGCAGGAAGGGGTGATGGAACTGGTTAACGGTAAAATTGATGCCTGGATTTATGACATGCCCTTTAATGCCATTGCCATCAACCAGAAGGGACAGGGGAAAATTGTCCATCTGGACGAACCATTCACCAAAGAACCTCTGGCCTGGGCTATCCGCAAAGGCGATGTCGATTTTCTCAACTGGTTGAACAATTTCATGCGTCAGATCAAATACGACGGCGTCTACGACAAGATCTACACCAAGTGGTTCCAGGACGACGCATGGTTGAAAGAAATCCAGTAAACATAAGGAATCCTTATTTTGAATGCCACAAATAAAACGTGGCCCTGGAGACTCTTGCTGGTGGTCATCCTGCTTGGGGTGGCCGCCGGTACCTGGGGCGCGATCATGAAGATTGACTACCAGTGGCGATGGAAGCGGGTGCCGCAGTATTTTATGTACCAGGCAGAAATCCCCCAGAAGATTCCTTTTGATGGCAGGGTTGGCGCCATTGTCCAAAATGGAAAAGAAATGCGGGTCACACTCATTTCCGAGGAGGCCAAAAAAGTCGTGCGGACGGTGGCAGCCGACAGTCTGAAAGTGTCGGAAGGCGAAGATCTGTTTATCGGCGACATTGTCGGGTTTTCTAAATCCTGGCGTCTCGGCCCCTTGACACTCGGCCTGTGGACGACCCTCTGGCTTTCGGCTATTTCCAGTGTCTTCGCGCTCTTTCTCGGACTGATTACCGGAATTGCCAGGGTTTCCAAGAATATCACTCTTAGGGGTTTGGCGATGATCTACGTGGAATGTATCCGTGGAACCCCGCTGCTGGTGCAGATCTTTATCGCCTATTTTTTCCTTGGCACTGTCTTTAACCTCAGCCGCAATGTATGTGGTATCGGGGCCTTGGCCCTGTTTGCCGGCGCCTATGTGGCGGAGATAGTTCGTGCCGGCGTGCAGGGGATTCCCAAAGGGCAGACTGAGGCTGCACGGTCGCTGGGCATGACGGCCTTTCAGACCATGAAAGATATCATCCTGCCCCAGGCCTTCAAGAAAATCCTACCCCCTCTGTCCGGCCAGTTTATCAGCCTGATCAAAGACTCTTCGCTGGTATCGGTTATTGCCATTACCGATCTGACCAAATCCGGACGGGAAATCATCACTTCAACCTTTGCTACCTTTGAGGTTTGGCTTATTGTGGCGGCGATGTACCTGCTGGTCACATCTCTTCTCTCGCAACTTGTCTTTTATATGGAACGGAGGCTTGCCGTCAGTGATTAAAGCCAAGAATGTCGTAAAAATATTCAGTGGCCGGTCGGGTGTGGTCCGGGCCGTGGACGGGGTGTCGACGGAAGTGGCAAGGGGAGAAGTCGTTGTGGTCATCGGCCCGTCCGGTTCCGGTAAATCGACCTTTCTTCGCTGCATTAACGGACTGGAGACATTTACTGAAGGTCACATTATCATCGACGGTGTCGATCTCGCCGACAAAAAGACCAACATCAACAAGGTGCGGGCCGAGGTGGGGATGGTATTTCAGCAGTTCAACCTTTTCCCCCACAAGACAGTGCTCGAGAATCTCACCCTGGCCCAGATTCGGGTGAGAAAACGCAGCAGGAAGGAGGCCGAGGACAATGCTCTGATGTTATTAAAAAAGGTGGGTATCTCGGAAAAGGCCACCGAGTATCCCTCAAGACTTTCCGGAGGTCAGCAGCAGCGAGTGGCTATCGCCCGGGCTCTGGCCATGGACCCGAAGGTCATGCTTTTTGATGAGCCGACCTCCGCCCTTGATCCGGAAATGGTCGGCGAGGTACTCGATGTCATGAAGCAGCTTGCCCGGGAGGGGATGACCATGATTGTGGTGACCCATGAAATGGGCTTTGCCAGGGAAGTGGCCGATCGGGTCATCTTTATGGATGAAGGCCGGGTGGTTGAGGTGGGGACTCCGGAACATTTCTTCACCAATCCCCGGGAAGAAAGAGCAAAATTATTTTTGAAACAGGTTTTGTAGGTATGTCCCAGGTGAGGGATGCCATCAACGGTTTTGCAAGGGATTAAGTACAATGCCGACCAATTCAACATACAAAAAGACATATCCCATTTCATGGGATCAACTGCATCGCGATTCAAAGGCGCTCGCCTGGCGACTGCTCAATATCGCCCGGTTTAAAGGGATGATTGCCATCACCCGCGGCGGGATGGTGCCGGCGGCCATCATTGCCCGGGAACTCGATATCCGCCTGGTAGATACCATCTGTCTTTCCAGTTATGACTGGAAGGACAGAAAAGGTGCAGTGGATACCTTGAAATCCTTTGATGGTGACGGTGACGGCTGGTTGATTATCGACGATCTGGTCGATACCGGGCGGACTGCAAAGGTAGTGCGGCAAATCGTGCCAAAGGCTCATTTTGCCACGGTTTACGCAAAACCGGCGGGACGGCCCCTGGTTGATACCTTTATCACCGAGGTGAGCCAGGACACCTGGATACTTTTTCCATGGGATGCGGAATCCCAGTTTGTTATTCCGCTTGCCGGCAGAGAAAAAACCTGACACGACTGTAATCGTTACCTGTTTGAGTCTGAATGGTGTTTTGAGCAGTGCCCCGAAGATGTTTCCCGATATACAGAGAGAGTGGGCATCCGGATACGCTGTTAGTGTACCGGTCCGGAGGGAGACGGTTGCCATTCGAGAATCTGCCCCTGACCGTAGGAAACCTTGATGATATACTCGGCGAACTGATAGTCGAGATCGGCTTCGACGGGACCCTCGTAGGAGGCGAGGAACATCTCGGCCATTTCCATGATGATTGCCTTGAAGGGGCCGTTGACTACCAGATTGTCTATGGTGTGTTCGCCGAGATTGTGTACGGTAAATCTGACCATCACAGCACCCCCTGTATGGTAAGATTGATCATTGCTCTTTGCGCCGGTGTTATCAGGAGATCAGATCGATGCCGCTGGCATCGGATTTTTCCGCCAGCTCCTTGAGATGCGCTCGTTGTACAGCAGCGACAATGGATTCTATCGCCGCAGCCAGCGGTCGCGTTTCCAGGTCAAATTCCACCCCGCAGACATATTCTATACCGCCTTTCTTGCGGATCTTGGAAAGATGTCTTACCGATCCCTGCAGAACTGCCAGCAGTTCGTCGTTGACATAGAGTTTTAATGCATGTGCTTCGCCCGGAGTAAACATTTTCTGCTCTTCTTTACCGATGGCAAAGGCCATTCCCTTGGTGCCGATATCGACTGGCGACGTATCCAGTGCCGGCAACTCTTCGTCAAACTCAATACCAACGGTGAAATCGAGGTTTTCCGGGACCTTCGCTCGAAACTCCCTTGCGTTGGGAATTTTCCTGGCCAGTGTGGGGAAGGAGAGTTTCAGCACCGGGAGATCCCCGACTTTGGTCAATTCCTCAAAGGTTGTCGCCAGTTCAACCGCAAAGGTGTTGATAAACATTCGCAAGACAATGAAACGTGAGTAGCGCAGGTGCAGATTACCGAGACCAGGTTCGAGGGGTAAGCTGATTATGTAGCTCATTGCTGTCAGGTAAGCACCCTGTTGATAGTCGGCTTCTTCTTCAAAATCGGCAGCTTCCTCTTCTTCCTCATCGACCTCGGGAGGATGGTCGACGATTCTCGAGAAATAGATGCGCGGCATCCCGTCGAGCTCAACTTCCAGTACCTTTTCATCGAAGAGGGCGGTTTGCAGGTAAGGGAGAATTTTCTCCTTTTCGGTGAGGATATCCCCCTCTTCCAACCCCTTTTCTATATCGTCGACGAGGAAGGTTTGACCGGGAAAGAAATGATGCAGCTGCTTTTTAATCTCGTCAATCATCGTAATCTGTAATAGGTACAAACACCCTCACCTGAGGGCAGGTTATGTAAAAATTATCAGAATCTTTTTCTAACCGTATAGCACCTTTACATAAAATGGAAGTGGTCTTTTGCATTTCACAAACAAAAGGCATCTGTGATAGAGATGAAAACGAAGCGGTCTGGATTGCCTATCATAAAAATGATGAGATGATACTAGTGTCATGTCAAGCCTAGGACGTTGCAAGATTGCGCCGAAATTTTGGTTTCCTGCGAGGCACGGCTGAGGGCGCATAGCAGCGCTATGTAACCGAAGAAGAAACAAAGTCAGGAAGCCAAAATGGCAAGCAAGATGCAACAGACGATGTTTGACAGGACACTAGCACCCAGCAAGGGGGTATAAGTACCTTGGCAGTACCTCTGATTCATTAATGTTAAACGATTCTCCGGGTGTTTTGTTATTTTAACGGACTTTCTGGTATAAGGTACTAATTTCAGGCTGTTGACCCTAATTTTACTAATTGTCTCATCTTGTCGGGGCTCTTGTGAAATAGGTCACCGGGAGTTGGTATGATTATTGTAAAAAATGCAAAATAATCCGGAAGTGAAATCGGTGTGGATGATTTTCTCGTGCTTCTTATCTGACTTGGGTGGAAAGGGCCAATAAATATCTTGACTGGAAACGATAATTAATTACAATTAGTATTAATTATTAATTAATAGGAGTCGACATGCAACTCCGAATGACCAACCAGCGAGAAATCATTCTGCGCGAGTTGAAACAAAGCAGACAACATCTTACCGCGGATGAGCTTTATGATATTGTCAGGAAAATTATGCCGCGCATAAGTCTCGCTACTGTCTATCGGAATCTTGAGATTCTGTCAGAGGCACGGTTGATCGGTAAACTGGAAATAAGCGGCAGACAGAAGAGATTTGATTTTGATGTGTCAGACCACGATCATATCTACTGTGCCGTTTGCCATCGGGTAGATAATCTTGATCTTCAGCGAGAGAGTGTAAATGCGGAGCAGCTTGGTGCTGCAGCAGGATATACAATAACCGGATATCGGGTGGAAATTATAGGAATTTGCCCGGAATGCCAAAAAAAAGAAAAGTATAAGGAGAAAAACCGATGAGTGGCTGTGGTTGTGCATGTACTCCCAAGAAAGCAGGAAGTGAATCAAAGCAGGTGCTGGAAGCGCTGGCTAACTCTGCCGAACCTTGTGGTTCAAAAGATATAGTCATCGCTACCGGCCTCGATAAAAAAATTGTCAGCAGCCAGATAACTACTTTGAAAAAGCAAGGTCTTGTCGAAAGTCCGATACGGTGCAGATATTCCATTACTGCTGAGGGCAGAGCCAGCCTGGGTTGAACAGCACCAGCAAGAACGGCATCAACGGCAGCCGACCGGAATCACACTCCCTGAAAATGGGAGCGGTTCTGCAGGGTTTGTCCTCTCATTTCGGTTGAAACCGTCAACCTGAAAGTGTACTGTTTATTCCTGTGCTGAGAAAAAACCCGGAATTTATCTTTAACAGAGGTGGCCTATGCAAGAAATTATTGCAAGAACCCGGACCTTCAGGCGGTTTGTGGAAAAGGATCCAATCAGCATGGCGACTCTATACGATTTGCTCGATTTGGCCAGGTTGGGCGGGTCGGCGCGTAATGGCCAGCCATGGCAGTATATGATCGCCAATAGCCCGGAACTCTGTGAGAAAATATTTCCCTATCTTGGCTGGGCAGGCTACCTGCCCGATTGGAAGGGTCCGATTGCCGGGGAGCGTCCCTCCGCCTACATCCTCTGTCTGTTAAACAAAAATCGTTTGAAGGGACCGGAGAGCGAAGCCCAGTTTGATCTTGGCGTGGCGACGCAAAATATTCTTCTTGGTGCCATGGAAAAAAGGATAGGCGGCTGTCGCATCGGTGCCTTTAATCCAAAGCTGGCCTCCCTCTTCACGCTTGCCGACCATCTGCATCTCTCCCTGGTGATTGCTCTTGGAAAACCCAGAGAAACGGTGATAATCGAAGAATGTAAGGATGAAGACGATATTCGGTATTGGCGCGATGAACATGGGGTACATCATGTGCCGAAACGATCCCTGAAGAGCTGTTTGGTCGATGTTGAGTTGCAGTAAGGCTCTACTCTTTTAAAGGAGAAATCGAAAAAGGGGATGTATGAGCACTGAAAAAACATTCAGACAACAGCTTGATGGCCTGCAGGAGGAAGTGCGGCGGATAGATGACGATATTGACGATGCGATGGTCGAGAAGACGGCAGTCCGTCTACAGAACCTCAACTTCTCGCCAGCGGTGATAACCCCTCTCCCTACTTTTCTCCGACTGAGGCGTACAGGACTGCTGGCGGAGATTGATCGTATTCTGGCCATGCCCGATGCCGAGGCCTGTGCCCTTGCCCCTGATAACAGCCAAAAATGTGCAGATATTCGGCTGCAGTACATCTCCGTGCTTCTCTTTTACTACAAAAAGCTCCTGGCACTGCGCAGGGGCATACCCGAAGAATGGGACGAGGTTGACGAACTCTATGTCCACGATTGATGGCCGGAGTTCTTACCCGACCCGTTTTCTTGTAACCAGCTGAGTGCCATTTTTCGACCTGCCATGGCCACCCCTTTAATCCGGACTTTCAGTTATCATTACCGGGAAAAATATGGTCATGCAGTGGGCAAGATTCCCCTTGATCTGGGAGTATCTTGTCCAAACCGGGCAGCCGGCGGTTGTATCTTTTGCCGACCGGCTGGATTCTCCCCATCGTATCTGGGCAAGAGTGATGAACTGTGCAACCAGGTGGCAGCCGGAAGAAAACAGCTGCTGCAGGGGCGGTTTAATAAATATTTTGCCTACTTCCAACAGGAAACCTGTACGGCTCTGCCCCTTGATCCTCTTCTCTCAGCCTGTCGGCTGGTGTTGGCTGATGCTGATTGTGTCGGGTTGATACTTTCCACCAGGCCGGATTATGTCGAGGAGGAGTTCCTGCGGCCTCTTTCTGAACTGATCAGCCAAACGGGCAAAGAGTGTCTCTTTGAGCTTGGTTTGCAGAGTATTCACGAGCGCAGCCTGCAGCTGCTCAATCGTAATCATAGTTTCGCTGACTTTAAAGAGGCAGTCAGGCGGTTGAAAGGAGCCGGTTGTTTCGAGCTGGGCGCACATCTGATTTTCGGTATCCCCGGCGAGAGTGAAGAAGAGATGCTCCGTTCCGTGAGCACGGTCTGTGCGCTTGGGGTACATGCTTTGAAACTGCACCACCTGCAGGTTATCCGGGACACCCCTTTGCAGGGGCTCTATGAAAAGGGCAGAGTAAACCTGTTTCAACCTGAAGCGTATCTGCAGCTTTTGCTGAAAATTCTGCCGATCATCCCGCCTGAGGTGACTCTTCACCGGCTCTGGGCAACCGCTCACCCCGACCTGCTCATCGCGCCGAGATGGAACCTTCTCGCTGCAGGTCTCAGCAGGCAATTGCGGGAAAAGATGATGGCAGCCGGGGTGTGGCAGGGGCAAGCCCTGTAGGTGTCCGGCAATTAATCTTTTTTCCCGTCCCCGTTGAACTGTTTCTCTCGCACCTTATACTTCGGACTCTGCAGACGGCGACTATACCGTTTCCAGACTATCTGCTTGAAATGCCCAGCCGGCAATCATCTCAGCCGGAACAGGTTGACCGATAAAAAAACCCTGCAGGAAATCGCAGCCCATAGAGCGTAAGCCGCTGAAAGTATGTTTGTTTTCGACACCTTCAGCAACGACCTTCAAGCCAAGATTATGACCGAGCTGGATGGTTGCATTAACGATAGTGGCATCACTCTCATTGGTCAGCATATCGAGGACAAAGGATTTGTCGATTTTCAATTCGGACACCGGAAGTTTTTTGAGATAGGCAAGTGAAGAATATCCGGTGCCGAAATCGTCTATGGAGAGATTGATGCCTTGCTGATGGAGCCGATGGAGAATTTCCAGGGATCGATCCGGATCGACCATGATGGAGGTCTCGGTAATTTCCATAGAGAGAGATTCTGTAGGAAAATCCGCGGAGGAGAGAAAACCGGTGAGTATCTCCGAGAATTCGGGATCGAGGAGACTGTGCGCAGAAATATTGACCGCAATGCCGATGGGCAGGTTATGGCTATGCCAGTAGGCTCCTTGGCGGAGAGCATTTTTCAGTACCCATAGGGTTAATTCTTCGATTAAACCGGTACGTTCTGCCAGGGGAATAAATTCACTCGGGGGAACAAGGCCGTGGTTGGGGTGATTCCATCTGACCAGTGTCTCGACTGCATGGAGTCTGCCGGTTGCACTGGCCACTTTAGGCTGGAAATGTAAAACCAGTTCGTCATTGTTTATGGCCTGCCTGAGTTCCCCCGTGAGTGTCAGGCGTCGTGGACTGTGCTGATCCAAATTTTTGGCATACAGAGCATAGCCAAGCTTGTTCTGCTTTGCGGCATACATCGCGACATCTGCTCTTTTAATCAGGGTGTCCGCATCCTTTCCATGTTCGGGAAAAAGAGATGCCCCGATGCTTGCCTGCACCTCAAAGAAGAGGTTCTCCAGGGCAAAAGCTCCGGTAAGCGATTTTTTAATTTTTTGGGTGATCTTCTCGATATCATCTTCTCCCCCTTGTAACTTTGCCAGGATAAAACCAAACTCGTCCCCGCCAATGCGGGCCAGGGTATCCGATTCCCTGATCACTCCAAAGAGCCGTAAAGCAACCTGCTTAAGCAGTCGATCGCCGTTATAGTGGCCAAGGGTATCATTGACTTCCTTAAAACGGTCCATATCCAGGATGAGCACCGCCATGAGGGCGTTATCCCTTTTGGCGGCGATGATTGCCTGTTGCAGTCGATCAAGAAAGAGTGCTCGATTGGGTAAACCGGTGAGCGCATCATGGGTGGCCTGGTAGGCGGCTTTTTGTTCCAGCAGAACTGACCGTTTTCTCAGTTCGTCGGTCTGTTTGATAATCAGAGCCCCTGCTTCGTTGGACAGCATGGAGCTGACATACTGCCCCCAGAGGGCGAAAACAAACGGCATTGCATCCAGAACCCAGAGTACCCTGTTGGTTTTCTGGGCATTGAGCACTGCTTGAAAACCGATTTCCCCCCTTGTTAGATAGCCGGACACTACGGTAGCCACAAGAATTGCCGCCAGCCCGATATAAACCCCGGTAATCGAGTGCCTGGAAGCTTTCTGTCTCAGCAGCGAAATAGAGATGCCGAGAGAATGTTGGGAGGTATAATCCATTTTTGATCATTCAAAATAAAAGACGAGGCATGAAAAGACGCATGCCCGACGAGATCTTTCGTGCCGTACCTGGGAAACACTGCAACAAAAAAAAGACATCCTGAGATAATTTTGAAATCGGTATGTTAGACTTACAACCAAGGCACTTACGCCCCTCAAAGGGAGCATTGAACAGAGTCCTCCCCTGTCGGGGTTAGGTTTTTATTACTCTGTTTCAAAGTTATAGCACATTCTCAAGGGTTTCCAAAACATTAATGACAAACTCATTAATATATTCATCATGTTAGGGATGTTGTTGTTGTAATCGTGGAACTCGGGTAAAGTCCAGGTTTCTGTAATTAATTCGTAACGATGAGCTTACGGACGAAGTGAAGCAGGCAAGAGGACGGGGGGGCAGGTTTCGATCCAGCTGCTTTGAAAGGCGGAAATTTTAAAGAATAATCACTGATTCACTACGGCCGGATTGGCAAGGTATATCGAAAATGGTACGATAGGCAGACCTGCGGAAAATTTCTCAAGCATCCACAATAAAAAGCCTCGAGGGGAGTCAAAAGACATCTATGGAAGAACAATTTAAAATTCGATTCGCCGAGCGGATGAATCAACTGCCACCCTATCTGTTTGGCATGATCAACAAGATGAAGATGGAAAAGCGCTGGAAGGGTGATGATGTGATCGATCTTGGCATGGGCAATCCAATTGACCCAACCCCGGGACCGGTGACCGACAAACTTTGCGAGGTTGCCGTCGATCCGAAAATCCATCGCTACCCGGTGGCAGGCGGCATGAAGAACCTCAAGCGGGAAATCGCCCTCTACTATAAACGTAATTACCAGGTAGAGCTGACCGGGGAAGACGATGTGATCTGTACCATCGGTTCCAAGGAGGGCATCTCCCATCTCTGTCTCGCTTTGCTTGGACCCGGAGATACGGTGCTGACCCCGGCCCCGGCATTCCCGATCCACGTCTATGCTGCGGTTATCGCCGGCGCCAATGTGTTGCGTATCCCGCTTACTTCAGAAGATGCTATGCTCGAGCAGATTGTCGGGATGTGCCAATCGTTGTACCCCGGGCCGAAACTGCTGATGCTCAACTATCCGCATAATCCGACCGGCACGCTCGCCTCCAGGGAGTTTTTTGCGGAAGTCGTCAAGTTGGCCAAGAAACATAATTTTATGGTCATCAATGACTTCGCTTACGCCAAGATCACCTTTGATGGGCATGTGGCCCCCAGCCTGCTCGAGGTACCCGGAGGCATGGATGTCGGGGTGGAATTCGGTTCCTTTTCCAAATCATACAATATGGCCGGCTGGCGTCTTGGTTACTGTGTCGGCAATACTCAGATGATCGGGGGGCTGTCAAAGATTAAGGGGTACTATGATTACGGCATCTTTTCGGCCATCCAGGTGGCTGGAATAGTCGCCATGCGGGACTGCGATGAGCAGATTACCGAACAGGTGGCGGTCTATCAGAAACGTCGCGATTTCCTCTGTGACGGTCTGCGGAAAATGGGCTGGGAGGTTGAGCCTCCGAAGGCGGGGATGTTCCTCTGGGTGAAAATTCCCGAGCCATATGTCCGGATGGGATCGATAAAATTTTCCATAGAGATGATGAATCGGGCCAATGTCGCTCTCGCACCAGGTGCCGGTTTCGGCGTGGAAGGGGACGATTATCTGCGTCTTGCGCTGGTGGAGAATGAAAACAGGGTCAGCCAGGCCCTGAAACAGATGCGAAGGGCTTTAAAGGATATCGACGCGGAAGTTGCCGCTGGTACCTTTCAGCTGAGCAAGTAAATTGTGGAATGACGGGCGGGTGAAGGCTGAATTTGTCGGCCCGGTGTCATGCTCTTGAGATTCGGGCAAAAAAGGCTTTCAGGTAACGGGTTTCAGCGATAGCCGGATGAACTGGATGATCAGGCCCCTGCGTGCCTTCAAAAAGTATCTGGACATGACGACCCAGCCGGTTGCCGCCACGGCGCAGCACCTCGAGGAGTTCGTCCCGTTGCAGGTGCATGGAGCATGATGCCGAAAGCAGCAGACCGTCGTCGCAGAGCAGGCGCATTGCCAGTTCATTAATACGATGATAGGCCCGCAAGCCTTCCCGGTGATCTTTTTTGCGTTTGATAAAGGCGGGCGGGTCGACTACGACGACATCAAACTGTTCGCCTTCCTGCCTGAGCATTTTCAGGACCTCAAAGGCATCGCCTTCTATCCCGTTAAAACGATCGGTCACTGTGTTCAGGGCGGCGTTTTTTTCGGCAATCTCCAGGGCAAATCGGGAGGTGTCGACCGCCACAACTCCCTTTGCGCCAAAGGCCGCCGCCTGGATGGCAAAACTGCCGACATAGCTGAAGACATCGAGAACCCGCTTGCCTCGGACAAAGTGTTGCAGCAGGGCCCGGTTTGGCCGCTGATCGAAAAACCAGCCGGTCTTCTGTCCGTCGTGCAGCGGGGCCAGCATCCTGACGCCGTTTTCGAACAGTTCGACCTCTTTGGGGGAGCGTCCGTAGGCTGACACGATCTCCTGGTCCAGGCCTTCCAGCCGGCGCATACTGCTGTCGTTGCGAAGCAGGATGGATTCGGGATTGAGCAGTGTTTTAAGGGCGTCGATGATTTCCGTTTTCAGCACCTCCATTCCGGCACTGTTCAGCTGGACGCTGAGGTGACCGCCGAAGCGGTCGACAATCAGTCCGGGCAGCAGGTCGCTTTCCCCGTAGACCAAACGATAGTACGGTTCGTCGAACAGTCGGGTTCGCAGCCGCAAGGCCAGTTCCAGCCGCTGCAGCAGCAATGCATAATCGAGGAGGCGTGGATCTCGGCCAAATAACCTGGCGCAGATGAGCGAATGGGGATTGACATAGGCCATGCCGAGGAATTTCCCGTTATGGGTTTCGACACGGACCTGTTCTCCGGGAGCAAATTGCTTCAGGGGTGTTTCCCGGTTATTGACTTCATTGGAGTAGATCCACAGGTGGCCGCCCTGCAGCCGCTTTTCTTCATGACGGTTGAGGCGGAGAATTTTGTGTTGCATGATGAATATAAAAAACCTGAATTGGCCTAAGGGTAAGATAATGTCGATTAACGGTGATCTTCAGCAACCCACTATGGCATTACCCGGCAAGGATGTCAATTATCCGTTTTTCTCCGAGCAGCCGAATCAGGCAGTAAACGGGCGGCTCTTGAAGCCGTAAGGAAGAGAGAAGGCGCTGCCACTGTCCGCATCTCTTGACCACAGTGTCGTATTGATGTCGGACGTCAAGCGTCGTATGATGTTGTCGAACAGACCATTGACAGCCTTAAAGAGGATGGGCAGCCAGGGCAATTGTTTTCAATGAGAGGCAAACTATGCATTACAATCCGACGACGGTTTCCGGGGCTCAGCTCTTTTCCAGCACGGGGGAGTATCTGGTTGATCGTCTGCAGCGAACGATTCTTTTCTGGGACGTTCTCAGGAGACGAGGCAATAATTACCACGCGCATCTGGAGGCGGGCCAGCCGCCGATTCTGATTTTCGACTATGAAATGGTCATGGATGGACGGGATTTGCCACGGCCCGTCAACTATGCCCTGGTGCGGATTCAGGACAGACGAAAAGCCGAGCGGAGTAGTGAACCGTGTCCCGGGAGTGACCGCCGCCAGGCCACAAGAGACGGCAAAGCGCTCGATGCGGAGGGATGTCCGACAAGACCGATTGTCATCATCGATCCCCGGGCCGGGCATGGGCCGGGCATAGGCGGGTCGAAGATGGATTCCCAGATCGGCATAGCCCTGGAGTACGGTCATCCGGTCTATTTTATCCTGTTTTTTACCGACCCGGAACCCGGACAGACCATAAGCGATGTGCATACAACAGAGGTGCAATTTCTGGAAAAAGTGGTTGCCCTGCATCCCGATGCACCAAAGCCCGCGGTAATCGGCAACTGCCAGGCGGGCTGGGCGGCAGCTCTTATCGGTGCGGACAGACCGGATATTACCGGCCCGATCATCTTAAACGGCTCCCCTCTCTCCTACTGGGGCGGGGTCGAGGGAGCAAATCCCATGCGCTATAAGGGCGGTCTCTATGGCGGTATCTGGCTCACCTCGCTCTGCAGTGATCTCGGCTGCGGGAAGTTTGACGGCGCACATCTGGTAGCAGGCTTTGAGGATCTCAATCCGGCCAATACCTTCTGGTCAAAATATTACCATCTCTTTTCCAGGGTGGATACAGAGGCCCGGCGCTACCTCGATTTCGAGCGGTGGTGGGGCGGTTTTTACAAGATGAACGGCGAGGAGATACATTTCATCGTCAACGGCCTTTTTGTCGGCAATGAACTGGAACAGGGCACCCTTCGCATGGCCGACGGACGGCTGATCGACCTGAAGAACTTTCGCCAACCGGTCTTTGCCTTTGCTTCGGCCGGTGACAATATAACCCCGCCGCCGCAGGCCTTGAACTGGATCAGTAAGGTTTACGGGACGGTCGACGATATCAGGCGGCGTGGTCAGGTTATCATCTACATGCTGCACGAAAATATCGGCCATCTGGGCATCTTTGTCTCCGGCAGGGTTGCCAGAAAAGAACATACCCAGATTCTTGGCAACATGGGTTGGCTCGAATATCTTTCGCCGGGTCTCTATGAGATGGTTATCGAAGAACAGCCGGAAAACATAACGTCGGCCGGTTGTCATGTCCGTTTTGTCGAAAGGGAGATGGAGGATATCTTAAAACTGGACGATGGGCTGGAGGATGAACGGGCCTTTGTCCCGGTCAGGGCGGTCTCAGAACTCAACGATGCCGTGTACAGCATCTGCCATCGCCCCTGGATACGACTTGCAGTGACAGAGCCGGTGGCGGAATTGATTCGTCAGCTCCATCCTCTGCGGATGCAGAGATATCTCGTCTCTGACAGAAATCCCTGGATATTGCCGATCAAGTGGTCGGCTGATCATGTCAGAGAAAATCGACGAATTGTCGCGGAAGATAATCCATTGGTAGTCATGGAAGAGCTCTGGTCGGACTCGGTGAAGATCGGTCTCGATTGTTATCGTGGTCTTATGGGAATAATGCAGGAGAGCCTTTTCAAGGCCACCTATGGCAATCCGTTGACGGCTATGATTTTCGGGGAAACGGGCGGTGAAAAAGATGGTGAGAGGCAGCGGGAAAAACTTGGGCACCGGGAACTGGAGAGGGAAAAGACCCGCCTGCGAAAGGATGCGGAAAAAGGTGGCTTCGTCGAGGCAGGCGTACGGGTAATGACTGCGGTTATCGGTATTGATCACATTCAGGATATCAGGGAATTTCGGGTTGCGGAAAAGATCATTCAGGGCAATGCGCGGTTAAATGCCTTGTCCCCAAAAGCCTTTAAACGAATAGCCGGCGAACAGGCACGCATTCTTCTGCTGGTGCCGCAAAAGGCATTAACCGGCTTGGGGCGGATGGAGCTGTCGGCGGCGGACCGCCAGGAACTCATGCACATCGCTGAAGAGATGGCAGGTGCCGATGAGGTGATGGAAAAAAGTGAGAAGAAAATCCTTGATTCTCTCAAGCAGATTTTGCAAATTGATGCTATTGTAACAGACTAATTCCAGCAGACTGACCGCACAACACCTATCAATCATCCCAACCCATCAAGGAGGAATGCATGGCGACAACAACTGAAAATTTGAAAGATGCTTTTGCCGGGGAGAGCCAGGCGAACCAGAAATACAAGGCCTTTGCCAAGAAGGCGGAAAAAGAGGGCTTTGCCAATATCGCCAAACTCTTTCGCACCACCGCCGAGGCGGAACGGATTCATGCCGAAGGCCACCTGAAGGCCCTGGATTTGATCGCCTCCACCGCGGAAAATCTCCAGGCGGCCATAGACGGCGAAACATATGAATTCACCGAGATGTACCCGCCGATGGTCGAATTGGCCCAGGCCGATGGCCATAAGGCTAAAACCATGTTCAAGTTTGCCGTCGATGCCGAGGAAGTTCATGCCAGGATTTACACCAAGGCCCTTGCCGCGGTGAAGGCCGGTGTTGACCTGGATGTGTCCGATTTCCACCTCTGTCTTGTCTGCGGCTATATTGAGCTTGGCAGCGCTCCGGAAAAATGCCCGGTCTGTGGCGCCTTAAAGAAGGTTTTTGTCCAGGTCGATTGATGTACTTCAAGGTTCCGGAAGACTCCGGGACCTTGACTTTTTCGATCCAGCCAACGGTAAGAAGAGATCTCGCAACTGTTGGCTGTCCCCGTTGTTGCCACTTTGCCGGTGTGTCTTGCTTTAGACTGACATTTTTCGTTTCCCAAGGGACATTAGCCAGTCTGCAAGCCTTCTCCGGCAAGCTTCGAGAGTTGGGCGGTCATCGACAGGACTTTCTCGGCAAGCTCGGGCGATAAGGAGCCGGTGCCGCAGGAAGGGGCGATGAGGGTCTGTTGCATGAGTTGCTGCTCGCTGAAACCAAAGGAGGCAAGTAGGTGCAGCTGCCCCTGCCATTTGCTGAAAAGGGAAGAAACTGACTCCCGGGCGACCACCAGCGGGTCACCGGTGGGGACGATGCCCCAGGCCAGGATGCCGCCACGGGTGAGGAATTCCACCAGTTGTTCCCTGTAGAGGATGAAGTTGTCAAAGTAATAATAGGCATCAAAGCTGATGATATCTGCTTCCGAGGACAGGGCCGGACCCCAGTCCCCGTTGGCGCAGATGTGCACTCCGGCAAGACCGCCTGTCCTTTTGATCATAGCGATCACCTCGGCTACCGCCCCGGTAACCATCTCCCGTGAAACTCCGCCAAAGCCGCTGGCGCCAAAACTGACCATGCCTGGTTCATCGATAAAGATGATCGGCGAATTCGCTCCTGTGAGTAGCCGCAATTGGCCGACCTGCCAGCCTGCTTTCATTGCCAGGTGTTTAGTGAGGATATCCCGCAGATTGTCATCGTAAAATATCGAGTTGCCGTGCTGATCCTTGACCCCGATGCCGGTGGTGACCGGACCGGTAACCTGCCCTTTAAGGGTGAGAAATGTCGACGGTCCTTTGGCCAGAAGGCTCTGCATGGTAAAAAAACCGGTCGCTGAATCCATCCCCAGGGCAAATCTTGACCCCGGTAAAATTTCCGGTTGTTCTTCCACCTGCATATAGTCCTCGTAAAAGGCGGTCATCTCCTGCTGGAAATCGGAAGCGTCAGCATCGACCCAGTAGCGGGTGCCAGCATCGACGAGACCGGGAAACCCGGTGAGGAATTGACGAATCATGCCCTCCCGGGGATTTTTCGGCAACTGCGGCCAGAGAGGAATCTGCGGGGTATGGTTGAGGATCAGCTGCATTGCCCTTTCGTGGTCCGTAAGAGGGAGACTACCTATTAAAATGGGACGGCAATTGGCGAGAAACATTTCGATCGACACCTCTTTGGTGTTTATAGTGTGGACACCAACCTGCATGGGGAATGCGGTGCCCGGGTAATGTTCCAGTTCCATCAGGTTCTTTTACACTATTCCAGAATTGTTTGTCGTGAAAAACATAAAAATAACGGAGCAAAAGATTATGTTAGCATCAGATAAAATTGCCGCCGCCTTTCTCGCCATTGTTGAAGAAGCGGAAAAACTCATCAAGGCAGAACCAAACGAAGAACAGTTGGCAGGGCTGAAAATCATCATCTCCATTGCCAAGCATCAGAGTGATATCCGGGGGGTGAAGTCGGGGAGTTGCCCGAGCCACTCGACCTGCCGATAGTGATTATCATTTTGGTTCAGTGCATCAGGACGCACCGGACCAAGAGAGTTTTTCCGTCTTGTTGCAGCGATCCATCACCTATTGTGAAGGAATCGTACGAATATAGGTACCGGATTTTTTTAAGGAATCCTCAAGGTGTTCAAGAGTTACCTGCTCGGGATCATACTCAACCCGGTTGATCTCGTGCATATCCCGCCACCCCTTCTCTACCGTGACTACGCCTTTCTGCCCATCCAGGGCAGCTTTACCAACATCGAATCACCCGACAACGAAGGTCGCTTTTTGTAATTCAGAGGCGGTAGAATCTGCAGAGAAGTCCGCAAGAAGTAAAAAACCACCCAGCAACAGCATCACTATGAAGCCGAACCTTTTCATGTTGCACCTCCTGCCGTACTGTTTTCTCGAACGGCTGTTAAATAACCCTGTCAATCTTCCAGATCATTCCAGGAACTTTTCCGTTTATTGCATCATCTTCTTGCCATTCTCCATCGGTTTCTTCATCTCGCCCTGCATCGGTGCTTCTTTATCGGCGGGCATCATCTTGTTCATTTCACCCTGTTTGGGCTGTTCCATGGTGTTCTCCATCGGCTCCTTCATGCCGCTGTTCATGGATTCATCCATATCCTTCTTCATGCTGCCCTCCATTCCCGCCGTGGTCTTGTTCATGTCGGCGTCATCATGCATCATGGCCGATTGTTCCATTTCCTGCATCTTCGAATCGCTCATGCCGCTGTCATCGGCACATCCCTGCAGAAAAAACATGCACATACCAAGACCTGTCACCAGCAGTATCATTTTCATCCCTTTCATTGTCGTACCTCCATAAGAAATAGTTGGCGTTCATCAAGAGGTCCATTCCTCTTACCGGCAACAATAGGTAGCCGATGTAAAGGGCGAATAAAGGGAATGTCAAGATTAGATAAAGATGGTCCCGTCACGATACCATGCCGGCAGGTATTCTTTTGTTGCATGGTCAGATATCTGTCAAATAACCAGAGATCTCCAACTCTTTTACGCCGAAACTGCGTCAGTCCATCCTGCCTGGATGCTGAAGACGAGTAAAAAAAAAAATCGTTTTAGAACGTACCGGGAGGTTCCGTCGGCAACACGCCTGGCACACTCTTTTGCTGCTGTTGGCAGGTGCGGGCAATTTTTTCTGCCGGAACTTCAAGAGATGCAATCAAATTGGCAGCCAGAGCAGCATCAACCTGATGTTTTTTCAGGGCGTTGGCCATACAAGACAACCACAGTTGCTTTTCGGTCGTGTTGATATTGAGATGGAGGTGGAGTTCCGTCAGGTTGATGGGGCCGAATTTGCTGGCATAGAGTGGCGGGCCACCGAGCCAGCCGCAAAGGAACATTGTCAATTTTTCACGGACAGGCTGAATGTCAGGGGGATGCATTTGACGCAGACGTGCCGCCTCGGGCATCTCCTCCATCACTTGGTAAAACCTCCGCACCAGGGCGGTTATCCCTTCAACCCCTCCCAATCGTTCAAAGGCATTTTCCCCTATCCCGCTCTTACCCATCATTCATGGCTCCCTTTTTGTCGCAGGCTCTTAGCTGGCGTTATTGACGTGGATGACGAGTTTACCAAAATTTTGTCCTGTCAGCAGGCCGATAAATGCCTGCGGCGCATTCTCCAGGCCTTCAACCATCTGTTCCTGGTATTTTATGCTGCCCGCATCGAGCCAATGGCTCATCTCCCTGGTAAAATCCCCGTAACGCCGGTCGTAGTGGTCGAAGATAATGAAGCCCTGCACCTTGAGACGCTTGATCAGGATATGGCCCATGAGCAATGACAGCCGATCCGGCCCGTCGGGAAGTCTTGTGGCGTTGTACCTGGAGATCAGGCCGCAGACCGGGATTCTCGCGCCAATATTAAAAAGAGGCAGGACGGCATCAAAGACCTTGCCGCCAACGCTCTCGAAGTAGATGTCGATGCCGTCCGGGCATGCTGCACGCAACTGCTCGGCAAAATCTTCAGCCCGGTGGTCGAGACAGACATCAAAGCCCAGATCGTCTCTGACGTAGGTACATTTTTCACTGCCGCCGGCAACCCCGACAACCCGGCAGCCCTTCAGTTTGGCGAGTTGGCCGACGGTTGCTCCCACCGGTCCGGTTGCCGCCGCAACCACCAGGGTGTCTCCCTTTTGCGGCTGGCCAATATCCAGCAATCCGACATAGGCGGTAAAACCAGGCATACCCATAATTCCCAGGGCATAAGATGGTTTTCCAGGTTTTGCGCCAAGCTTTTTCAAACCGGATCCGTCGGAAAGGATGTAGTCCTGCCAGCCGCTCGAGGCGAGAACCCACTCTCCGGGTTGGTACCCGGAATGACGGGAAGCTTCAATCTGGCAAACTGTCGCTCCCACCATAACTTCGTCAATGTTGACCGGTTGCGCATAGGATGGGGCATCACTCATCCGTCCTCGCATATAGGGATCAAGGGAGAGATAGATGGTGCGCAGGAGTATTTCTCCGTCTCCCGGCGCGGGTTTTGCGACCTGTTCGAGGCGAAAATTCTCAGTTTTCGGGGCGCCTTCGGGGCGTGATGCCAGGACTATCCGACGATTGATTGCTGTTTTTTGATCCATGACTTTTCTCCTGCCATCGCCGGGTAGACCATGGGGTTGCGGCATGGCTCATCATGATTTTTGGGTGGGTCACCGATGGCTGGCATTTACTCAAGACTTGCACAGTACTGTAGTCATCAAGCGGGTTGCTGGCCAGAGAGGATGGAGCTGTAATTTGGTAGTTGCCAGGCAACGGGGCACAGTCAGAAATACCTTCAGAATAATGGGGCAGCTTGCAGCGGACGAAAAAGTCGACCAAATTCGTGGTATTTTTGCTACAGTGCGATTCCGGGGATGCCTGCAATAGTGGCGGTAACCAGAAAGATGAAAATATATGAGGGAATTCAATGCCGTTAAAAGAGAAAATCAGAAAAAGCAAGACCTATATACAAGCCCGAACCGGCATTCGGCCGACGGTCGGGATAATTCTCGGGACCGGGCTCGGCAGGCTGACCGATTCGATAAAGATCGATGCGGTTCTCGCCTATGATGAGATTCCGCACTTTGTTGCGGCAACAGTTGAGCACCATGCCGGCAAGCTGATTTTAGGCATGCTCGACGATACCCCGGTGATCTGCATGGCCGGACGTTTTCATTACTATGAAGGGTATTCTGCGGCGGAAATTACCTTCCCGGTTCGGGTGATGAAGGCACTTGGCTGCACTGACCTGTTGATCTCCAATGTCGCAGGGGGCTTGAACGAGGAATACCGGCGGGGCGATATCATGATCCTTGATGACCACATCAACCTTCTCGGTATAAATCCGCTTATCGGTCCCAACGATCCCGAGCTGGGGGACCGCTGGCCCGACATGATCGAACCCTATTGCCGGGAGCTGCAGCAGCAAGCTCTGGTCATCGCCGAAAAAAACGGGATAGTGGCCCGTCCTGAAGGTGTCTATGCCTGTCTTGCCGGACCGTCGCTTGAGACCCGCGCCGAATACCGCATGCTGCGACGCCTCGGTGCCGATGCGGTGGGCATGTCCACCGTTCCCGAGGTCATCACCGCGGTACATGCCGGGCTGCGGGTGTTTGCCTGCTCAATTATCACCGATCTTTGTTTTCCCCCTGCTCTCGGGCCTGTTGATATCGCTGAAATCATTGCCACCGCAGGGGAGGCGGAGCCGAAACTGGTGCAACTCTTTAGAGAACTGGTGAGCAGCTAGACTCAGCAACAGGCGCCGCTGCCGTCTTCCCCGCCTGTATTCGCATCATGCCTGCTGGTAAAGGGAGCCACCGACCCGCAGTCGGCAAAGGCACCGAAGTGAATCGTTTCATCGCCCCAGAAATCGAAGTACGGGGCGAAACGGGTACTGTGCAGCATATGCCAGGTATTGGAACAGACTTTGACGCTCTGGCCCAATTCAAAGTAATGATGATTGTCGAGCCGTAAACCGCTTTCATGTTCGGCGATACCACCCCGGTAGCGGACCACCTGGCCGAAATCCTCGCAAATCGGCTCCAGCATATCGAGCTTGAACAGACGCCAGGTCGCCGACCAGAATTTTGCCGGGGCCAGCAGATCGGCAAGTTCGGGGTTGTTGATGCCGAGCACTCGGTCGGTCACCAGCCGGGGATCGCGAAAACCGATCTTTTTGGCGAGGGTGAGAAAGTCCATCCAGTATAAGGCACCTGCCAGACATTCTCCCCATAACACCTTATTCTGGCGAATATTCCAGGCAAGCCGGCGATCGGCATAGACATCGGAAAAATAGAATTCTCCCCCTGGCTTTAATATCCGGTACACCTCGCGCAGCACCCGGGGTTTATCCGGGCTGAGATTGAGTACGCAGTTGCTGATGACGATATCGGTCGAATTATCGGCGATGGCCGAGAGATCCTCGATAAAACCTTCAACGATTTCGGTATTGGGCTGTTCGTAGCCATGCCGCCTGGCATGCCACTGGCGATGACGGCGGGCGACGGCTACCTGCGCAGGGGTCATGTCCACCCCGATTACCCTGCCTTCTTCCCCGACCAGTTGGGCCAGCACATAGACGTCCCGGCCGGAACCGCAGCCGAGATCGACGACGGTGCATCCCTCAACCGCTTCGGGGGCCACCAGGCCGCAGCCGAAATACCGGTCGAGTACCTCGGGGTGCACGTTGTCGAGTGCCCTGCGCAGCCAGGAAGGTGTATCTGCCACGGTGCAGCAGGCATCGGTCTTCAGATCATCGCTCTGCCGCAGGATCTCGCCGTAATAACTGCGGACGGAGGCCAGGGCTATGGCGTCTTTGTCCTCCTGGGAGTTGGTATTGTTTTGATTCAAAAATGTGTTCATAGTGTCTTGTTTCCTCTCGGTTGGAAAAACCCAAAATGTATCCCGCCGCTGTCCTCATTTAGGCGGATTCACCCAGGATTGTCACGGACAGATGAAATATGTTTTGTTAGCGCTATAGCTTGTTGTGGTGAAGAGTTGTCGTGGGCGAAGAACCAGCAGCAAGGTGGTTGCCCCGTCATTGTCTTAGCTGCTAGATGCATCTGCCGACAATATTCACCACAAGCACCAGAAAGCCAAAGAAGCAGCCAAACCTAAAAATCTTAACATGTTTGTCCGTTAAATCATTCCATTTTTTTGGTTTATACCAGCCAATTGACAACACAAGCAGTAACAGTGCCAAAATTGTGTAGGCGAGGACTATTCCCATTGGTGTATATCTCCTTTTGGGCAGTGAACGCAGCGAAAAAATATCCTTTGCCGGTATCACCACTGATCGGATCCGGTTGGTGATATTGCCGGATTTGGGACACAGATTATTGCCACGGGTAATCTGTGCTGTCAGTATGGTAACCCGCTGATCTTGACAAGTAAAATCTAATGTGATGTACTGAAGTAGCATCAATTAAACGAACCACCACCGTGGCCAATGGTTTACTTCCCAACATTTTTATTGCGCGAGCCATT
>Ga0055480_10000010_pt1 | contig 53629 bp, 50 predicted proteins | sample Muzzi_PWB_D2_FD_57935 | JGI IMG/M metagenome (GOLD analysis project Ga0055480, IMG submission 57935) | Wetland microbial communities from San Francisco Bay, California, USA, that impact long-term carbon sequestration - Muzzi_PWB_D2 | ecosystem: Environmental > Aquatic > Marine > Wetlands ... | reverse complement strand
ACCTCTTGCTCTACCTGTATTGATGTTTTCAGGATGTATTGATGGTTAGATGATTTCACAACCTAAGTTGTCATCTATATGGGTGCTGCCGCCCGTTTGAGCATGATTGCGCCAAGTGATGCCGGAAAGACATTTTCCACAAGCTTTCTAAAAAAGCAAAAGGACGTGTGTCCGACTCCTATCCACAATTTCTTGTTTAATATCGAGAGCTAGGCTATGATGGCATCGAGATCTGACATTTTTACTACATGCCGGAAGTAATCGGATGATGAAGGATCTGAAACACCAAAACAGGAGAAAACAGCTTTAAGGATCATTTTTTTCTCCCCAAAAGACATCGCGTGATTTTGAACGTCAATCAATTAAAAAGGCAATGAAGTTACAAGAACTAACTGATTACATAAACAAGCACATTCCGATAACTTTTCACCTGGGTGCCAAAGTTACCTATTATGATGGTGAGAAACTCGAAGTAATTGCACCGATTGAACCAAATCTTAATCATAGAAACACCGCCTTTGGTGGCAGTATATCTGCAATAGGTATTTTATCAGGTTGGGCATTACTTTTTGTGAAACTAAAAGAAATTGGACTTAAAACAAGGTTGGTGATTCAAAAAAGTTCATTTGATTTCGTTGAGCCGATTGATGGTGACTTCAAAGCCTTGTGTGTTGCCCCAAGTAATACTGAGTGGAATAAATTTGTAAAAACATTAAAGAAGCACGGCAAGGCTAGAATCAGAGTTGATTCAGAAATAACATCTTCAACGAACAACGGAGGAAACCACAGCGGCACATATGTCGCTATCCTCCAGAAATAATAAAAAATATGATTGGTCATGCAATAGAAAGCGTTGCAGAATTCATTCTTGAACTGATTTTCCAAATATTTATCGAAATATTATTTTTCTACACCGGCGAATTCATTCTGCTTATTCTAACAGTTGGTAAGAGAAAAATTCGATGGGGTTATTACTCGAATGATTCAATAGCAAAAACTATGATCCTCTTTGACGTGAGCGTGGTAATAGGGTTTGTCTTCTGGATAATCAGTATAGGATATATTGCAAAATTATTTGGATAACCTAAGAAAACGCGCTGAATTAAATCCAATTTATCTTTTTTTAAACGCTGGGGGGGGAGGATGCGTTGTACCAGGCAGGGTACTACTCTGAGTCTCGGGAAAAGATCAACCAGATATTGTCCTTGGGAATAGACGTCGCAAAGGCCCGGCCCCCCCCTTGAATTCTGCATTAGGCGTAAGTCTGGAATAATTATGAGTAGCACACTCTCCTTTCGTGAAGCATCGAAATCGGACTTGCCCGCAGTGTTGCAGCTATACGCTCAGCCTGATCTGGACGATGGAGAAGTCCTTACTACCACAGAGGCGGAACAGATCTTCGAGCGCATGACGCGTTACCCCAACTACAAGGTCTACGTTGCTGTCAGGGGTTCGCAAGTCGTAGGCACATTTGCCCTTCTTATCATGGATAATTTAGGACATCTAGGCACTCCATCGGCAATCATCGAAGATGTCGCGGTAACTCCTTCAATCCAGGGCCAAGGAATTGGTAAGGAAATGATGGGTTATGCTATCCAGCTTGCCACCGAGAATAGCTGTTACAAAATTACACTGTCCTCGAACTTGAAACGTAATCGTGCCCATGCCTTTTACGAATCTTTGAATTTCGAACATCACGGCTTTAGTTTTCGCATCGACACCAAACACAGTGGCACGTGATGAACACGCAACAAACGTTAGAAGAAATGCGAACTTAAAAAGCACCGGATAAACAGGTAATTTTCATCTTTGATGAACTCGTAAAAAACTTAAAATCAGCGATGGCTAAGTAAAAAACCTCAGAAGGTGAAGATTTTTATGCCCTTTGGGTAGTTTTTACGACGCCATCATCTTTAGCGGATGACAAATCCACTCTGAACAGACATGAAGCCAGTTATTCAAGAAGAGAAAACAGGTTGTGGTATTGCCTGTTCAGCAGCGATAGCCGGTGTCACTTACAATCATGCCAAAAAAGTTGCCAACGACATGGGCATTTTTGCAGATGATCAATCCCTCTGGTCTGACACGGCCTATGTTCGTAGCCTATTAGCTCAGCTGGGTGTAGAAGCGGCAGAAACCGAACTTCCCTTCACCAACTGGGAGGAACTCCCGGAATGTGCCCTGCTTTCCATCAAATGGCGGGAAAAATCCGGCAGGCCATCTTGGCATTGGGCTATATTCGTTCGCGAGGGTGACGAGAGTTATGTTTTAGACTCAAAAAAGGCCTTAAAAACCAATATTCGAAAAGACTTCGGCCGAATGCATCCTAAATGGTTCATACCTGTGAACGCTTAAAAATAATGCATCTGGCCCGTTGGCGAACTTTTGAAACTCTAAATTTCAGTTAGACTTGACACACAAAGAATATGTTAATATGGTCCTCCGCTGATACAGTAAATTCTTATTACCTCACCAATGCTCACAGATACCAACATAAGAGGAAGAGAGAATGACCAATGCTATGTTATCCCCAGAAGAAGTCCTTGAACTCAAGAATATGTGTGCCAATCCATTCCTGGAACTGGGCATGACGCTACGCCCTGAACACCTGGCCTGCTTTGAACGTAAGATTGTAACTCACAATATAAAGGTAGTTATTCTGTTTGAAGAGCATCTGGATTCTGAAAAATGGAACAAAATGCATGAGACACGTATTCGAAAGGGTGGGCATATGGCCACTATCGCCCTATCCTCCCTTTTGTATGCGCTCGGGGGAGGTGCTGTAGTGTCCATTGGTTTTGCATCAGCACTCGCCATCACAAAAGATGAAGTACAGGCACAAATCTGGTACCCTAAAATGTTCAAGGGGTGGCGGTTGACCCGCTATTATGATTTCCACTATCAGCAGTTCCCGCAACAGCATTTTTACATGTCCTGGACCGATGTAATCCAGAATGAGAAAGGTGAAGAGCGGGAGCGGCGCAATTTCGGTCAAACTCATTTCGCTGTCGGAGGCCCTTATGGCATTCCCGAAAAGCTGGTTCGGGATGTGATGACCCGTTTTCCCGTCCATACCATCAAATACAAATAATTCGTAGGAACGGATGGCTTCGCTGAAATTAAAAACCATTAAAGATGCACTTTCGAAATTCATGGGACTCTGCGTGGTTCTCATAATGGTGGGATATGTAGTTCCCAATGCCAAAGACGCCCTTTTCCCGAATCAAATGACGCGCATCGAAAGGATGCTGCGGCGCTCCACCATGGTCGGATATCGTTTGGCCGTTGATCGCCAAGGTGACACCAGATTAATTCTGACCGCCTATGACGGCGGCAAATCCATCACTACTGAGATATTCAGGGATGCACTTGAAGATCTGGAAGCAAGCAACAACCGCCGCGTCCTTATGGCCCATTCCGTCAACCGCAACGCTGAGGGCTTATTTTATCTCACATGGACACGCATGACGGTAGATGCCGATCTCAAAAAGCTTCAGCGTCTGGAGCTTAAAGTCTGCGGACATATGAAAGATCCCAATGGCCGGGTCCCATTCGACGGTCGTGTACCCATCATTGAATGCGCCGAGCATGTAGACGAAATTACTTGCGAAGGACAGGATTAACTGATTATTTTTGATTGCACAATATGCCCGTCCCCTGTTAGGTTGTTTTAGCTCCCCAGCTTTTACGCCCTCACTGCGTCAGGAGACGGGACTTTTTTTGTTTCCTTCCTCTTGGTCGGCTCGGGCCATATTTCAGATACAGACATACCTATTATCGAGGCTATCAGCATCTGTGGCCTTTCTGCCTTGGTGGTACCGTTGATGGTTCGATAGAAGGCGAATTTTGAATAGCCGAAATACTTTGCTACATCCTCCACCCGTCTACCGGTGGCCAGCATAAAAGCACTTATGATCTATAAAGAAAAGAGAAAAGGGTCAAATCTCCCTTTGACTTACTTCACACTTTGTCTTCTCGGTGTAGATATTACCAGAGTAAACATCTCTCATATTAATCTTGATCCAAAGGCCAAGAAGAAATTCATCCAGGATTATCTTTACTGGACACTACCAATTACCATCGATTTTCGATGAAAAATAGTCCCTGGTCACATCTGGTAACACTTGGTAACACATTCAACGAAAAAAGGGTTTCAGGCGATCACCTGAAACCCTTTAAAAATGGTCGGGGAGAGAGGATTTGAACCTCCGACCCCAGCGTCCCGAACGCTGTGCTCTACCAGGCTGAGCCACTCCCCGTAAGTCTTTGCGGGTTTTTGATTTCCTTGATACCGTTACCAGAGTGAACAAGGGTCAATTACCGCTAATATTGATGGTGATTTGCCTACCGCATCTCCTGCGAGCCTCTTGGAAGAATGCTGGTAGGTGTCGGCCGTCTGTTGAATAGATCAATGGCCGAGCAAAATGCTAACATGCTTTAAGTCGGCCCCGTTGTCAAGCATTTTTGTAGCGAATGCGTGCCGAAGATCCTACATCCGCATTTGTCTGGTAATCTTGGCTCTCTTTTTTGCAGCAGTCCATGCAGTCATTAATGAGGTGACCGATTTTTCCTTGAAGGTAACTACAGGCTCGCCGGTCTTTTTTCCAGCAATCGGGACCTCCTCTGATAAAGGAACGTACAATGAATATCATCCATAAGTATGTAATCATTGGGCTGTTGTTGACTATTGCTCCATCTTGTTCGTATTCCAGCGATCGGCAAGTACGAGAATACCCAGCCCAATTGTGTAATGAGGCTCAGCATGGTCAGCTTGATATCGAAATCGCGCCGATTGCTGATCCACATATCAATTCATATTTGCTGGACTGTGCGGTATCGGTTGTTATTCCCGAAGTGAGTTTTTACAGTGGGCCGCACAAAGGGAACTCGTCTATTAAAGAAAACAAAAAAATGATTGCCGACTATTTTCTTGCGCAAGACCTGGATCTGACATATCGGAATGATGACGGTGATAATGTGCTCATGTCCATCATCACATCGTTTTTGCCCGAACCCTGGAAAGAAAAAGCCGTGGTCACTTTATTGGAGAAGGGCATTAATTTAAAGGAAGAAAACAAAAATGGGAATACCGCATTGGACATCGCGAAGTTCAAAGGCAATAAGCGAATTATAAAATTGGTGTCGCAGTAACATAATGGACACCTCACTGGTTTTATTCGTTTTCTGTTAGTCCCCTCAAGCTGCCAAAGTCAATTTTGATGGCGTCGTAAAAACTACCCAAAGGGCATGGAAATCTTCACTTTCTGAAGTTTTTTACTTAGCCATCCCTTTGTTAAGGATTTTTACGAGTTTGTCCCCATTGCCAACGCCGTAAAAATTTTTGAATAAAACGCGGTCTGTTCCTGATTTCTGCTGATTTCCTATCTGGCGAATATCAAAAGAAAATCGTACCGGCACCTGTTACACCGTTTCTTTCTTGCCGGAATTGAGATCCAGGGATTGCCTGACTTTTTGTACAAGGTCGCGCAGGGCGAAAGGTTTTTGCAAGAAATTGATACCTTCCTCCAGCAATCCATGATGGACGATTACATTGTTTGTATAGCCGGACATGTACAACACTTTGCTGTCTGGATACAATTCACACAATTTCCCGTAGAGTTCCTTTCCATTCATCTCCGGCATAACCACATCGGTGAGCAGCAAATCTATCACAGGCTTGTCTGCAACCAGTTTAAGGCCTTCCAAGGGAGTGGAGCCCTCGACGACATCATAGCCGTGGGCTTCCAGGGTTTCGCAGACGACTTTGCGCACCAGCTCCTCGTCCTCGACAACCAGTACTGTCTCCGTGCCGTATATCGAGGACGGACTCTGTGCAGGAACGAGTTTGGCCTTAACTGCTTCGTCCGCCAGGGGGAGATAGATCTTAAAGGTCGTCCCGTGCTCCGGTTCGCTATATACCCCTATGTGTCCCTTGTGCTGCTTGATAATGCCAAAAACGGTGGACAAGCCCAGCCCGGTGCCCCGGCCCATTTCTTTGGTGGTAAAGAACGGGTCGAAGATACGCTTTTGCGTTTCGGTATTCATTCCCTTTCCCGTATCGCTTATCGCCAGCATGACGTACTGTCCGGCCTTCAGTTCGGCGGCATTTTTGCTCACATAGGTCTCATCCAGATAGACCGTTGTGGTTTCAATGGTCAGTATCCCGCCGTCAGGCATGGCATCCCGTGAGTTTATCACCAAATTCATCAGAACCTGCTCAATTTGCGCTCTGTCCGCTTTGATGAGAGAAAGGGCGGAGGAGAACACCGTCCGCAAATCTATATCCTCTCCTATCAATCGCTCCAGCATACTTTTGAATTCATCGACGATATCGTTGAGGCTGACCAGGTTCAACTCCAACATCTGCTGACGACTAAAGGCGAGGATCTGCCGGGTTAAACTGGCAGCCCTGTGCGCCGCCTTGCCAATCTGAGTCAAATCGGTGTGAAGTTTGGTGTCGGGAGACAGCTCCGACAGATGCATATCAACATATCCAATTATCGGAACGAGCAGGTTGTTGAAATCATGGGCGATGCCGCCCGCCAGATGACCGATCGCCTCCATTTTCTGAGCTTGGTAGAATTGCGCGGTGAGCCGCTCATTTTCCGCTTGCAGCTGTTTACTCCTGGAGATGTCCTGGCAGACCACGAGAACATACAGACTCCCTTCCGGACCCTCCACCGAGCGTACATACTCCTCACCCCACATCTGGCTGCCGTCTTTTCGCATCTTGCGGAGTACCCAGTGATAGACTTCTCCAGGGTTTTGCAGGCAGGTCGTGAGCTTTACACCTACATCGGAGATGTCATCCGGATGAAAAATATGTTGAAACGGTTGCCCTTGAAGTTCCTCCTTCGTATAACCAAGGCGGTCTGCGCCGAAATCGTTTACCTCAATCACAACACCTTCTCTGTCCAAGGTAAAGAACATCGATGGATTTTCCCGATACAGGGCCCGGTAGCGTTCCTCACTGGCCCGAAGAGCTGATTCCGCATTTTTCTGTTCAGTTATATCCACAAGCGTGCCAATAACGCCTGTTTTCCCGCCATAGGTGATGCGCCCGCCATGCACCTCGACATACATTACCGAGCCATCTTTGCGCAATCCGCGAAAAACATAACGGACGAAATCCTTTTCGCCCTCAACACGACGGCGAACGTTCTCGAGCACCAATGTACGGTCTTCAGAATGGATCAGTTCGGTTATACTGAGACCGCCGGTCAACTCTTCGACCGTGTAGCCGAACATATCCGCCATCGCCTTATTCACATAGCGAAAGCATCCTTCCTGGATAAGGTAGATCCCGGTGAGAGAGGATTCGGCCAAGAGGCGGAAACGTTCCTCGCTTTCACGAAACTGTTGTTCCGCCTGGTTCTTATCTCGCAGGTCGTGGACCAACCAGAGAATGTGATTCTCCTCAATTGCCCGTATTTTTATAGCAACCGGCAGCTGCGTGCCGTCTCGACATCGAAAAAGGCACTGGTAGTGTTTGATTTTTTCCTTTCCGGCAGGTGCGAGGGAGGCGGATTCCATTTTTTCCGTAAGAATGTCGGATAAAGAGAGTCCCGACAATTCTTCCCGGGAGTAGCCAAGCATCGTGCATATACCCCGGCCGATTTCAACAAAACCATCATCTTCATTAGTGATGAAAACTCCGTCGTAATCCTCTTCCAAAAGAACCCTGCAAAGCTCCCTTGAGTGTGGAATATGCGACTTCTTCACTGATTTTTTGTGTTGCGATTGCACCATGTCATTTCGCCTATCTTCCACTTTATTCTATCACAATAGTGACACTACAATGATAAGGTAAGGGGGGTCTTCCCCGAGGGGAAAATAAAAGGGGTCGCGTCTGCTTTTGACTCTTCTGCCAGCCTTTCCCTCCAGTTTATCGCCTCTCTCTCTTACGTGAGAGGTTTCTACTTCGTCATTTTTCGGTACAAATATATGAAATGTATCGAGCATCGCGACCGAGAATTTTTCAAAGTGAAAGCAGCCTTCTTTTGGGTCGTTCGACAATATCTGCGCTAAAAGACGCTATATCTATCGTTTAGGAATAAAGCCGAGTCAATTTCCAACCCGATTTACAAGTCCGCAATATTCACCCATCCTTTGGTTGCGACTGATTGCCGGCAGGCATGGCATATTTTTACCGCGGCAAGGCCCTCTGAACCCGGAATTGGATTGCCGCCCTCTTTTTGCAGAAAAGCATACCAATCGACGAGAAGCGGCAGAATGGCCGGCCCCGGAGGTTCGACAGGCAGGTTGTTGATCTGCATGCCCTCAATTTTTTGCAGGATGCCATGGACCTGATCGCCGTGCAACTGGCCATTTGCACAGACAAATTCATATCTGCATGCCCGAGAAGGGCTGACTTTACTGGTATCGACGATAGCCAGAGCGCCGTTGGCAAGTTCCGCCTCGGCGATGAGCAGATCTTCCAGCCGGGGATTAAAGATATTTTTGGCGACCGCGCGGATTTTTACTATCTCTGACCCGGTAATGAAACGAAGGGCATCGAAGAGATGGACCGCCGTATGGAAGATCACCCCTCCTCCGGCTATCTCCGGCTGTTCCAGCCACGAGTGCGCCGATGGCTCAAGCCGATGGGTGGCACAGAGGGAAAAGAGTCTGCCCATCGACGGGAAATATTCCCGCAGAGCGAGGATTATACTGTTGTATCGCAGGGTCTGCGAGACGGTGAGCGGCAGGGATAAATGGTCAAAGAGCTCAACAAGCTCTCGTGCCACATGAAAATCGGTGGTAAGCGGTTTTTCGAGCAGGAGCGGTTTTTTCATTTTGGCACAATACCGCGCAATCTCCGGATTGAGGTTGGGGGTAGTGGCGCTGATTACGGCTTCCACCTGGTCCGCTTCGACCAACTGCCGCCAGTCATGATACAGCCTGGTGTTCCAGGTCTTAGCCTGCTCCTCTCCTGCAGGTGATCTTCTGCTGATTGCGGCAAGATGGAAACAGTGGCCGAGGTCATGCACTATATGGTTGGCATAACGGCTGCCGTGGTTTCCCGTGCCGATGATGCCGATGCCGATTTTGTCTTTGATCATTTGAGCGCTTCCACCCGATGCGTGCAGCAATTAAAAGTGTGCAATCCTTTCCGGCTGTCTTTCTTCAGTTAAACGGAAAAGAGTCCGCCGGTCAACACCATCTGCGACCGGCGAACTCTTTTTTACGCTTAAATCTTTTTCACCCCGGCGGCACAGCCGGCGGCAGGAGCAGGTTTAATAAGTTGTGCCCAGAATCGAAGAACCTTCTGGAAGGCATCCCAGTCTTTTACCGTCAGCAGTGTCTGTTTGGCATACGCCAGTTCTCTTTTGTCCATGTATCATTCCTCCGCAAGAAGAAGAATTCTGATCCGGCGACAAAAAAAGCCCCCGGACCAATGTTTGGTCCGGGGGCCCTGATTTCACCACAGACATAGCGCCGTATCTCCCTGATCCGCGGGGAGTAAGGCTTTTCTTGTCAAGGCAGGTATTCTGACTTCCGGCTCATTCTACTTATCGCGCCTTCCCGAACAATGTTCAGTGGCTTCAGCGATTTTCGTCCCCGGTTACAGCGGCGGGCCCGTCCCGGATTTACACCGGGTTCCCTCTTTTGGTCGAGTCGACACCCTGACACATGTATCTTTATCCACAAACCGGCCGGCAGTCAAGAGGTGATTGGACGGCGCCAAATGACACAAGTACTACTCGCTTTGCAACCGCCTGATTTCGGCAAGCATCTCCCGTCCGCCGTTGTTGAGGATATATTCTCCAACTCTCCTGCCCAGCTCTTCCGGCTTTTGTGCCCGGCCCGTTTCCGTTGTCCGCAGAATGCTGTTGCCGTCAAGACTGGCAAGCCCCGCGGTGAGAGTTATTTCCTCGCCGGCGAGAACGGCATAGCCAAAGGCCGGAATACTGCAGCCGCCTTCCAGCTTTTTTAAAAAGGCCCGCTCGGCCAGGAGGCAGGTCTCACTCACCGGATCGTTCAGACAGGCCCTGATCTGCTCCTTTTTCCCTGCATCAAGCGAGGTAGCCGCTTCAATGGCGATACAGCCCTGGCCTACCGGCGGGACAAACTGCTGTACGTCAAACTCTTTTACCACCATCTTGTCATAGCCCATCCGTTTTACTCCGGCATAGGCCAGCATCAAGGCGTCGCATTGGCCATCCTGCATCTTCTTGATCCGGGTCTGTAGGTTGCCCCGCATTTCGACGATGGTCACGTGGGGAAAGTGGTGCCTGAGAAAGGCTCTTCTTCGTACCGAGGAGGTTCCGACGACAAGAGGACGGCTGCTGTCGGTGATGTCGATCGAGGCGTCCATGCTCAGCAAAACATCGTTGACCTTCTCCCGTTCGGTAAAGGCGATCAGGTCAAAGCCTTCAGGCAACTGCGACTGCATGTCTTTGGCGCTGTGCACGGCAATGTCGGTCATACCGCTTTCCAGCTGATCCTCAAGCTCGGCGGTAAACACACCTTTACTGCCTATCTTGGAAATGGATGTATCGAGTATCTTATCGCCGATGGTCTCCATGGAGCTGATCCGGGTCTTAATGCCGGCATCGTTGAGAGAGCGGGCGACCGTTTCCGTCTGCCACATGGCAAGCTTACTTTTTCTTGATCCAATTATTATCATTATCTCATTCCAACCGTTTCTATGATGGAGCGAAACCGGCAACCACTTTCCGGTCCGGCCCTGTTACTGACTGCCTGCCGGGGAAAACCCGGGTCATCAAACTACTATATATCCGTCATTTACGAAATCACTAGTTTATGATCCTTTCTTTCGGTCAGCCATTGCCTCATCTGGGGCAAATCAGTATCATACTACTATGCGACTTTTACTTTACAATATACGCTACGGTACCGGTCATGCACCCGGCTATCATCTCCCGTTGCCCTTTGCCGGTTTTTTCAAACGGACCGAGGTCAACCTGCAGCGGATCATCGGCTTCATCGGCGCGGTCAATCCCGATATCGTCGCACTGGTAGAGGTCGATTCCGGCTCCTACCGCAGCGGTTATTTCTGTCAGGCACAAACCATTGCCGACAAGCTGGGCTACAACTGCATCGTAGAAAACAAATACAACAACAACTCACTGGCCCAGAGGGTGCCGGTGCTGAAACAGCAGGCCAACGCCCTGCTGACTAAACAGAGCGTTGAGAACTATCGTTTCCACTATTTCGAACAGGGGGTGAAGCGACTGGTCATTCAGACCGATTTAAAGGCCATCGCCATTTTTATCGTCCATCTGTCGCTGAAATACCGCCATCGGCAGAACCAGCTGGAACAGTTGCACCTCCTTACCCGGGAGACGGATAAAGAAGTCATCATAGCCGGCGATTTCAACACCTTCTGGGGCAGCCGGGAGTTGAATCTCTTTCTTGCCGCCACCGGGCTGAAAAACGCCAACCTGACCAACGTACCGTCCCACCCAAGCCATGCACCGCTACGGCAGATTGATTTTATCCTGCACAGCCCGGGCATCAGCATCGATAACTTTTATATCCCCGACGTGCGGCTGTCGGACCATTCACCGCTGATCTGCGATTTTTCATTTACCAAATCCTAACCCTGCAATAACTCCAGCCCTCTTGGCAGCCGCACCTCAAACCGGCTCCCCTCATGCAGTCTGCTCGCCACCGACACCGTCCCGTGATGCGCCGCAACCACCGCATGGACATAGCTGAGCCCGAGCCCGAGCCCCTTCTGGGACCTGCTGCGGTCGCCCCGGTAGAGACGTTCCCAGATCCTGCCCTGCTCCGCCTCCGAAATTCCCATGCCGTTATCGGTAAAGCTTACCACAACTTCCCTGCCGACGAGCCGCAGGGCAATCTTTACCCATCCCCCTTCTCTGCCATATTTTATGCCGTTATCAAGGAGATTGGCCCAGACCTGAGAGATCCTGGTGATATCCACGCGGGCCGAAAGCGGCTTCTCCTCCTCCAGATGTACCGTTATCTTCTTTTCTTCCGCCACATATTCATAGAGAGTGACGACCTGCGTGAGGGTCGAGGTGAGATCACAGTCCTGCAATTCCAGGCGCATGGTGCCCGATTCCGCCTCGGCAACACTCATCATGATCCGCAGCATGGCCAGGACCCGTTCGGACTCTTCGAGACAATCGGAGAGCGCATCCCGCAGGCGGGAGGTGTCGTCCTCGGCCTGCAGCCCATATTCGGCCACAGAGCGTAACCTGGTCATCGGGGTACGCAGATCATGGGCGACGTTGTCCAGGGATTGCTGCATTTCCGACACCAGATGCCTGTTCTGGCGAATGAGCCGGTTGATCTGGCCGTACAGGCTGTCCAGTTCAGGTCCGCTGCCCTTTTCCGGCAGGAGTCCGGTCTTCGATCCCTGGATCAGATCGGCAATTTTTTCCCTGGTGGCAACGAGCGGATTGAGGCTGAGCTTGATGAAATAGAGGGATATAGGCCAGAGCATGATGATACTGCAAAGAACGATAAAAACCGTATAGCGCACCAGTTGATTGAAAAGATTATAGCTTTCGCGGCTGTCTTTGCCGGCCTGAATCAATACGCCGCTGTCAAACTGCCGGACGATAATGGTCAACAGGTGCTTTTTCTTTGCTGTTCCCAGCGGCAGCCAAACCCCGGTTTTCTGTGGCGGCAGGTCGAAGAGCCCCTGAAAGTTCACCGCTCCCGCCTGATCCCCGACCAGGACCATCTGGTCGCTGCCCTGGATGATGCGGATAAAGGCCAAGCCGTGCAGGAGAGTGCTGTGAGACATGGAAGACATGCCAAACAGGCGGCTGGCAGAGCGGTTTGCCACCAGATAGGTATCGAGCAGCTTCTCCGTCTGATCACGCTCGATTGTCTGTAGATGGGCACGGACGCTGAAGAGATAGAGCAGGGCCAGGAATATCCCGCCGACCCAGAGCAGGAGGAAGACGGACAGGGCTTTCCTGGATCGGGACCAGGAAAAGTCCTCCCTACTGAGCTTTAAGAACATAGCCCACGCCCCTGACGGTATGGATCATCTTGTTCTGAAAATCCTTATCGATTTTATTGCGCAGCCGGCAGACCAGGACATCGACCACGTTGGTCTGCGGATCAAAGGCGTAGTCGTAGACCCGCTCAAGGATCGCGGTCTTGGACAGGACTATGCCCGGATTGTGCATCATGTATTCGAGAAGCGCATATTCCTTGGTCGGCAGCTCGATCTTTTCACCATTCCTGACAACCTCGTGCTTAAGTAGATCCATCTCCAGGTCGGCTACCGTGAGAAACATCGGTTTGGTATTCTTTTTGTCCCGTCTGATGAGGGCCTGAACCCTGGCCAGCAATTCACTGAACGAAAAGGGCTTGACCATATAATCGTCACCCCCGCGCTGCAAACCCTGGATTCTGTCGTCAACGGACTGTTTGGCACTGAGGATGAGTACCGGGGTATTGACGTTTTCTGCTCGCATGGTCTCTATAACACTCAGCCCGTCGAGGCGCGGCAACATGAGATCAACCACCGCCGCATCGTAGGAAACAGCCAGGGCGTGTTCGAGACCCTGCTGACCATCACCACACTTGTCGACAGTGAATCCTGCCTCCTTCAAACCTTTTTCAATAAAGGAGGCAATTTTGGCGTCGTCTTCAATAAGTAGTATTCGCATGGCTTTCCCGTAAAAGGTTTCGGCTCTATCTTGTAAGAGCAATGACCGAACAATTCCTCCCCGTCAACCCGCCACTCAGACGGCCGGCCCGGCGGTACGAAAAATAATCATCGGAACAGCAGGTGCAAATCGCCGCCGCCTCGATCCTCTCTCCCGACATCCCTGCATCGACCAGCTGATCTGTACTGATCCGCCAGAAATCAAAATAATTATCCCGTACCATGAACCTTTGAAAATCCGCCGGGAGTTCCTGGCGATAGTTGATGAATTCCGCACAACAGGGGCCAAGAGACGGGCTGATCACCGCCTGCAGCTGAGCAGGAGCTGTCCCGTAGTTTGCCGTCATCACCGCAATAACCTGGGATAAAATCCCCTGCACGCTCCCCCGCCAGCCACTGTGCACCGCGGCGATGACCTTTTTCACCGGATCAAAGAGCAATACCGCCTGGCAATCGGCCTGCTGAATCATCAGGCCGACATCCGGACGATCGGTAATGAGGGCGTCAAAACCGTCCACCTCCCTGTCCGTAGCCAGAGGCTCCGTCAAACAGTAGATGCCGGTGCCATGCACCTGTTTTGCCAGAAGCATGTGGGGGACCGCCAGCATCTTCCTGACCCGTGCCCGGTTTTCCTGCACTGCCTCCTCCCAGTCACCGAGGCGGTCCCCGACATTAAGCGATGCGTAATGCCCACTGCTCACCCCGCCATGACGATTAAACATGGCATACCGGCAATTTGTCTCGCCGGATGCGGTAAACTCTCCGAAACGGGGATCCGGCACCAAGTGTCTGGTCATATGTCATAACCTTAAAATCTGCGATGGTTAAGTGGATAAGCACAGACTTCGAAAAACTTCAGAAGGTGAAGATTTCTATGCCCTTTGGGTAGCTTTTACGACGCCATCAAGATGGTGCTGCAAAGCATCCACCTGACAACCCCCTTCAAAGTAAAGCAGCCACAGCCTGGCGGCAATAAAAAAAGGGCCATGTTCACATGAAGTGAACATGGCCCTTCTGTCCGGCTGTCCGGCAGGATAAGATTCTGTGCTTAGAACCACGCCTCAAAGGTGAGATAGACCTGGTCGGCGCTTTCCACCGGGTCTTGATTGAACCCCTGCAATATTGCCAGATCATTTGCATCGTTCAAATCATATGGATGAACATTCCAGTCTCCCGATCCGGAATAATCATACTCATAATGCTGGTATCCGAGCCGCACAAATGTTTCGGCATATTTCGACAGGGCGTCGCCGGTCGGCAGATCCCAGATAGTATACAGCTCATACACCTGGCCTCTTGTGGCAAGCTTGGAGCGGTATATATCATCATGTCCCGGAGACATTGCCAACCAGTACTGCGAACCGTAGTTAAACTCGGCGCCGAATTTCAAACCTGCGTTATCGAGGTCATAACGAACACCCAGGTATGCTGCATAGCCGTTTTTGCTATCGGTATTTGCCGCTGTAAAAGTTGGGCTGGTCGGATCGAATTTATTGAACATGCCGTGCGAATCGGGATGAGTCTGCGACCATCCACCGGCGACGAAATAATTCAAATCGGCAATCTTGTCTTCATACACGGCTGATGTATGCCATATGTTGCCGACATTGGTTCTGGTGCCAAAGCCATTTGGCGGTGGGTTTTGGGCACCAAAATCGACGAAGGGATCCTGGAAATTGGGAAAATTGAAAAGATTGAAGGCCACAAAGCTTTGGATATAGGCGAAGCGATCATCTTTTCTCATAATATCCCAGCTGAGGCCGGCGAAATCGGTATCCTCTACGTCCGGATCCTTGTTAAGCCCGTTCGAAGTGGTGGTCTGTCCATCCTGCAGCCCGGCCTCGAAGCCTCGACCATAGCAAAAACGGATCCGGCTGTCGCCAAGTGGCTCCACACCCCAGTTCCAGGCATAGCCGACCGAGATTCCGTCAAAGGGCCAGTCCATAAAAGCCATCGGCGTTGCCAGCCGTTCATCACTGTTCATTCTGATCTCGGCGGGCGGGCCATCGGTGGTTGGTCTGCGGCCGATGGAGAACCACATGGGCAGGCCGGCAATATTGTTCCAGTTGACATAGGCGCGGTCGACATACAGGGCACTGTCGCCGGTGGGTGATCTGGTGACATTACCATCAAAAAGCGGGAACATCTTGCCGCTGTTATCGGTAAAGGCAGACTGGTTGCCCCAGGTCTTGTACATGGCCAGACGGCCTTTAAAATCGACATTTTCCGTGACACCGACCCGCATATTCAGACGGAAGCGGTTGGTCCAGAGCGTGTCGTTGTCAAGACTTCGGCCAAAGACCGTATCGGCATTGTACCAATCTACCCGACTACGGAAATCTCCGCTCAGTTTGAAACGGGAGGCCAGATCCCATGCCTCGGACCGATCGTCCATGTCCTCCACATCGCTGCCGAGATCTTCGACATTTTGGGCCAGCGCCTCGTTCCGCTTCTCCTGGGCGGCCATTGCTCCGCGCAGTTCATTGAGCTGCCGACTCAGTTCGTTGATTTTCTTTTCCAGTGCAGCCACATCTGTTGCGCCGCTGGCCATAGACAGCGTCGGCAACGCCAACATTCCGGCCAATGCCATGACTGAAATTTTCTTCACCATTGTTTTTCCTCCCACTGTAGTTGTTTCCACCCTCTGACTCTTTTTGGACCGCTGATTTACGGTGAGCACAATTAAGTATGATAGCATTTAATTTAATAGATAATTAACTGAATACTACAATCAAGCGTCCACTGTCAAGGCCGATTAGCAAAAAACTGCCCCCGGGTACAAAATATTGTATCCAGGTTCTCTCTTTTCCTGTAACTATTCATCAGCACTCCATCTGGCCCCGGTCAGGCTGTCCGGCATACCTGTTGTCTGAATGGCAGTGTGCGAGTATATTTTGGACAGACATTTGACAAGAGCCAGAAGGACAAAACCAAGATTCCCCCTGACTGGGCCATCCCTATGAACCTTCCCCTTATCATGGCCGCCTTCGGCACAACCTCAAAGGCAGTTGCCACCTATACCCGGATCGACCAATGTATCCGGGACCATTATCCCCATGTGGAGTGTATCTGGGCATATTCTTCAAGAACAATCGCCAAAGAGACACACCGGCAACAGGCGGCAGCAGTGATGCATCCGGAACAGGTCCTTCAACAGCTGACCGCACGCGGACTGACGAAAGCCGTTGTCCAGTCTCTTCATCTCTTTGCTGGCACCGAATTCCACAATCTCGTGCAGCTTGCCCGAAACTCCCAGGTTGAATGTGCCATCGGCAAACCAATCCTGACCGGTCCGGAAGACTATGATGAGGTAGGGGAGATGCTGCGGCCGATCATTACCAACCGAACGGAAAAGGCCATTGCCGTCATCGGCCACGGCACGGCGCATCCGTGCTGGACTGCTTATTACACTCTGGAGAAAATTCTTCGGAAGAAATTCGGCGGGAGAATCTTCGTCGGGGTCGTGGAAAAATATCCCGACACGACAAAGCTGATCGACGAGATCGCCGATCGTGGATTTAAAGAGGTGTGTCTCATCCCATTTTTCCTCGTTGCCGGGATGCACTACAGGCGGGATATCGTCGGGGACAGCCCCTCCTCCTGGCTGTCCCGGCTGCAAAGCAAAAAGATTGCGGTGGAGACCATTGATCATGGCCTGGGCATGTACCCCGGTTTTGAAAAAATAATTCTGCGGCACATAACCGAGGCCCGGCAATCATTTGCTTAGCGGATCATTGCTCCTCTTCGCCTTCAGGCGGGGAAGCATCGGGGCAGAACACCTTTCGGTACTGTTCGACACGGAAGGTGCCAGTAGTATAGGAACTGTCCTCATTTTTACGTCTTTTATACAGGGCAGTGCTGCCTATCGCCCGGTTGGCGGCGTTGGACGGGGAGGTGAGGGACACCGTACTTATCACTCTCCCGGCATAGGGAAACTGGTGTTCCCGCGGGACCTCGCTCCGCTGGCAGCGCAGCTTCAGGTCATATCCCTTCAGATATCTGCGGAGCAGAAATTCCGGCCCGTTTTTGGTGTTGCCCCCCATAAGAAGCAGGGTATCGATGGTTGGATGCAGCCGGAGCTGGCCGAGAAGATCGCGAAATTTTATCTCCTGCATGCCGAGGTCCGAGGCATCGAGCCGCTCCCGCCTGCAGGACTCGACAATATCGCAGATGCCGAGTTTTTCCCGGATCAGGAAGTCCTGCCGCTGCTGTACCGCCTCGGGAGAATTGTCATAGCGGAGCCCGAGATGAAAGATCTCATCCAGGACCGGCCAGAGCATGCCGTCGCAACTCCCATAACAGAAATCGACATCCCGCTCCCTGAGCCTGCGTTGACTGAACCTTGGCGGAGGGAGGGTGCCGATGATGAGCCTTGTCGTCCCCTCGGGGATAAAGATTTTATAGGGATGGATATGGACAAAAATAGCAGTTTTCTATTCAATATGGCGCCAAGGGCAGCAACCGGTTACTCCTTGTTACCGGAAAACTGCCCGGCAAGGTTATTGTCGACAACATAGATACAGATTTCTTTCGCTCCCTGCCGGGAATAGCGATATTTATGCTGCAGGTTTTCGATCATGAAGGTGACGTCATCCTGAATTTTCTTGTCGTAGGTCTTGAAGTCCTCCTGCCCATAGTCCTTCACCGCCCTCCGGAAGTTTTCGTTTTTCAGGAAGGGCTCCAGGACCTTTTCCTTGAGATTATAGGTGCATCTTTCATAGAGATGCAGATAGAGTGACGTATCGGTTATCTGCAAACCGTCACGCAGCATCTCCTGCGGCAGGGCGCTGGTGGTATATGCCTTCTGCACACTGTTTCTAAAAGCGACACTGTTTTCCGGTTCCACCTGCAACCGGATCTCCATCCGATGGAAAAAGCCCTCGGTAATTTCCAGTTTCTCGCCGGTGAATTGACAGGTTTCGACCGAGCCGATTTCGAAATTGACGGCAAAGATATAATTGATAATGTCCCGGGATATCTGTTCTTCATTGTAATAATACAGCGATTCCTTCACCTCCTGCAGCACGGTGTAGTTATACATGCGCAACAGCGAGTCGAGAAAACCCATAGGCAGAATATCGCGGTCATTTTTACAGAATTTCCGGAAGAATTTGCCTAGCATCGACATGTCAATCAGCTTGTCGCTTCTGGCATAGGTGGAATAGAACTCATTGAAGAGCTTGATGGAATCACGCCCGGACAGTCCTTTCCAGCCGTCCTTTTCCGACTCGGCAACAATTTTATGTCTTCTCTTGGCGGTAAAATTGGCCACATCCTCCTCCGTCAGCCACTCGGGAATATAGCCGGTAAAAATCTCCATCTTGAGTAGTTGCAGATTGGTATCGCAGTACATCTCATATTTCTCCGGATGGCCGATCCACTCCTCCATTGCCTCCGATTTGGTCCTCAGCCTGGTGGCGATGATCACCCGGGCAAAATTGTGCAGTACCCTGGGCAGAAAACCTTCATCAATGTGCTTGCCGAAATTCTCTCGATAGATGTCCACTTCCGTCTGCAGATCGAGGACATAGGGAATATTGATATATTCAACCCGGTCGGAAAAGGCCCGCAGATCGTCGAGCAGTTTTTTATCTTCCGGATTCATCAGGGCAAAGAGCAGGGAATTGACCTTCTCCTCGATATCCTCAACCTTATGGACCCCGTCACTGATGATATTGTGCAGCTCCATCAACCGTTCGGTGTTATGCTGTTTGATATCCATCAGGGCATAGATGCCATTATTGGTTTTGGCATAGCGGGAATAGAGATAACTGACCCGGTTGCCGCCCGACAGCATGGAATCAAGGCTTCTCTGGATCACATCGTTATGCATGATGGTTTCCCGGAGGGGTTTATCTCCGGGGTTGAAAACCGAAACACCTTCCCCCAGTCGCCGGTTGAATACATAGGGTCGGGCATAAACGCATTCCATCACCTGCATGGGATCCCGGAATTTCTTCAACAACTCCTGGTAAAGAGAGACACAGATGGTGCAGGGTTCCTCATGGAAGACCCACTCGAATTTCTTTTCGGTAAACAGCTGCCATTTGAACTCATCGTTTTCGAACAGGTCATCAAAGAACTTGCGCCGTACCTCCTTGGGGATAAGCAGGAGCGGGTTATCATGGCTTGGGCAGGGAACATCAAAATACCCGCCCAGATCGTTATCGACCTGACAGGCACATTTCATTTCCGAAGCCAGATCCTTTTTGCCCTCATTTTCCAGTACCCAGGCCAGCTTGTCGGTAAGCGTATTCAGGCTGTGCACCCCACCCACCAGATGATCGTGCTTCAGCCGCCAGACCACCTCGTATCTTGTGCCCTCCGGCGAATTGGCATATTGCTCAAATGTCCGGAGCAGGTTATTCAGGAAGGTGGATTTCCCGCTGCCATGGGGGCCATCAAAGATATATATTTTATTCTGCTTTGCCCCCACCTTGAAACTGTCAACGTGCCGCATCAGCCGGTTGGCAAAGAGCCGATCGGCAAAAAAAGGTCTGTCGGAACCTTCGACAAAGAGCCGGCTGCTGTCATATTTCAGAAAACGGATCGATTCGGGATCGGAATCGTATTCATCAATCCCATCATCGACCAGGTTGTCCACCATATCGGAATAGAGCTGGTACACATTACGAATAATCCGGTGCGGGTTCTTGATCACCTCCTGCAGGAAATCCCTATATGAGAGAATAGGGGACTGGCGCAGTTGTTCCTTGTTTTGATCAAGATTATCCAACGCCTTGGTTAAATCGCGCATGCACTCACCTTTTCCGCTGTTATTCAATTGCTACCCGCGTCATCTTTCTGTCTTTCATAGTGTACCTGTAGCGCTTCCAGGTAATTCTGCCGTCGGGCCCCTCCGTCTGTGGCGGATGGGACTGCCCCGTCTCTATTTTTACCGGTTCCGCTTCATGGGTATACAGACACACCTTGGCGCCCCAGAGGAATTCCATCCCCAGGAGCGCTCCCTCAATGTAATCGCGGTACAAAGGCTTCCCTTCGAAAACATGATTGAGGACGAGAGTATTGGCTTCATCCACACTGATGGTTACTGCCGGAGGATGGTACAGAGAATCAGCGATCATCTGTTTATAATGTTTGGCCTTTTTTGATTTTACATAATATTCCCAGGTCATACGCTCTTTGTTCAGCCGTCTATCGACGACAAAGAGTTTATGCAAATCAACAAAATCCTGATCGATGAAGGTGTTGATAAACATCGCATCACAAAAATTTTCCCGAACGGAAAAGATAAAATTCCTGCCTTGCCCGGTTGCGGAGTCATAATTTTTCCGTAGATAATCGTCCGATAACCTCTGGTAATCATATGTCAATTTACCTTTATCGGCCTGGGATTCAAGATAATAGAATAGCCGCATCCCGAGGGCATAGGGATTTAAACCGACGCGGGGCATAGACGTCACTTTGGCATTGATCACTGCAAAATCCACCTCATGGCCACTGATCCGATCATCTTTTAAAAAGAGATTCTCATGCCAGTAGCTCGCCCAGCCTTCATTGAGAATCTTTGTCCTGATCTGCGGCTGGAAATAGAGCGAGGTGGTTCGGACCACCTCGATAACCATCAGCATCCATTTATTTTCTTCCCGGTTAAGAAACTCGGAATGTTCCATGAGAAACTGGAGCAGATCCAGCTTATTGGCCTTCTCGCTTTCCTTGGCAGCCTTACTGTACAGCGACTCAAACTCGGCGTGCTTGGCTTTCACCGTCTCCAGGAAACGCGATTCCCCATCTTCGGGAAAATCTCGCATCGACTTGTTATACCGTTCGATTTCAGCTACATAGCCGGCGATGGTCCTATCTTCTTTTAGTTGCAGGAAGATATCAAAATAGTAATCGAGTTTGGACAGTTTTTTCTTCTCCATAGAATAGGAGGAGAGCAGGTCAAAATAGCCGACCAGATTGTCTATCGCCCGGGAGAATTCAATAATATAGTCGACCCATCGGCCTTTCTCCGACCGAAGCTTGGCGAGCAGCCGCTTATCGGCCAGGGCCTTGCCGGCAAAATCGTAGTCCCAGGTATGTCGGAAATAGAGATTGTTCTGAAAGAAGTCGATGTGACCGAGGACATGATAGAAGATCATCACGTTCAGCCAGTCGGGATTGTTGTCGTTATAGTAGGAAATCGGCGGCCGGGTATTAATGACCGTTTCGTATGGGTTGTTGGGGTAAAGTTCATACTGGCCCTGCTCCTTCAACACCTCCACATCCTGAACCCAGTAGTCATACAGGGTTGGAATCATGTTCTTTGGCGACAGCTGCAGAAAGTCACGGTTGGTAACGATGTACTCAAGACTCTCATCCTGAAACCTGAGTCCCGCATCCCGGGCCCGTTCCTTGCACCCCTCCATGATTTTTTTAGCATGCTGACTAATCAGTTCCATATAACCTCACGATGAGAACAAATACTGCCGCTCTTCTCCTTACTTCACCTTTTGCGTCTATGGGCTCGACAATTAAATATTATGCGCTTCTGATGGTTAGGAAATTAATTCTCTGATACCTTTGATGAGCCTGGTTTCATTGGTCTCCTGGGAAATCACATCCATGCGCAACAACTCTTTTTTTTCTTCGAGCAAACCCGATTTGCGGATATATTTTTCTACCTCGGTCTGTCCGGAGATACCGTAGCCGTTTTCGGCGATGGTAATCCCCACACGACTTGCGTAGGTCAACATCTTCTCCAGTTCAGGCAAGGCCTTATCCCCTTTGGTATCCCAGTCATCCCCATCGGTGCCATGAAAAACATAGATATTATTATCCCGTTCCAGCGAGCCTTCCTCGACAATCTTATTGACCAGGGCGTAGGCACTGGCGACCTGCGTGCCCCCCGCTACGGTGGAATTGTAGTAGGTCTGGAAATCCTTTACCTCTTTCGCTTCGGTATCGTGGAGGACGAAGCGGGTCTCCACCTGATTCTTATACTGATAGATGAGCCAGGAATAGATCAGAACATGCTGATTGACCACCAGTTCCGTGGGCTTGCCACCCATAGAGCCGGAATAATCGCGGACGAAAAAGACCACCGCCTGGGATTCATAGTCTTTTTCCTTGGAAAGGATCCGGTAGACCCTGTCCCGGGGCGATATGAGCAGCTTCCGGCTGTCGATCTGCCCCTGTACCTGTACCCTGCCGAGGGCGATATTAGTCTGAATAATCCGTCTCAGCGTTGATTTCTTATCCAGAATCTGGCCAAAACCCCTGTTCTTATCGGTTAAATCATAGGTATACTTGGTCAGCGATTTCTTCTTGCCCTTATCTTTCAGGTTGGGCAGCTCAAACTGTTCGGTGAGGATACGGCCCAGGTCATAGGCGTTTGATTCCACATCATGGGCACCACCTTCGCCCTGCCCGGCACCACCCTGTCCGCCCTGTTCCGGTCGTACCGGCTCTTCGCCGATAACTTCGCCCTCTTCTCCTTCCCCGGAACCACCTTCCCCGGAACCACCGTCGCCGCCTCCCCCTTCGCCTTCTTCATTGAAGCGGATTTTATCATGCAGCAGTTTTTCCTCCACCGTCGTCGGCACAATGACCACCTTGTCATCGCCGTTCTGGCTCGGTTTAACCATCTTGCCGACCCTGATTTTCCGGGGAAAACCGTCTTTTTCCCGCTGTTTATCCTTTTCCAGCAGATAGTCAAGCGACTGCACCGTGGTCAGCGTCGTCAGCTTGGGTGGCGAAGCATCATGGAGCATCTCCAGATCCCTGTAGCTGTAGATATCCCGTACTCCCGGCTCGGGGGGGGCATTGCTGTGCCCGCTGTCCAGCTCAAGCAAGTCCAGCTCATAGCGGATCTTGCGGTCCTGTTCCGGGGTCAGCCCCTTTTCTTTCAGGCTTTGATAGAGGGTCTGGAGTTTTCCTTTCATCTGACCTACCACTCAATTTTGAGTATTACCGGCTTGTCCCTAATTTTCATCAACCTGAGTACAGAAGTATTCAATGGTTTTCTGGGCACAGGTGGTACAATAGCCGAGCTTATTGAGCATCGTTTCGATCATCCGGTCATAGAGCTTCTGATTCTCTTCGTTGGTTCGATTGGCCAGGGCCCCGATCAGGCTGCCGGAGCCGGCGATATCCGATTTAAGGCGCACATCGGTGACCGCCTTGACCAACTCCAGGTTGTCCATGAAATCGTAATCCGGCCGAACGGAGATTTTCTGGCCATAGATCTTGCGGATCGAGGTCCTGAAGGAATCCTTCTGTTCCTTGGTTTTCAGCCCAAGCCCGTCTTCGACCGAATTGATATACCTTTCGTCGATTTTCAGGGCCTGCAACTCGCCGGTCTGGGGATTCTTGTATTTCCACATCTTGTCCGCCCCAAGATTTTCCGCGTCGATGCCGATGATCATATTGACATAGTTCATCACATCTTTTCTGATAGCCAGGGGCTCGTCCATATAGGCGTTGAACATCTCGGTCATTACCCGCTCCCGGTACAACCCCTTGGCAATCTTCAGGTCATCGAGGAATTTCGCCCGGTCTTTGGCCTCGGAGACATAGTCGAGGATCGCCCGTTCGATGGCATGAAAGACATCGTAGGCAAACATGCACTTGCCCTCGTTGGTCTCGGAACTCTCCAGCATCAACTGGATTGACCGGCCGAGGTTTCTCTGGCCCAGGCCTTTCTGGCCGAACCGCTTGGTAATGTCGTGTTCCTGGCTGAGGGTGTCGATGACCTCGGACAGGGTTTTCAGGCTTTTTTCTCCCGCCACCTCTCCGGCGGCAAGCTTCATGGTCTCAATGGGAGTGAGCTTTTCCGATCGCGGCAGGCGGGTGAGCACAACGCCCACCGATGCGGCGTAATTCAGGTTGGGATCCTGATGCATGGAATCCCCGGTCAGCGTCGTCTTGGACTCATTGCCGATGGCATAGGTGGTGAGCGATTTCTGCAGGCCATAGTTGGTGTTGTGGGAAACGTAACAGATCCGGCACCGGTCAACGATAGGCGCCTCTTCTTTTTCCGCCAGGAAACGGTTGAATTCAGAGTTATTGCTGGTAGCGATGATCAGGGTATCGATCGGCCATTTGTAACCGTCAATTTCAATACACCGGTTTTGGATGATGCCCAGATAGACCTGAACCAGATCCTTCTTGTTTTTATAAATCTCATCGCTGAAGTGGATCCCCCCGCCTGCTACTCTGGCCAGGGCACCCCGTCGAAGATCAAAACGATAGGGATTATTGGTGTCGGTGATATGCAGGAGCCGCTGGATGGATTCCTCGCCCAGCAGGTCCACCGCCGAGGAGGTGATCTTGTCCTTGGCCGGATATTTGCCGGTTACCGTCCCAAGGCTCTCGATCAGGGGAACGGGGACGATCTCGATGAAGTCGAGCATATCATCGAGATTGCCATTGGTAAACTCACGGATATTATTCCAGATATACGCGGAGTCCGCTCCCAGGGGCCGGTAATTTTCATACCAGGTTTCCAGCATCGTGTCTGAAACCCGATATCTCCTGGACAGATACTTCTCCGTTTCTGAGGTGGTCTCATACAGGTTCATCGCCAGAACCATCGGATCCTCATAGGTCTGGGATTCAATGGTGGTGATGTTGCCGTAGGAGCCGAGCTTATCAAGCCCGACAAAGCGAAAGGTATATTTGTTGTTTTTTGGGACGGACAGGAATTCCCTATACATCTTACAGAGATACTCGACGAGAAAGGTCTTCCCATTGCCGGGTTCCCCGACCAGCACAAAGGCCATCTCCTTGGACGAACCGCCCTGGGACGCGTCTTTTACGAAGGAGACAAAGGAATTAATTTCATCATACATGCCGATGATATGCTTCTTCCCTTCTCTGAAGATCCTGAAGTCAAAGGTACTTTTTCCATTGACCACTACCTTGTCGATATCTCCCTCAAGCACCATCCGGGAGACGCCCTGGAAGGCATTTTCAAAGACTCGATCGCCCTTCTTCACCGAGGTTAAATGGGTATGGAGTGAATTCTTCCTTTGGTCTGCCATCGTGCCCCTCCCGACAGTTTAAGATAGACTGATACGTTGAGTTGTTATTCTATTATTGGCACAGATAGCAATTATTTCAAGGAATACCCGCAAATAATTCTCATCTGCAAAAGCTAAGAATTCTTCCTGCATGATTAAATTTTCATGGCCCGGTTCGTCGTTCAATTTTTTTTGAATGGTTCAACTATTTTGTTGACGTCAGCCGCTCCACCTGCCAGAATGAATGAGTGCATATTCACAAAACCGCCTGGAAAGCGAATGGCCCCAGAAACTACCATGACCGAAAAAGAATGTCTTTTTGAAAACCTGCAACGGCTGGCCGATGCGGTTGTCTCCCTGCTCGGCAAAAACTGTGAGGCATGTGTCCATGACGTGACCGCCCTGCAGAAGTCGCTGGTCTATATAAAAGGAGACGTGACCCACCGAAAACCCGGGGCGCCGGCCACCGATCTCCTGGTTAAACTACTCAAACAAAACCCAGGCCAGCCTGAGGACAGGCATAACTATAAGACAACAACCGCCGATGGCCGCTCCCTTAAATCGACAACTACCTTTATCAGGGATAAAAACGGCAGGCCCCTGGCTGCCTTCTGCATCAATTTCGACACCACCGATTTTTACAATGCCAGCCAGGCCCTGCTGCCGTTTATCAATCTTCAGGAAAACGGACCACAGGTGAGCGCTGAAACCTTTGCCCAATCACCGGGGGAAACCGTCGAGGCATTGTTTCTTCAAGCGGTGGAAGAAATCGGCAAACATCCGGCAACCATGAATGTCAATGAGAAGACCGAACTGGTCCACCGGCTTGAGGACAATGGCACCTTCCTTCTGAAAGGAACAGTGGAAAAGGTCGCCCAGATGATGGGAGTCAGCAAGTTCACCGTCTATAATTACCTGAAAAAAGTGCGTCTGAATAACTCAAGGAACCAAAGAGAGGATTAAAATGACACGAAAAGCGATCTCCACCAAGCAGGCACCGGCCGCAATCGGTCCCTATTCCCAGGCTATTGCCATCGAGGGTCTTTTGTTCATCTCCGGTCAACTGCCGATCAATCCGGCCGACGGCCAGATGGTCGCCGACGATATCGGCGCCAGAACCAGACAGATTTTACAGAATGTTACGGCTATCACAGAAGCTGCGGGAACTTCCCTTGATCAGACGGTCAAGACCACTATTTTCCTTACCGATCTGGCCGATTTTCAGACAGTCAATGCTGCCTACGGCAACTTTTTCCCAGAAGCCCCTCCGGCACGATCAACGGTGCAGGTGGCCGCCCTGCCTCTTGGCTCAAACATTGAGATCGAGTTCATTGTCGCCCTCTCGTAGCCAGCCCTGAAGCAAAGGAAGACCCTATGAAATTCACGGTGAAAGACATTCTCGCGATGGAGGTGACCCTGGCCCTTGGGTGCACCGAGCCGGTGGCCATCGCCCTGGGGGCAGCATCGGCTGCCACCCTGCTGCCCGCAAAAGAATTCGATGCCATCGAAATCTGGATTGATCCCAATATCTATAAGAACGCCATGGCCGTCACCATCCCCGGAACCGGCGGCATGCAGGGGCTGGATACCGCTGCGGCGCTGGGGGCCTATGGCGGGAAGGCAGACAGAGGCCTCGAGGTGCTGGAGGGCCTGGATGCGACCACGATACAAAAAGCCAGATCTCTGCTTGCAGAAAACAAGGTCACGGTCAACCTGAGAGATGAAGCCGGTCTCCACGTCAGAACCAGAATCACCGCAGGCAGTGACATTGCAGAATCACTCATCGTCGACCTGCACAATAACATCGTCAGCCTCAAACTGAATGGCGTTGAGATGACCGAGTCGCCACTTTTGGCTCAATCCCGCGCCAAAGGCGGCAAACATACCATGGCAGAACTGGAATCCTGGCTTCGGGATCTGAGTCTGCCGGAGATCCTCGAGCTCACGGCGGAACTGGACGATGATGACCTCGACTTCCTCGAGGTCGGGGTCAACCACAATCTGTCCCTGGCAGAGTACGGGTTGAAACACGGCAGCGGTCTTGGTATCGGCAAGGCCATCGACCGACTGATCAAACAGAAACTGATGGTCAAAGATATGTCGACCTCGGCCCGCAGACTGACCTCGGCTGCTGCCGATGCCCGGATGGGCGGTGCAAATCTGCCGGCAATGAGTTCAGCGGGAAGCGGCAACCATGGCCTTACCGCCATTCTGCCGATCTGGGCGACCAAGGATTATATTGATCACGACCGGGAGACCCTGTTGAGAGCAATCGGCTTAAGCCATATCGTCACCGCCTACGTCAAGGCCCATACCGGCAGACTGTCAGCCGTCTGCGGCTGTTCGGTCGCCGCCGGGGCGGGGGCCACGGCGGGGATCACCTACCTGGTCGGCGGCGACGTGCACCATATGGAAGGGGCGATCAAGAATATTCTGGAGGATCTCGCCGGTGTCATCTGCGATGGGGCCAAGGCCGGTTGCGCCATCAAACTGAATACCGCGGCAGGTGCTGCCGTGCAGGCCGCACTCTTCTCCCTGCATGGGGTGAACGTCAAAGACACCGATGGGATCATCGGCAACTCCACCCGGAAAACCATCCAGAATATGGGTGCCCTCAGCCACGACGGCATGATTCAGGCCGATAAGACCATTCTGAAGATCATGTTGGAGAAGCAATTGACCAAAAAAAAAGATACGGAGGACAAACAGTAGATCCGATGAGAAAAGCCACATAATTCAATTATCTTAGAACCATATTACACATATTTATTTTCTTGCCATCACGAAACAAAGCGAATATGTTAGCTATTTTTGTTTTTCTCCAAAAGGTAACGAATCAATAATTGTAACAGGAAGGTTAATGACTAGGAGTGCAGTGTGCCAAATGAAAGATAACAGACTTGCCAAGATAGTGCCGTGGCTGGTCATTTCTACCGTGGCACTGTTCCCGGTCGGGAGAACAGCTGAGTTTCCCCTGATCCTGCTTGCCCTTATCGGCTTGAAGGAATTCTACAAAAACATCAAAAACAACGACTGGAATGATGCAAGCAGGTATTTTGCAGTATTTTTTCTCTGCCTGTGGCTGCCCATCATCGTCTCTGTCCCGGATAGCTACAAGCTCAGCAAAACCTCCAGTCTGGCCATTGAATATTTACGGTTTTTCCTGGCCGGGCTCGCTGTGTTGCGATATTGCGCAACGCCGGACAGCCACAAACTCATCGGCAGAGGCTGCGTACTGATTCTCTCCTTCTGGATTCTTGACGCTTTCATACAGTTATTCCGCGGCGCCGACCTCTTTGGCTATGTAAACATTCCACAACGGCTCAACGGAGTCTTTGGCCACAAATATAAGTTAGGCCTTTTTCTTTCTGCCTTTGCGCCATTTTTCCTGGTGCTGTTTCACTTAAGAAAGCGGCTGGTTATCACCACTCTCCTGAATCTTCTCTGTTTCATTGTCATCCTCCTGGCCGGCAGTCGGGGAGGATGGATCATGTATGGTGTGACTCTTCTCGGTTTTCTTGCCTATACATGGCGGCACAACCTGAAGATGTTAATTTTGAGCGTAGGGATTATGGCAGTATGCCTTATGGTGGTTGCGTCGGTTTTATATTATAAATCCGAGAACTTTGCCGACAGGATGAATACCAGCCTGGCAATCTTTAAAGGCGACGAAAAATCCATCGACCGGGCAATTTCCATGCGCCTGCCCATCTGGAAAACGGCTGTGGCGATGATTGAGGCCCATCCCGTCAATGGAGTCGGTGCAAGGGCCTTTCGCTTCGCCTACCCGGAATACGCCCCGAAAGACGATATCTTTGTCGGCCCGGATGAAGATAATCCCGATAGCCAGACAGGGGCGTATCATTCCCATCAGATGCAGTTAGAGGTGCTGAGCGAGACCGGCCTGGTAGGCGGCGTCTCTTTTCTTTTTGCGATGACGGTGCTGATCCGGTTCTGGTACAATCGAAGCAAGTCGGAAAAACCGGTGATGCTGCCCTATGCCCTGGGTCTTCTGGCTGTTTTTTTCCCGTTGAACACCCACTACGCCTTGTATTCGTCAGCGTGGGCCCAGACAATGTACTGGTTTATCACCCTCTACTTTGCCGCCGGAGTACGGCAACAACCGTCCCCGGCCCAATAATCGCCTGTCCCTGCCTGAAAACCAGCTATCTACCCGCCTGGCACCATGCATAGGCATTTATAAACATCCGCATCCACGGGGAAACCTTGAGGCCCTTCATTTCTTCCGGGAGATAGTGGGCCTGCCAGGGCAGAAAGGCCCTTTCCGGATGGGGCATAAGGGCCAGATGCCTGCCGTCGGCCGAACAGAGTCCGGCGATGCCCTCGATCGAGCCGTTTGGATTAAACGGGTATTTCTCCGTCGGTCGGCCGTCATCATCGACAAAGACCAGAGGAGTCATACCCCCGGCTTTGACCTGATCGAGAATGGCCCGGTCGGGGAAAATGAGCTGACCTTCCCCATGGTCGACATGGATACCGAAGACCAGGTCTTCCATACCGGCCAACATCATTGCCTTGCTCTTCTGCACCTTGACGGTGGTCCAGCGGGACTCGAACCTGCCCGATGCATTACGGATGAAACGGGGCTGACGTTCGGCGGGCAGGCCCATCTCGGGAACCCAGCCCAACAGGCCGAACAGCTGGCAGCCGTTACAGATGCCGAGAGTAAAGGTATCCGGACGCCGGTAGAAATCCTCGAACATCTTCTTTAACCGGGGATTGAACAGGATGGTTGCCGCCCAGCCCTTGGCCGATTCCGGAACATCGGCGTAGGAAAATCCGCCGACCGCGGCAAGACCGCGAAAATCATCGAGGGAAACCGTGCCGGCCAGCAGATCACTCATGCAGATATCCCACGGCTCAAACCCGGCCAGATAAAACGCCGAACTCATCTCACGGTCGGAATTGGATCCCTCGTCCCGTAAAATTGCCACCTTCGGTTTATCTGTGCGGGTCAAAAGCTCAGGTGCCGGCGGCTCGGGGGCAAAGCTCAAATGATAGCACGGCCCCTTGCGGTCATAGATATTGTTCTTTTCCTGCTCGGCGCAGGAGGGGTTTATCTGCAGCCGTTCCAGCTGGTAGCTGGTCTCCTCCCACCAGCCGCGCAGGACGATCATCTCTTCGTCGAGAACCTTCTCCCCATTATAGTTGAGCTGTATCTGTCCGCTTTCCGTGGTGGTGCCTACCTGAACAAAAGGTACTCCAGCTCCTGTCAGAACGGCTTCCACCTCGGTGATTCTCTCCGGCCGGCATTCGACGACCAGGCCAAGCTCCTCGGTGAACAGGGCCTCAAAGACAGAGGCTTTGCCTTCCAGGCTGAGGTTAAGACCGCAGTTGCCGCTGAAGGCCATTTCCAAAAGGGTGGTAATCAGGCCCCCGTCACTGCGGTCATGCCCGGCCAGGATCAGATCCCTGGCAATCAGCTCCTGGACGGCCAGGAAGCCGTTTTTCAATGCGGTTCCGTCTTCGACATCGGGACTCACATCACCCAGTTGGCCCATGACCTGGGCCAGGGCACTGCCGCCCATCCTGTTTTTCCCGTCCGCAAGATCGATCAAGAGCAGCGCCGAACCGATCTTCTTGATATCCGGGGTGACGACCTTACCGATATCCGGCACCGCCGCATAGGCGGAAATTACCAGCTCACGCGGCGATTTGACCGTCTCGTCACCGACCATGGTGGCCATGGACAGGCTGTCCTTACCGCCGTCCACCGCCATGCCGACCGCAATCATCACATCATGCATCGCCCGGGCGGCGTCATAGATAGCCGCTCCCTCGCCCGGCAATTTCGGCGCCCACATCCAGTTGGCCGAACATTTGACCTGCTGCAGATCCTCGATCTTCGCCCAGACCAGGTTGGTGAGGGCTTCGCCGACGGCCATTCTCGCGCCGGCGGCCGGATCAACGAGCATCTTGATCGACTGTTCACCGATGGCCGAGCCGATACCTGTCCGGCCGAAATGGCTCTGGGCCACCACCGCCACATTGCCGACAGTCAGCTGCAGGGGCCCGCAGCACTGCTGCCTGGCGATAAGCCCGGTCACCGCCCGATCGACCTTATTGGTGAGAAATCGTTTCGAACCGACCGACACCAGGCGCAACACCTGGAAAAGGGCGCCGGCAACCGTCAGATCGGCTGAAAGCTGCAGGGCTTTTGCGGTGATCGGTCTGCGCACATTGGTAAATGTCTTCTGGGGGATTTCGCCAAGCAGCACCGGCAGGTCGATTTCCACCGGGGTAGTGTCATCGAGCGCATCATGGAGGACAAAACGAAGATCGCCGGTCACCTCGCCCAGAACCTCACAGCCGACTTTTTCCCTGACACATATCGCCTTGAAGTTCTCAATGTTTTCCTGACGAATCAGGAAGCCGCATCGTTCCTGATATTCGGCGACATAAATTTCCAGTACAGACATGGTGGGGTCCCCCACCCGGATATTGCGCACCTCCACCCAGCCGCCGGATTTCTCCACCAGCTCTTTCAAGACATTGGCCGGGCCGCCCGCCCCCTGATCGTGAATGACATCGATCAGGGACCTGTCGCCCATCTCGTTGCAGGCACGGATCACCCGGTTCATCTTCTGTTCCATCTCCGCATCGCCGCGCTGCACCGCATTGAAATCAAGGCTCGACTCGTTTTCCCCCTGCAGCATGCTCGACGCCGCACCGCCGCCGAAGCCGACGCGATAGGCCGGGCCGCCCACCTGGACGATGAGCATGCCTTTTTCCGCCGCCGCCTTCTCGGTATGCCTGGCATCGATCTGGCCGATACCGGCGGTGAACATGATCGGCTTTAGAAAGCCCCAGCGTTCGCCGCCTTCAAGACGCATGTCAAACGATCGGGTAAAGCCCTGGATAAGCGGCTCACCGAATTTATTGCCGTAGTCGGAGGCACCGTTGCTGGCCTCTATTTCTATCTCAAGCGCCGAGGCCAGGTTATCGGGACAGGGATAGCTGTTCTCCCAGGGCAGGTCGTAGCCGGGAATATTCAGATTACCCACACAGTAGCCGGCGGTGCCGGCCATGACGAAGCCCCCCTGGCCTGTTCCCTGGACGTCGCGGATCCGTCCCCCGGTTCCTGTTTCCGCCCCGGGGAAAGGGGCCACTCCGGTGGGGAAGTTATGGGTTTCCGCAGTCAGCAGGGGATGGTAATTGACCTTCACCGGCACAAGCGGCGACGGCTGACCGGGTTGTGCCGGAATCAGGGTGTCGATGGCATAGCCTTCAATGACGCTTGAATTATCCTTGAAGGCAACCATCGAGCCCTTGGGATTGGCCTGCAGTGTGGCGGTCACCAGACCAAACAGCGTTCCTGCCATCTCTTCGCCGTCAATGATCTGTTTCCCCTTGAAAAAGCCATGCCTTGAATGCTCTGAGTTGGCGTTGTTCAGGTCCATGATCTCGACGATGGTCGGATTACGCCCCTGCTGCCTGACAAAGTAGTCGTAGTAGAGGTTGCGATCCCGCTCATCCATGGAAATTCCAGGCAACTCGGATAACCCATCGGGACCCTTGCCGATGAGATCCACTTCATAGACCGCCTCCGGCACCACTCCGGTCTCGAAAGTCGACAGCGGTTCGGGGTAGTGGCATTCGGTCATCCGGTCATGGTGCCGATCGATAAACTCCTGCAACTCCTCGGTTTCCGGCACGAGATAGCGTCTGGACCGTTCAACCCGGGTGATTATATCAAGCCCTGTTGCCTGGCAGATAGAGACCATGTTCGACGACCAGGCTGTGGCAAAATTCAGCCGCGGCCCGACTTCCACGGCCCTTGCTCCCTGCAGCACCGGCGTGTCGCTGACACTATCCAGCAGAAAGCCATCGGCCAGGATAAGCCGCAGACAGGTCATCTCCTCTGCCGTTAATTTCCGTGTCGACTCGATATTAAAACAATAGGCCCGCTCTTCATCAATTCTCCGATAAAGCTGTGTGACTGTCACACCCATGATCTTTTCCTTTCTTGTATTTGTATCTGTTTCTGGGAACAGCGAAGTTGGCAATGATCGGTCAGGATACGAAGTACAAGCCACCCCGCACCCCGTCCGTACTGTTTGGCAGATATGACTTCCGCCTGGCTATGTGGGCAAAGACTAGCATTATTCAATAAAAATTTCCCCATGAATTTGATGAAATTATGCATGCTTTTGGTAACATTGACTTATATTATCAACAAGTACCGAGCGAACCGCCTGAATGAAGGTTCTCCCGGGATGAGACGGCAGATGTTTTCAGCGGAAAACAGGGGCGCAGTTTCCCCACACGGACAGTCCCGGACAGTCCCGGACAGTCTCATTGCTAACCCGTACACGTGAAGCTCTATCACACTGATCATAGCCCCATGCTCACTGGACAAATGACAATTGACCATCTGACATATCTGCAACAAAAAATAACCGCTCTGGAAAAAGAATGCGCATTACTGCGGAATAAATGCGCCAGGCTGAGCAAACTGAAGACACCGCAGGAAATGACCGACAGCAAGGAACTGCAGTGCGCCGACCCGCAGCAACAGGAACACCTTGCCAAATCGGATTTTCTGGCCAATATGAGCCATGAGATCAGAACCCCGCTGAATATCATTCTCGGCATGGCCAACCTGCTGGCCGAGACCAAGTTGGACAAGATCCAGATGCAGTATCTGAGCAGCCTGCGGCTGACCGGCGGCCAGCTCATGGAAATACTCAATAATGTCCTTGAGTTCTCACGTATTGAAGCCGGCAAGATCACCATCGAACCCGAACCCTTCAGCCTGGGAAAAATCATCAACCAGCTCGAAGCATCCGCCCTGCCGCTTTGCCTGCAAAAAAAACTCGAATTCCGTGTGGATCACGACCCGCTCCTGGTTATGGAACGAATCGGCGACCCGCTGAAAATTTTTCAGATCCTACTTAATCTGATTAATAATGCGGTCAAATTCACTCAGATAGGATTTGTCACCCTGGCCATAAAAGAAGATTTCACATCACCCGGCAACCTCATCCTGAACGTTATTGACACCGGGATAGGCATAGCGGAAGACCATCAAAAGATCATCTTTACCCGCTTTACCCAGGCAAATGACTCGCTCCGGCAACAGCACGGCGGTGCCGGCCTGGGACTTGCTATCAGCCAGAGACTTACCGAGGCCATGGGCGGGCGACTCGTTGTCAAAAGTACTCTCGGCAGGGGTTCCGTATTCAGCTGCCACCTGCCGCTACCACCGGCGGCACCTTCGGACAGAAGACGCCTTCGCCTTGATGCTTCACTTATTCTGCCGGAGAATTTTCCCGAGCTGAATATTCTGGCCGCGGACGACGTCAAGGAAAACATTGAAGTCGTAAAAAGGTACCTGCAGGATTACCCGGTTCATATCCAGGCGGCCGAAAACGGAGAAGAAGCCCTGCACTATGTCACCACGGAAACATTCGATCTCATCTTAATGGATGTCAGGATGCCGGTCATGGACGGCCTTACCGCAACCCAGAGAATCCGGCAGATGGAAGAACTTGAAGCGGCCACTCCTCAGATCATTTTGGCAGTTACCGCCCACGCCTTCCAGGAACAAAAAAATAAATTCCTTGAGGCAGGCTTTGACGGGGTGCTCACCAAACCGTTTTTCAAAAGAGACCTGATTCAGACCCTGTACCGCTTTGCGGCCAGGGACACGAAACCGGGTTCTCCAGAGAAGATGGGCAATAAGGCCATCGGGTATTGCCTGGAAAACGAGACACCGGAAGAAATCCCTGAGTCTCTCCGGGATATGCTTCCCGACCTGCTTCCGACTATTTCCAGGGATCTGACCTTGATGAAATCTTTTCTCGAGGATGAAGACTATGAGAGCATTTATGCGACTGCCCATTCTCTCAAGGGTGTTGCCGGGATGTTCGGCTTTCAGAAACTGGCCTCTCTGGTAACCGATCTCTCCCAGACAATCAAAGCAGGAGACGTATTTATCGTCGAAGACCTTTTTGCCGTCCTTGACCTCTATCTCCTCCAGCTAAGCAAACAATTCAATCCGGGCCAATAATCATCATAGTCCTCTTCGACTAAGGAGCATCTGCTCGAGTTCCGGGCCTACTTTATTCCAGTCGACACAGGGCCTGGCGAATCCTTTTACATTGATAAGCGGACAGCCAAAGGCTGCGTCGTCGACATAGATCTCACCATAGGCCTTGGGGCTGCTGGTCCAGCAATCCTGATCGGGATTTCTGTTCACGCCAAAAAGACGAATCCCGTTGTTTTCCAGATATTGCACGGCATTCTGCAGAAAATGCATCCCTTCTCCACGGTTGGAACGCATGGTGAACAAAATGATTTTTGCTCCATGATCCTGCAGCCGCTTCAGCCAGGGAAGAGCGCCCGGAACAGGATCTCCGATATCGGGATATCGATGATCAACAACTGTTCCATCAAAATCGACACATATATACACTGATTCCTCCACAAGAGATTCCTGTTGCCTTCCGAGCCATATCTTAATGCACCCTGCCGACAATGCAACTTCGTGTCGACCGGATGTTTTTTTAGCGTGATGTCCGCTCTAACCGGCTGCCGGGGGTATTTTCAGCCAGAAGCAGCTGCAATGCTGTCTGCCGTCTGCTGGTATCCTGCTGATGAACGGCCATGGCCATGGCCTTCCGTGTGCCGACGATCACGGCAAGTTTTCTCGCCCGGGTCAGGCCGGTATAGATAAGATTGCGATAGAGCATTTTGAAATGCTGGGTCAAGACCGGCATGATGACCGTACCGAATTCACTGCCCTGGGACTTGTGAATGGTTATCGCGTAGGCAAGATCAAGCTCCAGGATATCATCTTTTTGATACATGACCTCTCTGGTATCAGGCGAAAAGGCCACTATGCAACTGAGACCGGCATTGTCGATGGACAGGATGGTACCGATATCGCCATTGAAGACGCCCAGCTCATAGTTGTTTCGCCGGTGGATCACCCGATCACCTTCACGAAAAATCCTCTCGCCCACAGAGAGTTCGGCCTTGCCCGGTGCCGGCGGGTTGGCCGACTCCTGAATAACCCGATTTAAATTTGCCGTCCCCAGGCTGCCGCGGGTCATCGGCGAGAGGATCTGAATCTCACACTCCTGTCCGTGATATTTGGGAATCCACTCCAGATAGAGGCGGACCACCGCATCAACGGCGGAGAGCCCATAGTGGAGAGTAGACCAGGGATGTACCCTGGCCAGGACAGCCTTCAGCTCCTCAACACTGGTCTCAGCCTCCCGCAGCCTGTCAAGATCGACGTGCAGGAACTTTTTCGGGACGACAAAATCCTCCTCGTAAGCTGATCGGATTGGCTCGCTCGTCCTGAACTGATAGAGGTCTGCCTCGGACGATAGGCCTTCCAGTTGGCAAAGCTGCAGCTCGTAATGCCGTTTAACCCGGGCGACAAAGCTCAGTTGCTCCCTGGTTGCCTCATCGGAGTCAATAAAAAGGCAGTCCGTCTGTCGCCAGATCTCCGGTTTTTTAAAAGGGGAATCGATGGAGGGTGTGACGCCCCTATTGATCTGATGGGCGAAATCAATGATCTTCGACTGCCGCGCCTGCCTGAAGACCTGGGTAAGGCGAAAGGTGGGGACTGCCCCGGAGTTGATGATATCTCTGAGCACATTGCCTGCCCCTACCGAGGGCAGCTGATCTGCATCCCCGATAAACAGCACCTGACAGCCGGGCAGGACCGCCTTCAGCAGGGAAGCGGTGAGGGATATATCGAGCATGGAACATTCATCGACAATAAGGAAATCGGCTTGCAGGGGCTGATCCTCATTTTTCTTGAAGGCGCCGTTCTGCCACTCCAGCAGCCGGTGCAGGGTCTTCGCCTCGCGGCCGATCACCTCGGCCATGCGCTGGGCGGCCCGTCCGGTGGGGGCGGCAAGCAATACCCGTTTGCCGAGATGCTCGAGCAGGCGGACGATGACCAGCGTCGTGGTGGTCTTGCCGCAGCCTGGACCACCGGTCAACACCGAAAATTGGTTGGCGGCTGTTGCCCGCACCGCGATCGCCTGCTCCTCGCTGAGACTGATTTTCTGCCTGCGGCAATAGGTTGAGACCCACTTTTCCACCGCGCCCTTGTCGAAATCGCAGGGCCGTGCCATGTCCCGTATCCTCGCAGCAACATATTCCTCGTCATAGTATAGTGATTTCGAGTAGTAACAGATCTGCTCGCCGCCTTCCCCAAGCTGCAGGACACGCACCTTCAGCTGATTTTCCGTCTGCATCCTCTGTAGGATATCATCCAGCCGGTCTCCCGGCTTGAAGCCGAGGAGATCTGCCACCTCACCTGCAATCTGGCTGGCAAGCAGATAGCAATGCCCCTGCTCACGGCCGGCCGCCAGCACATGGCGCACGGCGGCAGTAATCCGCTGTTCGCTGTCAGCGGCCAGGCCCAGACTGAGGGCGACTTTATCGGCGGAGAAAAACCCGATGCCGTAAAAATCGGCCGCCAACCGGTATGGGTCGGTACTGACCAGCTCAATGGCCTGCTCGCCGTACTTCTTGTAGATCCGTACCGCAAAAAGCGTGGAGATGCCATGGCCCTGGAGAAACATCATCACTTCGCGCACCAACCGGTGCTCCCGCCAGGCCTCTTTGATCATGTGGAGTTTTTTCCTGGCGATACCGGGAACCTCGAGCAGCCTGTCGATATCATCCTCAAAGACCTCCAGGGTCTCTTCCTTAAAATTGCCGACGATCCTGGCTGCGGTTTTCGGCCCGACACCATAGATCAAGCCGGAGCCGAGATATTTTTCCAGAGCCGCAGTCGTCGCCGGTTTTTTCTCAATTGCTCGTGTTGCCGTAAATTGCCGGCCGAACTGTGCATGCACCGTCCACGTACCATGAAACTCCATGGTCGCCCCGGCGAAGACCTGGGTCTGATGGACGGTCACCGTTTCAAGCGTAGCCGGGTTGTCAAAGGGGGTCACCCTGAGGACCGACCAGCCGCTGTCCGGGTTGTGGTAGGTAACCCGCTGGACTATACCGCGCAGTTTTTCAGTTATATCCGGCATGGCTGACAAGAGATTTTTCAGGATGCCGGTGTTCCCCGGCACTGGTGACGTAGATGGCACTTCTGCCCGGCAGCGGACATTTATTCTCGCAGATCCCGCAGCCAATGCACAGTTCATCGACCACATAGGGTTGTCGGATGGTTATCTCCTGTCCGGCTTCATTTTTCATGGCAACTTCTTTAAATCGAATAGCCTTGTCCGGGGTCGGGCAATGTTCCTCGCAGACCATACAGGGTATGGCTTTGGCATAGGGCAGGCAGATATTTTTATCAAACCAGGCATGGCCGATTTTCAGCTGTCTTTTCTCTTCTATTGTCAATCTGCGGATGGCGCCGCTGGGACAGACCTGGCCGCAAAGGGTACAGTTGAATTCGCAATAGCCACTCCTTGCCACCAGCATCGGGCTGAACATGCCGTCCAGGCCTGCCTGAAAAAGAGCAGGCTGCAGACCATTGCCGATACAGACCTGGACACATTCGGCGCAGCGGACACAGTGCTGCAGAAAGTCTTTCTCCCTTAAAGCCCCCGGCGGCCTGATCAACAGGGGATCCGGATTTTTCGCCAGGACATCCACCTCTTTGACCGCTGGTAGCAACACACCCGCCAGGGCCGCGCCAAGCAATCTTCTCCGGGAAAGCGAGACGCCCGGCATTTTCCTGCCGGACCTGGAGAAATTAAAATTGATAATTTTCCGGGGACATGTATGCACGCACTCATAACAGAGGTTACAGTCGCCCATATCGATTGTTCTGTCGGCATCGACTGCTCCCATCCGGCAGATCCTGCTGCAGATACGGCAGGAACCGCAGGCGTCATCGCCGCCGTGACCGACAAACCATGCTTTTTTACCGATAAGTCGCAGCATGGCTCCAAGGGGACAGATGTTGCGGCAGAAAAATCTCCGTTGCACTACCTCCAAAAGGAGTACGCCAAGCAATATGAAAAGTGAAAAATAGGCCAGCTGAAAAAACTTTTGCCCCGAAGGCAGCACCGTCACCTGCAGCAGTCTGTAGACCGGTTCGGTCATGGCGTTGACAAAATCAGGCAACTCACGGTAGGTAAAAGTGAAAAACTCCACCGTAAGACTGCTTGCGGCAGGATAGACCGCCTGGGCCAGCCCTCGGACCAGGATGGAAAACGGATCGAGGTAACCGGCAACCGCAAAACCAAAAGCGGAAGAAATAAGCGTCAGGACAAGGAAGAAAAGCCCGAGACGGGGAAAAGAGGTACTGTTTTTTTGATCCGCTGCCGGAATTGTTTTCCGGGTGAGATCAAGCAGCGTCCCCATAGGGCAGAACCAGCCGCAGAACGCCCGGCCGAAAACAAAGGTCAACAGAACGACAAAAAGAGCGGGCAGAAAAAGAGCGACAAAGGCTTTTGCCCCAATCATCACGCAGGACGCAAGGTAGGGATCGAGGCGGAAGAGGACATTGACCGCTGCACTCAGCTGGTCCGAACCGTTGTAGTCGGTCTTGACAAAGAGTACCAGAAAGACGGCTAGAAAAACCAGTTGGCCAAGGCGCCGCAAAACAACAAGACGACCCCGGTGACTCTTTCGTTGTCTGCCTGTCATCATACCTGAACGGTTTTGATCTCCATCCTGGCCGGATCCATCTCGCCAAGACCCAGTTGGTAGGCGGCAACCGTACTGGCTATTTCCCTTGGCTGCATGTCAAAAAGCGTTGTGGCGTAGGCATCGGCAGCCACGGGGTCGGCGGAGGCGATTACTGTATCCATCACCTTTACATCGGCAACCCTGCCGCCCTGGGGGCCATTGCGAAGGAGCAATCTGGTGGCATCGATCACCGTCAGCTTCGGCTGTATCACCGTGGCCAGATCCGCCAGCTGCTGACCGATATCGTGATGCAGGTGTCCGCGGTTTCCGCCGAGAACCCCCATGGAATTTTTCAGCCCGAGCGACAGGCGGCTGAGTCCGTGGTGCTTGGCGACCGGGACATTGATATAACAGTCGGCGGTCAGCGCATCCTTATAGATCTCCCACCTTTTCAGAGACCTGCCCCGGTCGATATCGACGGGGACGAATTTACGCTCGTCGATATGCTCCCAGCGTATCCGCCGGTCGCCGATTTTTTCCAGCTCGTCAATAACTCCACTGCTGGTATAGCAGCGTCTTTTCTCGTTACAGGTTCGATCAAAGACCTGGATCCTGGCAGCCCCCGCATCAAGAGCCAGTTCCGCCAGAGCCCGCACCACCAGGGGATGGGTATTGGCTCCCAGCTCAGGAGTCCTGTCCCAGCCCATATTCGGCTTGATTACCACGTTATCCCCGGTTTTGACAAAGGCGCCAATGCCACCGACAAGTTCTAGAGCACCGGTGACCAGCAGCCGATAGTCCTTGCCTTTAGCCAGGCCAAGTCGTGGAGGCGGGGGGGCTGCCTGAAGAAGAGTACTCTTCCAACACGGTACACCAAGGCTTAACCCGGCGGTCCAGAAAAGCACATCTCTGACAAACTGTCTTCTGTCCATTGATCTTCTCCGCAGGTAGAGCCCGTTCGGACAGGATTCACGCTGATTTTAAGTTTTTTGCGCGTTTGTCATACTTCTATGACGGTTTTACTCTCCATCCAGCCGATTTTCGCCAACCACTACCGATAAAGGTCAGGTACAGCAGTATGGTCTCGTCCGGTTATCCAAGAGAGCCATAGACATTCGAGGAGATAAGACTGATGATATAAGACTCATACTCCTTATCCAGGTCGACGAACTCCATGCCCGTCCTGTATCGGCTGTCGATTGCCCGAACGTTCCTGATCACTGCCCGCGACAATACCTTCTGTTTGCCAAGAAAAAGACCTATTTTTACCTGTTGCTCAACATCCAGCTTGGCATCGAGAAGAACCGCCAGCCCGCTCTGGGCAAGGTCGACCAGATACCCTTTGCGGTCAAAATTTTTTGCAACGACCTTCACCGGGATCGTCTTTACCCCAAGAAGCGGAAACAGATCGTTGTCGGCAATTCTGACCCAGGCTCTTTTACCGAGGGGATTCTCCGGCTCAAATTCCCAGTCGACTTCCAGCCCATCGAGAGACGGGATATCATCCCAGCTTCCTTTTTCTTTTGCCATTCCTTCCCCTGATGAATTTCTTTTATAAAAACAACCCCTCCAGTCGATTCACCCTATGTACACATATATCCATACCGCAGGAAAAGAACAAGGTGTTTAGCCTTACCCGGCAGAAGAGGTTCCAAACCAATACAATCCTGCGCTATCCCTGCGCCGAAACGAACAAACATCTTCCCTGCACAGGTACACCAAGGTGGACTTTTTTTCAAGCCGCCGATTTCGGAACGATCAACCCGTTTTTATGGATTCCGATAACCGCCCGGAGCATTGCAGGGAGGCGATCCTGGACTCAATTCATTGCCGATGATTCCAGCGAAACCAATATTTGGAAAAGGTGTATCGAAATTGACGATTTCAGGACCTCTCTGGGTAAAAAAGATCCAGATGCAGAGTGTTTTTTATGCAAACCCACCTTAAAAGCAAGGGCCAATCATTTCCACCAGCAATTAAGGATCTGAAATATTACAATAATATTTCATCTTGCCCTTTGGTATCCTTATTGCTGCTCCCATCTCATCCACCGGTAAAGAAAACGCAGCGGACCAAGGAAATATCCTCTGATGATTGGCAAAGAGATGGTATCCTATGGAAGATACACAGTTTAGGGGATGGAGAACGACCAGACGACAGGTTATGCAACCACCGTTCATTCGATGTTGAGATAAAATACATTGTCGGACCTATGCCAAAACGCCCTGCAAAACTCTGCCTGACGGCAATCCTCTTCTGGCAATTCCTCACCGGCTGCGCCAAGGTGGGACCGGATTATCTGCACACCGACCCGGTGGCCCCTAAAACCTGGCAGGCTTCCATGGAGAGGGGCTTGAGTCCCGAATCTTCCGATCCGCAGCTTCTCGCAAGGTGGTGGACCGTCCTGCGGGACCCCCTTCTGAACCGCCTGATCCATCAGGCAATCGCCGGCAATCTTGATCTTAAACAGGCCAGGGCCCGGCTCCTCGCTGCCCGGGCCAGACGCGATATCAGTTCGGCGGCACTGCTGCCGACCCTTGATGCCAGCGGTTCGGTGACCAGGAACCGGACCAGCGGCAATCGTGGCAGCGGGAGCGTGACGACCAATTATTCCACCGGTCTTGATGCCGGCTGGGAGCTTGATCTTTTCGGAGGCACCCGGCGATCGGTTGAGGCGGCTGAGGCACGGCTCGACGCCAGCCGGGAAGATCTCCGCGACATCCTGGTTTCCCTGGTAGCCGAGGTGGCCCTGAATTATATCGACGTCCGCACCTTTCAGGCCCGGCTGCGCATCGCCGATGAAAATCTTGGCGCTCAGGAGGAAACCTATGAGCTGACCAGGGCCCGCTATGAAAGCGGTCTGACCAGCGAACTGGCTTTGCAGCAGGCCAAATATCTCCTGGCCGGCACCCGAGCCCAGATTCCCACCCTGCAGACCGGTCTCGCAGGGGCAACACATCAGCTGGCTGTGTTGCTCGGTCTTCCCCCGGATACTCTCAGCGGACAACTTCAGGAAGTAAAACCGCTGCCGACGCTGCCGATCTCCGTTGCCGTCGGCATTCCGGCGGAAACGCTGCGCCGCCGGCCCGATATCCGCAGGGCCGAACGGTTGCTGGCCGCGCAAACCGCCGAGATTGGAGCCGCCACCGCCGAACTCTATCCGTCTTTCAGGTTGAATGGCTCCATCGGTCTTGATGCGCTGTCCGCCGGCAAACTGTTCGCCTCCGACAGCGGCAGCTATGGTTTCGGTCCCAGTTTCAGCTGGCCGGTTTTTGCTGCCGGGGCGATCGAGGCTAATGTCCGGCTCCAATCCTCGCTGCAGCAGGAAGCCCTGGCAAGCTACAAGGCAGTGGTCCTCTCCGCCCTTCAGGAGGTGGAGGATGCGCTGGTTGCCTATGCCCGGGAACAGGAGAGGTACCAGGCCCTGCAGGAATCCGCTATGGCGGCAGGACAGGCAGCCACTCTCGCCGGGCTCCAATACCGGGCAGGACTGATCGATTTTACCGGAGTGCTGGACGCCAGGCGGTCCCTGCTCTCGTTCCAGGATCAACTGGCCCAGAGTGCGGCCACCATGGCCGGCAACCTGATACGTCTTTACAAGGCCCTGGGCGGTGGCTGGACATCTTTTGCACCAGCGGAAAACACCTTTATCGGAAAAGAACCATAATGGAAAGCAATTCGACACAAAATGGACTGGAAGGCGGCCTCGCTGCCGCCTTGGATCTGGAAAAGAAAGCAGGCGCCAAAAAACGGCTGAAACGCTTGCTGGGCTGGGTGATTTTCCTCCTGCTCCTCGTGGCAGGCGGCATATTCTGGGCTACCCGAGAAACAAGCGGCACCATCCGCTATCAAACCCAGCCTGCCCACCGCGGTGACATCACCATCAAGGTCACCGCCACCGGCAATCTCCAGCCGACCAACCAGGTGGTGATCGGCAGCGAACTGTCCGGGACGGTCAAGTCCGTCGAGGTCGATTACAACGACCAGGTAAAGGTCGGCCAACTTCTGACCCGGTTGGATACAACGAGGTTGTCAGCCCAGATCCTTCAGTCAGAGGCAGCCCTCGCTTCCGCCCGAGCCAAGGTGCAGCAGACCAAAGCCACCATTACCGAGACCAGCGCAGCCTTAAAGCGCCTGCAGGAGGTCGGTCGGCTGAGCGACAACAAGGCCTTGGCCAAAAGCGATCTGGACAGCGCCGAGGCCGCCCTTCTGCGGGCCAGGGCCGACTATGCCGGAGCGGTGGCTGCAGTATCCCAGGCTGCAGCCACCCTCAAGCTCAACCAGACGGATCTGGCCAAGACCGAGATTCGTTCCCCGATCAACGGCATCGTCCTGACCCGATCGGTTGAGCCCGGCCAGACGGTCGCCGCCTCCCTGCAGGCACCTGAGCTGTTTTCCCTGGCCGAAAATCTTGCCCAGATGGATCTGCACGTCGATGTCGACGAGGCCGATGTCGGGAAAATTCAGGTCGGCCAGACGGCCACTTTCACCGTCGACGCCTACCCGGATCGCAGCTACCCAGCTGAACTGACCCAAATCCGCCTGGGTGCAAAAACCACCAACGGCGTGGTCACCTACGAGACGATCCTCAAAGTGGATAATTCCGATCTTTCCCTGCGTCCCGGGATGACCGCGACTGCCGATATCACGGTCACCAGCGAAGTCGGCACCCTGCTGGTTCCCAATGCGGCTTTGCGCTTTTCACCGAAGGCAATTGAAGAGACATCGATTGTCCGGGGACGGACGGTTCTCAGCAAACTCATGCCACGGCGCCCACGGCGTCCCAGCAAAAAGAAAGAAGCCAGCGGGGCAGCGAAACAACGCCAGCAGGTCTGGATCCTGGTGGACAAACAACCGGTGGCCATTCCGGTACTCGTCGGCCTCTCAGATGGTGCCTCGACCCAGATCCTCGAAGGGGACGTGCAACCCGGCATGGAGCTGATCATTGATGCGGTGAGTGTTACCAAATGACCTTGTCCGGCACAAATAAGAGGAGTGACTCCAGCCTCATCGAACTGCAGGGGGTAACCAAGATGTATGGCAGCGGCCGTGCCGCCATGCAGGCCCTGCGCGGCATCGACCTGTCCATCCGGGCCGGGGAGTTTGTCGCGGTCATGGGGCCAAGCGGTTCCGGCAAGTCGACCTGTATGAATATCCTCGGCTGTCTCGACACCCCGTCCTCAGGAGACTTTTTTTTCGAGGGGATACGGGTGGGCGGCCTGTCCCGCGATCAGCTGACCCTGATGCGCCGGCATTGCCTGGGCTTTATCTTCCAGGGATTCAACCTCTTGAACCGCACCTCGGCCCTGGAAAATGTCGAACTGCCGCTGATCTACCGCGGCGTGCCCGCAGGCAGACGGCATCGCCTGGCCCGTGAAGCCCTGGCCACCGTCGGCCTGACCGGCTGGGAGAACCATACGCCCGGTGAACTGTCCGGCGGCCAGCAGCAGCGCGTGGCCATCGCCAGGGCCATCGTCACCGAACCGAAAGTGCTGCTCGCCGACGAACCGACCGGCAATCTCGATTCGGCACGAAGCCGTGAGGTAATGGAACTGCTGACCGGCTTCAACCGGGATCGGGGGCTGACTGTGATCATGGTCACCCACGAACCGGATATGGCCGCCTATGCCCGCCGCCGGATCCATTTCATCGACGGGCTGATCGATACCGCAGTCGAGAGAGGGACCGCCTGATGTTCTGGGAAACCGTTATCCTGGCGTTCAGGGAAATTCGCCGCAATGTCCTGCGCTCATCGCTGACCATCCTGGGGATCGTCATCGGCGTTGCCGCAGTCATTACCCTGGTGACTCTCGGCAGCGGGGCCACGGCCCAGGTTGCCGCCGAGATCGGAAGCCTCGGCAGTAACCTGCTGCTGATCAGGTCGGGCCAGGGATATCGAGGACCCGGCGGGGCAAGGGCTGCCGCCAAACCTTTCAAACAGGATGATATCAAGGCCATCGAGCAGCAGATCAGCGGCATTGCTGCAGTCGCACCGAATACCTCACGTTCGGCCCAGGTCATCGCCGGCAACACCAACTGGTCGACAACCGTTACCGGCAGCACCAGCGACTTTCTCTTCGTCCGGGCCTGGACCCTTGCCGCCGGTCGGAGCTTTACCGAGAGTGAAGAGAGATCCGGCAAAGCGGTATGCATCCTGGGCGCCACGGTAAAAAAAGAGCTGTTCGGCAGCCAGGCCCCCCTGGGCGGCTCGGTCCGTTTCAATGGGATGACCTGCCAGGTAATCGGGGTCTTTGCATCCAAGGGCCAATCGAGCGGCGGCAATGATCAGGACGATTTCATCCTCATCCCGCTGCACACCCTGCAGCGGAGAATCACCGGCAATGCCGATATCAACACCATCTATGTTTCGGCGCGGGACGGGGCCTCCACCACCAAAATCAAACAGGATATCGAACAGCTACTGCGTGAACGAAGGCGGATCAGCGGCGGCGACGAGGATGATTTCTACGTCCGTGACATGCAGGAGATCATGAGCACCCTTACCGGCACGACCCGGATCCTCACCACCCTGCTGGGTGCGGTAGCCGCGGTCAGCCTCCTGGTAGGCGGCATCGGGATCATGAACATCATGCTCGTCTCGGTGACTGAAAGAACCCGCGAGATCGGCATCCGTCTTGCCATCGGGGCCATGGAGCGGGATGTGCTGATGCAGTTCCTGGTAGAATCGGTGGTACTTTCATCCTTTGGCGGCCTGTTCGGCATCGTCTTCGGCTTGGGCGGAGCGGCCCTCGGAGCCCGGGCAATGCATATGCCCTTTATATTCAGCCCCGGTATTGTTGCAGTGGCCTTTTTATTTTCCGGCGCGGTTGGTATTATATTCGGCTACTTCCCGGCCCGAAAAGCCGCCCGGCTCGATCCGATAGAAGCCCTGCGTCACGAGTGAGCGGATTTTCTCCGTCAGGGAACTCCGGATATACCCTATCCGGAGATAGAATTTCTACAGCCCAGGTTAAGCAAACCCACTTGGAGAGAAACAATGAACAAACGCATCGATTCCGTACTGGTCCTTGGTCTTGGCAAGGTTGGTTACCTCGTCGCTCTCCTGCTGCATGAAACCGGTTTCAAGGTGACGGGAGGCGATCGGAACCCCATCAAAACATTCCCTTTTCCGGTCAGGAGCCTTGATGTAACCAGCAAAAGTGATCTTAGCAAAGCCCTCAAAAAACATGAGGCAATCATTTCCTGTCTGCCGTACCATTTCAATATCGAGGTGGCACGGGTTGCCGCACAATCAGGCGTCCACTATTTTGATCTGACTGAAGACGTGCGCACCACCAGGGAAATTATCGAAATGAGCAAAACCTCCCCGGCAATCATGGCGCCGCAGTGTGGTCTTGCCCCTGGTTTTATCGCCATTGTCGGCGCCTCGCTCGCCCGTAAATTTGAACGAATCAGATCGATCAAACTGCGGGTCGGCGCCCTGCCGAAGCACCCGACCGGCCTGCTCGGCTATGCCTTCAACTGGTCGCCGGAGGGGGTCGTCAATGAGTATCTCAATGACTGTGAGGTCATTGAAGGCGGGGTCCGAAAATGGATCTCTCCTCTGGAGTGGCTTGAAACAATCGTTATTGACGGGCGTCAGCTCGAGGCCTTCACCACCTCGGGAGGTCTTGGCACCATGTGCGAGACCTATGATGGGCTGGTGGAGAACCTTGATTACAAATCGATCCGCTACCCGGGTCACGCCGTCTTGATGAATTTTCTCCTGCATGAACTCTTGATGCGCGAAGACAAGGCAAACACCGGTAAACTCCTTGTCAACGCCAAACCACCGGTGAGCGAAGATGTGGTCTATATCCACGCTTCCGTCGAAGGGTGGACCAATGATCGGCTGAGACGTGATGAATTTGTCCGGGCATACTCTCCCGTGAAGATTGCCGGAAGACAAAGACGAACAATCGCCTGGACCACCGCCGCTTCAATCTGTGCTGTTGTCGAAATGGTCAACAGCGGCGACCTGCCCGTGAGCGGCTTTATCAAACAGGAAGAAATCCCCCTGACCACTTTTCTTGCCACTAAAAACGGCCGGTTATATGCGGGACAACCCCATGGAGGAAAGGTAATCTAACCTCTTTCTTGAGGCTATAAGATCCCAAAGGAGCTAGCTGGAGCAATGACAGAAAAAAATGAGCGCGATCTCACCATTGTTGGAGATTTTTTGCGATACACGTGTCTCCTTTTTGGCCCATTTTGTATCATAGGTATAATTTTCAACCTGCTATATGGTTTTTCCTTTATGGCGCTTATCGTCAATCCCTTGATATACAGTATTGGGGTAAGTCTTATTATTATCGTAATATCCTATGATATCAATACAATCCTTAACCTGGTCGGGCTCGGCAAAGAGCCGCCCATGAGCCTGCATATTACTTATCATAACGAAATTCAGGAAATAGGCATGCTCATGGGTGCAGAAAGCTATGCTTCATCGCTCGAGAAGGTCGATGCCCTGCTGACCAAGGAGCCCAATTTTGCCATGGCCCATAATTTGCGCGGAGAAATTCTGTTAGATGGATTTCAACAGCCCCTGGAGGCAAGAGATTGTTTTGATAAGGCGCTTGAGCTTTCCACACCGGGAGATGAACAGCATAGAATTGCAAAAGGTTTAAAAGCGTCAACCTACGGTCGCATCTAAAATTTCAGCGAGGATAAAAACCACCAAACCAGCTACACGGCTGCAACAAGAATCAACGGCAGGCCCGCCCCCTTCCTCAAAGAAAACAACAGCTGTAACTTACCATGTGATTGCCGGCACCGTCGAGGTCGGCGCGCCGGATGGTGGGCCTCAAGAATAATCAATTCACTACTGCCTGCTCTGAGAGATTTTCCAGCACTATACGAATCTTCATGAGGTCTACCTCACTGTGTAAGATAATTGTGAGAGTCCTCTTATATACTCTGGGCTAAACCTCATCCAATGCTAATTAGCCGGGAGGAAATACAACATGACCAACACACAGACAAAAGATATATTTACTGAATGGGCTCTCTATGAACCGCGCCAGCAGAAATTAATGATCAACGAATATTTTAACACAGTAGGCGAGGAAGACTGTAGCAGAGAGAGATTTCTTGAATTTTTGAAAGAAAAGCTCGAGATTAAGGGTTATTGGGAGAAGACCGATTTGACTTAGATGATGCACGCTGGAACAAAACGTCATTGCTCCTGTCTACACATAATTTCTTTTCCCCCGCTGAATTAAAAAACGGAAAACCGCTGAGAACCTTAGTTCATAGGCTTTATGCCGGGACAAAACATTCAACCGTAACCGCCCTGGGAAAGATCATGTCCCCCGAGCAAATCAAACACAACGTCACCGGTCATACCTCGAACGCAATTCAGCGTTATTTCCTCCCGGATCATAACGAAAAAATCTCGGCCACCAGGATGGTGACCGAGATGTAAGGTGAACAACATCTAAACAACATAAAATCAACTACCAACAGAGACATCTAATTGATTTTATAATTGTTTTATGGTGGGAGGCGGCGGAAGTCGCCCCCCTCGCCTACCAGCAAATACAAGCCTTCTCACGTTCCCGGGAAAGAAACGGGAAAAGGAGGGGAACCATTAAAACCAGAATTCCCAATTCCCCCTGACTCAGATTGTTATTCTGACATTGTTGATTCCGTCTTATAGATCATTTGTTTTTTATCACCCATGCTTGGTTCTATTGCTCCCATAAAATATGTGAGGACATAGAAAATCACAACTATCCCCACGAAGACCAATATGAATTTGAAAAAATGGGTGGGAGCTTTCCATAAAAATAGAGCTAAGACAACAAGCCCGCCAAGTGCTATCAATTGATGAGTCATCAAGAAGCTGTATATAATTGCATATGCGTTTTCGATAGTCATAAAAACCAATTCAAGAGTAATTTTTCTTTTGCAGCAGCTATAGTTTTGGTTAAGTTTCAGGTTAGCACAAGGCAGGTCGATTTACAAAATGACAAAGCTAATGAGTATTTCAAAATTCGCAGCACACACTTTCTTGGCAAATACACGAACAGCGGAGATGGCGGGAGTCGTATTTCTCAAATAAGATCTTGTTATTTAAGCATATGTTTCATGAAGATATTTTAACATACCGTTTAAAATACCGTCTCACCTATCTTTTCGTACGCTAATTTCATGCTTCCCATGGGCCTTCTCGCCCTCATCGGTTACAAAACCGACAAGATATGTCCAGAACTCATCTGTCTCAAGATTTTCTCCAAATACATCCGGAGGAAGGAAACGGAGCATTTCCGTTAAAAAGCCCTTGCGAATCACAGGGGCCGAGATGTTACATTTGAATCAGAAGGAATTTCTCTTTGATCAGACTCAAATCTGCCGCGTAAAGCACCCAACACGCACTGAGTTTTCTGCGCTTCGAACATAGAGAGTTCCCAGCCGAATACAAGATGAGTCAGCTATCCCTTCACTAGTCTCTCTCTCGCCCTCATAAGACCTGTAAATATTGCACCAGCTATGTGGTCTGGAAAACCTTTAGGGATCATATCTTTTACTGTCATAATACAATCACCCACCATATCACAGCATTCCTGTAGTATTGACTCCATACTGACTGGGTCAAAACGGCATTTTCTGGCAGTTTCCAACCAGTGTCTTCTGACAATGCGGTCCCAGCGGTACTGTCTGTTGTTGCCTAGAACTGCCATGGCCATCTTGACCCGTTGAATATCAATTTGATTTGCACTAACCACGGGGTATATTGAAATGACGTCGTACAAGGGGGTCATTCGATACAGCCCACCACGAAGGTGAAAGATACTGAAATTTTTTGCATGACCATCAATCCCACCAAGCATCCAAAACAGTAGTTGCGATTTCATAAAAAGTTCCCTGTCTTCCTGACTACGTACCGAACCTAATAAGATATCCATGATAGGTCTCATACCCGGGCCACCTTCAGCCTCATATTTCTGACCACCCGACGTTCCAGTTGCCTGGCACATATCCTCCTGCGGCAATCGCATCAACCACCTCCCGTCTGTGGACCAACGCCTGTCGAATCTCTCAACCACCAGCACCTTCTGTTCACCGAACTGGGCAATATCGACTTTTGCCATTGGCACACCAAATGTTTCCAGCAGCCTCTGGCAGAGCCACTCATTCTCAACGCTCTCCCGCAGGTCAATTCCGGTGTGGCCAAGCTCACCAATGGGCAGTTTAAATATATGACTTGTTGGAGTCGCTCTTGATGGTCGACACCAGCCTCCTTGATAATACAATAGAGCGGTTTTTTCCTGTGCCCCTGCTACAGAAATACGAAAATCAGCATCGAGATCAACTCCAAGAGGGGCAGTCATGTAGCCTTTGAGGAGTTCCTCAATCTCCTCGTCCCTCAATGCTTTTGCATCAATACGTTGCACATCACTTTCCTGGTCCTCCGAAATCAGCTGCAATGCTCCTACACAATCTCTGCCAATATGGGAGAGAAGATCATACGCTTTGGTGGAATCGGCACCCAAACGTGCCTGCAACCTGTTACGGATAGGTTGGCTGTCAGGCAAAAGATTATCAAAAAAGTTTTCAACCAGGATGCCCGAATATTTTTGTAAACTAAGAGGGAGAGAAAGAGAAATAGATCTGCGCTCATCATGGTCAAGCCAACTCTGATCATAAATAAATGTCATCAACCCCTTTGAAGAGCTCTCAAGCCACCCCACCAGTTCGCCATTCATCAGAACTTTGAGACGCCCACTTCTTTCTTTGGCCATTACCAGCTATCCTCCTCTATCGATTCAGTCATCTTCGCTTGAAGGGCTATACCATATCCAAGAGAAGAGAGTAGCCTGAAAAGAGTGTCCAGTCTGACATTGGGGTTGCCGTTCTCAATCAGTGAGACTTTCTTCTGGTCAAGCCCAACCCTGCGGCCAAGTTCCGTCTGGGTCAGCCCTTGCTTCTTGCGCAGATCGCGCATCATTATCCCGAGCTCCTTCGGAGACACCACCATTTGCTGCATTACAACCTCCTACATATTTATGTCGATAGAGACATAATACAGCAATATGTCGAAAACGCAATATATGTTTTACATGTCTTTTTCGACATAAATGAGGTCAGGAGTTGCATTATTCAGATGTGCTGGAACGAGAGGAAATTACTACGTTAGAATACCAAAAAGCTTGCATTTCTAAGTGGTTGGGCAATTCGATAAAATCGTTATTAAAACTAATTCTCATATCTTGCCTTTAGAGCTCAGTATAAGGAGGGCCATTTCTAGGACGGTGGCGAGATTTACCGCGACCGACATACGCCAATTCATCAATTTATTTCTCTGGCCAGTCGCGTTTCATTCCCCCAACTCCTCGTAGTTCTCCTTGATCATCGCAGCCGCGAAAGCGGTATGAAGCGAAAAGTGCGAATTTTGAACAACCCCCCCCCCAATTCCTTTCATACCTCAAAATTCCAACTTCAAATTTCACTTCTCCCCCTCCAGCGCCTGTTTCCCTTTTTCGGTCAGCCGATACTTCTGCAGACGGCTGTTTGGTTTGTCAGGGATGGTGTATTCGAGCAATCCGGCTTCGCGCAGTGCGGGAAGAGCTTTGCGCAGATTGCCACTCAAGGTCTTGTGCCCCGAGCGCGGCCGCAATTTCTGCCGATGAGAGGGGTTGCTTCGTACACGCCTGCAGAATGTGCAAATCGACTTGTGCCTCGACTTGTTCGGTCGCCTGAACCTTTATACGATGCGGCTGCCCCAGATAGACGGTAAAGCGCAGGCGCAGACCAATCTCTTCAATTTTCGGTCCTGGTAGCCCAAGATCCCGGAATTCCGCAAAGATGCGACGCACTCCGGTGCCCCATTGTTCGATCAGGTGGAGTTCCTTGAAAACGCGGGCGAAGGAAAGGGGTCAAATCGGCTTTTGACTTTTTTAGCAAATAGTTAATAACAAAATAATACACCAGATAAACTGGTGATCATCATGTCACATGCAGTGTTAACAAAAGTCAAGGTACTTCCTGTTGATTAATCCTGCTTTGCTGCCTCTTTAAGGCTCATATTATGATCCTCTGTCTGATCTTTAGCCATATTAGCCTTTTCAATTGGGGTTCTAATATTGCTAATTGCCTCTTGAGCAATTTTATCACTAGTCTTTGATGCGACAGAAACCTTTTCTTTATCTTCAGAATTTGAACATGCCGAGATACTGAAGAGGAATAAAATCATTGCGAACCGAAGAAAAAATCCAGCATATCTTTTGCCGCTCATCTTACATTTCTCCCTCTTAAAGCCATATTTAAAGTTCCGAAATATCTCCTTACATAAGAAACTGTAAGCATAGATTAAAGCAGATCACTCCGGGACACCAGCGGGACACCAATAAAATAAGCGAAAACAACCCAAGTGGCTGTTTTCGCTTATTTTTACTGGTGGAGGCGGCGGGAGTCGAACCCGCGTCCGAAAATGCTCCCCTCCCGTATCTACATG
>Ga0055480_10000007_pt1 | contig 59451 bp, 54 predicted proteins | sample Muzzi_PWB_D2_FD_57935 | JGI IMG/M metagenome (GOLD analysis project Ga0055480, IMG submission 57935) | Wetland microbial communities from San Francisco Bay, California, USA, that impact long-term carbon sequestration - Muzzi_PWB_D2 | ecosystem: Environmental > Aquatic > Marine > Wetlands ... | reverse complement strand
GATCCACTTTTCTTGTTCGTACCAAATCCCATTGATGACTCCTTAAGTGCTTATGGTTAACTATTTTCGTATACCTCCTAAATTTTGTTTTCTAATGCAGTGAACTACTACGAAACATCACCGGTTTTCGCAGATTGATCCTGCCGGGTGGAACCTCCTTTCTGATTTTTTTACAAATTCTCTTTAATTACAATGGGGTGATAATCATTTACTTCTCGGACAGCCGGGATAACCCGGCTCGCCGACCATTGCCCTTTTATCACAGAAAACGATGCTAGCTTTAAATTGATTCTATATCAACATTTTTTATACATTTTCCGCATTTTCATGGCATGGAATCCCGGAGGACCCGAAGTCGCAACGGCCGAGGTAGAGAAGAATTAAAGAGAAATGACGAAGCGTCTAAGGCAATGAGGAAAACTGAAGGAGTAAAGCACATCCTGCCGAACGCAGATAGAGGATACTCGGAAAATCATGTCCACACAAAAAAAGACCCTATGGAAAATTTCCATAGGGTCCCAATGAGAATCAAAATCTTTTTAAGATGTATCCCGCCGAAAATCAAGATCCGTCAGGCCACGGTGCGCACCAGCCTGCCGAAACCTCCCGGGATAGTCCCTGATGACCAGAAAGCTCGTCCCTGTTTATAATCGACAAACCAGTAGCCGCCAGGTTTTCGCTGGGCGGCGACAAAAATAAACGGTTGCTCTTTGGAGAAACAGGGGTTCAGAAAAACATCCTTGGAATTTTTCACCGGCTCCATCAGCGACAGGGCCTCTTCCATAGTCGGCAGGCGCCAGTCACCAAAGCCTGCAAATTTATCGTTATTAATCTGTCCTATGTGTCGCCCCATGGTACGGATCGAGCAGATATCAAGACCGTCCCGCTGCCACATCAGGGAGGTCCGCTGGTCGACGATAACCTCAGGGTTGCCAAAAGAGATAAAAGAGTTGGCGAAATTCCCGGTTGGATTGTATTCCACTTCAAAAAAATTCCACTTCCTGATCACTTCGGCAATCTGATCATCATTGATGAAGTCCGGGGAAGAAGGCAAAAGAACGACATCCCCGGCAAATGGGTTTTCCGCCACTCCGGGGAGAGGGCTGCCCATATCTTCCTTCAGCACTCTCTCGACCCTTGGCACCACCAGCCGGGAATCTCCGCCATCGAGTACATTCTTAATCAGCCACTCTTTGATCTGCTCGTTGATCGCATAACTTTTCTCGAAAATTGAAGACGTTCCCTGGCTTTTTACACATTGTTTGATAATCTCTGGCGGAGCCTTGATTTCAGCCATGATTTTCGCGTGCTTTACGGCCCTTTCCATTAAGCAAAGTTTCGGTTCATCTCCCCAGTTGTCGACGAAAAAATAGTACACACATTCATCATTGTTTCGTACCCTTTCACGTCCTCCCCAGGACTCAAAGGTCCCGAAGGAAATATCCGGGTTCATCTCCCAATCAATGGGGCTGATTATCTGGTCGCCGATCTGTACCTTGTGAAACATGCCCATAATACCTCCATCTGTCTGGATGCAAACTTCTTTTGTCCTCTCCTGCCATATATCGTTTCCTTATCTTTGCGGCTGGAGTAACATTGTTGAACCGGTCGGCACATTGATGTCCCGATACATTGGTTATTCGAAAAGACAATAATAATCATTATCACCATGTCCAGAGATAAAAAGTCCAAGAGAAGAAAAAGAGGCTACCCCCTTCCTGCGGGCGTTACCAGACTTGAGGAGGGTCTGAACTTCGCTGTCTTTTCACGCCACGCTACCCGGGTGACCCTGGTGCTCGATTATTGGCCTAAAGGGGCCGTACGCCCAGCACGCCTCGAATTTGAACTCGATCCGGCCGAGAACAAAACCGGCGATATGTGGCATATTCTTCTTGCCACCCATCAACAGAATTTCAGTTACGGTTACCGAATGGACGGGCCGGTGGATCGCACGGGCAAGGGTCTTGTTTACGATTACAATCAAATCCTCATTGATCCGTACAGCAGGGCACTGCTGCCAAGAAAATGGGGAGAGACCGCCGAATACGGTAAAAAGCCCTGCTGCAGATTAGTTCAGCAGGATTTCGACTGGCAAAAGGATCGACCCCTCAAAACACCCCTGTCAGAAACCATTATCTATGAACTGCATATCCGAGGCTTTACCAGGGATGCCAGTTCCGGTACCCAGGCACCAGGTACCTATCTGGGAATCATCGAGAAAATCCCCTACCTGAAAAGCCTTGGGATAACCGCGGTCGAACTCATGCCGGTCACCGAATTCGATGAAAACGATACCGTTTTTTTCGACCCGGATAGCGGCAAGCGTCTGAAAAATTTCTGGGGCTACAACCCGGCCTCCTTTTTCGCCATAAATTCCGGATACGCCCACCAGCCGGAGCGGGCTATCGAGGAATTCAAAACCATGGTAATGGCCTTGCACCAGGCGGGCATCGAGGTTTTTCTCGATATGGTCTACAACCACACCGGAGAGGGCGGATACAATGGCACCACCAGCAGCTTTCGGGGCATCGATAATTCAATTTACTATCTCCTCGACAATGAAAACAATTATCTCAATTTCTCCGGCTGCGGCAATACCTTCAACTGCAGTCATCCGGTAATCCGTCATCTGATCCGCGATTCCTTGCGCTACTGGGTGACCGAAATGCATATCGACGGTTTTCGTTTCGACCTCGCTTCTATTCTCGGCCGGGATCAGCAGGGTAACGTTGTCTCCAACCCGCCGATGATTGAGGCAATCGGTGAGGACCCGGTGCTCCGCGACACCAAAATGATCGCCGAGGCATGGGACGCAGCCGGCCTGTATCAGGTAGGATCTTTTTCCACCGATCCCCGCTGGGCTGAGTGGAACGGCCGCTTCCGGGACGATGTGCGCGCTTTCATGATCGGCAGGGAGAATACCATTACCCAATTGGCCACCCGCATAGCAGGCAGCTCCGACCTTTATCAGGCAAGCGGCCGTGGTCCTCTGTGTTCGATCAATTTCCTCACCTGCCACGACGGCTTTACCCTCCGTGATCTGGTCAGTTTTGATGAAAAACACAACCGGGCCAACGGAGAAGATAACAGGGACGGCGACAACCACAACCTCAGCTGGAACAGCGGCCGGGAGGGCCTGGCCTGTTCCGCGCAGGTACAGCGGCTCCGGCTGCGCAGGATGAAAACCTTCATGGTCCTGCTGTTTCTCTCACAAGGGGTGCCGATGCTGTGCGCGGGCGACGAGTTCGGCCGCAGCCAACAAGGCAACAATAATGCCTGGTGCCAGGATAACCGGGTCAGTTGGGTAGACTGGTCCCTTCTCGAAACCAATAAAAGTTATCACCGTTTCATTAAAAAGTGCATCGCCCTGCGGAAAAAACACCCTGTTTTTCGCAGAAAGGACTTTTTTCAACCTGCGATGGATCCACATGGAGAATACCGGCTGCCGGAAATAGTCTGGCAGTATCTGACCCCGGGTGAACAAAACTGGGATCCCGACTGCCATGGCCTGGCCTTCCTTCTCCGCTCTGCTGCCGGGGGGAAAAATTCCAGTGATTTCTTTGTTATGCTCAACGGTCACAGGGACAAGACCCTGTCTTTTAAGGTGGAGGAACCACAGACAAAGGGCAGGACCTGGTATCGAATCATCGATACCGCCCGGAAGTCACCTCAGGATATCGTGACCATCGAAGGGGCAAAACCCCAAGCAACGACGAAGTCCATTGACGTCCCCCCATTCGGCTGCATTGTTCTGCAATCAGATTTTTAGCCTTGCCCGGAAAAAGCGCCCTCCTCCCCATCGGTTGAGAAATTCTTTGGCTCCATAATCGTCATATGCTAAGCTTAGCTAAGGTTTGGGGTGCCTGAACTGAAACCGCTTGGTAACCGAAATTATATCGACATTAATGGATACTATGACACAAGTATTGCTTTTAGGGGATTCCCTCGTTGCCGACCATGACTGGCAATCACGCATGCCATCCTATAAGGTGGTTAATCTGGCAATTCCCGGAGTGACAACTTCCGAGTTGCTGACTGCCCTGCCGGATATCAAGCATCGGGCGAAATATGCCGATGTAATCATGCTTATGGTAGGCACCAACGATATGCTCACCGGCAATTTCGAGTTTATCGATACCTTGAAAAAGGTGTTCGTCCAGCTCAGTCAGGACTTTGTCACTGCTGAGGTTGTGGTCATCAGCCTTTTTCCCATGAAACTTGCCCACATGTCGGATACAACAATCGACAATCTCAACGGCCACATCGAGCAATTCACTGTGCAAACGGGTTGCTGTTTTCTAGATATACACAGTCGATTCGCCGATTCGCAGCAAACTATTTTCCAGGAAGACGGGGTACATCTCACCAAAGAGGCCTACGAAATATGGACTCGGGCTCTGCTGGAGCATATTGCCTTTCTTGTTGAGAATGACTAACGTGCACCAGCGTTGGCTTTTCACCACTCTATTCTGCCTCAAGGAGTTTAATAATGTGTTCAAGACTTGTCATTCCTGTGCTCGCCCTGTTACTTTTCCTGTCTCCCGTCTTCCCGGGCCCATCAGTCATGGCAATGCCAAAGGGAGAAAGCCCATCCGGCTCGCCGACGGTCACCGGCACCGTGGTGGAAACGATGAACGCCGCAGGGTATACCTACATGCTCGTTGACAGCGACGGTAAAAAAACATGGGTTGCCATCCCCGCCACCACCGTTGCTCAAGGGACCGAAGTCACCTACTACCAGGGGATGGTGATGAAAAGTTTTACCAGCAAGACCCTTAACCGTACCTTTGACAACCTGATTTTCAGCGCGGGACTGGCAGGTGAGAAGGCCGGAACAGCCCCGCAGACGGCGGCAGATGATACTTTTTCCGCCGCGCTCAAAGCTGAAGAAATGGCCGGCGATCCACCAGCGCCCACCCCGGAGACAGTCACCACCGGTGGCAGTGTCGGGGCAATTGCGCCAATGGAAGAGATAACCGTCGACAAGGCCACAGCCGAAAACGGGTACACTGTCGGAGAAATCTTCTCCAAGGCAAAAGAACTTACCGGCCAGAAGGTCCAGGTGCATGGCAAGGTCGTTAAATTCAACCCAAAGATCATGGGCAGAAACTGGCTTCATCTACAGGATGGCAGCGGCGACCCCATGCAGAATAGCCATGATCTGGTGGTCACCACCGAAGATACCGTTGAAGTAGGCAGTATCATTACCATTGATGGGGTCCTGGCAGCCGATAAAGATTTTGGCGCAGGCTATAAATATGCTGCCATCGTCGAGGATGCCTCAATTATCAAATAACGGGTAAAGAAGGCGGAACATGCACTTTCTACTGGTTGGTCCAGGTGCCCTGGGATGTCTGCTCAGTTCGATTGTCTCAAAAGGACTGGGTGACGGTGATCGGCTGACGATACTCGATTATAACGTCGACCGCGCCGATTATCTGACCAAAGAGGGCATAGGCTACCACCTCGAAGGACGACTGCTCCGGGTCCCCGTCATGGCGGTATCCGACCCGCTGCTGCCGGACTCCGTAGATGTGATCCTGCTCTGCGTCAAATCCTACGATGTCATCAACAGCCTGGAGTTCTGCCGGTCTGTCCTCTCCGATAAGACCCTGCTGATTTTTATGCAGAACGGTATCAGCCACCTCGCCCTGCGGGAACATCTGCACAGGGCGGGCGCCGCCTTCGGTACCACCACGGAAGGGGCTACCCTGCTCAGTACCGGCCAGGTACGGCATGCCGGCAGCGGCGTTACCTATCTTGGTTTTCTGGAAACTCCAGGGAAGCGGCAAGCAGAGCTTCTTGCAAAAACCCATAAGATCTTTGCCGCCGGCGGGCTGCAGGTCCATCTCACCGACAGTATCCTCGTAAGACTCTGGGCAAAACTGTTCATCAATGTCGGCATAAATGCCCTGACCGCAACCCTTGGCTGTAAAAATGGTGAGTTGCTTACCATGCCGGGGATTGACCGGCGCATGGAGGCCGCAGTTGATGAAGCGATGCAGGTGGCCGGGAAAAACAACATCCCGATCCTGGATGATCCGCAGCAGGCAACGAGGCTTGTCTGCAAAAAGACGGCCCAAAACGTCTCTTCAATGCTGCAGGATGTGCAGAACAGAAGACGGACGGAAATTGATGCCATCAACGGTGCCGTTGTGATGCTGGCCGACAAGCTGGGGCTCGACACACCGGAGAACAGACTCCTCTGCAAACAGATAAAAGACCTTGAAGCCGGCTATGCTTGACAATAACCCTGCCCTCGCAGGCAAAATGATTATTCCGCTGCAGGAGATCGGTTTTGATTTCGATGGGGTCATTGCCGACACCGCCGAGGCATTTGTCCGACTGGCCTGCGCTGATTATGGATATTGCTCGTTTACCAGGGAGGATATTACCAACTTCGACCTGGAAAATTGCCTGGATATCCCCCGCCCGCTGGTGGAAAAAATATTCACAACAATCCTCACCGACTCCCTCGCCACCCGTTTGCTGCCGATGCCGGGCGCAGTTGAATGCCTCGAACAATTTACCCGAAACGCCACAATAACCATCATCACCGCCCGCCCGCTTGAAAATCCCGTTTTCGATTGGCTTGATCGTTTTTTCAGCAGCAGGGCCAGGAACAAAATCAGGGTAATAGCCACCGGTGATCATGATGACAAAGTTCGCCACATCCATCAGCACAAGCTGAAATATTTCATTGATGACCGGGCCGAAACCTGCAGGCAGCTGGCCGATGAAAATATCATGCCCTTTGTCTTCACCCAGCCCTGGAACAGAAACCGCCATGATTTGCAGACGGTGGCCAGCTGGGAGGAAATCCGGGCACTCGTTGCCTGATTGGAATAAGACCATGAAATGCCCACACTGTCACACTGAGATCGAAACCTTCAGGAATCCGACACCGACGGTTGATATCATCATCGAAATCGGCGAGAAGATTGTCCTCATCGAGCGGAAAAATCCGCCCTACGGCTGGGCACTGCCCGGGGGCTTTGTCGATTATGGGGAATCCTATGAGACCGCAGCCTTACGGGAAGCAGAGGAGGAAACCGGCCTCAAGGTAACCGATCTCCAGCAATTCCGCACCTATTCCGATCCCAATCGGGACCCGCGCGGCCACACCGCCTCAACCGTTTTTATCGGCAGGGCGGACCATCAGCCACAGGCGGGAGACGATGCAGCCAGGGCCGATCTGTTCACAAAAGACACGCTCCCGTCCCTGGCCTTTGATCACGGCAAGATCCTTGCCGATTATTTTCAGAGTAAAAAAGAGTCGTCAGAACGATTGGGGTAAGGGCGGGACATCCCACCCGGGGTACTTGCAACGCTACAGAATACTCCGTAACAGCCAGTAGCCAAACAGCCCCATACCTATGGAGCCGTAAAGCATCATTCAGGGGGTACACTTACTGCCGTATTTCCTGGCGATAAAGCCGAAAGTGGCAAGCCCGAGCAGGCCGGAACCCACCAGAATAGCCAGTTCTTTCATTAGGATCTCAGCTCCTTATCTTCTGTGTAATCGCCCTTTTCCGAAGACGAATAGAGGCCGGGGTAACCTCGACCAGTTCATCGTCATTGATATAGGCAATACATTCCTCCAGGGACATGGTAACCGGTGGGGTGAGAATAACCGCATCGTCGGTGCCGGAGGCCCGCATATTGGTCAGTTTCTTGCCTTTGGCCGGATTGACGACCAGATCGGTCGACCTACTGTGCTCACCGATGATCTGTCCCGGATACAATGGCGCTCCGGGCTGGATGAACAATTTACCACGCTCCTGTAGATTAAATAAGGCGAAGGCCACCGCAGTGCAAGGTTCTTTCACTACCAGGACGCCGTTAACCCGATTGATGATATCACCGGCATATGGCCCGTACTCGGAAAAGACATAGGCCATCATCCCCATGCCCTTGGTATCGGTCATGAACTGGGAACGATAACCGAGCAGGCCGCGGGTCGGGATATTGAACACCATACGGACCATCCCGTTGGCAGAGTTCATTTCCTCAAGCTGGCCTTTCAGTTTGCCCAGTTTCTCGATAACGGCACCCTGATACAACTCATCGACATCGACGGTCAGTTTCTCGTAGGGTTCTAGGACCTTACCGTCCACTTCCCGGTAGATGACCTGGGGCCTGGTCACCTGAAACTCATAGTCTTCCCGGCGCATTTTCTCAATAAGGATGGACAGATGCAGCTCGCCGCGACCGGAGACCTTGTAGCCCACGGCATCTTCCAGCGGCTCGCATTGCAGGGCCACGTCGGCCAGAATCTCCCGCTGCAGCCGCTCGTTGATATGCCGGGAGGTGACATACTTGCCCTCCTTGCCGGCGAAAGGCGAATCATTGGGGATAAAATTCATCGAGATAGTCGGCGGATCGATTGTCACCAGCGGCAACGGACGCGGATTGTCCTGATCGGTAAAGGTAACTCCGACCGTCACATCCTCCATACCGGCAACGGCGACGATTTCTCCCACTCCGGCCGATTCAATGGCAATTTTCCCATCACATTCAAAGCGGAAAATCTTCGAAATCCGTACCGGTTTGATCGTGCCGTCACGGCGGGCAACCACAATCGGCTGATTGAGGTGCATCGCTCCGTTAACCACTTTACCGATGCCGAGCCGGCCCAGATAGGGTGAATAATCGATGGTCCCTACCTGCATCTGCAGCGGTTCTTCGCTTGAACCAATCGGGGCGGGGATATGATCGATGATCATCTGGGAAATATGCAGCATATTGCCGCCGTTTTCTACGGGGTCCTCCGGGTCGAGAAGAGAATAACCGTTTTTCGCCGAGGCATAGACCACCGGAAAATCAAGGATATCATCGGGGGCATTGAGTTTGACGAACAGATCGAAAACCTGATCGACAACCCAATCACAACGGGCGGCCGGTTTATCAATTTTATTGATAACGACGATGACCGGCAGATTGTTTTCCAGCGCCTTTTTCAACACAAAATAGGTCTGTGGCATTGGACCTTCCTGGGCATCGACCAGAAGCAGGGCTCCATCTGCCATACGCAGTACCCGCTCGACCTGCCCGCCGAAATCGGCATGTCCCGGAGTATCGATAATGTTGATCAGGTAATCCTTAAAATTGTAGGAGCCGTTTTTGGCGGTGATGGTTATCCCCCGCTCCCGCTCCAGGTCCATCGAGTCCATCAGCCGCTCGGATACCTCCTGGTTGTCGCGGAACATCCCGGATTGTTTAAAAAGCTGATCGACCAGCGTTGTTTTACCATGATCGACATGGGCGATAATCGCCACGTTACGAATTTTGCTCTGTTCCATCTTGTGCCTGTAAGGCCTCCGACTACTACGGCTTGCTCCCCCGCGCGGGGCGCTGAGGTGTAACTGCCTGGTTATATAAATAAAAAAAAGCACTTGCTCCAACAAGCAGTGCCTTCAATACACATTCTTCGAGTTGCAAACTTTATAGCATACCCTACTATCACTCTAAGCGCAAGGCTGACCTCCAGACAAAGAAAGTAACCATGTTTTCCATATAAACCATTAAAGTTGCGACAAAACGATATTACGGGCCTTGGCCGAACGGCGCAGGGCGGGCACATTTTCATCGACATAATCGAAGACCCGGGCCCGTTTATTTTCGGCCGGTCGCATTATCCGGCCTATGACCTGGAGCAGACGTCCCTCAAAACTGATCGGTGTGGTCAGAAAAAGTGTGGAGAGACCGGGACAGTCAAAACCTTCGCTGATCAGCTGCAGGGTGGCAACCAGAACCTGCACGTCACCGGCCCTGACCGCCTCGACGATTTCCTGTCTGGTTTCCTGGGCAAGCTGGCCGTGCAGCAGCCTTACCCTGAAACCTCGTTGCTGCAATTTTTCGGCAAAGAACCGGCAATGGCTGACCCGGTCGGAGACCACCAGCACGGTCCCGCCTTCGGGTTCCCCCGCAACCTTGACAATATCCCCCAGGATCTGCAGGTTTCTGCCCTCATGCTGCACCAGGGCTTTGATCAGGGCCTGGTAGTCCCCGCGATATCCATAGGAAAAGGAGGTGGCAGTGCGGATTACCTGGGGGGCAAGAATTGCACCGGAGGCCTTCAATTCGTCCTGATCGACCTGGTGCAGCCGATCCCCCATGAAAAAGTAGATCAATTTGGTCGTCTCATCATCACTGCGATAGGCAGTTGCAGAGAGGCCAAGCAGGTAATGGCAGTCAAAGCGGGAGACCACCTCGGTAAAGAGACTGGCGGGAACCCGGTGACATTCATCGACAATCAGATGGCCGAAGTGCGGCACCAGCTCTTCGACACGCTTTCTTGCGCTGTTGACGATCCCGATGGTAAGCGGAGCCAGGTGAAACTGTCCATCCCCCACCAGGCCCGGTTCCGTCCCGAGAAACTGACGAGCCCGCTCCTGCCACTGGTAGAGCAGCTCCTTGGTGTGCACCACCACCAGGGTCGGCTGACGCCGTCTGCCAATCAGGGCAAGGGCCATGACGGTTTTTCCGCTGCCGGTGCCGGCCTCGATAACACCGAAAGATTTATTGGCCGCGGCCGCCACCGCCTCCTGCTGATAGGGCCGGAGGACGCCGCAGAAGGGAAAGTCAATTTCCGGCAACAGCCGTCTCCGGTCGATAATGGTCGGGTTTTGGCCGGCAAACTCCCGGCAGACGATCACTGCCCGGTTGGCAAACCCCCTTGGAAAACGAAGTCCTCCCGGGACGGGATCATAATATTTCAACTGGGGTTTCAGCTTCCTGCCTATCCAGCGACCATATTTTTTAGCGGCGGCATACTGCGGGTTGTCAATGGTCAACCGATGCTTCAACTCCTTTTCAAGCGCAAGGTCGATACCGGTTATCAGGCAGTCCGAGGTGACGGTAAGTGTCGGTTCCATTGTTACGATGAGAAAATGAAGTTCAGGTTCGCCCGGCAATTGCGGGAGAGCACGGAGAAAATGTCGGGGATACGGATTCTGGCCACTCCGATCTCACCCGGATCTTTTTATGGCTTGCACTTTATTGCGGCAGCCGTTAAATAGTAGCGCAGTCGACCGTCCAATTACTTTTACCAGGACCGCCATGATACGAAAATTTTTGGCCTGTTTTTTCCTTTCCCTGCTCCTGTCAGCTACCCTTACCATCCCTCTCAGGGCGGAAGATTTCATTACCCTGAAGGTCCCGCAATCCGTTATCGCCAAAGCGACTGCGGCCATCCTCCCTCTCCAGATTGATGCCCACTCGAAATCCATAGAAGGAGATATAAAAATTATCGACATCAGCGAACTCCGGCTGACCGACAACCATCTCTCCTGCCGCCTCCATTTATCCGGCACAAAACTGGCCTTTCTCACCGAGCTTGCCGGCCATGAAATAAAGCTGAGAGTGGGATCCGTAGAGGTAGCCTTTAAAACCGATGCAATCCTGCGCTTTGATGCAAAACAGCAGACTCTTTTTATCAAACCTGTGGTACAAGACGTCTCAGCCGGCGAAGAAGGCCCGAGTGCCGACATAGGTCAGGCCCTGATAGCAGTGCTGAGCGGCAGAGAGTTTCCGATAACAATGCAGGAACTCGATCCTCTCATTGCCAGGGCCGGCGTCAGAACGATTACCATTAACACGACAATCGCCAATATCGAGGCAAAACCACAGGCTATCGAGCTCAAGCTGCGTTCTTCGATTGCCACCGGACAGTAGGTACGGAGTGGGAAAAGATCCGGACTCTTGCCTCGCCCTGTACACCTGGTCCTTAACTCCTGACGGCTAGAACCAGCGGACCACCTGTTTACCACATCAGGTCGTCCGGCACCTCATATTCGGCGTATGGATCATCCGGGTCAGGATTTCTGTCGGATTTGGCGGAGTTGAGGGTAACAAAGACTCTATCGCTGATCGACTGAATTTTCTCTACAATGGTTCTGGGCAGCACCTCATACTGACCGGCAAGTCCGACGATACCGCAGCGGCCGTCACTCAGCTTGTCGGCAACCTCCCTTTCGACGAAGATACGCTGAATCTTCCCGGTAACGGGAAAACGGTAGGCAACGCCACGGTCATCTTTTTCCAGCCGATGCTGTTCGACAAGCTGTTTGACCTGGGCATCCTCGGCCCGTTTCTGCAGTTTTGCCTCCCGCTGCAGATTCAGCTTGCGGGCCCGAGCCTTCTTTTTTTCTTCAACCTGCTGCGCCAGCAACGCATTTTCATCGACTACAGTGTGCTTCTTCCCGGCTTTGGCATGCTGTTTCTTGTTTTGATGCTGCTGCTTTTTTACCTTACTTGCCTTACCCTTGTCGACCAAACCCAATTGCAGCAACTGTTCCTGAAATGTTTTTCCCATGAAGCTTTCTACCCGATGCTGTTAATCTGTAATTATCGATTGTGCAAACCTTTCCTGTCAACCAACTCCAGCAGGAGTATTGTAGCTGACTTTCACCATGTTTGCAAAGGCTACAACCGGATCACCTGCCGATCAGTTGGCGTTTACTCCATCGATCCCTTTCCGCAACAAGTCCTTGCCGGTTGTGATCACGCTACGTAAAAATTCATCAATATCAGCCCGTTCTGCGGCAGGATTGACAACCAGCAAACGCATCACCAACCGACCGTCAAGATAGGCGGCACCGACCAGGGTTATGCCGTCCTGATACAGCCGGGTACGTAGGGCAAGATTAAAACCATTGCTTTTTTCTTCTGCAACCCTGTACCGAAAACAGAGATTGAAAGATGTCCGCGGCACCACCACCTCCAGCTCCGCACTTTCATTGATCTTATCTTCCGCATATTTGCAGAGTTCAAGGCATTTTTCCACCCGGCCGGCCAAACCCTTCCTGCCGAAAAACTTCCAGTCCAAAAACCATTTCAGGCTATCAACCCGCCGGCCGCACTGCAGCGAAGCAACACCGAAATCTTCAACGTCATGGGCCTCTTCATCCCGAAACAGATAACTGCCGTCCCCGGCATTGAGGGCCGATTCAAGGGTACGGTCGGCGTTATTTATCAGGAGGACGTTGCACATCAGCGAGGCACCAAGCATCTTGTGGAAGTCGAAGGTAAAAGAGTCCGCTTGAGAAAGACCCGAGAGATATTTCTTCTTGAGGGTCGGGCTGAGCACAGCCGCCCCGCCCCAGGCGCCGTCGACATGAAGCCAATAGTGGTATTTCTCCCGAAGTTCGAGCAGTGCGTCAATCGAATCATATGACCCGCGGACAGTTGTTCCCGCAGTAGCCGCGACAAAAAATGGCAGACCACCGTTCGTCTGTACCCGATCGATAGCCACCTCCAGGGCCGCCGGCTCCATCGCGCCATTTCGGTCAAGCGGCACCTTGATCAGCTGATCGGTACCAAGACCGAGAATATTGGCTGCCTTATCCATCGAATAATGGGCATCGGCCCCGACAAAGGCGAAAAGTTTCTGTTGACCGAAAAGCCCTGCCTGCTTCACCGATTGGTTGCTGAGGTTTCGTGCGGTCATCATGGCAATCATATTGGCGTTACTGGAACCGGTCGTCATCTGCCCTTCACCGTTCACAAAACCAGTCAGGTCCAGCATCCGGTCGATCATATATTTCTCAAGAAGGGTCGACACAGGGGCAGACTCAAAGGTACAGGCCGAAGTATTCGAGACCGCGGCAACGATCTCCCCGACAATCGACGGCAAATTGGCTCCGACCCACATCCGATTGACAAAGGCAGGATGATTGGTCTTCACCGAATAGGTCAGATATTTATCCACCCAATGAAAAATTTCCTGCCAGTCCCCGGGTTTTTCAGGTCGATCAAGGTCGAGGATTTCACTGAGTTCTGCTGGACTGCGGTACTCGAGGTAATTTCCGTTCTTTTCTGCCAAACGATACTGTTCAATCACTTTCAGGAGTTGCGCAAAGAGATTCTTTTCATTCATGGCTGCTGGCACGTATAACAATCTGCTGACTGTCCTGGGTTTAATATTAAGGGCAAAACATTGTTTCAAGCCGCATGGGACATGCATCCCATGTTGAGCCCGTTTAATTCGGAATAAACAATTTATCAAGGAAATAATGGGTTACGAACTCCTCAGTGCGAGTACGGCATTAGCGGAAAAAATAAGCAGTGCACCACACCAGCCACCGAGAGTAAGGTGTGGATCGGCGACCAGCAATGGGCCAAGGAGGGCGGCCAGTAAGATCCTGCTGGAGGAGATTATCGAACCGTTCACCGCGGTAACATACAAGAAACCGTAGGTGAGCAGATACTGGCCGAGAACCCCGGCCACCGAACAGCCGAAAAGGAAAAACAGCTCGGTGGGATTCGGCCAGAAAATCGCCTTATGAAAGAATACCAGCATGAGGATTGTGCCCAGCCCGAACATGAAAAACAGGATTGTCTGAGAATCGTGATACCGCCGGCTGATATTGAGGTAGATAATTGCCGCAGCCGCGGTGATCCCGGAGCAAAGTCCCCAAAGATTCTCCCACCTTATTTTTATTTCCCCGGGTGACAGTACCAGCCATATCCCGGCAAAGGCCACGGCAACTATGAGCAGGGAAAACACATCACGTTGATTGCGCAGGAAAAACCAGGAAAAGAGAGCAACAAATAACGGATAGGTCATATTGAGGATATTCGCCTCGGCCACCGAACCCATCTCTACCGCCTTGTAAAAACAGAATACTGCAATGGTGTTGGCCACGGTACGGCCGATGAGGAAATGATATCTTTTTGGATGCAGCCGCTGTTTCCTGAGAATCATGGTCGTCGCCACCACAAGAAAACCGAGTAAAAACCGGCTGAAAACGAAATAGGCAGACGAAATCACCACAAAGGGTGACGCCCAGCGTATAATCAGGGTGGCCAGGTAGAAACAGAAAGCCGAACCAAAAACGGCAAGCCAGCCTACAGCATGGCGAGAGGCAGCGGAGGTTGTTCGGGAAAAGCGGATATTCATAAATGCCTTTAGCCGATAACGGCTGACAAGAATTTTTTTTCGGACGGATAGAATTATAGGAAACGATCAAAACTCATCCTACATTCTACCCTATATCATATGTGCCTTATTCTACTCCCCAAGCCAATATCGCAAAGCAATTTCTTGGTCCGGCAGCTTTTTCCCTGAAAGGCGGCAAGAAATCCCGTTGGCAACCGACACCGAACAGATCGGTCGGCGACAACCGGATACCACAATGTAGCAACAAACAATACGAGTAAAAAATAAATTGACAGCTACCAGGCGACCTTGCACCACATCAAGAAGCTAACCATCTAATAAGGCTTTAAGATTATCCACTCTTAATGTATACTACCCCATTATTCCTGACATACGGCAACAGGCGTGAATCTTCCCCTGAAAATGATCTATAATCTGATGAGGTTACCATGGCAAATTTTCTCTTTGTATTACGGTCAAATGATAATGAAAAAGCCACCCGTTGTTTTCAATTTGCGAAGATTGCCCATAGCAAAAAACACCGGGTCAATATCTTCCTGATCGACGGCGGCGTTGACTGGGCAGTCAAAGGACGAGACGGGTCGGCCAAAACAACCACCGGCGACTGCGTCAACGATTACCTGCCCTATCTGGTGGAAAATGAGATTCAAACCGGAGTCTGCACCCCTTGTGCCAAAAACAGAAACCTGGATGAAGCCAGTTTTCACAGTAATATGGCTCTTGATGGCGGCCCGCATCTTATCGATATGGCGGCCGAGGCAAAGATATTTAATTTCTGATTTCTTTTCGTCATCTCTTTTTCAAAGCGACCGGGATGGTACCTGAGGCCATCCCGGTTCTTCATCTGCCCTGCCCGAAATGGCCCTCTGTTTGCCGCTTGTTTCAGAGTGGGGGCATCCGTTCAAACGAGGACTCTTCCTCTGACTTTTTTATCTGTCCGGCACTCCCGCGCTTTCAAGAATAGTTCACGAGCGTTTTGCTGTGTCTTTCTTGCCTGCTACAGGCATAATTGAGCAACAGACCGAATTCACTAATATTTACGCTCAATCCAAGCAAAAAGGCCACAGCGCTTTTCAGCAGACCTGGAATGGTATATAATTAGTCTAAACTGATCAGTTGATACAAATAGTTCAATACACTCAACCTTCCTGGAAGATTCTATGGACCACGCGATGCTTTTTGGCCTGAGGAAGTTTATTGCCCCGGAAATTGTCTATGGAGCGGGTGCTATTGATCTTGCCGGAACACATGCGAGGAATTTTGGTGCGACCAAAGTACTTGTAGTCAGCGACCCAGGGGTCCGGGAAAATGGCTGGACTGCAAAAATTGAGCGAAGTCTTTTTCAGTCGCAAATCGATTTCTGTGTTTTTACAGATGTCAGTCCCAACCCCAAAGATTACGAGGTGATGGCCGGCGCTGAAGTGTATCATGATCAGCGCTGTGACCTCATTATCGCCGTCGGCGGCGGGAGCCCAATGGACTGTGCCAAAGGTATCGGCGCTGTTGCGACGAATGGGGGATTTATCAACGGTTTTGAGGGAGTGGATGAGATATCGACACCTATTCCGCCACTGATCTTTATTCCTACCACAGCCGGAACTTCGGCGGATATTTCTCAGTTCGCCATTATCACCGATTCCAGCCGAAAGGTCAAATTTGCCATTATCAGCAAAATGGTCATCCCGGATATCGCCTTGATTGATCCGCGAACCACCATCACAATGCCCGCCGCTCTGACTGCCGCAACAGGGATGGACGCGCTCTGCCATGCTTTCGAAGCCTTTGTATCGACCGCCTCCTCGCCGCTTACGGATATGGCGGCACTCAGATCGGTCCGCCTCATCGTTAACAATCTTCCGGGTGCATATCAAGACCCTCAAAACCTCACCTGTCGCGATAATATGATGATGGCGAGCCTGATGGCCGGCCTGGCCTTTTCCAATGCCAGCCTGGGAGTGGTGCACGCCATGGCCCACAGCCTGGGAGGAGCACTTGGATTGCCGCATGGCGAATGCAACGCAATTCTTCTTGAAAAAGCGGTGAGGTACAATTACCAGCATGCCGCTGGAAGATACGATCAGCTGGCCGAGGCCATGGGACAGGATATGTGTGGGGTCGCCGATCAGGACAGAGCATCGACGGTTGCCCTCTGTGTACAAAAGATCCGGGAAAACCTGAATATAACCCAGAGGCTGCGTGATATGGGGGTGAGCCCTGACGACCTTACCAGCCTTGCAGAGTTTGCCGCTCAGGATCCCTGTGTGGCGACTAATCCACGCGAAACGAGTGTCCAGGACATTGAAGAGATATATAGACAGATTTATTGAAATTTTCGATAACGAAACTGACTTTCTCTCGCTCCAATATGGCCCCGAATAACAAAACAGCAGCATTAAAGTCTCCGCTTGAGAAGTTCCTGGGGTCAGGCCTGGAATCTTCCCGTAAAAGCTATTATCCTCAGCTGCTTGAGCAGCTTCAGACCGCAAAGAATAACACCCTCAGGTTGCAGTTGCTCATTGACAACCTGCCCGCCCGCATTGCATACGTGGATTCTGAACGACGTTATGTCCTGGTCAACCGGGAATATGAAATAGTCTTTAACAAACCCCGCAAAGAATTGGTTGGATCATTTGTGATCGATGTCGTCGGCGAGAATAATTATTCGCGTATTGCCGATCACATATCGGAAGCCCTGGCTGGTAAGCAGGTACATTTCGAAACGTTTTTTGACCCTCCGCTGGGTGAAAGGCAGTGGCTCGATTATAACTATATCCCTACCCTCTCCGCCACGGGCGAAGTGGACGGCTTTTATGTCCTGACCCGGAATTTTACAGAAAGGCGGCGGGCGGAGGTTGAGAGGAGGAAGCTGGAAACGAGCCTGCACAATGCACAGAAATTCAAAGCTATCGGAACATTGGCAGGCGGTATTGCGCATGATTTTAATAACCTGCTGATGGGCATCCAGGGCCGGGCCTCGCTCATGTCGATCAGCCTCGACCCCGCCCACCCCCTCATGGAACATGTCCAGGCGATTGAGGAGTATGTTCGCAGTGCCGCTGACCTGACCCGTCAATTACTGGGACTTGCCCGGGGGGGGAAATATGAGGTGAAACCACTTGACCTCAATCTTCTTGTCCAGGAAAGTGCGGCAATGTTCGGCCGGACCAGAAAAGAGATCAGGATACACAGAGAAACGGCCACGAATGCTGTGGTGGTCGAGGTCGACAAACGGCAGGTAGAGCAGGTCCTGCTGAATCTGTTTGTCAATGCCTGGCAGGCGATGCCGGATGGAGGAGATCTCTATCTGAAAACCAGGACCATCGATTTCGATGCTGCCGACTGTCAGGGGTATGGCCTGCAGCCAGGAAATTTTGCCATTGTCTCAGTCACCGATACCGGCACCGGCATGACACCGGAGACCCGGCAACGTGCCTTCGATCCGTTTTTCACGACCAAAGAAAAGCACCGGGGGACCGGCCTGGGCCTGGCTTCTGCCTACGGCATAATCAAAAATCACGGGGGAACGATAACGATTTACAGCGAACCCGGACAGGGGACGACCTTCAATATATACCTGCCACTATCCCAGAGGGAAGCGTTGCAGGAAACAACGGTTGATAAACCGCAGGTTGAGGGCTCCGAAACCATTCTTCTGGTTGATGATGAGGAAATAATTTTGGATGTCGGCAAAGCCATACTCGAGGCACTTGGCTATATTGTCATTACCGCGGATGGTGGGGAGCATGCCATCGAAAAGATATTGGAGGCCGATCGCGGCATCGACCTGGTCATTCTCGACATGATAATGCCTAAAATGGGCGGCGGAAAAACCTTTGATCGAATCCGTGAGATACAGCCAGGGATGCCGGTCATTCTCTCCAGTGGATACAGTATCAACGGTCAGGCCGACGAAATCATGCAGCGAGGCTGTAACGGCTTTATACAAAAACCCTTCACTATTTCAGAGATCTCAATAATTGTCCGCCAGGTTCTCAGTAAAAAGCCCTAAACGCAGGTTTCACCTTGCGGGCGGGCTATTAATCGCAACCATTCTGTTCCTCGTCCTCTCTGGAGTGGGGTTGCCGGCAATAATCTGCTGCGTTGCCGTCTTGGCAGGCCTTTTCTGGTGTTTCATTCGGAATCCCCGGCCGGCAGGAGAACAACCGTGCAGCCTGGTCAGCTGTTGTCACTTTTTAGGAGACACGGAAGAGAAAGATCATGAATGATCACGGTGAAGATAGTCATCATCCCAGGGAGGGTACCTGACCACTTGATACAACAACCCAATCCTGATCTATCGATTGATTCCAAACAGATATCTATATATTTGCATTTCCAATATTTTTGCGATATCGTTGGATGTAGGTCGCTGGCTTGCTGTACTCACCATCAAATCATAATGACTTTTTATCGTTCCACCGCCCTGAGAGAAAAAGGTATTCCATGAACAAAGAACACAAGAAGGGTGAATTGCTGCAAAGCGTATTTTTTGAAATGAACAGGTCAGAAAATAGTGCAGCCGCCAACTCTGGTGAAAATTCTCTTGCCGGCATATTCTCCAATCTTATCGATGTGATGGATATCGCTATGTGGCACATTGATCTGGACTATAGGGTTGTCGGATACAATAAAAAAGCAAAAGAGATCTACGGCGAAAACGCCATTGGTAACTTCTGTTATAAGGTCACAGCGAACCGGGAAACGGTATGTGAAATCTGTCCCACAAAAATGGTGTATGAAGGTCAGGAGAGTGGCCGTTCTGAACATAAGAGAACGGATGCTGAAGGCAATCCGATCTATATCGACCACATCGCCACCCCGATTAGGGATGCAGGCAACAGGGTGATCGGCGCACTGGTTCTGATCATAGACATCACCCGACATAAAAGCCAGGAGAAAGAACTTCTCGAACACCGCAATAATCTTGAAAAACTGGTCCTGGCCCGCACCCGGGAACTGAAAGAAAGCCAGGACAGTTATCGGGCGCTGTATGAACAATCGAGCCGGGCGGAAAAGATTTACCGCTCCCTGCTCAATTCATCTGCAGATGCCATTGTCATCTATAACCTGACTGGAGAGGTCGAATACCTGAGCCCCAGCTTTAATGAACTCTTCGGCTGGAAACTCGATGAATTGCGGGGGAAAAAGGTTCCCTTTGTCCCCGAATCGGAAAAAGAATCGACAAACACCGAAATCCGCAGACTGCTGACCAGCGGCGAGCCGTTACGAAATTTTCGAACCAAAAGGTATACCAAGGACGGGCGCCTGCTGGATATCTATATCAGTGCCTCCAAATATGATGATCATGATGGCAACCCATTGGGCCTGCTGGCAATCCTGAAAGACGTCACCGAGGTCAAATCGATGGAAAGACAATTGTACCGGGCGCAGAAACTTGAAGCCCTGGCCACCCTCTGCGGCGGGATAGCCCACGATTTCAATAATCTGCTCATGGGTATTCAAGGTAATACATCTCTCTTGTTAGTTGATAGTGGAAATCATGACCGGGTCATTCAGCGACTGAAGAATATTGAAAGCAATGTGCAGCGCGGGGCAAATCTTACCAAACAGCTCCTCGGTCTATCCCGGGGAGGCAAGTATCAGGTCTTGCCAACCGATATCAACACCCTGATTCGTGACTGTTCCAGGATGTTCGGCTTGACCAATAGAGAAATTCTTATCAACCGGTATCTCTCCGATGATATCTGGCCGGTCGAGGTTGACCGCGGGCAGATGGAACAGGTACTGCTCAATATCCTGGTCAATGCCGGCCAGGCCATGCCCCATGGAGGAGAGCTTAGCCTGACAACCAAAAACGTCATTCTGGACAAAGGGACCGTCAGGCCCCATAACATTGAGCCTGGGAAATACGTTCAGATCGTCATCACCGATACAGGTACCGGAATCGATGATTCGATCAAAGATAAAATTTTTGACCCTTTTTTCACCACCAAGGAAGCCGAGCGGGGAACCGGTCTGGGACTTGCTTCCGCCTATGGAATAGTAAGCAACCATCACGGGATGATCACTGTCGCCAGCGAGGTGGGAAAAGGCTCGACCTTTACTATCTGCCTCCCCGCATCGACCCAAGAGGTCCACTCCGAAACAACAACAGCCCCTGTTCTCATAAAGGGTTACGAAACCATCTTGCTGGTAGACGATGAAAAGATGTTAACCGATGTCGGCAACCAGCTTTTAACGCGACTCGGCTATAGGGTGCTCACAGCGAGTTCCGGCAATGAAGCCCTGGAAATCCTGGAAAAAGGAGACAATAGGGTTGATCTGGTCATCCTGGATATGATCATGCCCGGTTTGAGCGGATGGGAAACCTTTGACCGGTTAAAGGCAATGAAGCCGGGGATGAAAACCCTCCTGTCAAGCGGCTACAGTCTGGACGATCAGGCAGCCGACATCCTGCAACGGGGTTGCAACGGATTTCTACAAAAACCATTTACCATCGATAACCTCTCGGTGAAAATTCGCCAGATTCTAGATGACAGCCCGGAGAAATAACAGCTTCTCTCGCAACTGGCTGCTGATACGCTGCTAAGGTTTGCGCCGGGTGGGTTGAAAGTCATCAACCGGAAAGTCTGGAGTTGGGCCTGTCAAACACCTCGACATGGTTCAGGTACAGGGTTTCGGTTCTGATACGGCTTGATCTGGTTCTGGCCGTCTGAATACTGCCTGAAGGGATATTGTTTTTCAGGTACCAGGCATCCGGATCCATACAGAACTGCAGCAATTCGAGGAGGGCGTCGTCGGCATTCCGGCAGGGTTTGATCAGGTTGGGAATAAACAGTGGTCCATAACTGTTTTCCGCAATTTCAGTAAACTGTGCCTGGGTGTGCGCCCAGAGATTATCCGGGTCCAGCAGAATTACCGGAGCCAACGGATTTTCGTGGAGCTTCATGGAGGTGATGGTGATCGACAGTTCCTCCGCGCTGCCGTACCCGCCGGTATTGATGATGGGCAAATTACTCAGTTTCTGCAGATGATCCTGACGGGCCAGACGGAGCCCCTCCTGGTACTTGATCAATCCATCGCAGGTGGTCAGGGAGAGTTGGTGCTCCCCTTCCAGATCAATGGCCACACCGACACTCATGATATTGTGCTGCCTGGCCAGATCGTTGGCCTCCTTCATCAACCCCGGTCCACCACCATGGACAATGCCCATTTCCCCGCCGAATTTCAGGGCAAGCTTGTTTATCAGATCGATAGTTAGCTGATTATCCGCCTCTTTGGTGTGTGATCCATAAAAAGCAAACCAATATCGCACCACGTCAAAACGTTCCCGGTCATCGGGTTCAATGAAACACCCGTGGTAAAAGGTATAGAGTTTGTCCGTCTCGGCGTCATATCGCAGAAACTCACAATCCGAGCTTACCGCATGGGTAAGCCTGATCATCTTCTTGACATAATCATCCTCAAAGGACGGGTTGCCGGTGTTGATCAGAAAGGTTCTGACCCCGCTGGTCCTGAGGGCATCGATGACTTCGGAGGCGGGAAAGGCGTCGCCGATAAAGACCCGGCTGTTGATCCCTCCAAGAACGGACAGTTTCTCCAGGGTCTTGGTAAATTCACCATTACCGATTTTCGGCATGGCTCGATTTGGCCTGCGAACCGTACTCTCCAGGACCGCGTTTTTGATGATCTCAAGCTGTGCCTGGCCTTCGGGATCGATCGCCCGGGCAATCTGGATAAAATTGTTTTTGTTGAGAATCATGCCGAGAGACGTCTCGTCGACAAACTGGAAAAGATTGTTCACCTCGGCATTGGTTAAAAGATCGAAGAGCCGGTAGCCGTCTTTTACCTTATTTTTGATAAGGGGCACGGTCAGGGGATTTTTTGCCCGGAAAAACCTGATTCGTATCTTAACCTGACTGAGCGGCACCTCCCCCGTCCCGAAATGATAGAGTTCCACCTGGCGGTCCCGGAAGGTTCGAAACGGATCGAGTACCCTCGCGGGCAAATGAACAATGCCATAGTCTTCGGGAGCGATAACTTCGTCGATGATGCCGTAAATATCGCCGAGAGAAATTTTGATTGCCCCGACAAAGAGTTCGCCGGGGTGAAGAATAGCCTTGTCCAGCATCAGCGAGGTTCTGGAGCGTATTTTGGCAAGAGCGATGCGACCTTTTTTGATAACGTCGTTGACGCTTGATTCATTTAGTGCGCCTGGCTCAAAGCAATACTGGTAGGGCTCAAGGTCGGCGAGAATATAGTCACTGTCCTTGCCGGTCAGTGGATCGGTCTCCTGCCTTATCTCAAAGCCGGTAAAATGCCCTTTAGCGTTTTCTCTGCCGACGAAAAGCCGCTTATGGAGATAATGGCGAACATCATGGATCCTTAGCTCCGGGTCCATGACAACCAGCCTGCCGATTTCGTCACCGGTTTTAAAAAATTTCAGTGCATCGCCCAGAAGGGGATTCAGGTTCTGCAGCTTGCCATCCAGATGGACATCCTGGCCATCGATTAACGGGACGGTTTTGGCTGACAGGAGATCGGTCTTGATACCGATCTGGGCATTGCCGCTTCGACCGGAAAAGATAAATGGCTTGTCTTCTTTGAGAGCCCCCCGGATATAGTCCGAGACTTCAAAAAAGGAAAACCGGGCCTGCAGGATGTCCGAGCCGTCCACCTTCCCTGGGACGTCACTTATATAGCCGTCAGGGCTTATGATTTGGAATATTTTCATAAAAACAGTTTACCACAGAGCCAAAGGAATACAATATCAGCCCGGTGAAAATCAGGTAAATTAACAGGACAATCCATGAACTGCCCCCCCTCCGATACCTGCCATTGATGTTATGCATTGAACTGATTACCAATGAGATATTACGAAGCAGTCCTGACAATTCAATCGACACGATCGCCAAATTGGAATTTTTCAGTAAAGATTGCTGCTGGAACGCGAAGAGTCCATATTATCCTGGTTACGACATAAAAAAGAGTAACCGCCTGACCTGAATGACCATATTTGCCGGTAGGAAAAAATGACATGAATTGTACGTGAGGAGTCAAGGGGCAACGCCGGTGAGAACTCTCCAGGTATTATGTTCCCCCTTGCCAATAGAAAATGAGCCTGAGATCGAAGTCGCTGTGTATTGTACGGCGAAATTTTATATCAGAGCTGCGCGATTCGATTATTCATTTTGGCGGGAATCTTTCGTTGCCGTAATATGGCTTTTTCGCCTGTCGACATATTGAAAAAAGATTGGAAAAGCCACGAAAAATGCGACACAGATTATATACTCTATTCCTTTGATATGGGAATAAAAATCCACAACTGTGTGTATTGGCTCTATCATACCACTGGCGATTAGATATTGCCTCGCCAACTCGGTGACCTGCCAATTCACCCGGTAAAGTCCGCCAACCAGCGCGGCGACAACCCATAGTCCGAAAACGCAGCCTGTACTGATCAATACTGCCCCTAAGGGATTGAATTTTTTCAGGTTCATCTACCCCTCCCTTGTTGCCGGTATTTACTTTTTTAAAAACCCGTAATCGCGGTGAAATACCCCGTTACCATCTGAAGAGGTCCAACTGTTATCAACCCGGCAATCAGACAGGAAACTGCCCAGATTCCGATCAACGGACTCAGTACGGCGCCAAGTTTCAGGGCAAATCTCATAATTTCGTCTGCAATATCTATCCTGATGTTATCTCGCGTAATAATGGGGCTTTCCATGGCATCCTCCAATTATCTGTACTGATTTTAAAGAGATCAGTTAGGCAACTCTTACCAAATAAGTTGCATCAGACGTGCCAGTATAACCATCGAAAAACAGCAATATCCTCTTACGACAAAATCAGCGAGAAACGATATATCTTACCGATAATAAAGAATATAATTCATAAATTCATGAAACGGTCTATCAGGCGTGCCGGGTTGCTGCCCACAACTGTCGCATTAAAAGAGGAGGTGACACTACAAAACAGCATTTCTGTTGTATATGGTCCTAGAGAGGTTTCGTCGGAGAAAAACCCTCTTCCCAGTCAAAAACAATTGGCAGACGATACACAATAAAGCGATAGACAACGAAATAGAGGGCATACAGAGTTATCGTCAACCAGACCTCCTTCCAGTGCGGAAGCTCCTGGTATATCTGGTAATTAAAACAGTAGATGGCAGTATTCAATCGGTTCCAGATTATGCCGGCAACAGTGATGAAGGCTGCGATCCGTACCGGCTTTACCGCACTGAGATGTACCCCTCTGGCAAAAAGTACCATGGGCAGCAATACCCCTAATCCCACCTCAAGAAAATAGTAGAGCCCCCAGCCGGTGAGAAGATATTCCCATTCGTTATCATGGGCAATGGCGACAAGTTTGATGACCAGATAGGTGAACATGGCATAGGAAGCGCCCTTGCCGAGTCCGAGTGTCAAACTTTCGAGACTCTTTATGAAAGCTTGGCCGCATCGCCAATGTATATAGCGGTTGATCAGGGTTGAGCTGACAATCACCATCGCCACCCCCCCGAACACGGCAGAACACAGGAAGTGGATCCACTGAAACTCCGTGGACAGCCAGAGAGGATGCAGTTTTGTCGGTGCATAAGTAAAGAGGGCACCAAGGGCTCCCTGGTGCAAGGTTGACAAAATGATACCAGCAATAGTCAGCCCCAGAGCCATTCGTTTGATATGGATTTTCCAGGCAGGCCTATCCAGCCATTCGAAGAGTGCAGGCAGTACCTCGGCTATCTGTACAGACAGATAGGTTGCGACATGCCAGGCGACCAGGAAGAGCACCGCAGCCGGCCCAAAGGAGACAATCATCGGATAGGCGAGCCGCCAGGGCATGCCGAGATCCACCTCAAGATAAACGACCGCAAAAAAATAACCAAGCAGACCGTTTAAGAGCGCCAGACGTTCAATGGGAAGAAAATCTTTTCTACCAAAAAGAGTTACCGTCGTGCCGAGGAGAAAACCAGAAGCGGACAAAGGGACCATGCCAAACAGGCCAAAACCGAGAAAAAGCCCCCATGGATAATCATTTGAGGCGTGGGTGACGGAACCAAGGCCGAGGCCATAGCGCTCAAAGAGAAGCAGCAGACCAACGGAAAAGATGATCAACAGCAGCCAGTTCACCGGATTACGCCACAACAGTGCCAGATACTCCTTGCCCGTCAGACCAAGCCGCAGCCTTTCCTGCAGGCTCCAACGGGTTCCATCCGCTTTTAGTGATCCCGTTATTGGTAGATAGATATTTTCAGAAGCCAGGGTTTCCATCATTACTCCTCCGGACCATTGGAATCCGACGATTTCCGGTGCTGTTCCTTGCGGGTTGCCAGCAGGTGAAAACCGGCAAAAAGTGCCGGCCAGATAGTGAGAACCATCGGCACAATTGCCAAAAAGCTTTTTACCGAATCAAGAATCGGCTCATCGGGAATTGCCGTATTAAAACCGACCCGCTCAAACGGTACATTGGAAAGGTATAGCCATGAGGTGCCTCCGGCTTCATATTCACCATAGATATGGTCCACATAGCTGCTTTTATTATCCTTTATCCTTCGCCTGCCGATTTCGATCAGATCATCCCGTCTGCCGAAGATCAATGCCTCCTGTGGGCAGGCCTCGACACAGGCTGGTGGCTGTCCATATTTCAACCTGGTATCGTAACAGAAGACACATTTCAGGATACGGGCGTGAAATGCACTCGAATATCTGAAGGCAGGAATATAAAAAGGACAGGCAATCATACAGGTCCTGCAGCCAACACAGACATCCGGGTTGTAAATTACCGCTCCCTCGGGTGTCTTGGTATAGGCATTGACAAAACAGGAGGTGAGACATGCCGGTTCCTGGCAATGATTGCATTGTACTTTCCTGAACAAAGGATGCGCCTGTCCTGGGAGGTCATATCGGTTGACGACGGTATAGCGTGTTTCGTCCGTACGTCTCATCTGGCCGTGTTCTCTCTCATCAAACACACCCTGATCGGTGAAGGGTTTATCAGGGGCAGGTAAATTCTGTTCCCTGTTGCACGCTGCCTCGCAACTCCTGCAACCGACACAACGGGTCATATCAACCAGCACGCCCAAGGTGTCCGGATATTTTTTTATTTCATGGGCCACAGTCGATCTGGGACGCATCGCAAGGGCTGCGATTGTACCGGCCAACCCACTTTTTAATACCGTTCTTCTGCTCTTTTTCTTTTCCATTTCCGCCTCCTTGCAGATCCAGCACAACACGCCGCACTTTTTCCTCAGTTTTTCAATGCAAAACGCCTCCGCCCAGCCGGGGTGAAATCGTGACATTCCTGGCAGCCCGTCGGCCCGCCATCGGATCTGTGGCACCCGAGACACTGCAGGTGCAGAGCGCCTTTCAGTCCTGGTTTATCAATATGATAGATATCCTCTGTATGATCCCTGGTGGGGAGAGCAAATGGCTTTTTAAAGTGGTGGCAGCCGGAGCAGGAAACATCTGCCGATGCCCGGGACAATAAATGACATTTTTTACAGGCTTCGTTCTGCGTACCGGTACCCGCAGTATGGTGATGACATGAACTACAGCCATACATGCCGGAATGTATCTCATGGTCAAAGCTCACCGCTTTATAGAGTTCCTGTAGATAATCAAGCGTCACACTCTTCGGTGCATCGTCCGCATCCATGCTTGCCACCGGTTGCACACACTGCATGAGACTTGTGACCAGAAAGACCAGGAAAGCAGTTTTGCCGTGTGCGATCATACCGTGACCTCCTTTGCCTTTTTATCATCGGCTTCGGGCGACAGACGGTCCTTCCGCATACCGCTGTCTCGTTTCTGATTCTTCTTTGTAGTCATGTAGCACTGCACCACTATCTCCATTTCCTCCATATCAATAGTTTCATTCACCAGAAGAATCTCAGCGAGATCATGGATGAGACGATTATGGCTGCGCAGCAGCTTCTCTGTTTCATCGCAGCAATCGTTCATGATCCTGCGAACCTCAAGATCTATCTCCCGCGAGGTTGCTTCACTGAAATGGCCTTTTATATCGATGTCGCCGAGAAACTGATGTTGTGTCCGACGATACACCATCGAACCGAGCACTCCACTCATGCCCCATTCACAGACCAGCCGATTGGCAATATCGGTTGCGACGGCGATGTCATTTGCCGCTCCCGTGGAAAGATGGTTGAAAACGATCTTCTCGGCAATTCGGCCGCCAAGCAGGACCTTGATCCGATTCAACAGATACACCAGGGAGTAGGTATATCGTTCTTCAACCGGATTCTGCTGAGTCAGGCCGAGGGTAATCCCCCTGGGGATGATGGTGATTTTATGAAGTCTGTCGGTTTCCGGTAGGAACCTGGCGACTATTGCGTGACCCGCCTCGTGGTACGCGATGACCCGGCGTTCCTGTTCATTAATTGCCGCATTCCTGCGTTCGAGTCCCATCAAAATCTTATCCTTTGCCTCCTCAAAGTCGCTCATCTCCACCGATTGCTTTTTATGTCTTGCCGCGGTGAGGGCCGCTTCATTGACCAGATTGGCGATATCCGCACCGCTGAATCCCGGGATCCCTTGCGCAATTACGGTGAGATTGAGGGCTTGTGACACAGTTATTTTTCGGGTGTGAACCTCGAGAATCCTGACCCTGCCGACCAGGCTGGGAAGAGAAACCGTCAACTGCCGGTCAAACCTGCCTGGCCGCAGGAGTGCCGGATCGAGAATATCCGGCCGGTTCGTTGCCGCGATTACTATCACCGTCTCATGACTGGAAAACCCATCCATCTCCACCAGCAAGGCATTGAGAGTCTGTTCCCGCTCTTCATGGGAACTGTTGTTGGCGCCGCCTCTCCTGCCGCCTATCGCATCTATTTCATCTATAAACACAATACAGGGCGCACTCCTCTTAGCCTGACCAAAGAGCTCTCTTACCCTTGAAGCACCTACTCCGGCAAACATCTCGACAAAATCAGCTCCGCCAATGAGATAAAAAGGAACGGAAGCTTCTCCAGCAATAGCCTGGGCCAAAAGCGTCTTGCCGGTGCCGGGGGGACCCTGGAGCAAAACTCCTTTGGGGATACGACCGCCAAGCAGGTTATATTTTTCATGATTTTTCAAGAAATCGACAATTTCTTTCAGTTCTTCGAGGACCTCATCGATTCCGGCAACATCCGCGAAGGTTTTCATGTCACTTGCCCCTGCCCTGATCTGAAAATGATTTTTGCCCCAAACACTGCCCCCGCGAAACGAAACCCTGGCAAGAAAAACCCACAGGCCGATGACAATCATAACCAGCAAAGACACGGTCATGAATCGATTGGCAGCGGTTGGCGGCTCCTCGGCACTGACGACGACTTCATTTGAAAGCAGCAAAGAGACGAGGGCCGGGACATCCGGAGAGAATGTCCGGAACTGCCTGCCGGACCTGTCTTCACCCCGAACTTCCCCTCCCCTGAGGTGGACGGAGGCCACCTGCCTGTTTTTCAGATCGACGAGGAACTCACTGTAGGTGCGCTCGGGTGGTGTCGTTTCCAGTAGCCAGGCGTTGTAGCCGAGTACGCCAAGGATAGTTAGGAAAGTCACAAGCAAACCTGCTTGTACGGTACTTTTCATGTTAGGCCTCCCGTACGAGCCGAAGGATCGCCTTTCTCTTTTTGTCCGGAAGTGGACATAAGTCCGGTCAGCAAATGATCCAGGACAGCAAGATGGTCAGGCCATGCCGCGGTATTCTTACGAAAACAGAATTCATCCAGATAACCCTGCAGATAAACGGCCTTAATGGCTCTTCTATACACAGTATTCAGCCAGGAAACTGCCTGTTGCATGACGAGCTGGCCTCTTTCGAACTGTTCCCTGGTTGGCTGTCTCTGAAGATCCGGAGCAATCCGACAGTGAAGCGACAGCCACCTGCGATCCTTAATCAGCAGGGTCGCATTCCGGTCGACAAGGTTGTTTACCGTATCCGTAATAGTTCCCGGCGAACTTCCGGTAAGAACAGCAAGTCGCACCCGCGCAGTAGCGGAGGACCGGCTCAGTTCCAGGGCCATGCCGATATCCGGCCAAATATCATGCGAAGAAGGTTTGCGGGGCAGGGCTAGCGTATCGAAGAGAACGAGGTCCCGGCACGGTGCGGACTCGGCAAGAGCCGCACCACGTCTAATTTTTTGCAACCAGCTCCAGGCAGTCTGGTAGCAGGAAAGCTCCATCAGTTTCTGCAGCTGCCGGGCGCTCGCGCCCTCGTATTGCGAGCAGAATTGCCAGGCTACCCGCATCCAGGCGACCAGACTTTTTTTGCTGCCATGCATCAAGGTATGAGCAGTGATGGAGGTTTGTTTCCTACAATAACGGCAGACCACTGTATAGGCTGGCGCTATTTCAAGCTGGACAGCACCGCAAAAAGGGCATTTGAATCCCCACGGCCAGCGTTTTTGGAACAGATAGGTTATGCATGCCTGTTCACTTGAAAAAAGTGACCTTAAAAAGTGTTTTTCCGGTAGCATCATCTATCCCAAAGCCCCTTCAGAAGATTTTTCTCCAACCATCCTATCCTTTTCAATATTTGAATAGCATATGTGGTGCCATTTGGACTTCTGCGGTGACAATTCCGGCAGCAAAACGGGATATTGGGGTAATAATTCGAATTTAAAGAAATTCTTTAGAGGTATCTGGAGAAACTGCTTTATGCTTTGGCGGGTGCGGGAGAGGTGAAAGGGTCAGGGTCGATTCGCCGTACAACACAATCATGGCATGTGCGACAGATGTGTGGCAACACTTGTGTCGCGTTCTCTAGCCGGTAAAAATATTCATATCGATATGCAGTTCCCGCATTTTGCGATAGAGGGTTGAGCGATCGACTTTCAGGATACGGGCAGCTTTGGCCTTGTTGCCACCGGCTTTCTTCAAGGCTGATATAATCTCTTCAACAATCTGCTGCTCCTGGTCTGAAAGAGTATACCGGCGAACCACTTCCTTTTGTGGTACATGGCTCCATTGCTGAATTGGCGGGATTTCTGATTGTCCGGGCTGGATCTGCCCTGCGATTTCCTCCGGCAGGTGCTCCGTGGAGATGGTTGTGCCCTGGCAGAGTATACACGCCCTTTCAATGGAATGTTCGAGCTGTCGCACATTTCCCGGCCAGTTGTATTGGCAGAGAAGCGAGAGAGCCTGCTCGGAAATACCGGTGATCCCCTTATGCAGTGTGCCGGCGAAAACATGAATAAAATGGTTGGTAAGAAGGGCAATGTCACCTGTGCGGGCAACCAGGGGAGGGAGATGAATTTCGATAATCAACAGGCGAAAGTAGAGATCTTCCCTGAAACTGCCTTCCTGCACTTTTTCCCGGAGATTCACGTTCGTTGCAGCTATGACCCGCACGTCAGCCAGGATTTCCTTATCACTGCCAACCGGATAGAAAGTCTTTTCCTGCAGAAAACGAAGCAGTCTCAATTGCATGACCTTCGAGATGTCGCCTATCTCGTCCAGGAACAGGGTACCGCCCTCGGCCTGAAGAATTCGTCCCATTCTATTTTCGTCGGCCCCGGTAAAAGAACCTTTTTTATGCCCGAACAGTTCGCTCTCGAGCAAATTGTCCTGTATCGCAGTGCAATCGACCATGACCAGAGGTTTATCGCGCCGGGGACTTTCCCGGTGGAGGGCCTCCACCACCAGTTCCTTGCCGGTACCACTGGCTCCAGTGATCAGTACTGAGGTATCGACTCTGCCGATTTTTTCTATAAGTACATAGACATTCTGCATAGCCGGGCTGGCGCCGATCAATTGATGAAATTGTATTTTTTCCGATCTCTGGTTCTGCTCTTTAAAAGTCATATCCCTTACGACCAGCACCGCACCTACCGGTGATCCCGCCCCGCTATCCAACGGGCAGATACAGATACTCAGTACTTTAACCATGTCATCCAGCAAATATTCCAGCCGATGATCGCTCACCTCAACGCCTGTTTTCAAAACCCGAGCCGTATCGTCGGCAAGTTGCTGCAGTCCGGAATTCTGCCTTATAATATTAGCCAGGTTTTCACCTTCAACCATTTGCATCCGTTGAAAAAGCGCTGTAGCGGCAGTATTCATTTTCATAATGGTCATGCTCGGATCAACGGATATAATACTGTCCGAGACACTTTTGAATATCGTTTCCAGGAAACATCTGTATTGTTCCCGGTCAAGTTCCGCAGCCTGTTTTGCCTGCTCAAGATGATACTGTTGGATGGCGAGGCGGGCAATTTTCAGAAGCGCTTCCTTTTCGACCGGCTTGGCCAGATAATCGAAGGCACCGAGGCGGACGGCCTCCGAGGCCGTCTCAAAATGGGGATAGCCGGTTATGATCACCACCGGACAAGTGACCCCAAGTTGCCTGAATCGTTTCAGCAGATCAATGCCGGAATGACTTTCCAGGACAATATCGCAGATAATAAGGTCAAACATACGGGTTGAGACCGCCTTTATTGCCTCCGCAAAAGAAGCGACCGCCAGCACGGTTCTATATCCGGCACGTTGCAGAAATATGCGGAAGGTACGCCTCAAGCTGACTTCATCGTCGACAATAAGGATGGCCGCATCTTCAATTTTTGCGAGCGACATGGCATTATCCGGCATTTTTATTATTTATAGGTGTTCATGTCCCGAAAAACCACAACAGCCCCAGTCAGCATGCCGCGGTCCCTGATGGGGGTGCTGACATACTCAACGGGGAAACTTGTACCGTTTTTACACCAGAAAACATCACCGGTTTTGTAGTGCACCTGTCCATCTCTATAGGCCATGTAGATAGGGCACAACTCCACTGGATGAATAGACCCATCGGTCCGGGTATGGTGAATTAACTGATGGTGCGTATTGCCAAGCATCTCCTCCACCTCCCAGCCAAGCATAAGGGAGGCAGCCGTATTCATGAAAATCACCCTGCCCTGATTGTCCAGGCCAAGGATTCCTTCTCCTGCTGAGTTTAAGATGAGATTCAGCTGTTTTTGCAGCTCCCGGGCTTCCTCTTCAGCCTGAATACGTTCAGCGATCTCCCTGTTCAGTGCTCCATTGACCGTCTGCAGCTCATAGGTCCTTTTCTCTATCGCTTCTTCAAACTGGGTTTGCAGGTTTCGGCCGGAGCTCTTTTCGATGGCCAGCTCTTCTTCAAGCCTGCTGATGGTTTTTTCCTGCTGAGCAAGAAAAGAGTAGACTGTCAGTAGCACGGTGACAAGGAGTACGAGCATCAGGACACTGGTTGCGACAATCGACCCACTGCTGCCCGGCTGACCGGTCTCTTTATACCACAGTGCTGCAAGACAGGAAAAAACAGCAAATTCAGCGATAACCGCTGAGCCTGTAACAAAATATTTTTTCATGTTGTCTCACTGGACGGTTTCACCGGCAAATCAACAGTGAATTTCGTCCATTCCCCAAAGTTACTTTGCACCCTTATGTATCCCCCATGGTCACGTACCAGACCGTGACTGATACTTAAACCGAGACCGGTCCCTTCTCCCTTCGGTTTGGTGGAAAAAAATGGGTCGAACAGTCTCTCCCGGATTTCCGGTGCGATCCCGGTGCCATGATCCGTGAATGTCAACCTGATCATCGGCAATTCGTTGCGGCTGATGAGTTCACCTGTTATCTCAAGCTGTTTTGCGGGACAGGGTTTCGGATAACGCTGATTCAGGGCATATCTGGCATTGCTGATTATGTTGAGAACCACCTGCTGCAGCTGCTGCTCATTGCACATCAGGGGAGGAAGCGGCTCTTTGATATCGACGGAACAGACAATTCCGTCCTTATTCAAGAGATGAGCGACCAATCTATGGCAATTTGCAATCATTTTCTCCATTTGGGCAGGAGCAAGAATTTCTTCCCTGCGCCGTGCAAAATCAAGGAGATTGGAAACAATCCCCGCAATCCTTTTTCCTTCACTGATAATGCTGTTCAGGTTTTCGGCTGTTTCCGGATCTTCGGGTTCGTCGAGTATTATCCGAGCATAGTTAATAATACCGTTTATCGGATTGTTTATTTCATGGGCGATTCCGGAGGCCAGCTCTCCGATTGCGGCCAATTGAGATGCTCTGATCGCCTCTGCTCTGACGACCTCCTCTTCGGTGAGGTTACGGGCCAGCAGAAGGGTTGCATTGATTTCCCCGTTTTCTTCGACCAGTGGGCTGACTGTCAACATATACGTGCCATGAAGGCCGTGCAGTTCTGTTTCGGTTATCTGAGTTTTCTGATAGCCAATAAACTCCTCCAGCGGGCATTGGTTTTTTCCGGCATGGCCTCCATGGAGGATATCGCATACTTTCTGGCCAATGACCTGGTTCCGAAGTTTCTTCGCGGCGGCACAGGTTGCTGGATTCGCCTCGAGGATTCTATTGTCGTTGGATACCAGCAAAGCGGGGTCCTGGATGGCAATGAAAATTTTTTCCCAGCGGGCCGTCAACCTATTGAGCTGCTGGTCTGCAGCCAGTTTTTCGGTTTCATCGATGCCTATCATGACTAGCCCCACCTGGCCCTGTTCAATATTGTGCCTGATGGAACCGTGCCAGCTGATGAAGCGTTCAGTGCCGTTTTTGGTAAGCAGTGGTGCCGATAAATGTATGTTCGCCTGCGCTCCCTTCAGAGTTTCCGAAAAAACGTGCTGAAACTCAAGCCGCTTGCGGGGAGATGCCATAACATCAACCCAATATTTTCCGAGTACGTCCCTCTCGTCGTAGCCGGTTACCTGTTCCGCCCGCCGATTGAAAGATACAATCGTTCCACAGGGACTGATCGTCACCATCAGGGCCTGAATAGTATCGACAATGTCCTTGTTGAAATCCCTTTCAATTTTCAGTTTTCGGGCTGTATCCTGAGAATACAGTGCCAGAGCTATATCATCGATGACATGGGCAATAAATTCCGTTTTCAGGTGGCATGTACTGACCTGTTCCTCGCAGTGCATGGCCACGAAACCGTATATTTTGTCCTGATAAACTACTGGCCAGATGGCACAATTGTAGGTGAGAAATTTATCTTTTCCGACCGGTTCAGTTGTTAAGTGGGAAAAGAGCGGTTTGGTAAGCGAGGTCAGGTCGCCTCTCAGTTGCTTATCGAATATATCTGTGAGATGCTTTTGTGTTGAAAGGTCCGTCAGGGTAACGGGAGGTGCTGCAGCAAAGGAAGTCAGACGACTGGTCTCTCTGTCGATATCTCCAGCCCAGACAAATTTGCAGTGAAAGGCATCTGCCAGAATGTTACAGCAATGCTGAAATATAATTGCATAACTTTGTTCTTCAGGATCGCACAGACTGTGCTCCCTGATAGCAGTCAACAAACTGTTACGATGCTGAAACAACTTGAGGGCTTCAGCATCCTTTTCTTTCAATGGTCTTGCCATTCGTCGCCGCCTTCGTGGATGGTGTGGATGGTATGTCACTCCAAATCCCGACCGACCTGCTGAAGAGTTGACCAGACGTATTTCCAGGCCTGTTCTGCCAGTGTGTGTCCCTCTCTATTATACTAAATTCGACCGCAAAGTCGCTGCTTAACTGAAAATCAACTTCCTTTTCGTGACAATACTATCAAACATGAGTATTGCCCCCGGGATCAGGTGATAGCAACGAAACGGTTTCCTGGTCTCCTATGGTAAGACTTTTTCAGCCGGTTCAGATTTCATCTCATACGGCGACAGCGGCAAAAATTTCCGGTTTCTCATTTGTCTATAAAAGACCGGGATTGTGCAAAGAACAATCCCGGTCTCCCGTCCCTCTTTCCAAACATCGGGGCTGATTTTTGAAGGTAAAAGGAACGGTAATGCACTACAGCCAATCATATACGCTGTTTTTCCTTCCTCACCTGGTCTGCCATGTAGCAGTTTACTGCTTCCTGCAGGGTACGTACGGCAAGGTGGGCGCAATGCTCTTCAGCTTCCGGAAAAGTGCCTATCTCGCGAAGGACATCGGCTCCGGTCATATCCAACACCTCCACAAGAGACTTGTTCAATGCCAGTTCAGCGGTAAAGCTGCCGGCAATGGAGCTGGAGCTGCAACCGTCGGTGACATAGCTTGCCTGCTCAATCCTGTCATCCTTCAACCTGATATACATCTCCATGGTATCGCCACAACTACCCTTGAGACGAGCATGGCTGTCCGCATTTTTCATAACCCCGCAATACCTGGGGTTTCTCCAGCGGTCAAAACCCTTATTGCCAAGGGCGTTCTTCGCTTCGGCAAATATCTTGTCCTGGATTTTATGTATCAGTTCATCAAATTCCCGATCTTTCATTGTATCCCTGCCTTCGATAATCTGACCGCATTGAAGGGAGTCCTTACCATTTACATGCTCACTGCGTTTCTACCAGTGCCCCTCCACATTGGCATTCTCACTAAACACCAGCTTGCCATCAAGAAAAGTTTTCACCACCTGTTCGACGGTTCCCGTGACATCGCTGACCACCTTCATCTCCGCCGCCTGGAGGGTTCTAAAGGCATTTGGACCGCAGTATCCGGTAAGCAACACCTCGGCACCCTTATCGGCGACCATGGTCGCAGCCTGAATGCCTGCTCCCTTGAATGCATTGACATTTGCGCTGTTATCAAGGACCTCGTAGTCCATTGAATCCGTATCGACGATAAGGATATAGGGTGCCCGGCCAAATCTGGGATCCACCTCGTCGAAGAGGTGCGTTCCTTTTGCAGTAACCGCAATTTTCATGACGTCCCCTCTTGAAATCTTGTTTGAAGAATTATCCTTGAACGCCGCCGCCACAAACCTGATCGTCTCCGATCATCGCCAGCGTTCCGGCAATCATATCTTCCACCACCGGACGAATATCCCGGCGTTCACCATCATAGTAGACATCGATGCCAACCTGTTTAAAACCCATGAGCGGCCGCATCCCTATGCCCCCGACCACCAGTCTCTGTACCTTGTTTTCAGCCAGTAACTGGACGGGAACCATACACCCGCCCTGGACGTGCTCCCTGTTGGCCAGGATGGACACCTCTTTAATCTGTCCGTCTTCCACATCCACCAGGGTGAAAACATCACAATGCCCGAAATGTCCGGCGCGCAGACCGTCAAGACCCCCATTTCCTTCGGAAGGAACTGCAATACGTACCTTAGCCATTCTTCTCACTCCTTTTTACGTTATTGTTTTTGTTATTGAATAGTTGCAGAAAAATTCCGTATCCCCATGCTGTTCATTGCCGGAAAGGACAATACCTTTTGCCAGATTTCTCCTATTGCCACTGCCGCCGGTGACTCCGGGGCATGTTCCAAAATATTTTTCCCTTCGATCATCGCTTTGATAAAAGCCGGATCAAATGGAATTCGACCGAGGAGCTGCATGTTTCGTGTCAGCCCATAGGCTTCAATCTTTTCGGTCATCGCCAAGTTGAGATCGAATTTATTAACGCAGACAAGCCCGGGTACCTTGAAATGAGCGGCAAGTTCAGCAACCCGCTGCATATCGTGCAGACCCGAGACGGTTGGTTCGACAATGATCGCCAGTGCTGTCGCGCCACCGATGGAGGCGATCACCGGACAACCGATGCCAGGAGGACCATCGGTCAGGATCAGCTCGTACCCTCTGTCTTCGGCCAGTTTTCTGGTTTCCTGGCGCACCAGGCTGACCAGCTTACCGGAATTTTCTTCGGCTATCCCTAACCTGGCATGCACCATTGGTCCGTAACGGGTGTCGGAGATAAACCATTCGCCGCATTTCTTGACCGGAAAATCAATGGCTTGTTCCGGGCAGAGATCGACACACACGCCACACCCTTCGCAACTTATCGGATCGACGACATAGTCTTTGGAAATCGCATCAAAATGGCACAGGTCACGGCATTTGCCGCAGCCGATACAGTCATCCAGCCTGATTTCTGCCTGGCAGCCACCCAGGAAATCCGTTTTTTTCCGCACCAGCGGGGCCATCAAAAGATGAAGATCCGCTGCGTCGACATCAGCGTCGCAGAGCACTCCGTTTTGCGCAAGACAGGCAAAGGCAGCCGTAATACTGGTTTTACCCGTCCCGCCCTTGCCGCTTACGACAACCAATTCTCTGATCATTGTATTTGCCCTCCACCATGCACCAGGTCTTCAATTCGCCGGTAAAGGGCGCGAAATACCTCTCGCCACTCAGGCATGATTTCAACGATTGGCGTACCGCAGGAGTATGCTTCGGCAATTTTCCGGTCAAAAGGAATTGTCAACAACACGGGCACGCCTTCCTGTTTTGCATAGTCAAGTACTCCGTCATCACCCATATCCGAACGGTTGATAATGACACCACTGGGAATACCGAGTACTTTTACCGCCTCGACCGCCAATTGCAGATCATGGAGTCCAAAGGGTGTTGGTTCGGTGACCAGAACGACGAAGTCACTCCCCTTCATTGCCGCTATGACCGGACAGGATGTTCCCGGAGGCGCATCGATAATGGTTATTCCCTTACTGTTTTGATGCGTCCTGACCTTTTTAATCAAAGGAGGTGACATGGCCTCGCCAACCCGCAGTCGTCCTTGAACAAAACCCAGCTCAGCACAGTATCCCATATCGATTGTACCCAACTGCCGCTCTCCGCTCTGCACTGCCCCCTCCGGACAGACAACCATGCATCCGCCGCAGCTGTGACAAAGTTCCGGAAAAACCAATACCTTTTTTCCCACCACGGTGAGGGCACGAAACCTGCATATCTCCGAGCATTTTTTACAGCCCGTGCACAATTGGTTGTCGATGACCGGAATGGCGGTATGCACTGCTTCCGTCTCAATTAACTCGGGTGCGAGGAAGAGATGGGCATTCGGCTCCTCCACATCGCAATCCAGAAACCTGGTGTGACTGCCTAAAGAAAGGGCCAGGTTTGTAGCCACAGTGGTCTTACCGGTACCGCCTTTACCACTTGCAATACTGATGATCATTTTCTTTTTTTCTCCCGACTTGCGGATTTACATCCCAATCAGTGCATCGATTGACTCGAGCATCCGCACCATGTTCGCAGCCTCATCAGGCCCCGGATTAACCGGTAATTGCATAAAAACGCCCAGCCCTTCCGTTGCTTCATGAAAGTCTTTGGATGAGAGGGGACTGACCATGGCGCAATTGATGAGCGGGTACTTCTTTATCAATGCACGAATAAAATTCAGTGCATCACCATCCGCCAGGATTTCATCAGTAATGACAACGTCAATCCTGCCATGATGCAGGCAATCCCACGCCTCTTCTGCCGAGCCGACTCTCTTGACGGTAATAGCCTTTCTTCCGGACAAATCGTCGACAAAACCCGCCAAAGAACCGGGAGCCTTGCCGACTAACAAAATATTCAACATTCATTTCTCCAGTTCATCGTCCGGTGATTTCGGGCGACATCTCTTTACCGGTCGTGAGGGCAGCTATTTTTTCCTCAAGGGTACCGATTCTTCTCTGTGCTGCCAGATACTGTTCTTTTAGCAATCTCAACTCGTTAGATTCTTCGACGCCACGTTTTGATTCGTTACCGATGTCTCCAGTGGATCTTCTCCCCTGCCCCATCCCGCGGCCTTGCCCCCTTCCGATGCCATATCCCCTGCCTCTGCCTTGGATATTTTCATCATTTGGCAATGCTCTTTTTTCCGGTCGCCGACAAATTCCTTTCTGTCTTCCCGTCATTGCTCCCATCCCTTCAGGGCCCTGCTTATTTAATCCTGGCATGCTCTGCCTCCTTGTTATAATGTTGTTTTTCTTTTGCCTCGTTCACCCGCAAATTTACCTTTGGAATCACTGGCGATAACTTCCAGTTCCCTGCCGATTCCCTTGTCCCGTCGTCCGACCTTTCTCATCCGGCAGCATCTGCTATGACCACAGCCGGGCATAACAAATTGTTTGAGATCTTCGCCCTGAACAAAGCATTGCAGTATCTGCTCCGTCTCCCCGGTTAAAAAAGGAATTACTTCTATCCTCTGCGACTCGAGCAAACGAAGAGGTCCTTCGCAGAGTGCGCCACAGAGCAAGACTCGAACCTCTAGTTCTGCAAGCAGCCGCAGGCATACATTGAATATGGTTGCCTGCAGCAGGTGTATTTTTCGGTCAACCACCATCTCTTCCCGGATTTCCGCAACCAAAAGGGTTTTAGCGGAGTCGAAAACCGGTGAAATCCGATTGCCCCATACGGTAATGGCGACATTCATAGCCGATGCTCCTTTTCCATAATCACTATCAATTAAAGCAATCAGTGGACCCAACGGCTAAAAAAATCACAAAATATTTTAATTTCGGAATGTTACGAGATATGACAAGAAAAATGAATGCAACTAATGAGGGAAATAGTCGCACAAAAGCGACTGAAGGCGACCTTGCATGGTCGCCAAACTGCGACTCTATGAAGTTTTACTGCGGCCGGAACGGCCATCTATTTCCGGAAGGGTAATCTGATATTTTTTCAACTTGCGAAAAAGAGTACTCTTATGGACTCCCAGATATTTTGCCGTAGCGAGTCTATTGTAATTATTTTGCCGCAGGGCTTCGACAATAATTTCCTTTTCACTCAACCCGACACTTTCCACCATGCTCAACCGGACATCATCCTGCTTTCTTCCGCGTTGCTGGAGATACGGCGGCAGATGGGATGGTTCGATCTCTCCTTCGTGGCAGAGAACAAAACCGTGTTCTATGATATTTTCCAGTTCTCTGATATTTCCCGGATACTCATGGGTGAGAAGCAATGACATTGCTTCCTTGCTGATTCCCGATACCGCCCGGCCTTTAATATGATTCATTTTTCGGATAAACCGCTCAACGAGCAGAGGAAGATCCTCCATTCTTTCCCGCAGGGGCGGAAGCTGAAAACGAATGATATTGATCCGATAAAAAAGGTCGCGACGAAACAGTCCGTTTTCGACCATCTGGCCAAGATCACGATTGGTCGCGGCAACTATTCTGGTCTCGGTCTTTACCTTTTCCACACTCCCCAGCGGTTGAAACTCCTTCTCCTCCAGGACCCGAAGGAGTCTGACCTGAAAGGCAGCACTTGTATCACCGATCTCATCGAGAAGAATCGTCCCTTTACCTGCCGCCTGAAACAGTCCCGGCTTGTCTTTTTCGGCATTGGTAAAGGCACCGGCCTTATAGCCAAAAAGTTCGGACTCCAGCAGGGTGTCCGGGAGGGCGCCACAATTGATGGCCACAAAGGGCTCGTCCTTTCGAAAGGAGAGATTGTGCAGCGCAGAGGCCATAAGTTCCTTGCCGGTACCGGTTTCCCCTTCAAGCAGGACAGTACTATCGCTTTCCGCTACCTGCTGGAGAATATTGAAAATCTTTTTCATCGCTTTACTACGGCTGACCATGTCGCCAACTTCAAAATTGCCGGTCAGTTCACGACGCAGCTCCTCCACCAGGCTGTGGTCACGAAACGTCTCGACACCGCCCAGGATTTCGCCTTTCTCATTTTTCAGAGGTGAGGTCGACACCCCAATGGGAATACGCTGCTGGCGGTTATTGATAATATAGGTCCGGCTGGAGACAAAGGATTTTCCCTCCTGCATTGTCCTTTTTAGGGCACAGTCCCCCTCGCACATGTTCGAGCGAAAAACTTCCCAGCAATAGCGACCGATGGCCTCGTCACGGCTCGTACCGGTGATTTCTTCAGCGGCCCGGTTAAAACTGGTTATCCGCCAGTTATGGTCGACGGTGAAAACTCCATCGGAGATTGATTCGAGGATTATTTCATTGGCAGCCGTTGCAATCGACGAGGATTCTTTCATCACTCACCTCTTTTTTCGATCGCTTTGAGGACATAGGGATAGATATTATCCGTTATTATTTTATAGCCCTGTGCATTCGGATGAACCCCGTCTCCCAGACTCAATTGACTCCTCATGGCCACACCTTCCAAAAAAAACGGATAGAATACCACATCGAACTCATCGGCAAGTTTCGGATAGATGCGGTTGAATTTTGCCACGTAGGCCGGTCCCATATTCCATACCATTTTCATTCCGGCCAGCAGAACCATCACCTTTCTGTCGGCCAACAACTGCAGGATATCTCGGATATTTTTTTCGGCCAGCTGCGGATCAATGCCACGAAGTCCATCGTTTGCCCCCGTTTCCAGGATAACGATATCCGGGTCGAGGGTGAGAATCCATTCAATACGGGAAAGCGTCCCGCTGCTGGTCTCACCGCTGACTCCAGCGTTCACCACCCGATACCGGTACCCGTCCGCCTGTAATTTACTCTCCAGTAATACCGGATAACTTTCGCTCTCATCCAAGCCGTATCCCGCAGTTAGACTGTCCCCCACCGCCACGATTGTTTTCATCTTCTCGCTCTGCGTCTTTTCTTCTAACTTGTCATCCTGTTCCTGCTTACAGCCGTTGATCGACAGGCAGAGCAGAAAAATGATCACAAGAAATGTCCGTCCCATATCCTGTCATTCCTCCCCGGGCTGTCCGAATTTCCTAAAGATGCCTCGCATAACAGTTTCCCCTAGAACTGCTCCCGGAGGAACCGGACCGGTTTCTGGCGCAGAATCGACATGGAACTCAAGAGCCCCAGCGAAACCACCAGCCCAACCGTCAATGCCAGCATGCTACCACAAGCCAGCCAACTCGGGTAATAGTCAATGTCAAACAAAAAACGGCAGAGCCCCCAGCTACCAACCTGGGCAACGAGAATGGCACAGCCGCCGCTGAGAAGGGCGAGCAGGAGGTTCTCGACAATAAACACCCGCAGCACAAAACGGGAATCGGCGCCAAGGACTTTATAATAAACCGCCTCCTTCATTCTGGCCAGCCTTGTTGCCAGGATCGAGCTGACCAGAATCAGGGCGCCGGCCAGGATGGAAAACGAGGCAAAGAAATTGATAATTTCGGTCAGCTTTCGCATGATCTTCCCAAGCTCTGCCGCTGTTTCACTGACATTGATGGTACTTATATTCGGGAAACGGTTGACGATGCTATTTTCCAGATGGCTAATGCCGGCCTTTTCCACCTTTAAGGCGCCGAAGAAGGTTTGCGGCGCAGTCTCGAGGACTTTTGCCGGGAAGACAAAGTAGAAATAGGGATAGAGTTTCGATTTGGTACGGCTGCGTATCGATCTGACCTCGGCCTGCATCGGTACCCCCTGAATATTGAACTGCAGCAGGTCACCGACCTTCATGTCCCCCATCTCCGCCACGGTGTCAAGAATGGAAACCGGAACCGGGCCGTTCTGCCCGTTATCTTTACCAAAAAGAGAACGGCCTTCGAGAAAGATTTCATCATCGAGGAGTCTATTCCGGTAGGTAAGGTTGAATTCACGGGCCAGGCTGTCGCCTCTTCTTTTTAACTCCTCTTTCCGGTTGATTCTTTCTCCGTTGATCGAGGTGAGACGGGCACGGATTATCGGGAAGAGCTCCACCTTCGCGCCAACCAGATCAAGAAATTCCTGCCGCTGGTTCTTCTGAATGTCCAGACAAAAAAGGTTTGGAGCATCGGCAGGATAGGATGCGATATAGGTTCCATGGAGCGTCTCTTCCACCAGATAAATAGTCAGCAGCACCGAAAGAGCCGAGGCAAGCGTCACAACAATCGCCCGGGTGGCATTCCCCGGACGAAGCAGGCTACGAACGGCCTGCCTGAGCGGCAGTGAAACAATCCTGACACAAGAGAGTAAGGAAAGTAACAGGTTGATTAACACCGAAATAACCGCAATGAGAGCCAGAACACCACCGATGAAGTAGAGCCCGATGCGAACATCTTCCAACTGCAGCCCGACAAGGCCGATGAGCAGAACGATGCCGAAACCGATCAACAGATATGATCTTCTGTTTTGCCGGCGGTGATCAATTTCCTTTCTGAAGATGGCAGCCGGTTTGACATTTTTAATTCGACTGAGTGGCAGATAGGTAAAAAAACTCACCACCGCCAGGCCCAGCCCAATGCCCTCCAGAACATCGAGCACTGTCCCACCGAGAGCTATCCTGTCGGGGAGCAAACCGTCAAACAGGCTGGTAAAGCTCTTTTCGAGCAGCAGACCTGAGAGAATCCCAAGACCGCAGCCAATGCCGCTCAAGATAAACACAATAACCAGATAATGGCGCAGCAAAAAGGAACCGGTTGCCCCCAGTGACCGGAGAATGGCGAAACTCTTTTCCTTCTGCCGCAACAGCGCAGCAAGAGAGCTCTGCATGCCGATTCCGGCCAGAAGCAGGGTAAAGACAGAGACCAGAGATAAGAAGAACAGCAGGTTATCAAAAAAACGTTTCACCCGGGAGTTCGCCGTGGCAGAGGTGGTGACACGTTCCTGGCCAAAGATCGCCTTTTCCTGGAGGCTGGCCGCGGTTTTGTCGATTTCGTCATGATCGCTCAATTTTAAGAGCGCCTCATATTCTACCCTGCTGCCCTTTTGAACCAGATCCATCTGGGCAAGATCGTCCGCGGAAACAAAAATTCTCGGGCCAAAATTAAAGAAATCGACAGGCCGAAGAGATTCCCGGCTGATTATATCGACGATTTCAAATGAACTTGCACCAAGAAACAACCGATCACCCAGGACAAGATTGAGTCGCTGCAACACTGCCGGGGCGACAATAGCCCTCCCCGGCCGAAGAACAGCAGAAAAGTTCCGGCCTGAAACCAACTCAACCACTCCATAGAGCGGGTAACCATCTTCCACCGCCTTAATGTTACTAAAAAGGGAGTCCTGACCATCCCCTCTCCTGGCAACCGAATAAAACTCCCAGGTTCGAATGGTTTTCAAGTTGCCATCCCGGCGGAGCCTCGCCAATTCCTGCTGCAGGGGCTGCGAGAAGTCATAATGCGAGTGGATAATGATATCCCCTCCATGCAGCCCCTTGGCGTCGTTGACGATCGACTGCCGAACATCATGGCGGAAACTGTTTATGGCCACAATACTTATCAGCGACAAGGCAACACAGAGCACGAAGACCCCCGCCTGGCTCTTGCTATGCAGCATCTCCCGTTTGAGGAAACGAACATTCATCGCCGCACTCACCCTTCTTCCAGGATCCTGCCATCGTGAAGGCGGATTACCCTGTCCGCACGAGCTGCCAGCGACCGGCTGTGGGTGGCCATCACCAGGGTCAGCTGGCGGTCGTGATGCAGCTCCAGTAAAAGCTTGATAATACCTTCGCTGTTCTCGGAATCAAGATTACCGGTCGGCTCATCAGCGAAGACTATTCCCGGATCATTGACCAGGGCCCGGCAAATAGCGACCCGCTGCTGTTCCCCTCCGGAAAGTTGCTCGGGAAAATTGCTGCCCCGATGTCCAAGTCCCACCCGGTCGAGGAGCGCCTGCGCCTTTTTACGGGCATTGGCATCTTTTTTCAGTTCGGCGGGAAACATGACATTTTCAAGACCGTTGAGGGAAGGAATCAGATGAAAGGCCTGAAAGACAAAACCTGTGAGCTCGTTGCGAACAGGAGCCAGCTGATCCTCGGTCAGGTCGGTAATATCGTTACCTGCGATCCTGATTCTGCCGCTGGTCGGTCGGTCAAGTCCGGACAGCACACTGAGCAGGGTTGTTTTTCCGCTGCCGCTGCTGCCCGCAACGACAAGAAATTCCCCCTTGCTGATCATCAAAGAGATGTCCTGCAGCACAGTGATCTGCTGACCGGCAAGAAAATAATGTTTGGAAAGTTTTTCGACGACAAGAATGGTTTCCGGCATAATCCTCCTGGAGTATCGAGTCTTGGGTGGCAGCATTTGCTGTTTCCTGCTTATGATAACCACTCGCGATGAAAATTCGAGCACCCTCCACTGCTTTCTCCTCTCTCACCCGGTTATAGTCTGTCAATAATCCAGGGAGTAATTACCAGTCTGTGGGGCTATATTGAAAACAGTATCTCGCAAAAGCTATATACTCGGTAGCGTGGATAGTTTCCAGCAGGACTATAAGTCTTGAGAATGAAGACAAATATTCTCCAGCAAGCGAGTTTTTTATGTCAGGGGTAATCGATGTTAAGAAGCTGATTTACGAGAAGGAATAAAAAGAGATGTTTGTCGGTTACAATTGAAGCGGGAAAGACAGCAGTAGAAAACTTGCTTGTAATAAAGGAAGAAATGCCTGGATACTTATTGCATTGTGGCACTCTGATAATAGCACCTCCCTGTTTCAGGAAGGTGCTATTAAGAATTCGGATTTTCTGGATTAGTTACTGATCAATCAAAAATGTGTCAAGAGTTTCTCCGGCTTCAATGCGGGCCTTAAAGACGTTAGGCATGCGACCTTGACCGGTCCAGGTGATATGTTCTCCTGCTTCATTCCAGATCTCATATTTCGGCTGACGGGGTGATCGTTTCCCGTGTTTCTCTGAAGTTGCATCCTGTAGCTCATCAGGATCGATACCATCTGCAGCCAGTAATTCACGATACTTTTTAATTTTTTCAATTCTCTCGGCATTCTCGATTTTCGCGGCCTCTTCATCGGCAATTCGATCATCGATAATCTTCTGAAGTTTGCTTTTAACCTCTTCCAATTGTTCAACGCCTAATTCTTTTATAGCGCTTTTAAAACGACGGGCATGGGTAATAATTCTTAAAAAATCATTCATCTCTCTTCCTCTTTTTTAAATTTTTCAGACGCATTTAAAAATGCCGTTTATGAATTCAATAGCAATAATAATAATGTCTAATATTTTTTTCAAGGTTTGAAACAATTTATTTCGTCTTCCATAAAAAATAGTTCCATCGATTTTTTTATCTTTTCTCTACACCCTTATGATATATATTCCCAAGGCTTTTCCCTAACTTTTTGGTGTTGCCAAAATAAAATCCATGCCGTTTTTTTGCAAAGAGGCGGGGCCGGCTTGACATTATCGGTAATAGATTCCTTCTGACTGTGATTTTTGAGTTTCCAATTGTCTGCCGATTTCAGTAAAACGTATAATCGTATTCAAGCAGGGATAGAGGCTTGTGTCCGCGCTCCTTCTGGTATATTATTTTTTTCTTTCGGCAGGGTGCGACAGAAAAAAATAATATCCTTTTTACGCTTGACGCACGCAGGAAGAAAAGACGGACAGCAATATTCGCCGCGCCGATCGTCGTGCCGGGTCCTGGCCGGAGTTATTATAGTGTCATACAAATTGACCGGTTTTATAACGGGAGTAGGGTGGCATAACAGATGAAGGGGTAGAGAACATATCCTGCCATGATGGCTCACGAACCAGGCCTGGATCGGCCTTTGAAAAAAACATAGAGTACGTATCGATTGATCCATGAATGAAAATTCTCCCTACCTCATTGAACTACGGGGCATGACCAAAACCTTTCCGGGCGTGCTGGCAAACGATGGGGTGGATTTAAAAATAAAGCCCGGGGAAATACACGCCCTGCTTGGCGAGAACGGTGCCGGAAAATCGACGCTGGTCAAGATGATTTACGGCATTCTCAAGCCGGACGCCGGCACGATCTTTTTCAACGGCAGGCAGGTCGAGATCGACTCACCCGCCCAGGCCCGGGACTTGGGGATCGCCATGGTCTTCCAGCACTTTTCGCTGTTTGATTCCCTCTCCGTGGTGGAAAATATTTCCCTGGGCATGAAAAAGGCGGTCAAACTCGACAAACTGGCCGGGGAAATTACCGAAATCTCCAGACGGTACGGTTTGCCCCTCGACCCGAATCGCCATGTGTACACCTTATCCGTCGGCGAGCGGCAGCGAATTGAGATAATTCGCTGTCTTCTTCAGGAGCCGCAATTACTGGTGATGGATGAACCGACTTCGGTTCTGACCCCCCAGGAGGTCAAGAAGCTTTTCTCCACCCTCAACCGACTGGCGGACGAGGGGCTGGCCATCCTCTATATCAGCCATAAACTCGATGAGATTAAGGCCCTTTGTCATCATGCCACCATCCTGCGGCTTGGCAGACGGGTCGCCAGAGTCAATATAGATACGGAGAGCACCTCGTCTCTCGCCATGATGATGATGGGCGAAGAACTTGAAAAAATCGAGAGGCCCCCGAAAGCTACTGCCGGTGAGGTTCGCCTGAAGGTTACAAAACTGGATATGCCTGCCGCAGACAGCACCGGCATATCCCTGACAGACATCCATCTTGAAGTGAGAGCCGGGGAAATCGTCGGCATTGCCGGTGTCGCCGGCAATGGACAGGACGAATTGCTCCGGGCCCTCAATGGCGAGGAGAGCTGTCAGTCTGGCGGATGCATAATTATTGAAAACCTGCACTCAGGAAAACTCGGCCCCAATGCCCGCCGCAAGGCAGGGCTGGCCAGTGTCCCGGAAAAGAGACTGGGCCACGGCGCCATCCCCGATATGGATCTGGTCGACAACGCCTTCATGACCGGCTTTCAGCGCATGGGTTTATTGGCGAGAGGTTTGATCAATTACCCAAAAACAAGAAATTTCGCCCACAAGGTGATTGCCGACTTCTCGGTCAAGACCTCCGGTTCTGGCGTGCCGGCCAACAGCCTGTCCGGCGGCAATTTACAGAAATTCATAATCGGCAGGGAACTCACCCAGCAACCGGATATCCTCATCGTCTCCCAGCCGACCTGGGGGGTCGATGCCGGCGCCACCCAGACAATCCGAAAGTCCTTACGCAGGCTGGCTGACAAGGGAGCTGCGGTGCTGATTATTTCTCAGGATCTAGATGAATTAATGGAAATGTCCGATAGAATCGGGGCAATCTGCGGCGGCAGGTTGTCACCCTTTTATCCGACAACGGAGATGACGGTGGAAAAGGTCGGAATGCTCATGGCCGGCGTCACACTTGAAAAAGGAGATGGCAATGTGGCCCCGCTTGGTTAAAAGGCAAATTCCGTCCAGCTTGATGGTCTACCTGTCCCCGGTTCTGGCGCTGGTGCTGTCTCTTTTGGCCGGGGTTGTTCTCTTTTATATAATGGGCGTTTCTCCCCTGGCTGCCCTGCATGCGTTTTTCATCGAGCCGCTGTCGACCGGCTACGGACTGGCGGAGCTTGGGGTTAAAGCCACACCTCTCGTTCTTATCGGGGTCGCCCTGGCCTTAGGCTTTAAAGCCGGAGTCTGGAATATCGGTGCCGAGGGCCAGCTGACCATGGGCGCCTTATGCGGCAGCCTGGTGGCACTGTATTTTTATGATCAGGATGGTTTTTATATCCTCCCCCTGATGCTCATTGCCGGGGTGTTGGGCGGGATGGCCTGGGCGGCCATCGTCGCTTTTTTAAGGGTCCGCTTTAACGCCAATGAGATTCTGACCAGTCTGATGCTCAGTTACGTCGCCGGGCTGTTTCTCAACCTGATGGTCCACGGTCCCCTCAAGGATCCGGAAGGTTTCAATTTCCCGGAATCCAGGCAATTCAGTGAATCGGCACTGCTGCCGATTATCCTTGATGGAACACGTCTGCATGTCGGTGCCGTCATTGCCCTGCTGGTTGTCGCCTGGGGCTGGATGATTCTGTCACGAACCCTGCTCGGCTATCAGATCAAGGTAGCCGGCTCCGCCCCGGAGGCCTGTGAACATGCAGGCTTCAGTTTCTCCGGAATCATCTGGACCACCCTGCTTTTGAGCGGAGGCGTAGCGGGCCTGGCCGGCATCATAGAGGTTTCAGGGCCCATCGGCCAACTGCTGCCCAATATTTCCCCCGGCTACGGTTTTACAGCTATCATCGTCGCCTATGTCGGCCGTCTGCACCCTATCGGGGTCCTGTTCGCCGGTATCCTGCTGGCCTTAACCTATCTTGGCGGTGAAACCGCTCAGATCCAACTCAATCTTCCGGTTGCCGTGACAGGGGTATTCCAGGGCCTGTTGCTGTTCTTTTTGCTGGCCAGTGATGTTCTGATCCGTTATCGTGTGCAATTCGGTAAAGCTCGCCTGGCTGTGGAGAATAAGTGATGGATGTATTCATTCCGGCATTACTGACGATTATCACCGCTGCGACGCCTCTCCTCTTCGCCGCGCTGGGGGAAATGGTTACCGAGAAGTCCGGGGTCCTTAACCTCGGCGTTGAGGGCATGATGGTAATGGGAGCTATCATCGCTTTTACCACGGTACATTTTTCCGGTAGCGTCAGCCTGGCCATTGTTACCAGTATTCTGGCGGGTGCGATCATGGCAACTATTTTTGCCCTCTTCGTGCTCATCTTCCATGCCAGCCAGGTGCCAACCGGTCTGGCCTTGACTATTTTCGGCATCGGTTTGAGCGCCTTACTCGGCCAGGACATGATCGGCATCCCCTATGAGGGAATACCGAAGATTGCCATCCCCCTGCTGTCGACTATTCCCGTTGTCGGTTCCTTATTTTTTACCCAGGATTTTCTCGTCTACCTGTCTCTTGCCATGGTGCTGGCCATTCATTATTTCCTGCAGAAGACCCGACCGGGTCTGATCTTGCGGGCGGTGGGCGATTCCCATGATGCCGCCCATGCCATGGGCTATTCGGTGGTCAAGATACGATTTATGGCCATCCTGTTCGGCGGGGCAATGTGCGGTCTTGGCGGCGCCTATCTGTCGCTGGCCTATTCACCCATGTGGGTGGAGCAGATGACTGCCGGTCGGGGCTGGATCGCACTGGCCCTGGTGGTCTTCGCCTGCTGGCGTACCGGGCGGGTGCTTTTTGGCGCCTACCTGTTCGGGGGAATCTCCATACTGCAATTACACGCCCAGGCGCTGGGCATCGGTATCCCTTCTCAGGTTATGTCGATGCTCCCCTATCTGGCGACAATCATCGTGCTGGTGATTATTTCAAGAGATGTATCAAAGATTAAGTTAAATGCCCCGGCAAGCCTGGGCAAACCGTTTCATCCCAGTCGTTAGTACCGGTTTTTCATCATTTCGCATCATCTTAAAAAGGAGAGAAAACATGCTGAGAAGAACATTATTATCATTATTGCTGGCCGCAGGTCTTGCGTTTACCGGCAGCGCCTCCGCGGAAACAAAGGTCGGCTTTGTCTATGTCGGCCCAATCGGCGATCACGGCTACAGCTATCAACACGATCAGGGACGCCTGGCGGTTGAAAAAGAGCTGGGCGTCAAGACCTCCTATGTGGAGAGTGTTCAGGAGGGAGCGGATGCCGAACGAGTCATCCGCCAGTTGGCCAGCTCCGGCCACGATATTATTTTTACCACCTCCTTTGGCTTCATGAATCCGACCATCAAGGTTGCCAAACAGTTCAAGAAGGTGAAATTTGAACATGCCACCGGCTATAAACGGGCGGACAACGTCAGCACCTACTCGGCCCGCTTTTATGAGGGTCGGACGGTCATCGGCACCATCGCCGGCAAGATGACCAAGTCCAATGTGGTGGGCTACATTGCTTCCTTTCCGATCCCGGAGGTCATTCGCGGCATCGATGCCTTCACCCTGGCCCTGCGCAAGGTCAATCCAAAGGCAACGGTCAAGGTGGTCTGGGTCAACTCATGGTTTGACCCGGGCAAGGAAGGCGATGCCGCCAAAGCCCTCATCGATCAGGGCGTGGATATAATCACCCAGCACACCGACTCGGCCGCTCCCCTGCAGGTCGCGGAAGCCCGTGGCGTCTATGGCTTCGGTCAGGCCTCGGACATGAGCAAGTTCGCCCCTAAAGCCCAGTTAACCTCGATCGTCGATAACTGGAGCAACTATTACATCGACAGGGTAAAGGCGGTGATGGACGGCACCTGGAAATCGACCGACAGCTGGTATGGTCTCAAGCAGGGGATGGTTAAGATGGCACCCTATGGCGAGGCGGTACCGGCCGATGTTCGGCAGTTAGCCGATGAAGTGAAACAGTCAATCATCGACGGCACCCTTCATCCGTTCCAGGGCCCCATCAAAAACCAGAAGGGCGAGCTGGTGGTAAAAGCCGGCGAAGTCATTTCCGACAAGGATCTGCTCGGTCTGAACTGGTACGTGGAAGGGGTCGAGGGCAGTATTCCCAAATAAGCTCCCCTGCCCATCTTATTTACCGAGGCGGATGTGGAAAAAACGCACCTGGCGGAGTGCCTCGTGCGTTTTCCTGCAAGGATCATTATGATCGAAAAACCAGCTGTGCCTGAAAATTCCGGATACTATTACAGGAGTTATCGATGAAAACTTTTATTGCCGGTTTACCCAAAGCAGAACTGCATGTGCATGTTGAGGGGACGCTGGAGCCGGCATTGATGTTTCACCTGGCAGAGCGAAACGGTCTTGTCCTGCCTTATGAAGATGTCGCGGCCCTGCAATCGGCCTATGAGTTCAGCAGACTGCAGGATTTTCTGGATATTTATTACCAGGGTATGAACGTCCTGCGGACGGAGCAGGACTTTTTCGATCTGACCTGGGCATATCTGCAAAAAATCAACCGGCAATCAGTTCGCCACGTAGAACTGTTTTTTGATCCGCAGGGGCATCTTGAACGGGGCATCTCTTTTGAGACGGCGCTGAACGGTATCCACGCTGCCCTGGTACAAGGGCAGCAGGAATATCAGATCAGCTTTGGCCTGATCATGTGTTTTTTACGGCACCTGAGTGAAGAGGATGCCTTTGCCACCCTCCGGCTGGCACTCCCCCATAAGGATAAAATTATTGGCGTGGGCCTGGATTCCTCGGAAAACGGCAATCCGCCGTCAAAATTTGAACGGGTTTTTGCCAGGGCCCGGCAGATGGGGTTTCGCCTTGTGGCCCATGCAGGCGAAGAGGGACCACCGGCCTATGTGTATGAGGCACTCGATCTCCTGCAAGTGGACCGCATCGACCATGGCAACACGTCAATGCAGGACCCTGATTTAATCAAGCGGCTGGTCGCAGAACAAATACCGCTTACCGTCTGTCCCCTGTCAAACGCGAAACTCCGTGTCGTAGATGATCTAAGCCACCATCCATTACCGCAAATGCTTGAGGCCGGGATCAAGGTAACGGTTAATTCAGATGATCCAGCCTACTTCGGCGGGTATCTGAACGAGAATTATGAAGCGATCAGTCCGCTTCTCGGCAATACGCGGAAATTACTGGCGCACCTGGCCCGAAACAGTTTCAGTGCTTCGTTTCTGACCGACGAACAGCGAGCCCGCCTGATCGCCGAAATCGATACTTATATGCGGCAGATATGATCAGTTCCCGATATCCGGCAGGATGGTTTCTGCTTCTCTAAAAGCTATCCCTCATATTTTTCTTCGATAATCAGCGCCGCCCTGATCAGCCAGCTGACCACGGTAACGCCAAGGGCCATGATTCCCAAGGTCACAGCCAGTTCCACCCAGGTAGGCAGGTAATCAACCACCTCACCGAGCGGCGAAGGAATTAGACCTGGAACAATCAGGCCGATACCTTTTTCCATCCAGATTGCCACAAAGAGAAAAAAACAGGCGGGCAACAGCACCTTGGGATTATTCTTGCCGGGGTTGAAGGCCAGCACCAGGGTTGCCGCGAGATTGACTCCCACCGAGGTCCAGATCCAGGGCACCAGGGAATTGTGGCCGTCCATGCCAAAGAAGAGATAGATCGCCGAGCTCGAATGATGGGTCGGGAAATAAAATTCCTTGAAAATCTCGGAAAAGAGCATGATCAGGTTGACGATTGCCGAGATGACAATAATCAGCCGTATTTTATTGAAGACGCTCCGGTCAATCTTGTAGGTAGTAAAGTTATGGATAACCGCAAGAATGAGCGCGATGATCGCCGGGCCGGCAGCAAAGGCCGAGGCCAGAAAACGCGGCCCCATCAGCGGGTTGTTCCAGAACGGCCGGGCCGGCAGACCCTGATACAGAAAGGCGGTGACCATATGGATGGAAAAGGCCCAGAAGATCGACAGAAAAACGAACGGACGGTACTTCCTCTCATCCGCCTTTCTCCCCATATAATGGCTGTAGAGGATATAGGCCGGCACCAGCCCGTTTAAGAGCAGGTAGCCGTTCAGCACCACCACGTCCCAGGCGAGGATCGAGGAGGGAAAATTGAAGATGCCGATCCCCGGAATGAGGTGCCATGCCTGCAGCGGCCCGCCAAGATCGACCACGATAAAGCTCAGGCACATGATCAGGGCTCCGACTGCCACCCCTTCACCGATGATGACCACCCGGTGAAAATCGGGGTCATGAAAGACATAGGCGGGCAGGATGAGCATCACCGCCGCGGCGGCCACCCCGACCAGAAAAGTGAAGTTGGAGATATAAAAGCCCCAGCTGACGATGTCGTTCATGCCGGTCACCGACAACCCGTATCTCGCCTGATAGGAATAGGCGTAGAGTCCAAAGCCCATGACGGCAAAGAGAAACAGCCGAAAGACCTGAAAGGCAAAGCCGCCGCTGAGGTTCCAGCGAAAGACATCGACCACGAAGGTTCTGAGATTTCTATTTTGAGGTGTGCTCATAAGGTTCCTCTTGCCATCAATGAAAAAATAATTTTCTGCCTGGAGATGGCCAAGTAAAAAGCTTCATATGCGAGACGCGCGGATGAAGAGTTTTTACGACGCCATCAATCTATGAAATACCAGAACTTGGGTTCGGTACCGAGTTCTTCCTTCATCCGGAACACCTTCTTATGCTTTAGCACATAGCGGATTTCACTGTCCGGATCGAGCAGATTGCCGAATACCCGGGAGCCGGTCGGGCAGGCCTCGACACAGGCGGGCAGCCTGCCTTTTCTTGTCCGTTGGATACAGAAGGTGCATTTCTCCATCTTCCCCCGGGGACGTTTGCGATTGCCGAGATAATGCTGTTTTACGGTAAGCTCTTCTCTTGGCACCTGGGACTCGCCCCAGTTAAAACGCCTGCCGAAGTAAGGACAGGCCGCCTGGCAGTAGCGGCAACCGATACACCAGTCGTAATCCACCACCACGATCCCGTCCGGTTCCTGCCAGGTCGCCCGGGTCGGGCAGGCCTTGGTGCAGGGGGCATTTTCGCAGTGGAAACACTGGGTGCCCATGTAGAATTTATTGTCTACCGGCACCTCGTGATAGTACTGCCCGTCACCACTGCCCGGATCGAGCTGGCCCGGTTCCATTTCGAAAATACGGATATACTGGGTGTTGGTCTTCCGGTCCAGATTGTTCTCTTTGACACAGGCGGCCACACATTCCATAAACCCCTCACAGCGGGTGATATTGAAGGCGTAGCCGTAGAGTACCTGGGGAATCGGCGGTTCACTGCCGATCTGCAGCTCCAGACCATCCTTCAGGGCGGCCAGCCGTTCCAGCCGGGCGACTGTCTGATCCTTTTCTTCCTGGGTCATCAACCGGTAGTTTTTCTTGAAAAACTCCTGCCAGCGCAGCTTCAGCTCGCCACTTGCGGCGGCGTCGGCCCCGGGCACACAACCTGTGGTAAGCGCCACTCCGGCGGCAGCGGCCCCCACCGACATCCCTTTTAAAAATGTCCGCCGACTGGTCGTTTTCTGCTGAGTACCTTCAGGGCAGTTTTTTTCCTGGTCTCTCTTTTTGCAGCTCATACGTTCCCCTCGTCAATCCAGCGGTACGGAATAGGTGGCCGGAAACCGTTTGGCAAATTTTGGCGCATGGGGGTCGTGGCAGGTGGTGCAATTGAACACCACTCTGTCCCCGGCCCAGTAGCTTACCCGCTTGCCGTGCGCTCCTCCGAGCCAATCACGTTTCTGGCGAAAATGACATTGACCGCAAAGCTGATAGCTATGGTCAAAATCAATCTTTCTCCCCTTTTTATCCTCGAGATAATCAAATTCTTCATGGTTGTGACAGTCGATACAGATAAGCGCGCTGCCCTCCTGACCGTGATTGATAACCACATTGCCATGCGTCAGTACCAAAGCGTTTTTGCCGCGTACCTCTTTATTGGTATGACAACTACTGCACTTATACCGCTCGATCGCCTGTTTCCTGGCCAGTACCCGGAATGAGCCGCCCTTGTAAGACTCCTTGGCCAGTACCGTCGGCTGCACCACCGGCCTGACCTGGCCAACTACGCGGCCGTCGAAGGGCTCGTCTATGCTTTTTACCCTGTCGAGAAATTTTGTCTCTTCTGCAAATCCGGGCGGAGGGCCCGCCAAAACGGGCAGGATTAAAGCCAAGAGCGGCAGTAGCCGAAGCAGCATCTCTCTGGCAGATGGATATCGAAACCGAGAATTCTTCATATGCGATTGCCCCGTTTGCCTGTGATTATTGTCTGTGAAATTCCTTTATCGGTGCCGTCTGCGGCGCCGGGACATGACATTGCCTGCAATTGCCCCGGTCGGCATGGGACACACGTATTTCGGCGACCGCGCCGGGACCGGAATGGCAGGCGATGCAGTTCTCCCGCATCTGCAGAACATGCGGGATCATCGGCGGGGAACCGGCTAAAGCGGATCTACCCAACCGTGGCGGGTCGATCGACTGCCAGTCGCTTCCGACAAAAAGCTCGTCCGTCGTCTCCTGCACATGGCATTGATAGCAGAGTGCATTGTCCGGGTGCGGAGTCACCGGAGTGAATTTGCCGAATTCCGCGCTGTAGCCACCCTTGGCGTGACAGGACAGGCAGTCCGTCTCGTTGCCGCTGAAGGTGAGATCCACCGGGTGCGGGATTATCGGCGGGGAGCCCGGATACTGCCGCCGGCTATAATAATCGGCGAGGGTCCGGTCACCGGAATCGGCGGATAAAAAGATTTCCGGGGTTGCGTCGTAGGCCTCGTAGAGTTCGTTGCCCTGGTGATCGAAATCTTCAAGATTGACCTCAGCTGCAAGGGCACCGGACACGGCTACCGACATTTCGATTATTGCCAACGTGGCGAACAGGCAGAAAGCGGCAACAGCGGTCACCACCAACCTGTTCCTCTTTGCTGATCGTTTCATCATGCTTTCTCCAGTCTCACGGCACATTTTTTATAGTCCGGCTGCTTGGAAATAGGGCAGAAGGCATCCAGGGTGACCTCGTTGATCAGAAAACTCTCATCAAAGAACGGCACGAAGACCATGCCCCGGGGCGGCACGCCCCGGCCATTGATCTGGGCCGGCATGATGACCTCCCCCCTACGGGAGATGATTTTCACCTTCTCACCATTGACCACCCCGAGATCCGCCGCATCCTCCGGATTGAGCTCGACATATGAGGTGGGCACGGCATTATTCAGCACCGGGATGCGCCGGGTCATGGAACCGGTGTGCCAGTGCTCGATGATCCGCCCGGTATTCAGCCAGAAGGGATATTCGCTGTCCGGAGATTCCGCCGCCGGCTCGTAGGGGCGGGCCCAGATCCAGGCCCGGTTGTCCTTCTTGCCGTAGAAATCGAAGTCTTTGCCGTTGGTGCAGGCAGGATCGTATTTCGGGTTAAAGCGCCAGCGGGTCTCCTTACCGTCCACAAACGGCCACTGGACCCCGGAACGCTTGGCGAGCACCGAATAGGGGGCCATCTCATGTTTCGGCCCCGCATGAAAGAGGCGGTACTCCTCCCAGATCTTTTCGATATAATCTTTTTCGCTCCAGGGGAACTGCTTCTCAAAACCGAGCCTTCGCGCCACCTCGATGATCTGCCAGGTGTCAGACATGGCCTCCCCGGGAGGATCGACAATCTGGGCGAAATGCTGGGTACGCCGCTCGGAGTTGCCGAACATGCCCTCCTGCTCGATCCACATGGCCGCCGGCAAAATGACATCGGCAACATCGGTGGTCGGAGTCGGATAGACATCGGAAACCACGACAAACCGGTCGTCTTTTAAGGCTCCATCCCGGTACCGATTGAGATTCGGCATGGTGACCATGGGGTTGGTGACCTGAATCCAGATGAATTTAATATCACCGCGGTCAAGAGCCCGGAACATCTCCACCGTATGGTAAGTCGGTTTTGGATCGATGTTTGTAACCGGTACCTGCCAGATCTCGGCGGCATGCTTACGGGCCTGCTCATTCATGACCACGCCGTGCGGCAGCTTATGGGTCAGGGTGCCGACTTCACGGACAGTACCACAGGCGCTTGGCTGGCCGGTCAGGGAAAACGGGCCATTGCCGGGCATCGAGATCTTACCCACCAGCAGGTGGATGTTGTAGACCAGATTGTTGATCCAGGTCCCCCGGGTGTGCTGGTTCATACCCATACACCAGAAGGAGGTGACCTTCACCGACGGATCGCCATAGAGGGCTGCCATGTATTTGATATCCTTGGCGGACACTCCGGAAATTCTCTCCACTTTTTCCGGGGTGTAATCTTCCAGGAAGGCTTTATACGCCTCAAAATCAATCGGCTCGGCCTTGTCGGTGAAGGCGAAGTGATCTTCGGTACCGTAGCCGATATTGGTCTTGCCCTTATGAAAGGAGACATGCTGATTGACAAATTCCCAGTTGACCCAGTCGTTAGCGATGATCTCATGGCAGATGGCGTTGGCTACGGCCAGATCGGTCTGTGGTTTAAAGAGGATTGACTTATCCGACGCCTGGCTGGTACGGGTCATACGGGTGGCAAAATCGATCAGCGTGACATCCTTGCGGCGTTTGCGGTTGGCCAGCATCCGGGAGAAGAGCACCGGATGCATCTCCGCCATATTATTGCCCCAGGTGATAAAGACATTGGCGTTATCGATATCTTCATAGCAGCCCATCGGTTCATCGATGCCGAAAGTGGTAATGAAACCGGTGACCGCACTGGCCATACAGAGCCGGGCATTAGCCTCCACATTATTGGTGCCGAGACAGCCTTTAAAGAGCTTGGAAGCGACATAGCCATCGGGAATAGTCCACTGCCCGGAGCCGTAGATAGCCACCGAATCCTTGCCGTGTTTGTCCTTGGTCTCCTTCAACTTTTCGGCGACGAGATCCAGCGCTTCCTGGATAGGCACTTCGACCATCTGGCCGTTTTTGCGCACCTTGGCTTTGGTCAGCCGGTCGGCACCATAAAGGGCCTGAACAGAATGGTAGCCCTTCATGCAGCAGAGCCCCTTATTGACGCTGCAGTTCGGATCGCCCTTGACCGCCACCGCCCGGCCGTCAGCGACACCGACCAGGACGCCGCAGCCTGTCCCGCAGAAGCGGCAGGGAGCCTTTTGCCACGACACCATACCGGAATTGCCGGTGATTTTCGGCCAATCGGCAAAGCTGATTCCCGGGAATAAGGCCCCTGCAGTAGCAACCGCGCTGCTTGCGGCGGCACATTGGATAAATCGTCGTCTGTCGAGTTTCATGGTCACCTCTTTTTTTCCCTTAATTTTCGTCATAGCCAAAGGCCAGGTCCAGAGACTGCAGTGACTGCAGGTTTTTCAGAGTCTTCTGGAGCGCTTCTTCGGTGGCTTCGTCCGGTGTATCGGTTATAAGAACTACTACGTCGTGGTTATCGGCCGGGATGACCCGGCAATAGTCCAGAGCGGCAAGATCGGTACAGAGGCTTGCCTTGGCTCCGTCTCTGGGGATAGCGAGATAGCTGAAAATCGGCATGACACCTCCGGCTTGTGGTTACAATTTGGTAGGAGTGGGATTCAATAGTACAACATTGTCGCACAAGTGCATCAGTTTTTCTTTGACTTAAGTCAAAGAAAACTAAAATGGCGTAGAATATATTTGGCTGTATGAAAAAAATGCCATGCTTATTTTATCGTGCCTGCCGATAGTCTGCAGTGCCGTCCTGCTTGCCGCCCACTTCTATCGCGGAGGCATCCTCTTTCTCACAGTAGTGAGCATGCTCACACCGCTGTTGCTCTGCTGGAAGAACCGGTGGATACCGCGGCTGCTCACCGTTTTTCTCTTCCTGGCCGCAGTCGAATGGTTGAAAACGATGCTGTTTTTCATTGGCAAATATGAGGAAACCGGCCACTCCTGGACACGACTGTCAATAATCCTTTCCAG
>Ga0055480_10000004_pt1 | contig 71826 bp, 64 predicted proteins | sample Muzzi_PWB_D2_FD_57935 | JGI IMG/M metagenome (GOLD analysis project Ga0055480, IMG submission 57935) | Wetland microbial communities from San Francisco Bay, California, USA, that impact long-term carbon sequestration - Muzzi_PWB_D2 | ecosystem: Environmental > Aquatic > Marine > Wetlands ... | reverse complement strand
TTTTTTTTTATTAAGGCTTCCGGAGAAAAGCCTGAGGGAAGGATAATGGCATTTATCGACGAAGCAAAATTTTTTGTCAAAGCAGGAGATGGTGGAAACGGGTGTGTAAGTTTTCGCCGGGAAAAATTCGTCCCGAAAGGGGGACCGAATGGCGGCGATGGCGGCCGTGGCGGAAGTGTTGTCATTCAAGCAACAGATTCCTTGAACTCTCTGATTGATTTCCGGTACAGGTCGCATTTCAAAGCGGAACGAGGAGAGCACGGAAAAGGCAAGGATATGCACGGACGTTCCGGGAAAGACTGCCTGATCGAGGTTCCTGTCGGTTCGGTAATAAAAGATGCCGAAAGTGGAAAAATCCTTGCCGATATAACCGTTACTGGTGAGTCGATCGTCATTGCCAGAGGTGGAGCCGGAGGGATGGGAAACCCGCATTTCGCCAGTGGCACGAACCGAACTCCACGAATTGCCACTAACGGGGAGGCGGGTGAGGAGTTTTGGCTGAAAATCGAGCTGAAGATACTCGCCGACGTCGGCCTAGTCGGTTTGCCCAATGCGGGAAAATCTACGCTACTGTCACGATTATCAGCTGCAAATCCAAAGATTGCGTCTTATCCCTTTACCACCCTGGAACCACAACTGGGGGTCCTGCAGCATAAATTCTATGAGCCGTGCATTATTGCCGATATCCCCGGGCTTGTTGAAGGTGCGCATACCGGCGTTGGCCTTGGCCATAAATTTCTTCGTCACATCGAACGCACCAGTATCCTGCTCCATGTGATCGATGCGTCCGATGATAATGCAGAGCAAAATCATCAAACAATATCCAAGGAACTGTCATTATACCAGGAACAACTGGCCGACCGAATCCAGATAATGATCTTAAATAAAAAGGACCTGGTCGACAAATCGACTCTAAAGAAGCTGGAAAACTGTTTCCAACAACTTGGTCAAAATGTTATTACTGTATCAAGCCTTACCGGAGATGGAATTGAAGCCCTCAAGGACTTGATTGCAGAAACGCTGGAACGGAAGGAAGATGGTTGACATCTATGGAGTAATATGTTGTTATTACGCAAATATTTCGTATTCGTAGGGTGTTGGATAGCGTAGCATGTTTTCTTTGTATCGCTGAATTAAGAGATCAGTAGTGATGTTTTATGCATACCCCGTAATCGCTGCAATAAGAACAAGAAATCGAGAGATATATTCGAAATCAGAAGCATACTCTCACCCCCAGGGCATTAATCCCCCTCAGGGGGGATGAAACAGAGTACACCTTTGTGGGGTGTGTTAGATAAAAGAGGGCAAAGATAATGACACTCGAACAAACCATCAGTGACTTGGCAAAAAGAGCGAAGGTTGCCTCGGTAAACTTGAGATCACTGTCGACCGGGACAAAAAATACTGTTTTGTCGACCATCGCCGAGCTCCTCGTTGAAAATAAGCAGAGGCTGCAGATTGAAAACGCCAAGGATCTGGAGGCCGGTTCCAAGAGTGGCCTTTCGTCAGCCATGCTTGACAGGCTACGGCTTTCTGACGCGGTGATCGACTCAATGATCTCCGGGCTCCGTGAGCTCTGCAACTTATCGGACCCGGTCGGTAAAATCGAAGACTTCGTCAAGCGACCCAATGGCTTGCAGGTTGGGAGAATGCGCGTCCCTCTTGGCGTTATCGCCATGATCTATGAATCCAGGCCCAATGTTACGGTTGACGCTGCGGCTCTCTGTCTTAAGGCTGGAAATGCCATCATTTTGCGCGGGGGGTCGGAGGCCATTCATTCCAATCTCGCCCTCTCTGCTATTCTGCAGCAGGCGCTTTCTATGCATGGCATCGACCAGCATGGTGTACAGATTATTCCTGTTACCGATCGGCAGGCTATTAACCATCTTCTCACGCTGGAAGAGGAGATCGACCTGGTTATTCCCCGCGGCGGTGAAGGCTTGATCCGTTTCGTTGCCGAAAATTCAAGAATACCGGTTCTCAAACACTATAAAGGTGTTTGTCATCTCTATGTAGATAAAGATGCAGATCAGGAGAAGGCAATTCCTCTGGTAATTAACTCCAAGGCCCAGCGGCCAGGAGTGTGCAATGCCCTTGAAGGATTGCTTGTCCACGAGGAAATTGCAGCAGATTTTTTACCAAAGGCTGTTTCCGCTCTTACATCGCATGGAGTAGAATTGCGCGGATGCGTCAGGAGTGTGGCAATTGCAGATCAGATCAAACCGGCCGCAGAGGAAGACTGGGGACGCGAGTTTCTCGATCTGATCCTCTGTGTGAAAGTGGTAAAGAATTTTGAAGAAGCACGGCAATACATCGAAAAATATGGTTCCCAGCATACTGAATCAATCATCACTGAAAATTACAGTACTGCTCAAAGATTTCTAGCCGAGATCGATGCTTCTGCGGTGATGGTCAACGCGTCAACACGCTTTAATGATGGCGGACAACTGGGTCTTGGGGCGGAGATTGGTATCAGTACCACTAAACTGCATGCCTATGGACCTATGGGACTTGAGGAGTTGACGACTCGTAAATTTGTTGTCTTTGGACAAGGGCAAGTTAGAGAGTGACGGGAAGAAGAATTGGACTGCTGGGAGGAACCTTTGATCCAGTGCATTACGGACATCTGCAGTTGGCCGAGGCTGCGATAGAAGAATGCAATCTCGATAAAGTGGTTTTTGTTCCTTCCGCCCAACCACCCCATAAAAATCGCGCCTCAATAACCCCGTTCAGGCACCGGTTGGCGATGCTCACTTTGGCAGGTGCAGGCATTAAAGGCTTTGAATGCAGTGCTATCGAAGGGTTGCTGCCAAAGCCATCCTATACCATTGACACCCTTCGTGCGCTAAAGAAGCAGTACGAAAACGATTGTCGATTATATTTTATGATCGGTGCTGATGCGTTTCTTGATATCTTAACCTGGAAATCACCACGGCAGGTTTTGCATGAAGTGAATATTATTGTCTCCGGCAGAAAAGGGTATGACAGTGCGCATCTAGCCGAGTTATTACTGAAACTTGGCTATACAGAACAGGGCGGTCACTGGGCCGGCGAAGAAGGGAAGAGGGGTATTTTCATTCTGAAAAAGACACCCCCTGATCAGAGTTCATCAGGTATCAGGGCCATGATCAAAAAAGGGCAGTCCGTGAATCGATTTTTACCTTCGAAGGTTATCGATTATATCCAGGCACATATGCTCTACTGAACTCCACAAGGGAATATGTGTACCTTACAGAGTATTTGACTTTCATAAAAAACAACAAAATATTCTGTAACCTATTAATCTGAAAACGAGGTGAAATGTCCTGGGGGTAGCATGATCGTCAGGATTAATCGGTGAGTGGGAAATTTTTTATGCAACCGGATATGAAGAAAAATAATTCGTCAAAGATCTCAATTCTCATTGTCGACGATTCTCTGGTCTTCCGTAAATTTTTAGGTGATATCTTTGACGATTGTGAAGAGTTGGTTGTCGTAGGTGAGGCAGAGAATGGCATTGAAGCATTGGATTTAGTGCTCAAAACGAATCCGGATGTCATTTTGCTGGATATGGAGATGCCTCTGATGGATGGCATGACCGCATTGCAGCACCTGATGATTCATCGGCCGACGCCAACCATCATGTTCTCCAGCCTCACCGAAGGCGGGACGGCACGGTGTTTCGATACCATGAAAAATGGCGCAGTGGATTTTGTTTGTAAAGATTTCATCTTTCAAAAGAGCAGTCTGCTGACCCATAAGAAACTGCTTATCGACAAGGTAAAAAGGGCAGCACTCCTAAAACTCAAGGCGAGAGAACCGGTCTTTACCTCTTCATCTGATACAAACAGCCCTCCGGAAGTTGAGCAGAGAGTCGTCTTTTGTGAAGAGTGCGGGTCACGGGAGGTAGTGTCCATTGTACACCGCCGTCCTATCCAGAATATAAAATGTTCCAAATGTGGAGATACAATTGAACTCAGTCTGTTTGCCCAGTCTCAACACCGCCGGAACAACTTTATTTCAGTCCTTGGCGGGGGAGAAGGCTGTTTCTTTAACTTGCTGCAGATAATACCGCATCTGAGCGATGGTTTTTGCGGTGCCCTTATTGCTGTGATTCACCAGGACGTTGAGCACGTCAATAGCTTTGCCGAATATCTCGATGCGATTTCGGCAATCAAGGTCATACGGGCAAGAGAAGGTGTCACCATTGAAGGCGGCAATTGTTACATCGCCTCCGGGGCCGACTACATGAGTATCAAACCATACAGTACCCAATTAACTTTACAAAAGGTGGCGACCGAGTCGGTGAAGGGTGGCCCGCTCGATATCATTCTCGCCTCAGTCAGCACAATATTCAAGAAGAAGGCGGCCGGAATCATCCTGTCCGGAGATGAAAGCGATGGTGATAGAGGTTTGGCCATACTTATGAAAAACGGTGGTTCACAGGCCATTCTCTGTGAGGAAGAACGTTACTGCAAAAATATGGGGCAGCAGATTATGGAAAAATGTAATATTTCCGGGACAGCTGCCATGGATCACCTACTCGAGCATATCAGGAAAATGCATTATCATGCGAAATAATATGCTGTAGTTGGCTGAGACCTCCGCTCAAGCCGATAAATTGAATACAAACATTCGCATAGTTACATTTTCTGATTTGCACTTTTTGCCATAAGGAGATGGAGTAAAAAATGGACCGGCAAACTGAGGTGTCTGCCGTTTTGTGGGAGGAAAGTGTTCCCCTTATGCAGCAGGGACTGCATAAGGAATTGGTCAAACGAGCATACGAGGGAGGGGGAAGCGGTAATCGGGTTTTCCCACTTCGGGAAAATGTGTTTGCATCGATGCGCTTGACGAGTCTTCCGTCCACCAAGGTGGTGATCATCGGTCAGGATCCATATTTTAATGAACATTCGGGCAAGGGCCCTGAAGCTCACGGCCTCTGTTTTTCAGTTAAAGATGGGATCCCAATACCACCTTCACTGCGCAACATTCTGCAAGAAGTCAATGACAGCGTATATGACGGCAGAAAGGTCAGTGTCGACAGCGACCTCACCAGATGGGCAAAACAGGGGGTTTTGCTCCTTAATGCCAGTTTGACGGTGATGGCCAAGCGTCCTAACTCTCATGCAAATCTTGGATGGCATAAACTCACCGATAATATCATTGAGACTATCTCCAGGGAAAAAGACCATGTGGTATTTATGCTCTGGGGGGCGTTTGCCCAGAAAAAGGCTCCACTGATCGATCGGCGCAGACATCTCATTCTGGCAACCAGCCATCCATCGCCTCTTTCCGCCCACAGAGGTTTTTTGGGTTCAGGCGTCTTTGTAAAATGTAATGAATATCTGCAGGATCACCGCCAGCGCCCCATAGAATGGTAAGCGGTCGAACTTTTTTCGGCAAGATGCTCCTTCACCACCGAGGGTATCATTTCAGCTACCTCAGAGGCGAGAAACCCCGCACCCTTTTTTTCATACAGGCGGTCTGCGGCTGCCCCATGCAGATAGACTCCGGCAACCGCCGCATCGAGTGGAGACAACCCCTGGCAAACAAGAGCCCCTATTACGCCGCTTAGGACATCGCCCATCCCTCCGCTTGCCATTCCCGGATTGCCGGTAGTATTAATAATGGTTGCCCCGTCCCCTCCGGCAATTATAGTCCCCGCACCTTTCAGCACCAGAACAATATCATGCAGATCATTGCTGAACAGATCACAGCCGAGGACTGCGGCGTCAAGACGATTGTCCTGAATACAGTCCGAAGTCTTATCCAATAATCTTCCAAGTTCCCCGGGATGGGGGGTAAATATTCTCGGACCGGCTGGGTTGTGCAGCTTATCTCTCTCGCCGGCAAGGATATTGAGTGCATCGGCATCAAGAATCATGGGACATTTGACAGTGAGATATGCCTGTACAACAAGTTCGGCAGTATCCTTTGCCATCCCTAGTCCGGGACCGATGACCACGGCTTGTTTACCCTCAATATTCTTTAATATATATTCCCAATCTGTACTTGACAGGGACTCAGAACTGTGTGGCAAGGGAATAGTCATCGCCTCGATAAGCGTCGTCTCAAAAATTGTATTGAGATCATGGGGAACACAGAGGCTAACGAGCCCGGCCCCGCTTCGCATTGCGCCCCGGGCAGCAAGCACGGCAGCGCCGGTCTTGCCGGTCGAGCCTGCCAGAATAAGGAGATGACCATGGCTGCCTTTATGGGAGGCTTTCTGGCGTCGCAAGGCTTGCGCGAGGGTGGTGAAGGTATCGGCAGTGGCAAGTTCAGTGGTTATTTTTGCGCTGTCAATAGCTTCCGGTGGAATGCCGATATCGACAATCTCCAGTCTACCGGTCCAGGAACAACTGCCGTGGATAAAATGCCCTGGTTTAGCGCAACAGTATGTTGCAGTGTAGTCGGCACGAACGCAGGTCCCCAAAACCTTTCCGGTGTTGGAATCCAGTCCTGACGGTGTGTCCACGGAGACAACCGGGGAATTATGCCGAAAACTCGACTTGTTGATGAGGTTTATGGTATCGGCAAAATGGCCTTCAACATTTCTATCAAGGCCAATGCCGAAAATTGCATCGATTATCACATAACAGGGCAAACCTCTTGATTCGAAGTGCTTGAAAAGAACAGGGATGGTTTCCACCCGTACTGCGTTGTCCACCAGATGAAAAGGCAGCCTGAGCTTCCTGATGATCTGCAGGTTAACTGCAGCATCCCCTTTCAGGGAATCAGGATTGACGAGGAAAAAGAACACCGGCTGACAACCCCGCTGGTAGAGATGTCTCCCGATAACCAGACCATCTCCGCCGTTATTGCCTGGTCCGATAAAAATCAGAGCAAAGGTATTTTGGCAGGAGCCCAGTTCGTTCTCGATCATCTTCACTGTCCCAAGGCCGGCATTTTCCATGAGCACGATGCTGGGAATCCCGAAAAACTCACTTGCGGAAATATCAAGATTTTTCATTTCAAGTGCTGTGGGCAATTTCATAGAGTTCTCCTCTGGTTAAGCTTAAGCTCAGTTCGCCTCACTCAGGCTGGGATCATGATCAAGGAAGTCTTTGCAGACAATGCATGGTTTGAAGCCGGCAGCACGCGCGATGTGGATATCCTTGAACTCAAGGGTGCAGTCTTTACAATAATAATTATTGCAGTCGGGTAAATGGTATTCCCTTGTTTTGGCATTGCCTCTTATAGTGGGCCTGCTCATTGCCAAAATCTCTATCTCTTCAGAAGTGGTTTTTCTGCTTAAAACCGGCAAAAGGAGCAGAGATATTTTTTGATAGATGATCTTAGCCGGAGCAAGGAGTACCCCGATGGTTTTTTTACAGCCGGCGGCAACCAAGACTGGAACGAGGGCATGCTCATTGGCGACCCTGACCAGCCAGAAAAGAGCCAGCCCGAAGAAGAAAAAGTTGGGACTCCACATGGCCAGCCATACCGAAAGCACGCCTTTTTCCGCCAAGGCCTTTCCGCAAGTGAAGAAAACATAATACAGGACGAAAATCACCAACCCCGCCTGGATGCCAATGGCTTTTTTACCTGGACGTGCCTGTAGTCCGAGGGGGAGACCTATCAGGCTTATCATTAGACAACCAACCGGCAGAACGATTCTTTTATGGAATTCAATCAGATCTTTTCTTTTGCTCTCATTGTCTGCCTGACTAAATTCACTCTCCTGCAGTAATTCCTCCATGGTCAGCGATGTTCTTTTTAGTCGGGTGGCTTTGCTGTCAGGCATCTTGAGCGGAATATGTATCTGATACTGATCAAACTGAACGATCTGCGCATTGTCATTGCCGGGCTTATGCAAACTGCCGTTTTTAAGATCAATAGAAACCATCATATCCTGGATATTGCTGTTCATCCTCCCGTTTGTTGCCATGGTGATTACCGGATTATCGACACTGCGCATGTCTGAAACCCACACCTTGTTCCAGTTTCCCGTGGCTTTATCGATCTGTGCAACATAGACAACAACATCGCCGAGAGCTTCCGTGAAACTGTGCTCCTTGATGCCTTTGCTGATTTTTTCTCTCAAGAGCTGATAGGAAAGTTGCTTCATCGATACGGCGCTCTGCGGAATCAGCTTAATTGAAACAAAGCTTGTGCATAGGGCGATGAGACCGGCAACAATTAACACCGGCGGTAGAATTTGGTACATGCTAATCCCACTCGCTTTTAGGGCAAGGATTTCGGAGTCGCTCGACAATCTGGCAAAGCCAATGGTCACCCCTATCATTGCCGCCATGGGCAGCGAATAAAGAAAGATGTTCGGGAAGAGATAGGAGAAGAGACGGATAAAATCTGCCAGTCCGATATTGAGATCGAGAACAAAGTTCAGAAAAGGGATGAGCTTTACCAGGAAAAAAGCACAATTCATGATGAGAAAGCTGGCGAAAAATGGGCCGAGCATCTCCGTTGCCAGATAACTGTAGAGCAGCGAAGGGATTTTTGAATGGAATTTTGTTGTCATATCGTCTGGTTACAATTCCTGGCAATTAAAATGCGACCTGGTTTTGTCTTTTCCTTGGATATGCTGTATAAGAAGGTGGATCTGGCCGTGGAGGGGAGGCGTGCTCCCCGCATTGTGGTTATACGTTCCAAACCGCCTCACTGTCTGGCGAAAAAGGAGAATCATGCATCTATTTGAAACAGAAGAAGGGGATAAGTGGGTGTGCATTACCTGTGGTGTAGAGGAAGAGGCCATGATCACTGAAAAAAAATGGCAATGGATCTTCGATAAGGATGACCAGACGCTGCGTTGCACTCTCTGTGGACATCCGGATTATGATTATGATGACGACTGAAGGTTTTATTGCTCCTGAAGCAAGAGTGTCCACCCCAGTCTTTATACAATGCGCACCGGTGAGGTATCAAAATTTTGATGCAACGATCGGTTCATCAATGGTAACCTCTATCCAGTTCGGATCCCACCATTCTTTCGGTGTAACGAACACACCATTGATCAACATGGAGAAGTGGAGATGATCCCCGCCTGCCATGCCCGTTGTCCCGGTTAAGCCAAGAACAGTTTTCTGTTCAACCATGTCGCCAGGTTGAACATTGATTTGGCTGAGATGAGAATAGAGACTGAACACCCCCTGTCCATGATCAATCAGGACCATGTTGCCATAGATGCCAAGGTAATCGGCGAAGATAATTTTCCCCCTGTTGGCTGCCCGCACATCAGCTCTTGCAGTTGAGGCAATATCCATACCGAGATGTACCTGCTGATCTATGGCCTTTCCCTTATAGTAGTATGTTCGATGATCGGCGTAACCGGCTTCGGAGCTTCCGGGCATCCGAAGAAAATGGCCTTTCCACAATCGTTCCGGCTGAGGGTTTTCACACAAGTCTCTGATCTTCTTATTGTTCTGTTTTCTCACCGTGGAATTGGCGTAGAGATATTTGTCGACAAACTCACCCTGCATTTCAGGATAATATTGTTGAAATTCAGGGATCTTCTTATTTAAAAAGCCGTCACTGATATTAATCGTATCTCGTTTTTGGTTCGCCACCTTAAAGGCTGGCGCAAAAGGCATGACAGTTTTGTTTCCGGCCCGGTCAGTTGCCGTGATGTTCATGGTTTTGATTTGTTCTGTGTCATATGGCAGACCAAAAAAAGATATAAAAACATCATCTTGTCCGGAATCAAGGGGAAAACCCTGATTGAAAATATCATTCATCTGTACGCCATGAGCGCAGTCCTTTTCTGAAAGATGATAGATGGCAATCCCGGTACCTCCTGGAGAAATATACTTTTCACTGTGCAGGATTTGAATCTTGGGCGATACCGTGTCCACGGTGACCTCTTTCGTTGCTATTGACCTGTTCCCCTTCAACCAACGACGCATTGAAAAATCTGTCGCTTCGACAGTAATTGTCATAGCTCCGTCAAGAAAACCCTCTTTTTTTACGTCAAAATTGATGGTTTTTCTATCCTCCCGGGGACCAATCGCTCCGGTAAACCTGGACCTTGGGTAGGCTATGGAATACAGCTTCTTGCTGACATCCCCCTGGCGCCCCCAGACGGAAACGGTCTGAATCCCGCTCTGGGCGTCGGAGACAGAATATGTAATTGTACCTTTTTCGCCTATGAAAGCCCCAGTCTGCTGCAGATCGATGATCGGAATTTCTCCCTCGAAAAAAAGAAAGAAGGCGGCTCCTCCACCAAGTATCAGGATAAATAAAAAGCTGATCAATAAAAAGTGCGATCGTCTCGATGTGCGTCTGTTACGAAAGGCCATTGTTCAGTGTAATCCTTTTTTATTTTACTGTGTCAGTGCAGAAGACAGCAACATTATCTCTGCCATATGATTTCATATTTTTCGATATGAAGCTCCTTAGAAGGGGCGACAATAATTCTTTTACCTATCTCTTTTTCTACCATTGCTTTGGTATGCTCTTCTTCATTGTTCAGCAGGTCGGCAATCCTGGGATGCACCTGAAGCGTAATGTGTCCACCTTTGTGCTTTTTAGCGTTTCTGTCAATCTTTCTAAAAATGTCGTAACAGATAGTTCTACGGGACTTGAGCATCCCTTCGCCGGCGCAATAGTGGCAAGGTTCGCACATCAGCTGGTGCAGATTTTCGCTGATCCGCTTCCTGGTCATCTGTACAAGACCAAATTCGGATAGTTTCAGGATATTATTCCTACTTTTATCTTTTTTGACTGCCTCTTTAAAGGTCGTATACAGTTGTTCCCGATGGGCATCATCTTCCATATCGATGAAATCGATAATGATGATCCCGCCAATATTTCTGAGCCGCAACTGGTATGCAATTTCGACAGCTGCTTCCATATTGGTCTTGAAAATCGTATCGTTTAAATCGCTTTTACCGACATATCTTCCGGTATTGACGTCTATGACGGATAAGGCTTCGGTACTTTCAATGATGATATAGCCCCCGGAACGCAACCACACTTTCTTTTCAATAGCCCGGGAAATTTCCACTTCGATATTATAGAATTCAAAGATCGGGGTCTGCTCCTGATAGAGGGATATTTTATCCACCAGCTGCGGGGCAAAGGTTTTTACATGACCGACAATCTTATCATAAGCAAGGGGATTATCGATAATCAGGCTATCCACATCCATGGTGAAAAAATCTCTTATCGACCGTAGAGTTATGTCAAGATCCCGATGGACAAGCGACCGGGATTCCATGTGATCGGCCTTGTCAACAATATCGTCCCAGAGGAGCATGAGGAATTCCATATCCGCCTCAAGTTCTTCCCGTGTCGCATGCTCGGCCACTGTACGTACGATAAAGCCGGTCCCTTCAGGTCGAATCTCTTCGATGAGGGCTTTCAATCGATCTCTGATCTCTTCATCTTCAATTTTTCTTGAAATGCCAATATGATCGGTCTGGGGAATAAACACCAGATTGCGGCAGGGGAGCGTTATGTGGCAGGTCAACCTGGCTCCTTTGGTCCCGATCGGGTCCTTGCAGACCTGGACGAGGATATCCTGTCCTTCCCTGAGAATGTCTTCAATGTGCAGTCCCTGGGCCCTGATATGGGTGTTGGCACAATCGGTTATACAAGGATTGTAGTCCGAGGAATCCTCTTGCGCAACACAGACATCATCTACATAGAGAAAGCCTGTACGTTCGAGACCAATATCGACAAATGCAGCCTGCATCCCCGGCAGGACGCGGACGACCTTGCCTTTGTAGACATTGCCCATGAGCCCTTTTTCCGTTGGACGCTGCATGTGGAATTCGCTCAGATTTCCATCTTCTACAAGCGCAAGACGTACCTCGTAGCTTGTCGCATTAATAAGTATTTCAGTGGTCATTCCAGAACCGTTTAAGTCAAAAATTATAACTTCCGCAGGGGAAGGAGTGTTTTTTTAAACTTTCTAGTATACAGTATAGCCAACGAAAAATGCCATATGTAATAAATATTTTATAGGTTTTTAAAAAAGCCAACGGCGATGAATAAGTGTCCGGTTTCAGTCATTATTCCAACTTACAATCGATCTTCGCTCTTAAGCCGTGCGGTTGAGTCGGTATTTTGCCAGACGATGCAGTGTGCGGAACTTGTTATTGTTGATGATGGATCGACGGATAACACCCAGGAAATTCTGCGCAAGCTCTCCACCGCAAGCCAGGTGCCCCTACGGGTCTGCCTCCAGAAAAACAGGGGACCTGCGGCAGCACGAAACCTCGGTGTGCAGAGGGCGGAATACCCATACATAGCCTTTCTCGATTCCGATGATCACTGGCATAAACGAAAACTTGAAAGACAATATAACTCTCTTGTCGAGAATTCCGACTATCGGATCAGTCATACCCAGGAAAAATGGTTGCGAAGAGGGCAACATTTGAACAAAAAAATAAAACATCTGCCACGCCATGGCGATATTTTCGATCACTGTCTTCAGCTCTGCGCGGTGGGAATGTCAACCGTCATGATGCAAAGGGAACTCTTTTCTCAGGTCGGGCTGTTTGATGAATCCCTGCGCTGTTGTGAAGATTACGATCTTTGGCTACGGATTAGCTGCCGGCATCATTTTCTTCTTGTCGATGAGCCACTTACCGTCAAAGAGGGTGGCCGTGAAGATCAGGTTTCTGTTCAATACCGCCAGGGCATGGATCGGATGAGAATTGCCAGCCTCAGAAAGTTGTTGGATGGGGACGTACTCAGTTGTCGTCAGCATCGGCTGGCGCTCGCCGAATTTAGAAATAAAGTGACGATTTTTGGTAAGGGTTGCTTAAAACACCATAAAGAAGAACTAGGTACAATGTATCTTGAGCTTATTCCGAAATACGAGAAGATGGCAGTAGATAAATTTCCACTACTGGAGGAGGCCCTTGATGGTTAGCTGGAAGGACCCTTCCTCGTATATAAGGACTGTTTATGTTGAAGAGTCCTGCCTTGATCTGGACTATACCAGGGAAATCATCGATCGCGCCCGGTTGCCCTGGTCCGTCGTGGCGGACAGACAGAAGCCTAACGGTCTTGCAGATGACTTTGTCGGCAACCTGTCGGCTGGAAAAAGGCAGCTGTTTCTTTGCCGGAATAGAGGCGTCTTTTTCAAGCCCTGTCCTGGAACGCGAGAATACCGTTGTTGTGAGTACCAGGTGCTCAATACCGGATCCAACTGTCCTATTGACTGTGTGTACTGCATTTTGCAGGCATACCTCAACAGTCCCTGGCTTACCTTTTATGTTAATGTCGATCAACTTTTTCAGGAACTGAGTGGGACCCTGGCCACAAGCCAAGGACAATTTTTTCGCATCGGTACCGGTGAATTCACCGATTCCCTGGCTATTGATCGACTGACCGGACTTAGCCGCCGGCTGGTGCCCTTCATCGGTGGATTGGACAATGCCGTCCTCGAGTTAAAGACCAAGAGTGCAATGATAGACAATCTGAAGGATTTGGCACATCAAGGGAACACCGTCATTGCCTGGTCGCTGAACAGTCCATCCATTATGAAAAATCAGGAGCTACGCTCAGCAAGCCTTGCGGAGCGGCTCGACGCTGCGAGAAGATGTGCGGAATGGGGCTATAGGCTCGCCTTTCATTTCGACCCTATTATAGAGTATCCCGGCTGGCAGGAAGGGTACGCGGCCACCATTGAAAAACTTTTCGAAGTGGTTCCCGCCCAGGCGATAGCCTGGATATCACTTGGCGCTCTCCGCTTTCTTCCCAGGTTGAAAGAAATAGGGATGAAACGATTTCCTGCCTCGAGAATTTATTTCAACGAGTTTATCGAGGGGCTTGATGGTAAAATCAGGTACTTTCGGCCGAACAGGGTGAAACTTTACCAGAGCATATATGAGCGACTGAAAAAGAAGGCTGCATCGACTACCTGTATCTATTTTTGTATGGAGAGTGATGAAATCTGGCGGGAGGTAATGGGGTATATTCCCGAGGAAAGAGGTGGGCTGCCGAAGATGCTCGATCGTGCCGTTCGGGGCGGTTGAGGGTTTTCGATACTTTAGCCAGTAGTTGCCTCATTTGGATAAAATAAATTTGGCCTTGTTCTTTCTCTATTCTCGCGTATATTGGCAATATCTGAACATTGTCACTGTTTATTGTAACTTTTTCAAACCTAGAGGACTGGAATATGGTAAATAAGGTAATACTGATAGGTAATTTGGGTGCAGACCCTGAAATGCGATATACGCAAAGTGGCACGGCTGTTGCCACCCTGAGCGTGGCGACCAACAGAAAGTGGAAAGACAAGGAAGGCAACCTGCAGGATGAAACAGAATGGCACCGGGTCATTGTCTGGGCACAAAGTGCAGAATTTTGCAGTAACTATCTCTCCAAAGGATCCAAGGTCTACGTCGAAGGGAGATTGCAGACGAGGAAGTGGAAGGATCAAACTGGTAACGACAGGTATACTACTGAAATTATATCAAATGAAATACGGAACCTGACCCCGCGAGGCGGAGAAAGCGGTGGTGGCGGCTACGAAGAACCGCCGCTGCCTCCGGAACCTTTTGGTGGGCCTCTTGGCGGCACCGGTACCGGGGAAGATGTTCCGTTTTAAGTCCCATATAAGATTCTCTACCTGAGCCCTCACAGATAAAGAGAAAAGGAGTAATGTCCCGACGGGAAATTACTCCTTTTTTTGTTTGGTATTCAATATGGTTAAACCTATAAAAGCTGGTTGACTGTGCAGATAACAATTCATATTATTGTAGCACCAATATCAGGTTGCACTTCCCTTTTTGTTCATTAAGATTTGATCGTTGCTATGGCTTATTACAAGACTCTTGGGGTAAAAAAAGACTCCAGCACCAGTGAAATAAAAAAAGCATACCGTAAACTTGCGCTAAAATTTCATCCTGATAAAAACAAGGGTGACAAGGCAGCAGAGGCAAAGTTCAAGGAAATTAGTGAAGCATATGCCGTGTTGTCGGATCCTGAAAAAAAGAAGCAGTACGATCTTTACGGTTCCACGGATTTCCACCGGCGATATTCCCAGGAAGATATTTTCCGGGGCTTTGACCTAAACGACATCCTCAGGCAGTTCGGGGTTGGTGGCGCTGGATCATCGGCAAATTTTCGATCGACCATGGGAGGCAACGGTCGTTTCAACTCCTTTTTCAGCCAGGGTAATGCCGGAGGCTGTGGTGGCGGGTGTCATGCTGCGCCGGAAAAGGGACAGGATATGACCTACCAGATCAATGTAACCCTGGAAGAGGTACTGAATGGTGCTGAAAGGACAATCACCTTACGAAAAAATGGTAATCCACACAATGTTTCAGTAAAAATTCCCAGAGGGATTGAAGAGGGAAAGAAATTACGGTTGCAGGGAAAGGGTGGTTCTTCGAGAAACGGGGGACCGCCCGGAGACCTTTATCTTAAAGTAGGAATAGTCTCAAATGATATTTTTTCCCGGAACGGTGATGATCTGATCGTGCAAAAATTGATCTCTTTCAGTGAAGCCTGTTTTGGTACGAAATTAGAAGTCGAAACGCTGGAAGGCAAGAAATTCATGGTGACCGTCGCCCCGGGAACGATGCATGACTCCCGATTAAGAATTAAAGGCTATGGCTTACCGGTTGGACCGATTGGCGAACGGGGAGATCTCTATGTTCGTATTGGAGTGAAGGTGCCGAAGGAACTGACCGAAGACCAGAAAGTCGTTGTTGCCCAGTTGCAGGCATCGGGTTTGTAATTGTCAGGAATTGCAAAGAAATGATATAAACCGCCCGGAGTTGTTTGTCAGCTTCGGGCGGTTTAGGTTTGATGCTGGAATTTCAGGTTGGCGCAGGGGAGCCAGCCACCCGCTGCAACCAGAGTTGTATAAAAAGGATTGAGATCTAAGGAGCATTTCACCGGCTCTTGTCGCGCTCTATCGGAAGACGCTGTCAACTGCCTCTCCTCCAAATTGACCTTGGAAGGTTTGTAAGGACAGCGGTTACTGTTGCCCCTGCTTTTACCGCCATATTGTACAAGGTCTTTCTCGTCGTCTTTTCAACTTGTATCTGCCTGGACATAGATTGAGTTATCAGAATATGTTTTCGTTAACTGAACATTTTCTGCTCTATTACAATCCATTTCAGTTGGTTATGCGAGGATAACCGGCGGCTTGAGGAGAATTGACAGATCTATCCAAAGGACAACTCCTCGTTTTTTTAGGATATGTACTGTTCTTTCTTGACTTGCAGCAGACTTTTTTGGTAGCATATAATGAATGTTCCTTAAAGGTTAGGGAACATCATTGTTAATAAGGATAGAATCACACATAAATGGATACATGTGGTCCTATTCGTTTTTACCTGGGGGGGTAGAGTATGTCTGAACGTGTAAAAGGTAAGGTGAAGTGGTTTAATGCAAGCAAGGGGTATGGATTTTTAGAAAGACCTGATGGTGAATCGGACGTGTTCGTTCACTACAGTGCTATTCAAGGTGAAGGTTTTAGAAGCCTGGAAGAGGGGGAAGCAGTCGAATTTTCCATTGCGAAAACAGAAAAAGGTTTACAAGCTGATAAAGTCAGTCGAATGAGCTAAGTCGTTTAGTATACTAAGTATACGGGTAGGAAGCCCCGGGCAGGATTGATCAGTCTTCAATCCTGCCCGGGGCTTTTTTGTTGGTGGGCAGATAAATTTTTTGATGCTTTTCCGAAAAAGACATGTCATACAATGCCGGTTTTTTTGATCATCTTTGGAGTGATATGTGTATACGATTCACGTTCAATTAACTACTCTTGCGGAAACTGAAATACTTGGAAGACTTCTAGGAAACTTGGTCAGACCTGGTGATGTGCTTTGTCTTAATGGAGACCTTGGAGCAGGTAAGACAGCTCTCTCTCAGGCTATTGCACGGGGTCTCGGGGTACCTGAAGATTGCTATGTGACCAGTCCATCATTTGCTATTATGCATGAATACCAGGGTAGAATGCCGATGTATCATATGGATTTTTACCGCCTGCAGGATGCGAGCGAGGTAGAAGATCTTGGTTTTGAGGAGTATTTCTATCTCGAAGGAGTGACGGTCATAGAGTGGTCAGACAGGGCAATTGAAATACTTCCCAAAGAGCGGATGATCATCTCAATGGAACTCAACAGTGATCTCTCGCGTACAGTTATCCTGCAAGGTTCAGCCGGATACACTGAACTGTTGCAGCGTATCAACCTGGAGTTGCAGAACGGTAAATCTTGATTTCGCGATGGGCTCAGGTACAGTGTAGCTCTTGTGGATGATAGGCTGCCAATGTATTTGTCAACGGATCCTGCCTGGAGGCATGTCTTACATTGTGGTATCTTGTGACTTGATAATGGTGAAAACAAGGTTATTATGGCCTGTGACCCTGAGCCCCCGATAAACGTGCAAAATGGGGGAGACGGATGCTCAGCGATTTCTTTAAAACTTATCTCGTATTTTTACGCCCTGATAAATTGTTCGTCATCAGACAAGCGTAAAGTACATTTTTTATTATCTGAAGGTACCATGAAAAAAAAATCCATACGTTTCAATGATTGCTTTAAAACCTTTACCATTGATCAGGATAAAGCGATAACTCCTGAAGAGACATTGAAAAAATTTTACACAAAGGTAGAGTCTCTTGATCTGAAAATATTAAATGAAGTGAGAAGGATAGACAATGGTCGTCTGGATATCCCCGTATTTTTCAGTGTATGCGGCGAAGACGCCCATGCTATGACGGGTACCAAAAAACAGATGGGTAAAGGGGCGTCGCCCATACAGGCAGAGGCTTCAGCATGTATGGAGCTTGCCGAACGTTTCTCATTTTTCGCCTATAAGAATAATCCGGGAAATTTTCTCACCGGAGATTACAGGACCATGCTCAGGGCAGGATACCCTGTCCTTGGCCTGGAATATTTACTGGCATCTGTTCATGACAGCCACTCTTCCGTTGAACTGCTCGAACAGTTGCTGGAAGATATTCCAATGCAGTGGGCCTGGGGAACGAATGTTACCAGAAATAGTGACGTACTTATTCCCTTTTCCTGGTTTTTTGCCATCAATGAGTTTAATGGCCCCTCCGCCGGCAATACCATTGAAGAAGCCGCCCTGCAGGGGATTTGTGAGATTGTCGAACGGCATGTCTGTTCCGTGGTCAATCACCAAAAGATTATGGTGCCGAAAATCGATCCGGCTTCGGTACAGGATGAGGTGGCCAGGGAACTATTGCGCAAATTCCGAGATAATAAGATAGAACTGTATCTCAATGATTTTAGTCTTGACACGGGTATTTGCACCGTCTCCGCCCTGGCCATCGATCGTTCGACCTTCCCGGGAAAAAGTGAGATCGTCTATACAGCAGGAACTACTCCCGATCCCGAGAAGGCTCTGATCAGGGCGGTGACAGAGGTCGCACAGCTCGCCGGAGACTTCAATACCGATTCAAATTATGTCGCCTCGGGCCTGCCTAAACCTCTTTCTATGGAAGAGGTCGAATACATTACCGAAGCCACCAAGACGGTATCTATCGATCAGATGGCTCATCTGGCCCATGACAATATCAGGGTTGAAGTCGATAATTGTGTCGCTTCCCTGAAAAAGATCGGTATGGAAGTTCTGATGATTGATGTGACCCACAACGGTCTCGACATCCCGGCACTGTACACAATAGTTCCTGGCGCCCATTTTCGGGAAAGATCAATGATCAATGATGTCGGATTGTTTTCCGCTAAACTACTGGTTGAGCGGGTCAACGATTCAGACCTCCTTGAAAAGAAGCTGCTCCAGATGGAAACTCTGCTGCCAGATGCCTATTATCTGGAATTCTACAGGGGGCGCAATTTTTTTGATATGGGATTTCCTGAATCCGCTATCGAGCATTTTACTCGCGCCTTAACCATGGAGCCCGAAGCGGAAGATCTACCATACATCTATTCCTATATGGGCAGCTGTAAAAAAGATCTGGGGCGATATGATGAGGCCGTGGAAATTCTCAACAAAGGGCTTGCAGAAGATGAGGAGAGACCGGACCTGCACAATACCCTTGGTGTCTGTTTTTATAAAACCCAGCAATACGAAAAGGCAATTCAGCATTTTCAACGGGCAGTTGACTTGAATCCAGCCTCCGGCATCGATTACGCTAATCTTGGAGTAAACTATAACAAGATTGGAAATAAAGAGTCGGCAATTGAGTTTCTGACCCTGGCACTGACAATCGATCCCAGCCTCGATTTTGCCCGTGAACTCCTGGATAAATTGCTGCATAAATAAGGCAATTCGCTCCTGGATAATGCTGAAGGCATCGTTGGCAGATACCCCGGTTGCGGAATACGGCAGACAAGAAAATTTTATCCCTCAGCTATATCAACTTGGTGGTGATATTGCATAAGAAGGATTTTCATACTGAATACGAGCCCCTTCTTTCGATCCTGGAGGGTGGTTCGTCTCCATTGAACTGCCAAAACCCTTTTTGGCCGGCAGTTCGATAGAGCGGAGCACCCCCTACTGTTTTGCTGCAAATAACAATTCACTTCTCTTGCCATTAGTATAGTATTCGATCTTCCATCTCACACTATTCGAACAAACAGGTCCTTTTTGCTTTTATTGCCCCATGTTTTGCGGCATCGTCGCGGCACAATAAGAGTTGGAGCCCCAAGGGAGAAGGGGGGGCTTACCAACTTATAAATTACATGAACAATTTGCTTGTGAACGTTTGTGCCGAGATGACTCCATAGGAAAACAATGTATCCGAATAGTGATTTGAAGATAATAATCTTTGAACATGAGCGACTTTTAGGGTATTGAAACTGTTGATCAGAAAGGGCGGTAGGACACAGACGAGACATTTGAAGGGTGCAGACAAAAAGAGGAGCAGCAGATTGAAAGAACTGTATTTCTTGCGACATGGCGATACAGGTTTGCCTGGCTGCTATATAGGGGCAACCGATGTACCTATCACCGATCAAGGCAAAGAGCAGATTCGTAAATCGGCGGTAATTTTACGGCAGAAGGGTCTTGAAAAAATAGTTTGCAGTCCAATGCTCCGCTGTCGACAGACCCTGGAACAACTTGCGCTTCCCTGCGCCTGTCAATTCAGCGAGCTGTTAAAAGAGGTAGATTTCGGTCGCTGGGAAGGCAAGCGTTTTGAGGAAATTATCCAAGATGATCAGAAACTCGTTGATTCCTGGGTGGCCATGCCTGAAACTTTCTCCTTTCCAGGGGGGGAATCCAGCGCTACGTTCCAAACCAGGATTATATCTTTTATGACCCAGTTGCAAAAAATGAAGGAGGAGCATATTCTGGTCATCAGCCACGGCGGGGTTATCAGACATCTCCTGTGTAGGTTATTAGGTCTTGAGACTGACCGGTACCTGGTTTTTGAGGTCAGACCAGGGTGTTTCTGTTCCGTCCGTCTTTATCTCGAAGGGGGCGTGTTGACTGGTTTTAATATTGCGGGGTAAAGAAGTGGCGAAAATTATTCTCATCACCGGCGGGGCAAGAAGCGGCAAGAGTTCTTTCGCCCTTGAACTCGCCGAATCCCTGTCCTCCAGACGTTTGTTTTTGGCGACTTGTCCGAAGGTCGCCCCAGAGATGTCTGAGAGGGTTGAACGACATCAGCAGGAGCGAAAAGGTCGGGGATGGGTTACCATCGAGACCGAAACAAGCTTGGCAGAGGTTTTGACCGAGCAGATAGCGGGATTCGATGTTGTACTGCTGGATTGTATAACCCTTTGGGTGAACAACCTGCTCTTTAGTCGGAAAGATCAGGAAACTACACTCAATGACCGTCGAATCAGTGTGCTGTGTAATGAATGGCTAGAAGCAGCCGGCACTTTTTCCGGAACTCTTATCTGCGTGACGAATGAGGTCGGACTCGGCATTGTCCCCGATAATCCTCTGGCACGAAGATACCGGGACATGGTCGGAACGTGCAATCAATTAATTGGCAGAACTGCAAATGAGGTTATTCTGGTCAGCTGCGGAATACCTCTTTTTCTCAAAAAGAGCGAAGACGATTAACAACTATAGGAAGGAAAATCATGAGCCTTTTGGAAAGAACAATCGAAAAAATCTATCCTCAGGATTCGTCCAGCAGGGATGCGGCAAAGACTCGTCTTGACAACCTCGCCATCCCTCACTGGGCCCTTGGCGATCTCATGGATCTGGCCATCGATCTGGCCGGGATGATGAAGACGGTCCGTCCTCAGGTGGAGCGAAAGGCAATCGTCACCATGGCCGGTGACCATGGCGTAGTAGTCGAAAACATCTCCAAGTATCCGAGTGAAGTAACACCGCAGATGGTCTACAATTTTGTCGCTGGCGGCGCCGGTATAAACGCCTTGGCGGCTCAGGCGGGAGCAGAGATCTTTGTCGTCGATATGGGGGTGGCGGCCGATCTCAAAGAGCTCGCCGACAACAACAGGATTATAAATAAAAAGGTCGGTCTCGGTACAGATAATATTGCCGTAGGGCCGGCTATGAGCAAGGCTATGGCCAGAAGGGCCGTTGAATCCGGCATCGATATCGCAAATGAACTGTCAGAACGGTTCGATGTGTTTGGGACCGGAGATATGGGTATCGGCAACACGACGCCGTCGACTGCCATCGCCGCGGTCTGCACCGGTAAAAACGTAGCAGACTTGACCGGGCGTGGAACAGGTTTAGATGATCAGCAGGTTCAACACAAGGTCTCGGTAATCGAGAGGGCGCTGGCAGTCAATAAACCGGATAATCGAGATGGTCTCGATATTCTCGCCAAGGTCGGCGGTTTTGAAATCGGCGGACTCGCCGGACTGATCCTTGGCGCTGCAGCAAATAACAAACCGGTAGTCATTGACGGCTTCATCTCAACTGCAGCAGCTCTTATAGCATTTAAGATTGAGCCGTTTGTCAGAGATTATCTTGTTTTTTCCCACCGATCCGTCGAACCGGGGCATAAGGCGATGCAGGAGACACTCGGTTGCAAAAAACCTCTGCTTGATCTCAATTTCCGCTTAGGTGAGGGGACTGGAGCAGCGGTAGCGATGAACCTCGTTGAAGGAGCAGTGGCCATCCTGACCAAGGTGGCAACCTTTGAAGAAGCCTCCGTCGCTCAGGCAGACAAGTAAAGAACATGTCGGCTGAAATGGTCACGAAGGAAAAAGGTTTCGTTTTGCTTTTCGCCAGATTCTGCACGGCGCTACGGTTTCTCACGGTTGTACCTGTTACATGGCGGACTGATGATGATTCGCACTATTTCGACACCTGTCTGGCGTTTTTCCCGGTTGTCGGAATACTTATCGGGGTGGTGGGTGCTGCCGGGGTATACATTACGCAAAACTTTTTCCCAGGGCAGGTAGTAGCTGTTGCTGCCGTTGTTTATCTTGGATCTATTTCAGGATTCCTCCATCTGGATGGACTTTCCGACAGTGCCGACGGTCTACTCAGTGCCCGGCCGAGAGAAACGAGTCTAACCATCATGAAAGACAGCAGGGTTGGAGCCATGGGGGTCATTGCCGTAGTTCTTGTTCTGCTGGCTAAATATTGCGCTTTGAGTACACTCGGAGCCGGACAATTCTGCCTGGCAGTCTTTTTCATGCCCCTTGCCGGAAGATGTGCGATATTGTTTACCATGGCGCGCCTGCCCTACGCGAGACCGGAAGGTGGGCTGGGTCGTCTCTTTTATTCAAAACGAAGTAAAGCGACTGCGCTTACAGCCTTTCTGTTACTTTTGATATTTTTTGCTCTTCTGGCACCATCACGGCTCCTTGTCGGGATTTTTGCTATCCTGACCGTCAATCTGCTTTTTGGTAAGTGGTGCTTAAGACGATTGGGCGGGGCTACAGGTGATACCCTTGGCGCAGTCTGCGAACTGACCGAGGTGATTACGGCTTTCGCCTTTACCGCCTCCCTCTCTTTTTCCTGACGGCAACCATCTCAATAGTTTAATATTATGAATACATTCGAACACGGCGGAAACATCCATAAAATTCTGCGTAATTCCCCTGCAAAAGGGAAGGCAATCCTCGATTTCAGCGCAAATATCAACCCGTTAGGACCTCCTGACTGGTTTCGCCCTTTGATCAGCCGGCAGGTGGAGAACCTGGTGCATTATCCGGATCCGGAAAATACCCTTTTTACAGAGGCAATTGCCGAACATACCGGGATTCCAACTGAGCATATTGTCGTCGGCAACGGCACGACGGAGTTGCTCTATGCTTTTATGCAGATAATTTCGTGCAGACGTGTTCTCCTTCCTGTGCCATCCTATGTCGATTATGCCAGAGCTGCGACATCAGCCGGGTTGACGATAGAGGAATTTATCCTTGAGGAAGAAAATAATTTTACCATTGATCTGTCAAGGCTAGGATCAAAGATTCTGCCCGGGGATCTGGTGATCATCGCTACGCCCAATAACCCAACCGGACAAACAGTAGACAGAGATGATCTCCTGAGCTTGATGAAGGATTTCCCAAAAAGCTATTTCCTCATTGATGAAGCTTTTCTTGATTTTATCGAAGGGAGCAAGACCCTTGGGGCAACAGGCGAAAATGTCTTGACCCTAAATTCGATGACCAAATTCTACGGAGTCCCGGGCCTGCGCATCGGCTACGGTATCTTATCACCCCAACTTGCCGCACGGGTAAAGGAAAAACTCCCACCTTGGACGGTCAACAGCCTTGCTCAGGCAGTTGGCGTCGAGGCTCTGAAAGATAGCGCATACCAGGTAAAAACCAGGCAGGTTTGCCGTGAACTGCGCCTCGAGCTGGTGGAAGAACTTGCCCGGTTTGAACAACTCAGAGTCTATCCTGCAGAGGCAAATTATCTTTTTGCTAAGGTTGTTGCCGGAGGTGATGCGGCAAAGCTTGCCGACTTTTGCCTTGATCACGGGATCATGATCCGTCGATGTGACAATTATAAAGGGCTCCAATCATCCCATTCATTTTTTCGAATTGCCGTTCGTACAAAGTTGGAAAACAATAGTCTGCTTGATGTGCTGCAGAGCTATTTTTTGAGGGGCAAAAACCGCAAGAGCGGGAAAAAGAAGGCGCGGTCCATCATGTTTCAAGGGACATGTTCCGATGCGGGTAAATCAATTCTTACCGCGGCTCTGTGCAGGATCTTGTATCAGGACGGACTGCGTGTTGCCCCCTTCAAAGCCCAGAACATGTCCCTGAACTCATTTGTCACTCTGCATGGTGATGAGATGGGCCGGGCTCAGGTGGTGCAGGCCCAGGCTGCTCGGCTGGATCCGGAATGCAGGATGAATCCGATTCTGCTGAAACCGAATTCCGATACAGGGAGTCAGGTTATCGTCTGCGGCAAGCCGGTCGGCAATATGTCGGTACTCGATTATAACGGATATAAGCCCAAGGTGTGGGACTCGGTGTGCCAAAGCTATGATTCACTCGCTGCCGAATATGATATTGTGGTCCTGGAAGGCGCCGGTTCTCCTGGCGAGGTGAATTTAAAAGCCGATGACATCGTTAACATGAGAATGGCTGAGTACGCCAGGGCTCCGGTTATTTTAGTAGGCGACATCGACAGGGGAGGGGTTTATGCCTCATTTGTCGGTATCATGGAGGTTCTTGCCGAGTGGGAAAGGCAGCTGGTAGCCGGTTTTCTGGTAAATAAATTCCGTGGCCAGGCCTCTTTGCTTGAAACTGCGCACAGTTATGTACAAAAGCATACCGGTCGAAAGGTTTTTGGTGTCATCCCCTATCTGAAGAATCTTGGTTTACCCGAAGAGGATTCGGTCTCTTTTAAAAAGGGCAGCTTTAATACGCACCATACCGACGATGGAATTGAAATAGTCGTCTTAAACCTCCCGCATATTTCCAATTTTACTGATGTAGAGCCATTTTTGGAAGAGCCGGACGTCAGCCTGCGTATTGTTGAAAATGCAGCGGAGATAGGCTCCCCGCAGGCGATTATTCTCCCTGGTTCAAAAAACGTCATTCATGATTTGCAATTTCTAAAAGATGGTGGCTTTGCAGAGAGAATCGGCAGATGCCTTGACGAGGGTTGTGAAGTCGTCGGCATCTGCGGCGGTTACCAGATGCTCGGCCAGGCAATTATGGATCCATATTCAATTGAATCGACCAATGGACAGCTTTCCGGTCTTGGCTATCTCGAGATGGAGACGATCATTGAGCGCGATAAAAATCTCACCCGCAAAGAGGGGATACATCAGCCTTCTGGCAAGAGGATTCTTGGTTATGAGATCCATCACGGTATTTCCTCCCGGGCTGAAATGCCGTTACTGCGCTTCGACGACGGGACCAGTTGCGGCCGGATGGAAAATGAAGAGAGAGTCTGGGGCTGTTATCTGCACGGCATCTTCGATAGCGATGACTTCAGAAGGTGGTTCATCGACCGTCTGCGCCGAAGAACGGGACTCAACCCGGTGGGCGAGATCCTTGCTCCTTATAATCTCGAAATCGCCTTTGACAGGTTGGCCCAATGTGTCCGGGAGAGTATCGATATGGATGCTATCTACCGTCTCCTGAAGTTATGATGGTCACGGCCCGGGGTTGTCGCACATGATCTTTTCTCTACAGATCCTAGTATCCATACTGCTGGATGCGATGATAGGTGACCCTCACTGGTACACACATCCGGTCAGAGGGATTGGCCGAGTGATCCAGGGGAGTGAAAGAATAACCCGGACTGCAATCGCCAATCCCTATCTGGCTGGCCTGGTGACGGTCCTTGCGGTTACAGGTATCTCCTGTGGCATCGTCTTTTTTATCCTCATGGCTGCAAACTCTATTTCTTCCTCAGTTGAGGTGATTGTCGGGGTGGTTCTCTTGTATACCACCATCGCTGCCAGGGACCTGCTTCGGCACAGTACCGCGGTCTATGATCAACTCGAGGGACAAAATTCCCTGGCACAAGCTCGCCTGGCGGTAGGCAGAATTGTCGGACGGGACACCAGTGATTTGGACGAGCAGGGCGTCTGTCGAGCAGCAATCGAAACCGTTGCCGAGAACATGGTTGATGGAATTACTGCTCCTCTTTTTTTTGCGGTCGCTGCCAGCTTTTTCGCGCAGTTCTTTCATAGTTCGCCGCTCAGTTGCGCTGTGCTTGGGGCTTATTTTTATAAATCCGTGAATACAATGGATTCGATGATCGCTTACAAGAACGAAAAATATTTCAAATTTGGCAGGGTCGCGGCAAAACTAGATGATGCTGTTAACTTTATTCCTGCCAGAATCAGCGGGATCTGTTTAATTATTGCTGCATTTTTTTTAAAATTGGATTACAGAAAAGCCGCAAATGTATTCTTTCGAGATAGATTGAAACATTCGAGTCCCAATGCCGGTCATACCGAAGCTGCTGCAGCCGGAGCCATGGGAATTAGACTTGGCGGACCATCATTTTATTTTAATAAATTAGTCGAGAAACCCTATCTCGGTGATGACGATAATGATGCTGTTCCGGCAGATATAAAAATGACCAATCGGCTGGTTATAGTGGGCTCTGTTATTTTTATCGTCTGTCTGCTTGGCTTAAGGCTGTTCATCGTTGGATAGAGATGGCCGGTACACTTGGCTGCCGGTAAAAAGCTCCACTAACTGGTTGTTGAACCTTGAACAGCCCAAACGACATAGAGCATGATTACAAGAATAAATTCAGGGAGAAAATGAAGATGGAAAGAACATTTGGAATTATTAAACCTAATGCCTTCGCCGATGGCAACAGTGGTAAAATACTCGATCGTATCTATGCAGAAGGTTTCAGGGTTGTGGGTTTGAAAAAGCTCTATTTGAGCAAAGTGGAAGCGGAAGGGTTTTACTACGTCCACAAGGATCGGCCTTTTTTTGCAGAATTAACCGATTTCATGTCAAGCGGTCCCTGCATTGTGATGGTCCTGGAAGCGGAAAATGCCATCCAGAAGTGGCGGGATCTGATGGGGGCAACCAACCCGGCGGAGGCCGCTGAAGGCACTCTCAGACGTCAATTTGGTGCCTCCCTTGGGGAAAACGCCACTCACGGTTCCGATGCCCCGGAAACCGCGGCCTTTGAGATAGGATATTTTTTCTCCGGACTGGAGCTGATTTAAATTAAAAGCAGGGGGGCAAGGGCGAGCTGCCTCCCTGCCGACCATCCCCAATCGCCGCCGGACTGGCAAGTGTATTTCCGGTTAAGAATATTATCTGCTTTCTTTCACAACACAATCCAGTTGTCCTTCATGGAGGAGGATATTAATCTCCTCTCCCTTTCGTGCACTCGATGAGGTGGTAATTACCTGGTAAGACTCGTCTGCTGCGTTGTATTTTCTGACGATAGAATACCCCCTGGCAAGAGTGGCGAGTGGACTGACGCTGTTCAGGCGCGTGGCCTGTTCGGCAAGGAGCATTCGTTTTCGTTCAAGTATTTGCTTAATATGATATTGTAATTGTATCGTCAGGAATTGGAGGTGTCTGTTCTGTAATTCGATACGATTTGAAGGGGCCAGCGACTGCAGCCGGTGAAGATGGGATTGCAGGCGCTCTTCCTTCCTTGCCAGATTTTTGGTCGATGCCTGAAAGAAATATGATTTACTTATTCGCAGCCTATATTCCGCATCTTTAAATATATTTTTCAGGTTACCAATCAATCGAATATTGTGCCGCAGCCGCTGTTCATGAGCTGATATTTTCCGCTGCATTCTGTTTGACAGCCCATTTCGCAAAACTGCCAGATGCTGTCGAAGGACTGCAGTGTCCGGCACTAGTTTTTCAGCCGCTCCGGTCGGGGTGGGACAACGAAAGTCGGCGCAGAAATCAGCTATGGTGAAATCGACTTCATGGCCAATTCCGGTAACAATCGGAACTTTCGATTGATGGATGGCCTCGGCAATAATCTCCTCGTTGAAGGCCCAAAGATCCTCAAGGGAGCCTCCCCCCCGGCACAAAACTATGATATCGATATCGGGCAGGGTATTGGCTGTTTGTATAGCTTCGGCAATTTCACTGGCTGCCTCTTTGCCCTGGACCCTCACAGGAAGAATCTGTATCTGGGCGGGCGACTTCCTCAGATGATAAATTTTGAGAAAGTCCTGAATGGCTGCACCGGTTGGCGAAGAGATGACAACTATCTTATCCGGATAGGGTGGGAGTGGTTTTTTTATTTTCGGTTCGAAATACCCTTTTTCGGCCAACTTTATTTTTAACTGCTCAAATTGTTTCTGCAGTCTGCCGGTGCCGAACAGCTCAACGGAATCGACAATAAGCTGATACTCTCCCCTTGGCTCATAGACGGTGATGCGTCCAAAACAGAGAACATCCTGGCCATCCTGGAGACTGAGGTCGACAAATCGTTTCTGCTGCTTGAAAAGGACCCCCCGTATTTGGGCCGAGCCATCTTTCAGCGTGAAATAAGAATGGCCGGAATAAGGGGTTTTTAAATTGGATATCTCACCGCTTATTCTGACAAAACGAAAGCCGTTTTCAAGGATAGTTTTTATGGAACGAGTCAGTTGGCTGACGGTGAGAATGGTTTTGGTTTCGATCGTCTTCATTCCCTTTGTTATAAAATTCGTGAGTAGAGGTTGCCAGTTGTTTCCGCATGGACAGACATGTCGCTATATATTATATTGTCGGCTTCGATGAATTGGAATACAAGACAGCATAACATAAAAAATACGAGGAGGTAAGCTACATGGCCAGTGAGAGCGCGTTTAATAAACGACTGACTGCCGAAACAAATCTCGACAAGGTTGAAGGGCTCTTGGAGCATCTCAATCTGCCGCCGAAAGTGATAGATTTCATTCGTGCAAATCATCGACTTATCCAAGTTAGTGTAGGCGTTATCGTTATTTCCGTGGTTGTCTGGTCACTCTACGGTTCCTATCGAGAGAAAATCACTGAGGAAGCATCTTCGGCACTCTCGGTTGCGCTGCAGGATACACGGGGGGCGCAGGCAGACGAACTCAGTGCTGTCGTCGACAAGTATGGCAATACCCCTTCTGCCCTCTGGGCCAGAGTTGAGCTTGCCCATCTTGCCATGAAAAAAGGTTCGTTTGACGATGCTTCGACCAGATACCAGGCGATTTTATCTGACGTGAAAACTGGAAATCCTTTGTATCCGTTGATTGTCTTTGGTTTGGCACAAGCTCTGGAAGGTGCCAAGAAGTATGAGGAGGCTGCCGTTCAATATGATCTTTTAAAGAATATCAATGGTTTTGACCAGATAGCCTATGTCGGCAGAGGACGGATCGAGGAAGCACAGGGGAACCTGGACACGGCCATTGCCATATATAACGACTTTTTATTATCCATCGGCGAAGACCCATCCAAGTCACAGCTGCGATCGGAGATCGATGCCAAAGTATCTATTTTGAAGGCTCGGAAATAGCGTGCGGTCAGCCGAGATACCTGCGGTCCGTGTAAACCGCTTGCACTGAATAGGGATGGGTTTGCAAGCACTGTTTTGTATCGCATACCGGTACTGCGGGCACTGCCTCGTCGCAGCCAGGAAATGTATAGAAAAAAGGAGTCAACCATGCCGGGATTTGAAATATTCGGAGAAGAGGAAAAAAAAGAGATTATGGATGTTCTCGCCACCGGCGTTCTCTTTCGATATGAGTTTAACGAGCAGCGCAATGGCGTTTTTAAGGTAAAGGAGTTTGAGGAAAAATTCGCCCAATATTGCGGTTCATCACATGCCCAGGCGGTTACATCAGGGACTGCCGCTTTAAAAGTAGCTCTTAAGGCCTTGGGCGTTGGTCCCGGAGATGAGGTGATTACCCAGGGGTTTACCTTCGTCGCAACATGGGAAGCAATTCTTGAAGTTGGCGCCATCCCTGTTTTTACCGAGATTGACGGGACCTTGAATATGGATCCCGATGATTTGCAAAAGAAAATTACCTCAAAAACAAAATGTATTATCCCGGTTCATATGCTGGGGGCCCAGGCGAGAATAAAAGAGATAGTTGATGTGGCCAGCCAACGAGCAGTCCCTGTGCTGGAGGACACAGCACAAGCGGCAGGTGGAAGCATTAACGGCAAACACCTTGGAACCTTCGGCAGGTGCGGCACCTTTTCTTTTGACGCAGTAAAAACCATGACCACAGGCGAAGGCGGGATGATCATCACTGATGATATCGATCTATGGCAATCCATGTCGGAATATCAAGATCACGGTCACGACCACAAGGTCAATCCAGGCGCGAGAGGAGGGGAGGGACGACGGTTTATCGGCTTCAACTATCGGATGATGGAACTACAGGGTGCAATTGGGCTCGCGCAGCTGGCCAAACTAGACTCCATCGTTACCGCCCAGCAAAAAAATAAATCCCGTTTGAAAGAAGCTGCTGCTGGTATTCCAGGAGTTAGTTTTCGTGAGTTAGTTGATGCGCAGGGTGATTCAGCGACGTTCCTGGCTTTCACTCTACAGGATAATCAGCACTGTCAACGGGTAAGCGAATCGCTCAAGAGCAGTGGACAGGGCGCGATTAATTTTGCCGAAAACACCTGGCACTATTATCCCAGGTGGGAGCATTTACTTGGCGGAAAAAGTCTGACTCCATCGGGCTATCCCTTCAATGAGCCAGGCGGGAAAAGAAGAATAATCTACGATCCCGATCAGTTACCTCGGTCAGCAGCTCTTTTAGAGCGAACACTCGTCTACCCTGTCTCAATAAAGATGTCCGAGGAAAAAATCGCCGACATGCGCAGGGCATTGACTATAGCTCAGAAAGTATAACAGAGTACCGCAGGGTGGCGATGGTTGCCTTTACTGCACCACCGCTGCATTGCTTCTCTTCAGGATAGGCTTATTTGTAGAACTTATGGGAGCCGAATTGCTCGAGGAAGGTGTAATCGCTCGACCAGTAAGGAGTTATGCTGTCCAGATGATAATGGGTGGCGCCCTGGGTGAAATCTTCGGTCTGCAGCGCAATGTACACCGATTTCATGCACTGCAAAAATGCCTTGGGGTCATCCGGCAGATATGAGTCTTTTTGCAGCGTCCAACTGAACTGGTATGGCGCCTGGACTATATCTTTTATCGGTCGGTGCTGCTCATTTGCTCTATTCAAGGTAACCAGAGCCACTGCCACCTGGCCTATTTCCGGTTCTGATCGTGCTTCATGATACACGTTGAGGGTTAACCACAACAGGCCTTCAAGCAAAGTCATTCGTTCTTTCTCCTGTATTTTTCGATAGGTACTTTAAATTAACCTCAAAGCCGGCTTTCTGATGACCTCTGGCTCAGTACAAGTGAAAAATAACAATGTCGTTCCCAAGTGAGTCTTTACTTGAAAAGCCTAACCACGTTTGTGCGGGAAATATATGCGTCCCGCCTACTGAATTATACACCATATGACTATGCCGTCAACTGTAAGTTTGTCATGTTAAAAACCATCGCCACATATGACAGAAGAATCAGCGTTCGTATAAATATTAATAAAACAAGTTAGATATAAAATGTTGCGAAAACAGTCCGAATAAAAACAAAACCGGTGTAATGGTTTGAGGTAACCAGAAATTATCAATATTATCTGCTAGGTACTTCCATGAAAACATATTTCAAAGAACTCCATTTCGTTGTTCCCACCAGAAGGGCATTTATCAACATAACGTCGGATGTAGAAAGTTGTTTAACCGAAAGTGGAATACAGGAAGGGCTTTTGCTCTGTAATGCCATGCATATAACCGCTTCAGTCTTTATCAATGACGACGAATCCGGTCTCCATAGTGACTACGAGAGGTGGCTTGAAAAACTTGCACCTCACGAGCCGACGAATCAGTATGCCCATAACGGTTATGAAGATAATGCGGATGCTCACCTGAAAAGGCAGGTCATGGGAAGAGAGGTCGTAGTCGCCGTTACCGGTGGAAAGCTTCATTTCGGCACTTGGGAACAGATCTTTTACGGGGAATTTGACGGCAAGAGGAAAAAACGTGTTCTGGTGAAAATTATTGGCGAATAGTGTTTTGTTTGCCCGCCGACCGTGCCGGGCAAATCACCATCCGGTTAACGGGGCAAGCAATGAAACTATCAAGAAACAGTAACTGTCTGGAGAGAATTACATTGAAACAGCGGCAGCAGGGCATCACCTGCGGCCTTCGACCTGGAGACGACCTGTTTGAGAACGGCATGGGCTCCATTGTGTTTCATCTCTATTAATTCCCAACATTCCGGAGAGGCAGCGATGGTCTGCATCAGCCCCAGATGCTGAGCGTGACCAGCCTTATATGCCTCAACATGTCCAAGAAGCGGATATCCCAAGAGCGCCAGATCACCTACGAGATCGAGAACTTTATGTCTAATGAACTCGTCCTCGTACCGCAATCCATCTTCATTGAGCACCGACTTGCGATTCCAGTGGATGGCAATTACATTGGCAAGGGAGCTGCCGAGCGCCAGTCCATTGGCCCACAGTTCCTCGACCTGTTCCACGTAGCCGAAGGTTCTGGCGCGGGCAATTTCATCGCCAAATTGGTCCACAGCCAGATCAAAGGAATATTTTTGCTGCTTTATCAAGGTGTCGTCAAAACAAATTTCTCCGGTCACCTTGAAGCCATTATATGGAGAAATGGTAAGATGTTTGTCGCCTTCAACATAGGAAACGGGCTTTTTGATACGCAGCAACTTTCTTAGACCGTCCTGTTTTTTCTTGCCGCAAATTTTCAGCAGGTTAAAAAAAGGCTCGGCACTCCCGTCCATGATTGGTATTTCAGCCGAATCCAACTCCACATCGGCGTTATCGATTCCAAACCCCTGAAGGGCTGCCAGGAGATGTTCCGTGGTAGAAATCCTAAAATGTTCGTTGCCAAGGGTTGTTGCCAGTTGGGTGTCGACAACTTTATCCATATAAGCCTGAATATGGCTTCCCGCAGGCAGATCGGCGCGGAAAAATCGAATACCGCTGTTAATTGGTGCTGGTTTGATCATCAGGTTGACGGTTCTTCCGGAGTGTAAACCTACCCCGCAGCAACTCACCGACTTTCGCAAGGTGTACTGATATGGTTCTATAGATAAAGACATTAAAATTCCTTGATAAGTATTTTTAGCTTTACCTACTTATGCAATTTACATACCGAAACATCATTTGTGTGTATTTGTTCGTTATATGTATTTAAATCAATGTGTTAGATTTTATTGACTCGGCTGTTGTATTACTGAAGGTGTGGCAAAAAACACACGTTTGCTGCCGTTCCTGAAATTTCACCACAACAATCGGCCGGCGCCTGGTCTTCCAGGATCTGTCATTTTTTCATTTTTTCGAGCATCTCCAGAACAAAATGATCAAAGTCCTGGTCGATACTCTGCTGCACCTTGAGGACATAGAGGGGAAGGGAAAGCTTGAGATCCCGGAGTTTTATGAAATCCTTTTCCGTTGTAACCAGTGCTTGTGCCCCACGTTCGGCTGCTCTATCACACAGATGAGCAACGAGGGGTTGACTGTAGGCAGAGTGATCTTTCAAAGTTTGAAAACCAACGAGTTGGACGCCGAGGTTCAGTAAAGACCTTTCGAACCGTAATGGATTAGCAATTCCGCAAAAGCCAAATAATTTTTTAGTCCCACCGTTGTGAGATACCTTACCGTTTTGCTCTAACAGCCTCGCAGTGTTCACGGAAGAAAGGAACACCGGTCTTTCCGGGAATTTTTGTTTTAAGAGATTGGCAAATTGTCTGGTTCTTGCCTGTTTGCTGAGGTTTTGACCGGTTAAAAGAAATGCATGGCAACGGTTCAGGGCTGAAATAGGCTCTCGCAACGGTCCACCGGGAAATACACGGCTATTTCCGGCAAGCGCCGTACTGTCAAAAAGAATGACATCCAGGTCTCTTTTTACCGAGAGATGTTGAAAGCCGTCATCAAGGATGATGACATCGCAGTTAAACTGCTGAGTTGCATAACGCGAGGGGAAAATGCGACGTTTTCCGGTGAGAACCGGCACCCCCGGCACACTATGGGCATGTAAATTCGGTTCATCTCCTGAGAGTACCGCTGTAAGGAAGACATTCTTACCATCAGAAACTATGTTTACAGCTTCTTTAGCTTTTCCCCCATAACCGCGGCAGACAATTGCCGGCTGATAACCATGTTCAACCAATAACTTTGCAAGATGTTGAACGGTTGGAGTCTTTCCGGTTCCCCCCAAAACGAGATTGCCGATTGAAATAACCGGAACATCCACCGATTGTTGGCGAAACACTCCCGTTAGATAGAGATATTCCCGCAGTTTCATCAGCGAACTATAGATTGGACTAAACGGTCGACCGAGAAAAAAGAGCGGATCCAGAGCTTTTGACATGGCGTTATGAAAGAAAATTGATTACAGAAGGGGGCAGCTTTTTACTTTAGATTTTGCAAAATGATGCGTAAAAGACTAATATCATGACTTCGTTGTATATGCTCGCTCTTTTCCGCTTATTTACTGATAAAAAGGTGAAGAGGGAGATACATTAATTAATTATTTTGAGGGAGGAAGAGATGAAGTTGAACTTGGGTGGTAAATTGCTTTCAACCGCAGCCTGTATCCTGCTAGCCCTGTCAGCTCCGGCACTTTGTGCGGCCGGAGATACAATCAAATTTGGAGTTGCAGGCCCCCACAGTGGCGACCTCGCATCCTACGGGCTGCCGTCGGTCAACGCCGCTAAGCTCGTTATTGACAAGGTAAATGCCAACGGCGGGATCAACGGCAAAAAGATTGAAATGCTGGTGGAAGACGATGTCTGCAAACCTGAAATCTCTACCAATACGGCAACGAAGCTTGTCTCTGACGGAGTTGAGGTGGTGCTTGGACATATCTGTTCAGGGGCAACAATCGCCGCCATGCCGATTTACAAAGATGCCGGCATCCTGGTCATGTCGCCATCGGCAACAAGCGATGAATTAACCTTAAGTGGCAACTATCCTAATTTCTTTAGAACTATTGCCCCGAATGCTGCTCAGTCTCCGGCTATGGTTGACTTTGCCATCAATAAACTGGGATTGACGAAAATTGCTATTATCCATGATAAGGGTGATTATGGCAAGCCACTGGCCGAAGGTGCCAAAAAGCATGTTGAAGAGACCGGAAAAGGCAAGGTCGTTCTTTTCGAGGGCATCACCCCCGGAGCCATGGATTACTCTGCGATAGTCCAGAAAATCAAACAATCCGGAGCTGAAGTCGTTATTTTCGGTGGCTACCATCCAGAGGCTTCTAAAATTGTTACTATCATGAAGAAAAAACGTCTGAACACAAAGTTTGTTTCAGATGATGGAGTGAAAGACGATACCTTTATCAAGGTTGCCGGCAAGGCAGCTGAAGGTGTCTATGCTGCAGGCCCTCAGGATAACTCCAAAAACCCTCTAGCCATAAAGGCGAAAGAAGAACATAAAAAAGAATTCGGCAAGGATCCAGGGGCCTTCTTCGAGGGGGCGTATGCCGCGACTGTGGTTATGTTGAACGCGATCGACAAAGCGGGTTCGACGAACCTTGAGGACTTGAAAAAGGTTCTTCATACGGAAAAGGTGGCAACTCCCGTTGGCGATATCAATTTTGACAAGAATGGAGATGCAATCGGCGTTGGGTTCTCCATGTATGTCGTTGAAAATGGCAAGTATATCGTCGTCAAATAACACCATTTTTTAACCTCTTAATATCTGAAGCAAACATTTGGTGTTTGTTTGCTTCAGATATTTTTTTATGCAGGTATGGACTATTTTATTGAACTTTTTTTCAGTGGCTTGACCAGAGGTTCCATTTATGCGCTCATTGCATTGGGCTACACAATGGTATACGGCATTATTGGTCTTATTAACTTTGCCCATGGCGAAATATATATGATAGGAGCCTTTACCGCTTTTATTGTCGCCACAGTGCTATCAATTTATGGATTTCCCCTCATTGCCATCGTTGTAATTGCCGGAGTTGCAGCGGTGATATGGTCAGCCTCCTATGGCTACACCATCGAAAAAATAGCTTACAAACCGCTTCGGCACGCTCCCCGGTTGTCACCGCTTATCAGTGCGATAGGGATGTCTATCTTTTTGCAAAATTATGTGCTACTGGCTCAGACCTCTGATTTTCTGCCATTCCCGACTCTCATTCCCGACTTTGATTTCATGGAACCTGTTGCCCATATTGTCGGCAGTACAGAACTGGTGATCCTGGTTACCACGATGGTGGTCATGATTCTGCTTACCGTCGGTATAAAATTTACCCGGATTGGCAAAGCCATGCGGGCGACGGCCCAGGACAGAGTTATGGCAACATTGGTGGGAATCAACGTCAATAATGTTATCTCTGTAACCTTTATTGTTGGTTCAGGACTCGCGGCCTTAGGCGGTTTACTTATTGCGTCACATATTGGTCAGATAAATTTTTATATCGGGTTTATCGCCGGTATCAAGGCTTTTACCGCGGCGGTTCTTGGCGGAATCGGTTCGATTCCAGGGGCGGTTCTTGGAAGTTTTGTCCTCGGTCTCACAGAAAGCTTTGCCACCGGCTATGTATCAAGTGACTATGAAGATGTCTTTGCTTTTTCTCTCCTGGTACTGATTCTCATTTTTAAACCATCAGGTCTGCTTGGCAAGGCAACCAACCAGAAAGTGTGATTTTTCAATTATGGTTTCATTAAAAGAACTCAAGAATGGTTTTTTCATTTCCCTCTGGTTCGTTTTTCTAACATTTCCAATTGTCGTTATTAAGGCTGATCCTATTCAACGAACCGTCATATGGCGTTGGCATAACGCACTTTATATGGCGATTGGAACTTTTTGTGTCTATTTGTTATTTAAATATTTTCAATATAGGAAAGAGCACCAGGTAAACCGGAATGACGATCAGGAACAGACCGTTTCATTAATTCACAGAATCCTGCAAAAACCTCTGCAACGTAATATTTTTATTGGTGTCATCGCAGCCTTTGCCGTAGTTTTCCCCCATCTTTTTTCCACATACCAGACCAATGTCATGACCACCGCCCTGATGTATGTTGTTTTGGGGCTTGGGCTGAATATAGTAGTTGGTCTCGCCGGACTTCTTGACCTTGGTTTTGTCGCTTTTTATGCAGTGGGTGCCTATACCTATGCTCTTTTGAATCTCAATTTTGGTTTGGGATTCTGGCAAATACTTCCTCTAGGAGGATTAATAGCGGCTTCCTTTGGCCTACTCCTCGGTTTTCCTGTCCTGCGCCTCCGTGGTGATTATCTGGCAATTGTAACTCTAGGATTCGGGGAGATTATCCGGCTGATTTTGGAGAACTGGGGAGAGTTTACCCAGGGGCCAAGCGGAATTTCCAATATCTCTCGCCCTGGTTTTTTCGGTATGGAATTTAGTCTTGAACAGTCCATACTCTACACCTATTATCTGATGATTCTTCTGGTAATCGTAACCATTTTTGTTGTCAATAGACTGCAGGATTCGCGGCTGGGCAGAGCCTGGATTGCCCTCAGGGAAGACGAAATCGCCTGCCAGGCCATGGGCATCGACAAGCGGAAAACAAAACTTGTCGCCTTCTCACTAGGTGCTTTCTGGGCTGGCATCGTCGGGGTGATGTTTGCCGCAAAGACCACCTTTGTTAATCCCGCAAGTTTCACCTTTCTTGAATCGGCAATAATACTCTCCATCGTGGTTCTGGGTGGCATGGGATCAATTATCGGCGTGGTTCTTGGCGCCCTGATTCTAATCCTTATGCCGGAATATCTTAGGGCCTTATCCGAATATCGCATGCTTGCTTTCGGCGGGATACTGGTCTGTATGATGATTTTCAGACCACAGGGGTTATTTGCCAATATCCGTCGTACCTATAAGTTTGAAAAACAACCAACTGCCATATTACCAGAAAAATGAAACAACCGATTTTAGATGTGACTGGTCTTACCATGGATTTCGGAGGAATTCGTGCCCTGAATTCGCTTGACCTCGATGTACACAGTGGGGAAATTGTTGCACTGATCGGCCCAAACGGAGCCGGAAAAACCACTTTTTTCAATTGTATTACCGGGATATATATGCCGACTGCAGGAGACATTTTACTCACTCCCGCAGACGGCTCGAAAAAGATTTCAATCAAAGGTCTTAAACCGAATCAGGTAACGGAAAAGGGGTTGGCCCGTACGTTTCAAAACATCAGATTGTTCCCTAAGATGACAGTGCTTGAAAATGTGATGATCGGTCGTCACTGCAGGTCAAAGGCCTTCATATTCGGCGCTATTTTAAGAACGGCGGCTACACGAAGAGAAGAACAGGATATTCTTGAGATGAGTTATTCCATCCTGGAAAAAGTCGGTCTTGCTCAATTTGCCAATGAATTTGCCGACAATCTGCCCTATGGTGCCCAGAGGCGCCTGGAGATTGCCCGTGCCCTTGCCACCGAACCATTGCTTCTTCTTCTGGATGAACCTGCAGCTGGAATGAACCCTCAGGAAACAATGGAACTTGATCAACTGATAAAGCAAATTTCCGATGAGGGACAGGCGATACTTCTCATCGAACATGACATGCAGCTGGTCATGAGCCTTTCCGATCGCATTTTTGTCATGGATTACGGTAAAAAGATTGCGCAGGGCACGCCGACAGAAATCCGTAAAAATCCTACCGTAATCAAGGCGTACCTGGGTGAGGAAGTAGATGCTTAAATTACAGAATGTTCGATCCGGATATGGCAACAAACTTGCCATACGAGATGTGTCACTTGAGATAAAAGAAGGGGAGATCATCACCCTTATCGGTGCCAACGGGGCAGGAAAGAGTACAACCCTTATGACGATCTGCGGAGTAATTGACTGTAGGGCCGGTCAGATTCTGTTTCAGAATAAGGAAATTCAGAAAATGGCCCCGGATGACATCGTTAAATTAGGTGTTTGTCAAGTTCCCGAAGGACGTCACATCTTCCCGCTGTTGACCGTCAAAGAAAATCTTGATATGGGTGCCTTTCTTAGAAAGGATAAAGACAAAATAAAAAAAGACATGGATTACGTCTTTTCTCTCTTTCCCATTCTTGCTGAGAGAAGACACCAGGATGGCGGTAATCTTAGTGGCGGCGAGCAACAGATGCTTGCCATGTCGCGCGCCCTTATGGCCAGACCAAAGGTATTACTCCTCGATGAACCGTCCATGGGGCTCGCCCCACTGGTCATCAAACAGATATTTGAGATAATCAAACAGATTAATAAAGAGAGCAATACCACTATCTTCCTCGTTGAACAGAACGCCAACCAGGCACTGCATATTGCCGACAGAGGCTATGTCATGGAAAACGGAAAGATTACTCTATCCGGACCGGCGCAAGAGCTGTTGGCAAACAGTGATATCCGAAAAGCCTACCTTGGGATGTGACTGTTCAGACATGGTCTGTCGCAGACTGATATAGGGAAACGAGCTGTAAAGAGAATTGACTATGGAAAATATTAAGGTTGGAGTCATTGGAGTCGGCTATCTGGGCAGGTTTCATGCACAGAAGTACGCACTTCTTGAAGGGGTCGAGCTGGTTGGGGTTGCCGATGTCGACAACCGGCAGGTGCAGCAGGTTGCTGAAGAGTGTTCATGTCGAACTTTCACCGATTACCGGGAACTACTGCCTGAAGTCGATGCCGTCTCCATTGCCGTTCCAACCTCCTCCCATCACCAGGTTGCAGGTAATTGTCTTGATGCTGGAATCGATGTCCTGCTCGAAAAACCGATCACCGTCACCCTGGCAGAAGCGGATGATCTGATCGCCAAGGCCGAAAAAAAACAACTTATTCTGCAAATTGGCCATCTTGAACGTTTTAATCCTGCAGTTCAGGCGATGGAACCTTTTCTCACGACTCCTGTTTTTATTGAGAGCAATAGGATTGCAACTTTCAAGAACCGAGGTGTAGACGTGGATGTGGTGCTTGACCTGATGATCCATGATATCGATATCATACTCAATATTATCAAATCGCCGATCAAGACAATTCATACGGTTGGTGCCCCGGTTGCAACAGCCAATACTGATATCGCCAATGCCCGGTTAATTTTTGAGAACGGGGCGACGGCCAATGTTACCGTGAGCAGGATTTCCAGGACCAATGTGAGGAAGATGCGCATTTTTCAGCCGGGCTCCTATATCAACGTCGACTTCGGCAATAAAAAGGTAATGACCATCCAACTTTCAGAGGAAATCCGTGAAGGCGGGATGCCAAAGCAGGTGGTGGAGATGCACTCCTTTTCCGGCGGCGATGCCTTGCTCAATGAAATCACCTCGTTTGTCGAGCATGTGAAGCAAAGAACTGTGCCTGCGGTTTCCGGCATCGAAGGCCGGCGCGCTCTTGCTGTTGCTTTGCAGGTCATGGATCAGATCAAGGAACACCAGCAACTCGATCTTTTTAAGAATTTTATTCCCTCCCGGAAGTGATGGGCGATAATATTATGATCGTCACGGGAGAGGCTTCCGGTGATCTTCATGGCGCAAATCTGGTCAAAGCCTTACTGCGCAAAAATCCACGATTGCAATTCTGCGGCATGGGGGGAGCTGAACTGGCGGCCCTTGGAGTGGAAATACTCTATGATGCGGGCAAAGTTTCCGTTGTCGGCGTGTTTGAGGTATTTTCCCATCTTAAAGACCTCTGGCTTGCCCAACGAATCCTTAGGCGCAGATTGGCAGAAGATCCACCTGATCTGCTCATCCTGATCGATCTGCCGGATTTTAATCTGCTGCTGGCCAAAAGAGCAAAAAAACTTGGCATCCCGGTTTTCTATTATATCAGTCCGCAAATATGGGCCTGGCGCTCTGGCCGGGTCAAGATAATGAAAGCCCGGGTGGATAAGATCGGCGTTATCCTGCCCTTTGAAGAGGAGTTTTACAGGAAAAGAGGTGTTTCGGCGCAATATGTCGGTCACCCTCTGCTCGATACGGTCACGTCCCGCTTGACCAGGCAGCAGTTTTTAAATTTACATGATATCCCCAACGATACACGATGTATCGGCTTATTTCCAGGCAGCAGGAGTCGTGAAGTAGCCTCCCTGCTGCCTGTTTTCTTTTCCGCAGCCGCGATCCTGCAAAACAAATCAGCAAAGAGAATCGTCTTTTTCATTCCGAAAGCCTCGACAATAACTCACGAGCAGTTTGAGAGTGCCGGGCTACGCCAGTATCAGGAGGAGCTCGACATTCGGATATTTGAGGCTGATCGATATGATATGATGGCCGCCTGTGATGCCGTGGTTACTGCATCGGGAACCGTTACACTGGAACTGGCCATTCTCGAGGTGCCAATGGTTGTCGTCTATAAACTGGCTCCACTTACCTATCATCTTGGTAAAATGCTGATAAAAATCGACTATTTTTCTCTCGTCAACCTCATAGCAGGTTTTGATGCCGTCCCGGAACTCCTACAGCACGAGGTAACGGCTGAAAAAATCAGTGCAGAATTATCGGCAATAATCGATGAACCCAAAAGAAATAAAGCGATGAAAAAGGCACTGCAGCAGGTAAGGGATAAACTGGGAGAGAGCGGGGCGTCGGAAAAAGCGGCCATTGAGGCCCTTAAGACAATAGGGCAGCCCGGCCATGGCGGATAAACCTGCAGCAGATGAATGCGCCCCGGTGGTCCTGGCCATTGATGGAATTCTGGATCTCCACCACTTTTCTCCCAAGGACCTGAAAACGCTTGTGCCTGACTATCTGGAGGAGTGTTGGAAAAAAGGGATAATGGAGATTAAGATTATCCACGGCAAAGGAACAGGTAATCTGCGGCGTTCCGTACACGCTCTTTTGCAACGTAATTCTCTGGTGGCGGACTATCGACAGGCAGACTCTCAATCGGGGAGTTGGGGCGCGACAATCGTCACCTTAAGGAGTGGATCCTGATTTTTTTCGAACTGCAGTCTTACTTGCCAAAATTACAGACGGGATACTGGCATACCTTGCAATTTCTGCATAAACCACCATGTCCCAGTTCGGCAAATTCCCTGCGACCGATCTTCTGGCCTGATAGGATCCTCGGCAGGATAAGATCAAAGACGGTAATCTTGTGGTACATGCCGCAGGCGGGAAGACCGAGCACAGGAACCTTGCCGATGGTCCCGCAGAGAAACATTGCCCCGGGAAGGACCGGAGTGCCGTAAGCGACATCAATCGCTCCTGCTGCCAGGATTCCGTCGCGAGTGACATCATCGGGGTCGACCGACATTCCTCCGCTGGTCACGATAAGTTCCGCTCCCTGTTGAATGCTTTCGACGATCTCTTTGGCTATGACTGCCTTGTCGTCAGGAGCCCGCTTAACCAGGAAAATCTCTGAACCAAGCGCTTTGACTTTAGCCCGCAGCACTTCCTCAAACCGATCTTCAATACGTCCGTAAAAAACTTCATTACCGGTAATAACCAAGGCGAGCCGAACTTTTTTCAAGGGCAGCACCTCGACAACAGGCGTCGACGAGAGGGCGATTTTTTCCGCTTCTACGATCAGTTCTCTTGGACCGATCAGAGGAATGAGGCGAGTCGCTGCCACGGTCTCTCCATTCTTGACCGGAGTATTGTCGTGCAGGGTGGAACACATCACTTCGCCGAGCATATTAAACCGGAAGAGAGATTCCTTGTTTATCCTGAGTAGACCATCAAGATCTGCTTTTAAAGCAATTTTCCCTTCTTTGGGACTGTTACGAAAGACCACTCCGCGTCCGGCCAGGCACCTGGCAAGGATGGCGGCAGCTTCGTTCTCGTGGATTTCAGAAGGGGTGAGAGAAAGGACATAGATATTGTCCTTGCCAAGTCGTTTAAGGTGCTCAATATCACCTGCCCGGATAATATGCCCTTTTTTAAAGGCTACCTCTTTTTTGACATCCTTGACAATTTCAGTGATGTCATGGGGCAACACCATGCCAACCGACTTTTCAACGGGTACGGATTTCAACATGCGAAGTGACCTTGTCAATGCAGTTTAATTAAAGACAACCGTCAACCTGGTCTCTTGGGAACAGGCCTTTCACATCATAGATTACCACTTTTTCCTTACCAAGCTTGCGGATCTGGCCGATGTCCATCTGGGCAAACTGCCGATGGCCAACGGCGATGACAATCCCGCCATAACTGTTTTCCCGGAGCTCTCCGACCAGGCGTATGTCGTATTCCCGAAAGGCTTCATCAGCATTCACCCAAGGGTCATAGACATCAACACCGATGCCGTATTCCGTCAATTCGGCGATGATATCGGTCACTCTGGTATTGCGCAGATCAGGACAATTCTCCTTGAAGGAAAGCCCCATGATCAGGATCCTGCTCCCGGCGGGAGCAATCGATTTTTTAATCATCTTTTTGATTACAGTGGCAGCGATATATTTTCCCATATCGTCGTTTAACCGCCTGCCTGCGAGAATCATACTGGGATGATAGCCAACCTCCTGGGCTTTGTGGGTCAGGTAGTAAGGGTCGACTCCAATGCAGTGTCCGCCAACAAGCCCTGGCTGAAATGGGAGAAAGTTCCACTTGGTGCCAGCGGCAGCGAGAACTTCGCGGGTGTTGATATCAAGCTTCTCAAAGATCAGCGCCAGTTCATTTATCAGAGCGATATTGACGTCTCTTTGGGTATTCTCTATAACCTTGGCGGCCTCTGCCACTTTGATGGAACTCGCCTGAAAGGTCCCGGCGGTGATGACCGATTTATAGAGCGTGTCAACAAAAAGAGCGGTATCCGGTGTTGAGCCGGAGGTGATTTTAACAATTGACGGTAACCGGTGCTGTTTATCTCCTGGGTTGATTCGTTCCGGACTGTAACCGCAATAAAAATCCTGATTATACTTCAATCCTGACCCCTCTTCCAAAAGAGGCACACAGACCTCTTCCGTCGCACCGGGGTACACTGTTGATTCAAATACTACCACGTCACCCGCCTTCAGGACCTTGGCCACGGTTCGAGAAGCACCTTCAAGCGGCCTAAAATCCGGTCGTTTGGCGGTATCTATGGGAGTAGGCACCGCGACAATAAAAGCGGTACAGTCGGCAATGTCTTGAATATTAGTAGTAAAATCGAGCTGTTGAACATCTTGAAGTTCAGCATCAGAGACCTCAAGGGTTGAATCGATACCGCTGTTCAATTCATGTACCCGGTGTTCGTTGAGATCAAAACCGATGGTCGGATATATTTTACCGAATTCTACGGCCAGAGGCAGGCCGACATAGCCAAGTCCGATTACGCAGAGTTTAACATTTTCCAGTAGCTGCATTATTCTGATAGTCCTCCACGATCCTCGTTGCCATAATAAGTAAGTCCCTGCGTGTCCGTCTCAAGGACGGTGACGGTATGGAGATAATACCGCTCATTTGCAACTTGGGGCTTAATTTCGTCGAAGAGGAATTTGGCAATATGCTCAGAGGAAGGATTTTTGTCCTGAAAGTAGGGCAGGGTGTTCAAATCGTGATGATCGAGTTTGTCTATTGCTGCTTTTACAATTCTTTTTAAGACCTTGAAATCTATGCCCATACCATATTGATCGACCCCTTTCGCCCGAACGGTCACTTTCACCTTCCAGTTATGACCGTGTGGCTTTTCGCAGTCACCGGGATATTCTCTTAGGTGATGGGCTCCGGCAAAATGTGTATCTATGAATATATCAAACATCTTTTTCTCCTTTTAAGGATGCCGCATGCAGCTGGTTACTTTGGCTGGAATCAAACATCCCGGCAAACTTAATATGTTCGAGCCTTTTTATCACCTACTATTTCAATATCCTGCCTATCGGTTGCCGATCAATTCCGCGGCAAAAAATCTTCTTTGAGCTTGTAGATCAATGCATATAGTACAAGCAATATTAGTCTTCTTGCAACAGAACTGTGCTACCATCTACAAAACCTGATGAGGAATATGCGATTATCAATTTTTGCCAGACTCATCCTCAGTTATTTAATGCTCTTCTGTATACTTGCCGGGGTCAGTCTCTATTTTGTCTACCATCTCGATCAGTTTAACAGAGTCATACGTTCTATTGTATTGAATGACACCCTCATTCTCGAATACTCCAACCAGCTTTCCGATGCCCTGCTGTCCGAGTCAAGAAGTGATCGCAAATTTGTGGTTTTAAAAGACGAGGCACTTTACGACAGCTCCCTGAACGCCGGCAACGAATTCAAAGCGCTCCTGACTGACGCCATTGCCAGGTCCGGTTCTGTAGAAATAAAACAGTTCTTTTCTGAAATCAGCTCAGAACATAGATATTTCGTGCATATGGTACAAAAAGAGCGGGATCTGATACGGACAGCTGAACCCTACAAGACTGAATGGTATGCCGAGGAAAAGAAAAAGATTGCCGACAACATTATTGACAAGCTTAAGAAACTCAGGCAGACAAGTGAAAAAAATGCTCTTGGCAAGATTGTCAGTTTGAACGATACCGGGGATCGAGCGATTAACGTATCCATTATGATTCCAGGCATCGCTTTATCCATCGGTCTGATAGTCGCGTTCTTTATTACCAGAAGCATTAAAAAACCGGTTGACGCCATGCGTGCCAAAACTGTAGAAATCGCCAAAGGAAATTTCAAGGAAGATCTGCAGATTGATTCGCCGCCTGAGATGTCTGAACTGGCTGGCGCTCTCAATATCATGTGTCATAAACTGCAGGGGGTTGATAATATTAAGTCGGAGTTTTTTTCGCATATGTCCCATGAGCTCAGGACGCCGCTTACATCAATAAAGGTGGGAACTGAGATGTTGCTTGAAGGACTCGGCGGTGAGCTTACCGAAAAACAACAACATATCCTGTCAATTATCACCCGGGAAAGCGATCGGTTGATAGAGTTGGTCAATGCTCTGCTGGATCTGTCTAAAATGGAAGCAGGGATGCTGAAGTATAACTACATGCCGACTGAACTTTCCAACCTGGTTGAAAAAACTCTCGATAATCTTCTCCCCCTGGTCGAGGCAAAAAATATTTCCATTGACAATTCCATCACTGTTCTGCCTCCGGTACATATTGATCAGGAGAGAATACAACAGGTCCTGCGCAACATCGTTGGTAATGCCATAAAATTTACCGAGAAGAACGGCACCATTAAACTGGAGGCACAGGTCAAGGGAAAAGTCATTGAGGTCGCGGTCCACGATTCGGGACCAGGTATCCCTGAAGAGGATTTGGAGAGAATATTTCTGAAATTTCAACAGGTAATATCTGCCAAAGGTGAGAGCGTAAAGGGAACGGGGCTTGGCCTTGCCACCGTCAAACAGATAATTCTTGCTCATGGAGGGAAGGTGTGGGCGACAAGTCAAGTTGGAAAAGGGAGTACCCTGTATTTTTCATTACCGTTAACCTGATACTGGCAGCACTCTTGGTCACTGCTTGTGCGCCGGTTCAGGAAAAAATAGCCGAGATAAAAGCACAACAACAACTGGATCAATATAGAGAAAAATTAGCGAATGGTTTTTTCGAAACAGTTATTCTGCAAGCGCAACAAATTCTTGAGGAAAACGACGCCAAGCCTCCTGCGGATGTAGCCTTGTATGCTCTTGGAGAAGTGTATGCCCACCACGATTTTGCCGGAGAGGATTTGGGCCTTTCCCAATATTATTTTGAGAAATTAAGTGAGAAATTCCCTGATTCTCCGCTCACCGCAGAGGCAAAGGTGTATATCAATATATTTGAAACGATAGCAGCTAAAGAAAAAGAGGCGGCCCTTCTGCAAAAGAGAACGAGGGAAAAAGATAAACAATACCTCGAAAAGGACAAACAATTTGTCCCTGGCGTGACGGGCAAGATAGTTGAAAATCAGAATTTTGAAGAGGCCGTGCGAAAAAATTTGCTGCTGTTGGAAAAGGCCGGAGATAAAAAGCCTGCCGATCAGGCCCTCTATGTTCTTGGCCTGCTTTACGCCCATTATGAAAACCCGGAGCAGGATTACAAAAAGTCGCAGCTTTACTTGCAACAGCTTCTTAACAAATTTCCAGATTCCGCTTTTGCTGAAGAGGCGCGAATCTGGCTGGGGCTTTTTGAGACTATAGAAAAGATACAGCAGATCGATATAGATATTGAGCGTCAGAAAAAGCAACTCACCCATTAATAAAACCAATACCTGCACGATTTTTAGTTATGGCAAAGACAAAAATACTGGTAGTCGATGACGACAAAAACCTCCTGGACCTCATTCAAATGAGGCTTGAGGGCTCAGGGTATGATGTCACCGCAGTTGATCACGAAAGCGAGGCTAAAAAAGTTGCCGCGCAGGAGACTTTCAATGTCGCCGTCATTGATTTACAACTGGTTAATCAGGATGGCATTTCACTTATGGAAGAACTGCATCTTACCCAACCGGATATGCAGGTGGTCATTCTCACCGCTCATGGCAGTATAGAAAGTGCGGTAGATGCCATGGAACGGGGAGCACTTAACTATTTAACCAAACCCTTTGACTCACGTGAGCTCATTTTACAAATTGAAAGGGGACTGGAAAAAAGTAAGATGACCGGAGAGATTTCAAGACTGAAAGACCTGCTTGATGAAAGATTTAAATTCACCAATATAATCGGTAGAAGCGAACCGATGCAGCGCATTCTGGACCAGGTTAGCAAAATTTCCACCACTGACTCCAATGTGGCCATTTATGGAGCGAGCGGCACGGGCAAGGAACTGATAGCCAAAGCGATTCATCTCTCCAGCCAACGAAAAGATTTCCCTTATCTGGCGATCAACTGCGCGGCTATTCCTGAGTCTTTACTGGAGAGCGAACTTTTTGGATATGAGAAGGGGGCGTTCACCGGGGCGGTAAAAAACAGTAAAGGACTTTTCAGCAGAGCCCACAAAGGGACAATTTTTCTTGATGAGATAGGTGATATGTATCTTTCCACCCAGGCAAAACTGTTGAGAGTACTGCAGGAGAGAATCTTTCTCCCGCTGGGCAGCGAGAAGCCGGTAGTAGCAGATGTAAGGGTCATCGTTGCAACCAATAAAGATTTAAAAGAGGAGGTAAAGAAAGGCAACTTTCGCGAGGATCTCTTCTATCGGATCCACGTTATCCCGATTGAACTCCCTCTCCTCAAGGACCGGAAGGAAGACATCCCGCCACTTGTCGATCATTTTATTAAGAAATATGCCGAATTGATGGAGAAGAAGGTGAAATCCATAACCCCGCAGGCGATGCAGAAGCTCATGCTCCATGATTGGCCCGGAAATGTCCGAGAGCTTGAAAATACAATTGAGTATGCTATTGCCATGACCAACACCGATACTATCTGCGATGATCTCGTTCTTCAGAAAAAAGATGGGCAGCAGGAATTACCCACGCTGCAGGAAGCCCGGGCAGGGTTTGAAAGAGACTATCTGCAGAATCTCCTCAAAATTACCGGTGGCAATGTCAGTAAGGCTGCCGGTTTAGCCGGAAAATATCGTGCTGATTTTTACAATCTTATGAAAAAATATGACATCTCTCCGGATGAATTCAAAACCTGAACTCTCCCTCCCGCCATTTATGGTCAGCTTTTCCATCATCTGTTTTTTTTTATGACATCTTTCTATGAAAGCCCAAAACTGATTGTCACCTGTTGTATGGTCCAATCAACAACTCTGCCATGGTCTCAATGGAACAGTGTAGTATAAATTATTTCAAACTGTCTGCAAATCCATACACTCTGCATAACTTGCTAAAAACATATAAGAAATATTTAAATCCTGCATCTTTGGCATGATTTGTTTGTAGTTAAAATCATGCACCCTTATGGCTGAATTTACCTGTCTCTACTTCTCTTCTCTCTAAAATACAACAAGATACCAGATAGTTAAGCCATATATGCAAGCTTGGCACTATCTTTGCTACTCACCTCTCCAGTTAATCCTTGGGGTTTTTAAAATGGATGACGCAACCGTCATGCATGGCGGTTGCTTGGGTAGCTCAGGTGCAGCAATCACATTCATCAATTCAAATTGAAGGAGGGATTTTTTTACAAACAGAACTTGACGCTTGTGACCGCGGACTGCTTTCCGGCGTTAACGTTGTTTGTCTCGGTTTAGCTTTACAAGCTGGATTGAACTATGCCAAATCAGAATTTGGCCGTATCGAGAACGACTTTTGTACCTGAAGCAAACATCCGGACCAAAGAAACAATCATTGAAAGGAGATTAGTTACACATGAATCAGAAAATTATTAGTTGTCTTGTTGTAAGTGCCGGTGCATTGCTGCTTTCTGCTTCCAACGGTTTTGCCTTCGGTAGCTATGGGAGCAGTGTCAATTCGGCATGCAGCCCGGTAACTCCCTATACCGGCGACTGCCTGCTTTGCCATACCTCGAGTAGCAAATCTGCCGGTACCCCTGCAAAAACAGCATTTCTGGCCGGTGGCACCACACTGACAAATTTCTTCTGTCCCCCCGCACCGACCCCGACCTGCACCGACAATGATGGTGACACCTTTGCCGTCGAGGGTGGTGACTGTGGCCCGGTTGACTGTGATGATGCCAATGCTGCAGTACATCCGGGAGCAACGGAGAATTGTAGTGACAACGTAGACAACAACTGTAACGGTCTGGTTGACGATCTGGATCCTGCAGCGGTTGGATGTCTGGTATGTACCGACAGCGATGGGGACGGCTTTGCCGCAGAAGGCGGTGCCTGCGGGCCTGTCGACTGTAACGATAACAGCGCTGCAGTTCATCCGGGTGCAACCGATATCCCGAACAACGGCATAGACGAGGATTGTTCGGGGGCAGATACCGTCGATCCAACGATGTTGGACAATGATGGTGACGGGTTTACTCCGGCCACTGGTGATTGTAATGATACCGATGCGGCAATCAATCCTGGCGTGGTTGATATCCCGAATAACGGCATTGACGAAAATTGTGACGGTGTTGATAATGTTGATCCTACAGTACTCGACAACGATGGTGACGGTTTTACCCCGGCTACCGGTGACTGCGATGACACTGACGGGACCATTAATCCCAATGCAATTGAAAACTGCTCAGACCAAATAGACAATGACTGTAATGGCCTTGTTGACATTCAAGACCCGAACGCCGTTGACTGTCCTATCAATTGTACCGATAACGACGGCGATGCCTATGCAACCAATGACGGGGCCTGTGGACCGGTTGATTGTAACGACAGCGATCCTTTCATCAATCCTGGCGCCACCGAGATCTGTGGCGACGGCATAGATAACGATTGTGACGGTTCAGTTGACGAGGGCTGTGATGTCAGCTGTGCAGATCTTGATGGCGACGGTTTCCAGGATGCCAGCTGTGGCGGGACAGATTGCAACGATAACGATGCGACCATCAACCCGGGTGCGGCCGAAGTCTGTGGCAATGATGTCGATGAGAACTGTAATGGTGCCAGCGACGACACCTGTCTCACCTGCCCGGATGGCTCACTGCTGGTTATCAAAAGAGTGCGCTATAACAGCGACCATAACAGGCTGATAATAAGAGGTCGGGCAACTGTCGGTACGACAATCAGCATCATCAATACCGACACAGGCAGAACCCTTATCGAGGGAGTAAAAGTCAACAGTGAAAATGCCCGGTGGAGAGCTGTGATCAAACATGTACGCAGACCCATCCGGACCATAACCGCTGTCTCTTCCAACGGCTGTGAACTTGACAAAATAATCACACGCAGCGTGTATGGAGAAAGTGATGATCACTCGGATGACAGCTATGACGAAAGATCCGATGACGACTCACGAGAGAGGGACGACGATTAAGTAGAAAAAATCGTAATTCATTCCAATCCTAAGGGAGGGAAGGCCGAATGGCTTTTCCTCCCTTTTTTTTTGCCGCTGGCGAGGACCATTCAGGTTTTTTTGTCTTTGACTCGAACGACTGTGCCTAGCGCCTCATTGCCAACTCGTGTGCTTTTTAGTTGTTTTCGTGGAAAGGGCTTGATATTCTTTGCATAGAGTCCAGCTCCGGTTTAGGTTAGGTGGTTATCCCGGGGTTTAATATAACTGTCAAATAAATTCATATATCTCCACCGGATCCATCTGTTATGTTGCTGATTTTTTTCCTTCCAAGATATGAACTCAAGTGAGACGTCAAGTGACCCGCAGCATCTCAAAAGGGATGATAATCTAAGTTGTAACAGTCTTTTTGATGGTGAACTGATCTGCTACCAGCACCTGAAGGGATACCGATTTTCCATCGATGCCGTTCTTGCTGCCCATTTTATTGAAGTCAGGAAAAACGATCGAATCCTGGACCTTGGCACGGGAACAGGAATCATTGCCATGATCCTTCTCTATCGATGGCAGAACAGGGTGAGGGAAGTCTCCGGGATAGAGGTTCAGCAGGGGCTTGCCGGACTTGCTCGGAAAAACTGGCAGGCAAATGGTTTTTTACCCCATGGCAGGATCATCGAGGGTGACATAAAAGATATTGATAAACTGATAAGACCCGAGTCGTATGATAAGATTGTCTGCAATCCGCCTTTTTATTCGCCGACAGCCGGGAGGCTCAACAAAAATTCGGAGGCAAGGTTGGCCAGGCACCAGATCCTGGCGACCCTGGAGGATTTTCTTTATGCTTCGGCTTACGGAGTTAAAAAGGGCGGTGCTGTTTCCTTTATTTATCCGGCAGAGCAAAGTTGTAGTTTTATTCTGCTGGCCGACAAATTTCAGCTTCAGGTGAAAAAAATTCAGTTCGTATTCAGCTGCCCCCATCAAACAGATCCTGCCCGTCTTGCGCTCCTGCAATGCCGTAAAAAAGGCGGTCCCGGGACAGAAATCCTCCCTCCTTTTTTCGTCTATGGAAAAAATACCAGGGATTACTCCCGGGAGATGCAGGATTTTTACAGGAAAAACCATCATGAATTGCCGTCAATTTCCGACTAGTCATTTTCTCAAATATCTATGCTCTCAAAAATAACAAGTTGTTCGGTTCTGGGCATTGATGGCTGCTTGATACAGGTTGAGGTCGACGTGACAAACGGCCTGCCGATGTTTTCCACGGTGGGGCTCCCGGACAGTACCGTGCGTGAAAGCAAGGATCGTGTAAAAGCTGCAATTAAGAATTGTGGCTACCAATTTCCGGTTCGAAAAATTACCGTCAACCTGGCTCCGGCCGATATCCGTAAGGAGGGAGCCGGTTTTGACCTGCCCATTGCCATAGGTATCCTTGAGGCGACAGAAATACTCGTGCAGCGAAGGGCGGGGTGCTACTGTCTTGTCGGAGAACTCTCCCTGGACGGAGGAGTTCATAAGGTAAATGGTCTTTTGCCGATGATCCTTGCCGCCCGGACCCACGGCCTGCAAGGCATAATTATCCCCAAGGAAAACAGTGATGAAGCTGGGATTGTACCAGAAGGAATAGACATAATTCCCGTTTCTACCCTTCAGCAGGCCGTTGAGTTTCTCGCCGGAATGGATGTGGCTGTGCCTCTTGGGAGTACGACCTTGCAGGAAATGAACTCTCGTCCCCCGGATGATATCGATTTCTCCGATATCAAGGGGCAGCAACATGTCAAGAGGGCTCTCGAAATTGCTGCCTCGGGAGGCCATAATATACTTTTGACCGGCCCACCCGGGTCCGGGAAAACCATGCTTGCCAGACGATTTTCTACTATTCTTCCCGAGATGACCTATAACGAAATTCTGGAGACTACCAAGATATACAGTGTGGCCGGCAAGACCTCGGGAAAAAACCTTCTCCTCACTACCCGTCCATTTCGTGCGCCACACCACACCATCTCTGATGCCGGTCTCATCGGAGGAGGCAGCGTGCCACAGCCTGGAGAGGTTTCCCTGGCCCATAATGGGGTGCTGTTTCTCGATGAATTACCGGAATTCAAAAAGCATGTTCTTGAAGTGCTGAGACAACCGATCGAGGATGGCGAGGTAACGATTGCCCGAGCCAATATGACCCTGACCTTTCCTGCCCGTTTTATGCTCATTACTGCTATGAATCCATGCCCATGCGGTTTTTTGGGCGATGGTCGGAACCGATGTAACTGCAGTGAGACCGATATCAAACGATATACCGGCAAAATTTCCGGGCCTCTGCTTGACAGAATAGATCTGCATCTTGAGGTGGCTGCCCTGAACTATCAGGAAATGAGCAATAAAGCCCATGGAGAAAGCTCGAAGATCATCAAGGCGCGCGTCGACCGTGCCCGGGCAATCCAGGAAAAAAGGTTCACCGATGATCCCGGAATCTACTGTAACAGCAGGATGGGCAGCAAGTTAGTGGAAAAATATTGTTTGCTCGACCAAAAGTCCTCAGAACTTCTCGAAAAAAGTGTGCGCAGACTAGGCCTGTCGGCGAGGGCCTATCATCGAATTCTCAAGATGGCCAGAACTATTGCCGATATGGCAGATACAGGACAAATCCAGCAGGCTCATGTGGCGGAAGCAGTCCAATTCTGCAGAATTAGTCATCATTTCTGATAAATTATGGTCATTTCTTCCCCTGAAATTTATAGAAAGGTTTTTCATGAAAGGTAATACCTATGCAGCATTTCTTACTCTGTTGCTGCTTTTTATTTATCCCTTGGTATGGGGAATACAAGCTGACGTCTCCACCAATATGGCCAGGTTTCTGCCAGAGAACACCTTGGGTTATTTTGAACAATATAATGGTTCAAAAGTTGTAAAAGAGTTTACCGGGTCTCCGCTGGGGCAAAAATTTTCCACTATTGACTTTCTACAGACTGCCAGAAAGATAGGATTGCCGGAACCAACGCTGGATGCAATGGCATATCTATTTTCCTCCATCTCTTCGGCCAAGGATAATAAACTCATCCACGAAGTCTTCGGCAGAATGTTTGCAGTTGCAATCCTTCCGCCAATCGACAGAGATAAATATCCTCCTTTTACCGATTACATAAAAGATAATGTCATTTTTATCGCCAGACCGCAACACAGAGCAGAAGGGCTCGAATTTTTAGGTGAGAGCTTTGGTAAATATTTTCAGGCGTACTCCGTATCCAGCAGCCCATATGGGAACCACCGCATTAAGCGAATCCACATCAATGGTACATCCTTTGCCATGACGACCATTGAAGGCTATTTTTTAATGAGTTTCAATGAGAACCAATTGCGTCGATGTATTAACACCTATGATGCTGAGGTGCCTGCTCTGTCAAAAAATATCGATTTTATGGCAATGAGGAAAAAATTTAAAATGTCCGACCGGTTTTTTTATTTTCCCGTTGACAGGGTGAGGAAATATGTGGACACAACGATAGCTGATCTTTCTTTTGCGGGCAAAGATGTGGTGCAAAAAGAGCTGGGAACAATGGTCGGCTTTGCCAATTTTGGCTATGGTTCCTGGAATCACAAGGGACAGGTTTCAGACAGAGTGGTGGTGCAATACGATAAAGAGGAAGTAAATAAGGTGGTGAAGAGGCATATAAAGACTGCACCAAAGCAATGTGCCATGCTCTCCCTGTCGACTGAGAATCCACTGGCATTTTATTGGTCCAATACCATCAAAATGGAGCACATCCTACGATATGTCGGAAGCTCCGGAAGTGACGAACCACAACTCTTAAATTTCTGGGCAACTTTGGAAAAAATTACCGGCAAGACCCCTGAAGAGATATTTGCACTCTTGGGCGAAGAGATGAGCTTTGTCATCGAACCTGGACCTGCTGATAAATTCTTTTCTGTTCCACTCGGAATATCTTTCCTGCATGTAAAAAACGTTCCGGAACTCAAAGCTGTTTTCGAGAAACTAATCGACGAATACGATCTCCAGATTAGCGTGAAATCCTATGGCAAGATCCGTTATTCCTATTGGACACCTTCCCCGCAGGACGGCTTGCAGCCACTCTATGGTTTCTGGGACGATCTTGTTTTCTTTGGCAATAGTTCCAGCTTGTTACGCAGGATAATCGACAGAAAGTCGGGGGGAGGGTCACTCTTGGATAGTTCGGCCATCAAAGCCATTGATCCGGGATTCTCCGAGAAGAACAACTCGGTGAGCTATGTAAATAATATTGCACTGATCCAGGTCCTCCAGAGGTGGCTTGACCTTGTGGCAATGACCATCGCTATTGAAGACCGGCATACGGCCTTTAAAGTGCGGGCAGTGATCGACGAGGTGATCAATCCCCTGCTGGACGGGGCCAAAATGTATGACAAGAGATGTACCCGGAGTTATTTTACTCCAGAAACGATTGTTGTTGATTCAATAACAAATAAGGCTATTGTTCCCCATAGTAAAAGGAAGAACTGATGCAGAAGCTTGTCGATGAACTGAAACAATTGGTCCCGATGAAGGACACGACTGATATCGGCGATATTGTCCTCATTGCCGCCAAGGAGCCTCAATTACTTGTCTACGCGCATGTAGGTGAAATAGAGCGAGACACGAGCCGGAGGGATGAGTGGTGGCATGTTCATCTCACTATGTTGACGATCCCCCCGCAGAAATCGACCTGGACCCTGCGGACGGAACAGATGACCGGCAAAGAGATTTTTACTATGGGGGGAGAAGAACGCTTCGTCAAGGCAGTTGCCTTAGAAGGCCGGGTAAACCCTGACAAAACAACAACTGCCAAATCAAGAACAAAGGTCTCAAAGCTTAAAAGAGTGAAGTGATCCTGAAACGTTTTGTACGCCAACTGTCATGCTGCATAAAATATCCGGCGACATCACTTCAGTTCATCCAGATGATTTACTTACCGGGCCTATAACTCCGGAGGAACGAAACTGACAAATAGATTGTCCAGTTTGGTCTCCAGCTGCCTGTAGCTGATATGCGGGGAAAGATCCAGCATTATTTTTGATGCCTTGACTTGGTCCGTGTCTTTATATTTATCAGAGAGATAGATGATTTCCTGAATACCTGCCTGGATTATCACCTTGGTGCATTCGTTACATGGAAAAAGGCCGACGTAGATACGGCATTTTCTCAAATCGGTGGAAATAGCATTTAAAACGGCATTCAGTTCGGCATGACAGACATAGGGATACTTGGTGTCTAGGTATTGCCCCTGTCTGTGCCAGGGCAGCTCATCATCGGAACACCCCAGAGGAAAACCATTGTATCCGACTCCGACGATTTTGTTTTGTTCGTTGGCGACACAGGCTCCAACCTGGGTATTTGGATCCTTGCTTCTCTGGGCAGAGAGCAGGGCAACTGCCATGAAATATTCATCCCAGGAGAGGTAATTCAGTCGTTTCATGCTTGTTCCCCCTGTCCCTTGCGCCGATGGGATTTCCGTTTATGCCGCCAGGTGTTAACCCCGCAGACTGTATCCATAAACTGTTTAATGGTGCTACCGTAAAGCTCTCCTCCTGATGCGCTCACTGTGAGATGCTCAGCTCCTGGAACAACGAAAAACTGCTTTGTTCTCGCTCCGCTTGCCGCCTGGAGTTCTTCCGCCTCGGCTACGCCTACCATCGCATCTTTCGAGCCATGAAAAATCAAAGTAGGATTTTTAATTTTTTCAATTTTTGCGCAATTGTTAAAACCCGCTTCCTCCAAAAGGTCCTCCGGCAGTTCATTTGCGCCTAAAGCCGATAGAAAAGCAGCGGTCCCGCAGATAGCGCTTTCGAGAATCAGTCCTTTAACCAAGGAATCATTGTTACAGACAGTCTCTATGGCGCAAATTGATCCGAGGGACTGTCCCATGACAAACAGAGGGCCTGTGCAGCGTTTCTCGGCCAACCAGGCAACTGCACCGTGAAACAGCAGTTCGGTGTCAGCATACATTGCCGCAACGGAAGGGGAACCGCTGTTTGCCCCACAACCGCGGTAGGAGGCAAGGAAGACGTTGATACCTTGCTTCACCAGGCTTCCCACCAGGTGAGACGAGTCTGTTCCTCGCAGTGTCGCAGGAAAAATGATAATCACCGGCGCCGTCAGGTCGACGAAATAATATTTGCAGGAGAGGTCAAGTTCAGGGGCAATTTCCAGGCTAACCACCTCCGCATTGTCCGTCTCTGAGTGGAGAATATGGCCTTCCTGGAGTGGAAAAAGTCGAGCAAGGATTTCAGGTTGATCGATTTTACTGTAGAGAGTCATTGGCGATTAAATGAGGTGAAAGGAATAATTCGAATTCGATAAAAACGCTGTATACTAAAGGATCTTTCGTGAAAAAGCTACTTGTTGGCTACATATTAAAAGCGATGCAGAGAAACTTTTCGCAGTCATTGGACGAAAAATCAGGAATTGCTTGAATCTTACATTAAATAAAAAACGGGTATCAGAAAACTGCTGATACCCGCTATCTATTTTGTGGGGTGAGCGAGGGGACTTGAACCCCCAGCCTCCTGGGCCACAACCAGGTGCTCTAACCAATTGAGCTACGCCCACCACAAAGTATGTTGTGCTGAAAAACCAGTGTTGTATACCCGGTCAGGTCTGGTTTTGCAAGGGTAAAATACTTACAGGTTTTCTTTACAGTGCATGCATTTCTTTGCTTGGGCCTTGACTATTTCCAGGCAATGTGGGCATTCCTTCTTGAAATTTTTCTTTAATATCTCAACGAGCACCATATTCACTTTCTGCTCGAAGGCGGTATCCCTGAACTGGTGATTTCTGAGCGGATCAACACAGGCTAGATCATTGAGTTCCATCAGACAGCCAAGGGCAGTTTCGCGAGCATTCCTGCCTGCTCCCTCATCTAGTAAAAGGATCATTACCGGTTCAAGGTTTTTTTCCATGACGCAGGTTTTTAACTTTTTGGTGGCCTCTTTTTCCTGTCGAAATCGCTCGTTTTGCTGCTTGAGCACATCTTTATCTATTACGCAGGCCTTAAAGGCATCGGCGTTGCCGACCATCATGTAGTTCCCTTCCGGACTGCCGGGGAGTTCCATATATCTGTACGAGGCATGGTGGCCATACTGTCTTTCAATCTTGTCCCAGCCATTTAGGAACAGGGGACAGCCATCATTTAGGCAGATAAACAGGATATCCGACCCCCAGCCAAGTCCATCGCCGACATGAATTGGCGGTGCTTCGCAGCAGGACATGGTCTTTTGGCAATGAGGGCATATTTTTTCCTCATCCAGATAACTTAAATCTTGAAACATAGTACTGCTCCTTGAAAAAATGAACTACCGTCAGATCGCAAAGCCTCAGTGTGAACCGCTACCGACGGTAGAGAAAATATAGCAATAATTAATCGTCCAGGGACAGGAGTACCGACAATAATGTCGTAAAAGAAATCTCATGCGGGTTTCATATTTGGACGGCTCATCAGTTCATCCACCGCTTTTGCCTGTTTCATCCGGGACTCGAGAAAAGTCTGCGGCATGTCCTGTATGTTCATTGCCATTATGGCCGAAAGTTCATCAATACTTGCCTTTTCAGCCAAATCAATCAGTTTGGATAAATTGCCGAGAAAGCTCCGGACAATTTTTCTGCCATCGCCGGCAGTTGCCATGATTTCTGCATAAGTCCGAGGGTTCTGACTGTGAATCCGGGCCATCGCCATGATTCCGTACAGTGAAGTCAAGGTAGAATGACTGTTGATATCATTACAATCAATTCGGTGCTCCCGTAAAGTCATCGCCAGAGCGACCGATATTGTGGTCGGCAGTTTCTGGCTTACCCCCATGAGCAAATCGTGTTTCTGGGCACTGTCGTGATAAATGTCGGCACCGTGTTTGTACAGAAACGCCTCAAATTCGCTGCAGAAACTACCGCTCCTGTGAGTACGGACAACAGCAGCGTTTTTATCTTTCATAGTGATCGCCTGCGGTCCCCAGAGGTTGTGGACAAACATCACCTCAACACCCTGAGTCGTTGCCTGCATGGCAGTTGCAATGGTATTTTCCGATTCCCCGGCAAGAATAATCAAGGCCTGGCCATCCTGCAGAAGGGGACCGTAGCTCCTGATTACCGAAGCGGTAACGGAAATAGGCACACACACCAGAACTACATCGACCTGGTTAATCATGGCCTCAGGGGTAAGTTCGGTCCCGCGACCGGTAATAAACGTTTTGTACCCCTCATTTTCCAGTCGATCGGCAAACCAGGTACTCATCGCTCCGCTGCCGATGAAGCCAAACGACTTAATCTTTTTAACGCGCATGTCGACCCTGGGAAAAGAGCCCAGAACCTTCAAGGCCTCTTCCTCCTGAATGACAACAGATTCTATCGTTTTGATAGCATCGAGCAGCAAGGGAGATTCTATGTGTCCCTCAATCTCAATATAAATGCGCAATTTCTGGGTCTGAATATCATTTTCCGACTGGAGATCGAGAATATTGATACCCCGCCGGGTAAACTCACCAAGGATATCGGCGAGCATACCAACCCTGTCCCTCAAGGGACGGGTGATAATGGCCGTTGCATCATACCCGGAGGCAGAAGTCGGCTCATGACCAATGACAGAAAATCTGGTCCGATTATGGGATACCACCTCCCGAGCTAAAAGCTTAAGTCCGTGCTTTTTTACCAGTTCTTCCGTCTCAATTACCGCGTATCCCTGCTTATTGTCCCGACAGATGGCGGCCATTGCCGCTTCTATATCATGTACCGCCATTAAAGTGACATCGGAATAATGTTCTTCGATAAATTCGTCACATTGCCGAAACACAGAACTTCTGCCTATAATTGTGGTAATGGCGGCCTGTTCATTTTCAGGCTGGGGGAAAACTCCCATTGAGAGATGAATTGGCAGAACGACATTATCCACCCAAAAGCCTTTGTCCATTTTGGCCATCAATCGGAAATACTCTTTAACCTCCCCCTCGCGCGTGTTATAGACAGGAATCAGTGCATACTGCGCACGGCCCTCTCTGAAGGCGGTCAGAATATCGGTAATCCGATTGAAGAGCAACAACTCCGCTTCGGGAGAGTACTGACGGGCAGCCTGGTGGCTATCTGAACCAACAGGTCCCAGTGTGGCAATGGAAGACATGACTATGTATAGTTGAATCTTATCGATTGTTCAGGATCGTTCGAGTGCAATGAGACAAACTTTTATCCCTAGGAGAAGCGATTGCAACGGCGACCTCCTGCTGTTCAAAACAAATGCTGCGCAGAGCAAAATATACATTCTCCGCTATTTAAGCAACATTTATAACCGAGCCATCACGGGTACTCCGGCCCCGAGTTGATTATGATCCCCGACGTAACAGAATACTTGTCATCCCTTAAGGGTTCGGCAAAATTCGGACCCCAGGTGGTGTGCCACCGCAACTTTCCTGCGGTTGAGGCCAGATACGCCGGCACCCTGCCACCTCTTGCTGCGGGGCTACAGTCGACACTCGCCAAGGCAGGAATCGCAAGGCTTTATAGCCACCAGCATCAAGCCATCTGCTCAATTCTCGACGGCAATGATGTCCTGGTAGCAACCCCCACCGCCTCCGGCAAGAGTTTGATTTACAATCTGCCGGTGCTCAATGATCTCTGTAGCGATGATCCTGGACATTCTCTGTATCTTTTTCCTTTAAAGGCATTGGCGCAGGACCAGCACAACGTACTTGCATCGCTATTTGCAAAACTGCCTGATGGGATACAGCACAAACATCCTCACTTTTCTGCAATTTTTGATGGAGATACGAGCAGCTATAGACGAAGGAAGATCCGTGATGTTCCGCCTCGCGTGCTTTTCACCAATCCTGAGATGCTGCATCTCTCCCTGTTGCCCTATCATCAGAACTGGACGGAGTTTTTCAGCAGGTTGCGGTATGTGGTGATAGATGAGGTGCATAGTTACCGTGGCGTATTGGGCAGTCACATGGGCTGGGTTCTTCGCAGACTGCAGCGGGTGAGTGCTCTCTACGGGGCAAAACCAACCTTCATATTGCTTTCAGCGACCATAGGCAACCCCTCTGAGCTTGGAGAACTACTCCTCGACAGACCCGTGGAAGTAATCGGCACATCGGGAGCACCACAGGCAGCAAAAAACATGCTCTTCATAAATCCGTGGGACAGTGCTGCTTATACAGCGAGCCAGCTGCTCGAGGCAGCCGTGAAAAGGGGACTTCGAACAATTGTTTATACCCAGTCGAGAAAAATGACCGAGCTGATAAATCTTTGGACTGCACCACGTCTTGGCCAGCTCGCGACTAAACTCAGCGCCTATCGCGCCGGATTTTTGCCCGAGGAAAGGCGCCAAATTGAGCAACAGCTCTTTACCGGAGATTTGCTTGGGGTGATTTCCACCTCGGCACTTGAGCTCGGCATAGATATCGGTGATCTGGATCTCTGTATTCTCCTTGGCTATCCCGGGTCAATCATGGCGACCTGGCAACGTGGCGGGCGGGTAGGCCGAAACCTGCGGCCATCAGCAATCATTCTGGTCGCACAGGAGGACGCTCTGGATCAGTATTTTATGCGGCGACCCGACGATTTCTTTGCCAGGTCTCCTGAATCGGCGGTACTGAATCCGGGGAACAATTCCATCATGGCGCAGCATCTCCTTTGCTGTGCTGCGGAAAACCCGTTAGATTGCCAGGAAGAATTACTGAAAAACAACAAGATAGAAAAGAATGTTAAGGAATTAGCTTCACGTAATCGCTTGCTGGAAACGGCTTCCGGCGGCCAGTGGATATCAGCCAGAAAAAATCCCCAGCGGTATATCAGTCTCCGGGGAGGCGGGAAGCAGATGTCGATAATCGATGGAGAGAATGGGGAAATAGTCGGGGAGATAGACACCTCGCGGGGAATGAAGGAATGTCATCCGGGAGCGGTCTATCTTCATAGGGCGACAACTTGGCTCGTGGATACCTTCGACCTTCTTGCCAATGAAGTCATTGTCCATAAAGAAATACCGAAATATTTTACCCGGCCTATGACCGAGAAAAGAACTGAAATACTGGAGGTTTTTGAACAAAAACACAGTTTCGGGGTAAAAGTGTCATTTGGCAGGGTGCAGGTTACCGAGAAGGTGACCGGTTTTCGGAAAGTACATAATATTACCCGGAAAATGATATCGACCACCCCACTTGATTTACCGGAGCAGATCATAGAAACGGAAAGTCTGTGGGTCGATATCCCCAAAGCCATAGTGAAAATCATGGAGCAGGAAAAATATCATTTCATGGGAGCGATACATGCTCTTGAACATGCGATGATTGCTCTTTTTCCATTACTTGTTCTCTGTGACCGTAACGATATAGGCGGAATTTCCTGCCCCATACACCAGCAGACTGAATTGGCTTCGATCTTTATTTATGATGGTTATCCGGGAGGAGTGGGGCTTACCAGGGAGGCCTATCGAAGAATGGATAGCCTTATGTCGCAAACTGAACAGACCATTGCCACATGCGGTTGTACTACCGGCTGCCCCTCATGCGTACATTCACCTAAATGTGGGTCTGGAAACAGACCAATTGACAAAAAGGCCTGCCTGGCTCTGCTGGCGGAAATTCTCAAAAAGGGTGCCGGGGAAGAAGGCGGTGAAATCTTGAGACCGACAGGTCAATCACCCATGAACCCCATTTCCCAGATTGTACCAGCAGCTCTACGACCACCTAAAGGTCTTGATGCACTTCCTGCCAGCTTTGGGGTATTTGACCTGGAGACCATTCGATCGGCGGAAGAGGTTGGGGGATGGGGAAAAACGCATAAGATGGGTGTTTCTGTCGCGGTCGTTTATGATTCGCAACTGAACGATTTCGTCACCTACCTCGAGCATGAAGTAGATAAACTGATTAATCACCTGACAACTTTTCAGCTGGTCGTAGGCTTTAATAATAAACGTTTTGATAACAGGGTGTTGTCAGCCTACACCGAAAAAGATCTCGCTCTCCTGCCGACACTCGATCTGCTGGAAGAGGTGCACAACCAGCTGGGATACAGGTTACGTCTGAACAGTCTTGCCAAACACACTCTCGGAACCGAAAAATCAGCAGACGGACTTCAGGCCCTCACCTGGTACAAAGAGGGGAGGCTTGACCTTATTCAGCACTACTGCAGAAAGGATGTGGAAATTACCAGGGATATTCTCTTTTACGCCTTGGAGCAAGGGTTTTTATTGTTTGCCAATAAGGCCAAACAGGTTGTGCGGCTACCCCTTGCTCTTGATAAGGCAATAGATGATGTTTTAAGAATTAACAAATAGGGTAATTTTTATGGCCAAAGCAAAGGACTGTAGATCCAGCCGGTCGTCCCGCTGCTGTGACGAACCTTTGTCCATTTACCTTTTTCGTCCAGCCTGGTCAGCACCACACCACGCTCTACATCTGCGACAATCGAATCCTTAGTGGAAGGACCGGAGCGCATATTGACACTTTTCTTGCTGTTGACGATAACCGTGTCGGCTTGTTTGACAATACTGTCATGGACCCAACCGGTATCATTTTCAAAGTCAATGATTTTATACCATTCGCCATCTTTCTTTTGGACCTTGAGCGGGTATCCCTGAAAAAGTTCCATACAGGCGGGATAGTTCGTACCCGGACCGGTCCTGACATTGGCATTGTCGGTCGTTATCGACAAAAAATCAGCAGCAAAAGCTGATGTCGAGGCGAACAAACAGGAGCATCCAAGGACAAAGAATAATTTTATTTGTTTTTTCATGGGTACAGGCAAGGGTTTTTTTTCTTGATTATTGAGCATGTTACATGCTCAGGTGTATAGCCAACGTGTTTTATAGCACTATTGGCCGCTCAAGTCAAACAACATATCCAGAGCAGGTAGACAGTCTATCGGAAGTGCAAACGGGTGTTGCTGCTTTGCATCTCTACCACCGCCCCCAGGGGAAAAGTAAGGTTAGTCGAATGATGTCCAGCCGGGAAATTTCCCCAGACGGGAATTGCCTGGATGGGGCAAAGCTCAAGAACCCTGTTCCAGATCGCTTCCCGATATCGTGCTTTTTCCGATTCGTTTTGATTTGTCGACATGGAGAAACTCCCCAGGATCAGCCCTGCTATATTGTCAAATTTTCCGGCCATTTTCAACTGGGTCAGCATCCGATCGACTTTGTAGACCGGTTCGTTGATGTCCTCCAGAAAAACGATTTTATTCTTCCAGGAAAAATCATGCGGTGTGCCTATCAGCGTCACTAAGCTGGCCAGATTTCCGCCAATCAGTGGAGCGGCAACGACCGGTCCATCGCGCAGAATCTCTATACATGATACATCAAAACAGAGTGGTTTTAAATGGGTCATGCAATATTGCAATCCGGTTAGGGTTTTTTTGTTCGCCGAAGCAAGAGAGGTGACCACCGGACCGTGACAGGAAACCAGGCCGGTCCTGTCGTGCAGAAAGTTTAAAAGAATGGTGATATCGGAAAAACCTACTAAAATTTTTGGGCTGCTGGTTACCAGCGCCAGATCAATTCCGGCAAGCATTCTAAGACTACCATAACCACCTCGTAAAGCGACCAGACCTTTCACCTCTTCCTCTTGAAAAAGACGATTGAACTCATCAGCACGGTTGGCATCGTTATCAGCCAGATATGCAGTACCGGGCCAAAGATCTTGCGGAAATTTCACCTGAAATCCCATCTCGCAAAGAAGATCCACCCCTCGTCTAAAAGGCGAGATGCCCTGCAGTTGCCCGGCAGGGGCAATGATACCGATGGTATCTCCTTTTTTCAGTGGAGGAGGGTAGAGCGGATCGTTCATCGCTTTACTATCCGGTTATAAATGATTTGCAGTCCCTGCAAAGTGAGCAGTGGTTCGATGAGCTCAATTGAAGATGCATAAGGAGCTATAATATGAGCCATACCTCCCGTCGCAATAACCTTGAAATCTTCGTCGGAACCGTTCAGCATTTCGCCTTTTATATCTTCTACCAGCCCATCAATCAGCCCGCCGTAACCATGGAGGATACCACTTTTCATCGCCTGAACTGTCGATTTTCCGATAACGGCCTGGGGAGGGTCCGAGACATCAATATGGGGCAGGTTCGCTGTTTTATTGGCCAGCGCCTCAAGGGAAATGGCAATACCGGGTAGTATGACACCTCCCAAATATTCACATCTTTTCGTTACGCAATCGAAGGTAATAGCCGTACCGAAATCAATTATTATCTGTTTGCATTTATTGATATTCCATGCTGCAATAGAGTTAACCAGCCGGTCTGCACCCACCTCAGCCGGATTGTCGAGTAAGACATCGATAAGCTCTCTGATCGTATCAACCTTAACGACAAAAATGTCCTGCTCGAGGTTCTCCGAGAAATGTTTTTTACAACAGGCGATCCAGGCGGACTGTAAAATGGGAACCACACTGGCAATGATAATTCCTCTTATCTTCTCGGTCTTTATTCCAGCCATGGCGAACAAGGTCTGATATCGGATCGCCAGTTCATCGGCGGTGCTCTTGGCATTGGAATTCAAGCGCCATTGACCAATCAGTTTATTATTTTCATACATGCCGGTTACTGTATGAGAATTACCAACATCAACCACCAAAAACATAGAGCACCCATCTCGTCTAAGAATTGTTTTCCATGAACATCTTTGCATTGCCGGTCAAGATATTATAATAGAAGACAAAATAATAGAGATCTCAGCAGATGCAAGATAATCTCTTTATCCTGTCCGGCTATCAACCTTATTTCGTCACCAAGGTCCAGGGATACTGCAGACCTCGATTGACAAAAAAAAATAATATCAACCGGAACACCATGAAACCTATAGTTATTATCTCCACCACCTTAGAAAAAAAGCAGGACGCTGAGCGTCTTGCCAATTTGCTTCTTGATCGCAAACTTATTGCCTGCGCCCAGGTTTTAGGGCCAATCACCAGTATCTACCGGTGGCAGGGGGTGACGACATCGGCCACCGAATTTGCCTTGAGTCTGAAAACAACCCCAGCTTGCTCAAAGACCGTCAAGTCCCTGTTATGCGAGAATCATCCCTATGACCTGCCGGAAATAATTGTCCAGGAAATCGGCGAATCAAGTGATGACTATGCCAACTGGCTCTATGGAGAAGTTCGGCAATGCTAGAGGATAAGTCTAAAAAGGGATACAGAAGAAGAAAAATAGGTGAGTACGTTTGCCATTGCTGCCGACAAAAAAAGGAGTTTTGCTGGAGTTGCCCATGTGGATTCATGATCTGCAAGGACTGCTTTGAAGAAAATAAGTGGGGAATAAGTAATGGTCCAACTTGGATATGCCCGAACTGCGAACGTATTCGTATGATGTAGCCAGACAACTTCCATCCAGTAATATAATATTTTCTGCCACCGTAACTCCGCAACCCGCCGCGGAAAAAGGATTTTTTTTGTCATATTTAGGTAATGTCGGCCTTTCCCTGCACTTTCTTCCCCTATTTATCACAGTTGCGTATTTTCCTGAAATACAATAGTATGGCTTGTTATCATTTTACCTTATTACTGCAACAGGCTGTCTGACAATGAATGTATCTACGCATACTTACGACGAAAGCAAAATAAAAACCCTGAGTTCCCTGGAGCATATCCGCAAACGCCCTGGAATGTATATCGGTCGCTTGGGAGATGGCTCGAATCAGAACGACGGTATCTATATCCTTTTAAAGGAGGTTGTAGATAACGCCGTCGACGAGTTCATCATGGGGGCCGGTAAAAAAATCAATATCTCCATCAAAGAAGACGGTAGCGTCCAGGTAAGAGATTTTGGCCGGGGGATACCTCTTGGGAAAATTGTAGATTGTGTGTCGACCATTAATACCGGCGCAAAATACAATACCGACGTTTTCCAGTTTTCCGTCGGGCTGAATGGTGTAGGGACCAAAGCGGTCAATGCGCTTTCCGATGTTTTTGTGGTTACTTCCTATCGTGAGGGCAAATACGCCTCTGCCCGCTTTAATAGCGGAAAATTAATTGAACAGCACGAAGGCGATTCGGAAGAGAAGAATGGCACCCAAATCGACTTTCTGCCCTCCGACGTGATGTTTCCAGATTTCAAGTTTGACCTTACCTATGTGGAGAACCGGTTGTGGCGTTACGCCTATCTCAATGCCGGTTTAAAAATTTACCTTGATCGAAAGCTCTTCCATTCAGCCCGGGGTCTGCTGGACCTGCTGGATAAGGAAGTTGACGGTTCCGAGCTTTATCCGCCTGTCTACTACCGGGACAATACCCTCGAATTTGCCTTTACCCACACCGATTCGTTTAGTGATTGTTATTATACTTTTGTCAACGGGACCTATACGAATGAAGGTGGCACCCATCTTTCTGCCTTTCGTGAAGGAATCCTCAAGGGAATCAACGAGTTTTCCGGCAAAAAATTCGTCAACACCGATGTGCGGGATGGTATCGTCGGTACCCTGGCGATCAAAATCAAGGATCCGGTCTTCGAGTCACAGACTAAGAATAAATTAGGCAATACCGAAGTACGGTCCTGGATCGTCACCAAGGTAAAGGACTCAGTATCAAGTGCTTTGTACAAGGACACAGAATCGGCACAGGTGCTCATTGATAAAATTCTCCGCAACGAAAAAGTTAGGAAAGAATTGCAGAGCGTTCGTACCGAAGCACGGGCGAATGCAAAAAAAATTGCTTTTAAGATTGATCAGTTAAAGGATTGTAAACACCATCCCTCAAGAACGAAACCCTCCCCGGAGGGCAAAGAAAACATGGTCTTCATTACCGAGGGACAATCGGCGGCTGGTTCCATCGTCTCCTCCAGAGACCCGTTCACCCAGGCGGTTTTTTCCCTAAAAGGAAAGCCACTCAATGTTTTCGGTCAGAAGATGACCACTTTGTACAAAAATGAGGAGATGTACGCCTTGATGCGTGCTCTCAATATTGAAGAGTCCATTTCTGATCTCAGGTTCGATAAGATTATCCTGGCAACAGATGCGGATGTCGATGGGTTGCATATCAGAAATCTTCTGCTGACCTTTTTTCTCCATTATTTTGAACCACTGGTCAAACTTGGCCATATATATATTCTTGAAACACCAATTTTCAGAGTTAGAAACAAGAAGGAAACTATCTATTGTTACTCTGAGCAGGAAAAAAAGACAGCGACGAAAAAGCTTGGCGGGACGGGCAGCAAAGCCAGTGTGGTGGAAACCACACGGTTTAAAGGACTTGGTGAAATCTCCCCCAAAGAATTCAAACAGTTTATCGGTCCTGATATACGTCTCAAGAGCGTGACCCTTGATTCCTTGAGCGAGGTTGCCAAAGTCCTGGCTTTTTATATGGGTAAAAACACTCCGATGCGACGTCAATATATCATGGAAAATCTGGTCATTGACAGCTAACTTCATCAAGTCAGTATATCTCGTAATCAATACTCGGACAGCAGGTTATCAATTTTCCCGTAAGAACCATGGAAACACATCCCGGAAAACTCCATCAGTTATTTGACAAGAATTTTCTTGAATATACCTCGTACGTTATTCGCGAAAGAGCAATTCCCTCCGTGGAGGACGGTCTCAAGCCCGTACAGCGTCGCATACTGCAGACGCTGTACAATATGGAAGACGGGCGATTTCACAAGGTAGCCAACGTAGTAGGGGAGACAATGAAACTGCACCCCCACGGTGACCAGTCGATATTCGCCGCTCTGGTAAATCTTGCCAACAAGGGTTTTCTGATAGAAAGACAGGGGAATTTCGGTAATATTTATACAGGAGACCGGGCATCGGCGGCTCGATATATCGAATGCAGGCTCTCACCGCTCGCCAAAGAAATCCTTTTCAATAAAGATCTTACTGAGTTTGTCGAGTCCTACGATGGAAGAATGCAGGAACCGGTGACCCTGCCGGCCAAAATCCCCCTGTTGCTGCTGATGGGCGCTGAAGGTATTGCCGTCGGCATGGCGACAAAGATAATGCCTCATAATTTCTGCGAACTGCTGGAGGCCCAAAAAAGCATCCTACGGGACGAAGAATTTGTCCTCTATCCCGACTTCCCGCAGAAGGGTCTGGTTGACGTCAGCAATTACGAGGACGGCAACGGTAAGATACGATGCCGGGCAAAAATAGAAGAACTCAACGAGAAGACCATCATCATCAGGGATATTCCCTACACAACGACCACCCAGTCCCTTACGGACTCAATAGAAAAAGCAGCCAAGGCCGGCAAAATTAAAATAATTTCGATTAATGACTATACTGCTGAAGATGTTGAAATAGAAATTAAACTGGCCAGAGGAGTTTATGCCAAGGAGACCATCAAGGCCCTTTTTGCCTTTACCGATTGTGAAGTTTCTATAACCCCAAACCTGACACTCATTAATGGCACCACTCCGGAAACCTCGACTGTGAGCGAGGTTATCAGGTCTAATACCGAAAAGCTAAAGGCAGACCTGAAGAAGGAACTTGAGATTGAACTGGCCAGAAATGAGGACAAACTTCACGCCAAACTGCTTGAACAAATTTTTATCGAACAACGCCTCTATAAAAATATCGAGGAGGAGACAAGTTATAAGGCTGTTTTGCAATGTGTCGAGAATTCGCTTGTCGCTTATCGGGAACAGCTTATTCGGGAAGTCACCAGGGATGATATCGAAAGATTGCTGGAAATCAGAATAAAACGTATTTCACGCTTTGATATCAACAGGCAGCAGAAAGAGATCAATGCTTTACGGAAAAACATGAAAGATATTCGTAAGTCATTGAAAGATATAGTTGGTTATACTGTTCGTTTTCTTGATAAACTGCTTGAGAAATATGGCTCCCAATTTCCAAGATTGACTGAGATCACGAGTTTTTCTGAAGTCAGTTTCAGAAAGGCGGCACTGTCAAACCTTAATGTTCTCTACCATCGAAAGTCAGGCTTTATGGGCCTCCAGATAAAAGAGGAAATGGATCCCAAAGAAGATTTGACAGTCACCTGCTCAGAATACGACAGACTGTTCCTGATCTATAGCAACGGACTCTATAAGATTATCCCGGTTACCGACAAACTCTATGTCGGACATGATCTGGAATGGTTTGGTGTTGTCGAAAAAGACTGCGTCTTTAATATAATCTACCGGGACGGTAAAGAAAATTACGCCTATGTTAAACGGTTCATGACCCCGAGTTTCATCCTCGAGAAGGAATATCGGCTTTTTCCGGAACACAAGAGATCGAAAATTTTGTTATTGGCCTTTGGTGAGAACAATTTTGCGAAAATCAATCTCATGCCGTCAGCAAGAGCCAAAACCAACAATCTTGAAATTGCCTTTGACGATTATCTTATTAAAAATGCGTCAGCCAAAGGCAAGCGACTTTCCACCCGTGTCGTAAGAAGAGTCTCCCATTCCACCGGCATTCATACCGAGCAGGTCAAACAGAACCTGTCGCTGCCAGGGCTTGATCGCCTTAATAAAGACAGCGGAGAAGAGGCCGAACCATCCGAAAAGAATGAGACAGAACTATTAAGCGGAGAGTGATTTTTAAAATAAACATAGATAGAACGAGATGGTCGTTATATCTAATGTAATTTTTCAACCACTCCTTTTAGTGAATGTTGTCCGGCGGAGATGATCTTTGCCTTGATAATTTCGCCTGGAGTAAGGGGAACGTGTTCGGTAAAATGAACTATGTGGTTGGTATCTGTTCGGCCTTTTGATCCATCCTTGCCTGCTTCTTCAATCATCACCTTCTTGACTGTACCGATGTACTCCTCGTTTCGCTCAAGACTTATCTGATCTTGTCGCTTTTGAAAGCGCGCCAGCCTGGTTGATTTGACATCTTCGTCTACCTTATCTGTCAACTCACTGGCTCTGGTCCCGGGTCTGTCAGAATATTTAAAAGAAAAAGAACCGTGAAACCTGACTTTTTCGAGCAAATCCATTGTTCCCTCGAAGTCCTTTTCCGTCTCTCCAGGAAAACCGACTATAATATCGGTAGTAAGGGCAATTTCAGGACAATATTCATGTAGTTTGTTAACTTTTTCTATGTATTGAGCTACGGAATATTTGCGGTTCATTCTCCGCAGAATCAGGTCGGAACCAGCCTGAACCGGGAGATGAAACTGTGGGCAAAGAATGTCAATATCCTGAAAACATTGCATGAGGTCATCGCCAAGATCTTTCGGATTTGAGGTGGTGAACCGTAGTCGGGCAAGCCCATCGACACCGGCTACCTCTCGAAGCAGGTCCGAGAAACTGTAGTCTTTGTTACCCGATGCTACCTGGTTGGTTTTTCCATAGGAATTTACATTTTGCCCAAGGAGGGTAATCTCACGGATACCACTTTTAACTAAAAGTCTAACTTCATCCATTATATCGCTAATATTTCGTGATATTTCTCTTCCTCTTGTGTAAGGGACAACACAGTAGGTACAATAGTTGTTGCATCCCTGCATTATTGTAACAAATTTTCTAAACTGTATACTTGCAGGGGAGGGTGCTGAACCATCGACTCCGGGCAAGTCCATTTCCGGTAAAAATTTCGGAATGGCATAGGTGTCACGTAACTCAGTGACTACCTTTGTCTTTCCGGCAGGGTTTTGCTCCAATATAAGGCCAATGTTATAAATATTTTGGGTACCAAGCACGAGATCTACATGGGGCATTTTCTCTATGATTCTGGCCCCTTCCTGCTGCGCAACGCAACCGGCAACGCAGATTTTCAAGGATGGCCGTTGCCGTTTATGTTTTCGAAGATGCCCAAGCAGGCTCATAACCTTTTGCTCAGCTTTGGCGCGAATTGAACAGGTGTTGAGAATAACCAGATCGGCATCGTACATATCCATCCCCTCAACATAGCCATAGCCAGCAAGTGATTGCGCCATTATTTCAGAATCTCTTTCGTTCATCTGACAGCCGAAAGTTTTAATAAAGAAAACTTTTTGTTCCATAACTACCTTGTATTTTTACCGAAAATAGGGATTTGGTTTTGATATATAATCTGCTATACTGCCTAGCAGCAAAAATAAATCTTGGGTCATCTCCCGGGGATACCGTATTACAACTATGCCTTTTTCGCTCTGACTACTCGATAAAATGGCGAGATTATCATATCCCTCTAAAATAAATTTCAGGTAATGAAATTTGCCCGGAGCTATCCGCAGATACAGCTCACTTAATTTTGCCATCATTCTTACCTAAACGGCCAACGTGGCGTCTATTGGTTTTATATTATGGGCATTTTCCTTTAGAAGAGGGGAAACTATTTCCAGCAGGAATTCTTCAGTTTGTTCTTTTGCCCGACCGGTAAATTGTGAATAATCACTGATCATTATTTCGAGTTCCGATAACGAGAAGGGGACACGATCATCATCCGCCAGACGGGCAAGGAGATCATTTTCCTTGCCCTGTTCTTTTACAACTCTGCCTGCCGCCAAAGAGTGCTCTTTGATGATCTCATGCATTTCCTGGCGGCT
>Ga0055480_10000001_pt1 | contig 89722 bp, 80 predicted proteins | sample Muzzi_PWB_D2_FD_57935 | JGI IMG/M metagenome (GOLD analysis project Ga0055480, IMG submission 57935) | Wetland microbial communities from San Francisco Bay, California, USA, that impact long-term carbon sequestration - Muzzi_PWB_D2 | ecosystem: Environmental > Aquatic > Marine > Wetlands ... | reverse complement strand
AGGTCGTCGTACACATTCTGCAACTGGTCGATGGCCTCACCTTCCGGATTGCGCCAGTCCCTTCCCTGGGCACCGTAACAGCGTCCCATATCGTCCCGGCCTTTACGAAACGGGTTGGCCAGCCAGGTTGGATTGTCATTGGCATTGGCGTTCCAGGTGTTGCAGCCGATCTTCCTGAAATCGGCTGCGCTGGTATAGCCTCTGAGATAACCGAGCATCTCGGCGATCGCCGCCTTCCAGAAAAGTTTCTTGGTGGTCAGCACCGGCAGCAGGCCATCGCTGACATCGTACTCAAGATCGGCATTGATAAGCGTCAGACAACGTTTGCCGGTCCTCCTGTTGTCAACCCATTCACCGATCTCGATGACCCGCCGGCATAATTCCAAGTATTGTTTCATGCTGCTCTCCCCAAAAGAAGGACAGGTATCTTAACTTACACTGCTAACTGCAGACCGCTTTCAAACAGCCCTGTCGTAGCCATACCCCTAAAATGGTCCGGAAGATCCGGGATCGAACCCCGGCGATGCATTCAAGTCTGTCCATTTTTCCGTATTTCCGAGGCAAATACAACCAAAACTGTTGCCTGCATACAGGGCAAATGTATCATGTTGCCGATATATAATAGTTATTATTGCCAAAAACCGAACTGTTTACATACCCCTGGTATTCTTTTCGCATTTTCAATAAAAGACACTACAATATATATGGTTTGAAGAGGCATTGAAGGATGACCAGAAGAGTAACCCCGACAATTATTGCAAAATGAAACAGTTATCGGTATTTGAGGGCTCACCCCAACCAACCGAGATCCCTCTGGCGGAAAAGGTCAGGCCCCAGATCCTGGCAGAGATAGAGGGACAGGACAAGCTTTTGGCACCAGGCACTGCACTCCGCCGAATGATCGAGCAGGATGAGTACGGCTCGTTCATACTCTGGGGCCCGCCGGGAACCGGGAAAACCACCATTGCCAAATTCATTGAACAGCATTCACCGCACACCTTCTGTTCCCTCAGTGCCGTATTAAGTAAAATAGGCGACGTCAAGGTACTGATGGAGCGGGCCAAACAGCTGCATCGCCACGAGAACCGCATTACCATCGTCTTTGTCGATGAAATTCACCGTTTCAACAAATCACAGCAGGATGCCTTTCTCCCCTACGTCGAGTCCGGATCGATCATACTGATCGGGGCAACAACGGAAAACCCCTCCTTCGAAGTCATCCCGGCGCTGCTCTCCAGATGTCACGTCTTCATCCTGGACTCGCTCACGGAATCACATCTTCGGACCATTCTTGCCAGGGCCTTGACGGCAATACCCAAACGGCTCGAATTCGATGATCAGGCCATCGCTCTGCTCGCCGAGAGAGCCGGTGGTGATGCGAGAAGAGCTTTGAACGATCTCGAACTGGTTTGCCGAAACGCCGAGATCGGCGACCATGTTACCAAAGAGTTTGCCGCACGATCTTTGAACAAAAGATCGATGTTCTATGATAAGCGGGGTGAGGAACATTACAACCTTATCTCGGTCTTTCAAAAATCAATCCGCGGCAGCGATCCGCAGGCCGCCTTGTACTGGCTGGCCAGAATGCTTGAGGCCGGCGAGGACCCGCTTTATGTCACCAGAAGACTGGTACGCATCGCCTCCGAGGATGTGGGACTGGCCGATCCCCAGGCGATAGTCCAGGCGATGGCGGTAAAAGAGGCTGTCCACTTTCTGGGAATGCCGGAGGCCAACACCGCCCTCAGCCAGCTGACCGTCTATCTCGCCGCGGCCCCGAAAAGTAATGCGATGGAAACAGCCTATAACAGCGCCAAGGCTGACGCAGAAAAAACGAGCCATCTCAAGGTTCCGCTTACCGTCCGTAACGCGCCGACAAAGCTGATGAAGTCGTTGGGATACGGTAAAGGGTACCGGTATGCCCATAACTATGACAACCACTACAGCTATCAGAAATACTTCCCGGATCAGATGGCGGAAAAAACCTATTACCAGCCATCACAATTCGGTTTTGAAAAGGAGATACAAAAAAGGCTGGAATGGTGGAATAAGCTGCGAAAACAACAAGCCGGAGAAAACCCGGATCCTCCGGATGAAGGATAACCAGGGGAGACGACATTCTCCCCTGGGATTCCTGACTATTTTCTAGCGTCCGTTCTCTTGTCTTTTGGAAAAAAACTGCTTATGTGTAACAAATGATGCTCATATTTCATTTTTAGGGTAAATTTACAAAATCGATATTTGATCAAAACGTTAGGGAGGGCAAAATGGAGAAACGGCGACATCAACGTATGGTTGTAGGAAATTTGCAGGTCGATATTTCCGACGGACGAGGTTTCTTCTCCGGTACGGTAGAAGACCTCTCCCGCTTTGGTCTGAAACTCGATGATATTCCGAAAAGACTCGATGAAACAGCCAGACACCTCTCAGTTGTCGTTTCCGGCGAAGGAAAAAATTTTAAAATGTACGCAAGACCACGATGGGCCCTCGGCAAATCATTTAGCAAACAAGTCGGGCTGGAAATTACCAGCGCCCCCTGGGGCTGGACCGAGTTTGTCATGACATTCGAGCCGCCTATAGATGATGTCTGGGGTGAAATAACACTATAGCGCTGTAGCACCTGCAAGCCCCTATTTCTGTCTGCCCACACAAAGACGAGCCGGCACACCTCCCGCCGACAAAGAGGTCATTAACGAGGTTTGCCCTCGCAGCAAGCGAACACAATTATCCGCTCCTCCCATCCTGGAGTGGTGCTCCCATTTGCCATTTATGGCAATTCATGGTACGAAGCGGCAATGAAACCAGTGCCGCATCCACCCGGCATACCATTTCATTCTCTCTGAATCAAGATCCTGAAACATAGCCCATGACCTATATCTACGACAAGATCACCTTTGTCTTCGACCCCCTGCATTATCTGTGGGAACATGAGAAAATGCACCGGAAAATATCATTTGCGCTGGTGCTCTTTTTTATTCTCAGCATCATCAGTATTGAACTGAACCGCCGGAATCTGCTCCCGGGCCCGATTGCCACGGCGGTGCCGAGAAACCATTTCTTTGCCGTCCAGGCAGCCTTTACCGTCGTCCTTATCCTTGAGGTGATCAGTCTGGTTTTCACCATTCCCTGTTCCTTCAGCAAGTCGGTCGGCAAACAGTTTGAGATCCTGGCCCTGATCCTCATGCGAAACGCCTTCAAAGAATTGTCCTACTTCCCGGAGCCGATAAGTTTTCTTGGCAATCAAGAGGCAATTCTCAATATCCTGTCCGATGGTTTCGGTGCCTTGCTGACCTTTGGGTTGCTCGGGGTTTACTATAAAGTCCAGGCGCGAGCCACGGATGAAAAAATGCAGCCCACCGACCTCTACAGTTTTGTCGCCGCCAAGAAAGGCATCGCCTTGATATTGCTGTATATTTTCATCTTCATGGGGGTCGATAGCGCCCGTGCCGCTCTTGCCGGCACCCCGAACCCTGATTTTCTCCATGGCTTTTACACCTTGCTGATCCTGACGGATATTCTGGTGGTATTGATCTCGCAGTGTTTTCAGCCCTCTTTTTATGCGGTTTTCCGCAATTCCGGCTTTGCCCTGTCAACCTTGATCATCCGTATCGCGCTGGCCGCCCCACCTTACTACAATGTCCTGCTGGGTCTCGCAGCGGCACTTTTTGCCATTCTGCTTACCCTGGTCAGCCAGTATATGTTTTTGAAAAAAAAATAATCGACTCGACAGCTCAGTCCCAGATGCCGGGAAGAAGAAAACCACAATTGACACAACAGCCGGCCCGAAGCCGATTGGCAATAATCTGAAAGCCTTGGCGCAGGATTACCGTCTCCCCGCAGGAGGGGCAGGTGGTGTTCTCACCGCCCGACCCGGGTCTGTTCCCGCAATAGACATTCTCCAAGCCGTGATCAAGGCCGATCTGTCTGGCCCTGGTCAGTATTTTCCCGCCGGTGGGTGGAACTTCAGACATCTTATAGCTCGGGTAAAAACCGGTTACATGCCAGGGGATTTGCCTGTCGATTCCGGCCAGAAAGGTGGCTATCTCGGCCAGTTCACTCTCCGAATCATTCATGCCGGGAATTATGAGGGTCGTCACCTCCACCCAGACGCCCAATTCCCTGAACCGGGCAATGGATGAAAGTACCGGTGCAAGTCTTGCCCCGCAGACCCTTTTGTAAAACAAATCACTGAAAGACTTCAGGTCAATATTAATTGCCGCAGTCACGGGGGCAAGCATATCGATGACGCTTGCCGACATATAGCCATTGGAGACGAAGATATTTTTCAGTCCTCTTTCCATGGCGGCAACACAACAATCATAGGCGAATTCAAAGAAAACCGTCGGTTCCACATAGGTATAGCTGATCGACCGGCAACCACCAGCAACCGCTGCGGCGGCCACGCTTGAAGGATCCCGCAGGATTCCGGACGCAGAGACATCCATATCCCTCGTGACCTGGGAAATTGATGCATTCTGGCAATGCCGGCAGCGAAAATTACAACCCGGGGTGGCGATCGAATAGGAGAGACTCCCCGGAAGGACATGGAAAATAGGTTTTTTTTCGATTGGGTCGATGTGTTCGGCTACAAGCCGACCGTAAACAAGACTGACTATGGCATCGCCTCTATGTGCCCGAACGCCGCACAGTCCCTTCTGACCATCACGCAAAGTACAGCCGTGGGTACAGATGGTGCACTGCAGGGTGCCGTCTTCTTTGGACGAGCAGGTATATCCGGGCATACTGCCTATCCTGTCACGGTAATCTTTTTTCATAGTGAGCCAACACAGTATACAAATAAGTTCAGATAGTTAGCCTACCTACAGGAACAAAAGTTCTGAGAGAGAGCCCCCTTCTGGTCCAATGAAAAACGATAAACATTTGCCCGGGAATTACCAAATAGAAACAGCAACCAGAAACAACAAACGATTGAGGCGGAGATAACGACTGGGCAAGACCCGTCTATTCAAATCGACGCCATGTATTGTCGACAAGAAGATAGTGCGGTCGAAAATTGTTTTTGTAACTCATTGCCGGCACCGATTCAATAAGATATCCGAGGTAAAGATAGCCAACCTCCCACTCCAGACACAGATCAATCAGCTGCAGGATGTTATAGGTTCCGAGACTGCGACGGGACTCATCGGGATCAAAATAAAAATAGACGGCGTTCATCCAGTTATAACCGATATCGATGATAGAGGTGCCGATCAGGCGACCGTCAACCCGGTACTGGATCTGGGCGCTGTTAACGATATTATTGAGAAAGAAGTCACGATAGTATCCCGGTGCATTATTGTTCTCTCTCGGATAGCGGTTCTGGAGAAATTTTTCACACAGGTCAAGCGTCTCCAGGTCCGGCTGCAGAGGCAAAATAGCCAATTCCACATCCCGATTTTTTTTCAGCGTTCGCCGCTGATTGCGGTTCGGCCTGAATTCTTCGGGGTGCAGGCGTATGGGAACGCAGGCCGAACAGTTGGCGCACTCCATATTATAGAGGCAGTTGCCGTTTCGCCGGTATCCGGCAGCCAGAAAAAGTTCCATGGCCCGTTCACTCAAGGGAGCAAAGGTAGCCTGGTGGAATCTCGCCACACAGGGCAGACCATAGGGACAGCTGATGTCAATGGATACGAAGAGATGTTCTACCCGGGCAAGTAATGATAAAAATTCCGCCCGGCACTTCTCATCATAGGTAAAGGTGACGTCCTTCATAGAAAAACACCCTTTGCAAAGGCGTTAAAACTCATAACCCGGTCAGCCGGCACGTTAGACCAATCCTTGATCGAGCATGGCATTGACCACTTTGACAAAGCCGGCAATATTAGCCCCTGCCTCATAATTACCGGGTACTCCATATTCATCGGCTGCCTGAAGACAGGTCCGGTGAATCGATTTCATAATCTGCTTCAGTCGGGTATCGACCTCTTTTCTGGGCCAGGAAAGACGCATGGAGTTTTGAGCCATCTCCAGCCCTGAAACAGCAACGCCTCCCGCGTTAGCTGCCTTGCCCGGAGCATAGAGCAGTTTAGTATCATGAAATATATCGACTCCATCCGGAGTTGTCGGCATATTGGCTCCTTCACAGACGAGCCGGACCTTGTTGTGCACCAGATGGGCTGCATCCTCAGCATTGATTTCATTTTGGGTCGCACAGGGAAAGGCGCAATCAGTGTCATGATTCCAGAGAGGATTATAGCCAAGGGCAGGATCAACCGGAGTATAGACGGCTTCGGGAAACTGCTCGGCATATTCACTAATTCGCCCCCGGCGGACATTCTTCAACTGTTTGACAAACTCCAGTTTCCCCCGATCAATTCCCTTTTCATCAAAGACATAGCCGGAAGAATCCGACAGGGTAAGTACCGTGCCGCCAAGCTCTATAATTTTCTCCGTCGTATATTGGGCGACATTTCCCGAACCTGAGACCAGGCAGCGCTTTTCTTCAAGACTGTCTCTTTTTGCCCGCAGCATCTCGGCAGCGAAGTATACTGCTCCGTAACCGGTGGCCTCCGGACGGATAAGACTGCCGCCCCAGCCAAGACTCTTGCCGGTCAACACGCCGGTGAATTCATTTTTCAGCTTCTTATACATGCCGAACAGGTAGCCTATCTCCCGAGCGCCGACTCCTATATCGCCGGCAGGGACATCGGTATGCGGCCCTATATGCCGGAAGAGTTCCGTCATAAACGACTGGCAGAAACGCATCACCTCATTGTCCGATTTCCCTTTGGGATCAAAATCGGAACCGCCTTTGCCGCCGCCCATGGACAGCGTCGTCAGTGAATTCTTAAACACCTGTTCAAAGGCCAGAAATTTGATGATACCGAGATTAACCGAGGCATGGAAACGCAACCCGCCTTTATAGGGGCCGAGCGCGCTGTTCATTTCCACCCTGAATCCCCTGTTCACATGCACCTGACCGTCATCATCCATCCACGGGACGCGAAACATTATCACCCTCTCGGGCTCGGTCATCCTGCTGAGAACTGCCTGTTGCCGATACTCGAGGTTGCGATCGAGAACCGGCTTGACGCTCTCAATCACTTCCTGCACGGCCTGATGAAACTCGTGCTGTTCGGGATCTTTGTCTCTGACCTGAACGATTATCGTTTCCACTAGCATCCTCCTCCTAAGCTAGAGGTCTGATTCCACACCTCTTTCCCATCTATTGAACATACCATTTCGCATGCTTTTTCCTTCTGAAAAATGACACTCTCTCCTTTTATGCCATCACATTTCAAGACAAAAGGCTTGTTTAAACGAAGATGGCGAATATATTTTCCCTCTTCGGCACCTGGTTGCCTCTCAAGCCAATCCCAGTCAAGAAAATCAACTTTTCTGCCATCTTTGCCTTTATTGTCCTCGTCAAGGGTCAGGTAGGGGATGCCGACCGAGGTGATATTTTGGAAAAAATGGGTCCCCTGGGAAGGATCGGCCCTGATCTTGTCGTTGCGTACCTCGATGATGGCTGCTACCGCCGAAATATCCCCCCACTGCACTGGAATTCCAAGGCTTGGGTCCGCTGACCCCCACCTGCCCGGTCCGATGAGTAAATACGGCCTCTTCTCCTGCACCAGTTGCCGATTCATATCGCCGATCTCCATGGCCATTTCCCGGGTCTTCGAGCCGTCAAAGGATGCCGGACAGACATAGAGAATGTCGCTCATGTTTGAGAAACTGCCGTGGCCAAGCGACTGGCTGACCGCACAGAAAGCAACGTTTCTTTCGTGATCACAGATCTGGACATCAGCCATCTCACCCCCGGTCACCATGGGCCGCACCTGAAGAAAATAGAACACCGATTTCTCCAGTTCCGGTTTGAGCTGCACGGCAAATTCGAGTTCCACCTCCCCGCCCATCCCGGCTTTTCCAGTCTGTAACAGCTCCGAGAGTATTTGCGCCAGGGGGTAGCCGGAGTATTTGAGGATATGGGCAAAAGTCAGAATCTTTAATCCGGGGAGGCTGGCATCGCGGACTCTTTCTTCCCCGGCGATATAGGTCGAGGCCAGCATCATCACCGGCAACTCGTTTTCCGCATCCTGCACGGTTCGCAACACCAGATTGGACGCATCCCGCTGCAGGCAGCGGTCAACGCCCATATCGAGAGCGAAAAACTCGCGCTGACTGTGTTTCAGCATATTCTCTACTGTTGCGAACTGAACCAGTTTCTTTGGTTTTGCCGGAGAAAACCAGAGCGACTTTCCTCCTTCCACCACGGTCTTGCCAACGCCAAGGGCAATATGGGCAATCCCTTCCTCAGCATTCATATTGAGGACCGGATAAAAATTATGGGATTGGGCAACGCCAGATATCGCCGGATAAAAAAAACCGTCGTACTGATCACCTGCCAGCTGTTGAATAATCACGGCCATCGAGTCTTCCCGGCCGTGACCGGTTACCTTGGAAAAGGCAATGGGACCTTCATACCAGGTGGAGGCATAGACCAGCTTGATGGCACTTTCCAGCTGGCTGAGCCGCTCACCGAAGTCGAGGTTGTTGTTGGCGAGAAAGTAGGTGGAATAAAGACCGGCATAGGGCTTGTACTGCCCATCTTCCAAAAGACTCGAGGAGCGGACGGATAGAGGCTGATGCGATCTGTGCAGAAATGCCCGCAGTTCCTGCCGCAGCCAGGCAGGCAGGGCGGCGTCGAGAAAGAGATCCGCCACCTGGTGATCCGGCAGTGATCTGGCATAATGGAGATTATTTTCTTCGACAAAGGCATCAAAGCCATCGGCGGTAATGACACAGGTCTTGGGAATGGTCACCGTATGGGTACTGAGAACTGAGTTCTCACGGTAGGCACTCTGAAAACAGGCCCACATGAAAGCGATCCCTCTCGCTTTGCCGCCCATGGAGCCATTGCCAATCTTGACAAAGTCCATGATATCCGGATCATAGTCCTCTGCCGAAAATTTGACCACCACCCCCTGCTGCCGTAATTTCCGGAGCGAATGTACTTTATAGACCAGATCTTCCCGGATATTTTCCAGGTCATCGATATTCAGCACATAATCCTTGTGCATTCGGCGGGCCAGAATAACTTCGGCCCTGGCCATGACCCAGTTGGAAAAATGGTTCCTCCTGGTGTGATACCTGAGGGATTCCTCAGGGATGATCTTCAGCTGCTTTTCGAACTCGGCGAGATTGGCGGCATGGCCGATCGCCGTGCCATCGGGCAGCCGAAAGATAAAATCCCCGAAACCGAGATGGTCGAGGAAAAACTTGTGCAGGTCGTCCCTGATCCCAGGAGAATTCTTATCAATGAAAACCGCCGGAATCCGTTCGGCCCTGGCACGGTTCTTCTGTTCGGTTGAGACCATCAACAGCGGCAGGTCGTGAATTTCTGCTCGAATTGACCGGAGAAAATCAGCTCCGGCCCGGGTATCGGCCCGGCCGCCTCTGCGAAAAGTTGCATCGGAGATAACCGTAAAGACATAGGGCTTGTAGGTCTGATACAGCTGCTCCGCCTCTTCATAGTTGGTTGCCATGAGTATTTTAGGCCGAGCCCGCATCCGCAGCAGCCGATGGCGCTCGTTCAAGCTCTCGTCAAGCACCGATTGGGTCTGCCGCACCACCTCACCATAGATGAGCGGAAGAAACAGCGACCGATAGAGCGGAGAATCTTCGACATAAATGATCACCCTGACCATGGCCCGCCGGGTATCGATATCGACATTGAGATGATCTTCGACATTTTTGATGATCGCCAGTAACAGATCCGCCTCGCAGCACCAGATAAAGATCTTGTCAACATCGTGGCTGTCCACCTTGTCGGGAAAGGTGGATCGCAGATTATGGGCGACCAGAATGACGGGCAGGTCCGGGTCGATCTTCTTGATCGCCGCCCCCAGTTCAAAGGCATCGATCCCGCCCAGGTAGGGCATGGTGATGACCATGTCGAACGTATTCTTGCTGATCAGTTCAAGGGCTTCAACGGCGGATGAAACTCTGGTTATCTTCGGAGGCTTACTGAGATTCAGGCCATGATATTCATTGATGAGCCGCGTTGCAATACTGCCGTCTTCCTCCATGATGAAGGCGTCGTAGAGACTGGAGACGAGGAGAATCTCCTGAACCTTGAAGGGCATAAGATCGTGAAAGATCTTGAAATGCGGATCAAAATCGGAAGTTATCCGGTCGGAGTCGATAAACATTGCTATCCCCTGCAAAGAGCGTGGTTGCTATTTCCGCAGCTTTTCTATACTCTTTACTGATTATTGTATATCCATTGTCAACAAAAGGAAATCGTAACTTCACCCTGTGGATTGGTTCCAGGATGCGGCTTTCCGGCCAAGGGGGCGGATAGGCGTATAAAAATTAACATCTGTACCTTCTGATATTTTCCTCATCAAATACCATGGACGATACAAAACAAGTAAAAATCTTTGCCGTCGGTGACATCCACGGATGTCATGACCGGTTACTGGCTCTTCTGAACCGGCTCCCTCTCGACAGGGAACGGGATATTATCATCTTTCTGGGAGATTACATCAATCGTGGGCCTGATTCGAAAAAGGTTCTGGATACCCTGGTAGAGATTAAAAACAGTTACGCCCACCCGTTTTTTTTAAAAGGGAATCATGAAGATGCTCTGCTGAGCTACGCGGACTCCGGCGACGTCGAAATAGTCCCCTTTCTGCGCGTCATGGGTGTTGAAGCGACAGCGGCAAGCTACGGGGCGCGGGTGCGCAATCTGCATAATCTCGCCTGTTTTCCTGAATCCCACCAGAAATTTTTGACGCAGCTGCAGTTCAGCTGCCTGATCGGAGACTACCTTTTCACCCACGCAGATATCGGTGACGAACAGCTGACGGCCATCGCAGGCGGACAACCCGTTGCCAAACTCGACCACCAGGCGGAAGCAGAGCTGTTGTGCAGCAGACGCCTGGCAGAGCAGAAATCAGCCGTCGACGGCATTACCGTCGTCTTCGGCCATTCCCCCTTTCAATCTCCACTGGTCCTGCCGGACCGTATCTGTATCGATACCGGTGCTGTCTACGGCAATGTCCTGACGGCTCTCGAACTGCCCCGGCGGCAATTCTATCACGCCTGACCGACAGGACTACACATTCCCCGAGCAATGCGAGGGTGTAACGGATGTGCAATGTTCAGGAAGCAGGTATCTCCCTGGTGTCGAACCTGCCTTCGAGAAAGGCCTCCGCCAGCTGCAGAGGTGTGTCGTCCTCACTCATGACGCCGTCGAGGAATCGGCTGAACCCGAGGAGACGGCCGATCATCACCAGCTGCCGGTAGACCAGTTCTTTGGAAGCACCGGTGAGTGAGGCAGTGATCAGATCGTCGATGACGGTGGTATAAAATCCGTTCTTGACAAGGACATGCTCGAGAAAAAGGGCTCGGCGGTGGCCTCTTTCCATCCCGGCACCTCCGCCTTTAAAGCGGAAGCGGATATAGTTGGCGTGGGTGTCGCGGCCGCAGATGGCATCGAGCATGGCAAAGTGGAATTCGACCCGGGCATTGAGGTTGATGTAGTCCCGGGCGGCCAGGGCGTAGTTGAAGGACCCCGCCGGTCGGCCGCCTCGGTTGTCGAGCATGGCCTTGGACATGACGGTGGAAAACGCATCGGCATCGGGGGCAGAGTGCCAGCTGAGCCCGGGGGTGGTCAAGCCCTCACAGAGAGCCATCAGGGGGATGGAGAGGATATCGTCCTGGCCGAGCGGCTTGTGCAGGGCCAGTTGTTTGCGGATAAATCCTTCCTGAAGTCTTCTGAGACCGCCTCCCAGGTCGATGACCAGAAAGGAGAACGGCACGCCAATTTCCAGCGGCCGCAGCAGGCCGCCGGCATAGTCCATGACCATGTCGCCGGTGTTGAACATGGCCAGAACGGCCATTTCGTGGGTATAGCGGATGATATCATGGATAGACCGGCATTCCAGCAGCGAAAAAGTCGAACCGTATGCATCGGTCAGGTTGAGCGGGATGAGTGTCCGCCGCAGCTGTTCCCGTTCAGGGGAGATAGTGCTGGCCCTAAGCTGGGTCAGACGATCGGTGGGACCGGCATTTTTTTCGCTGTGGAGCCGTTCTTGATGGGCCTGCAGGGCGACCTCGCGGATGGACGGGGAAGCCTCTCGGACAACACCGTTGTCGGCGTCGAGAATGATCCACTGGCCGTTTTTCAAGACGGTCGACCCCTGTTCCGATCCGGTGAGCATGGGGATGCCCAGTTCCCTGGCGATACAGGAGAGATGATCAGTCGGATTACCGATATCGACAATGGCCCCGACACAATGAGCCAAAAGGTTTGAAGCATCGACAATGCTTTGCGGCAGAACGACGATGCAGGGCTGACCATTGAGGTCGGAATAGTTTTTCTCATCCAGATCAACAAGGTCCTTGATTGAGCGGACAATCCTGACACAGCCGGTTGCCTGGCCGGAGGAGGCGCAGGACCCGGAAAGCAGCCGTTCGGTGGTCTCAAGGGAGCGCCTGCGCCGCCCTTTCGTCGCCAGGCGCAGGGGACGGGCCTGGAGAAGCGACAGGCCACTGTGTTGTGAATAGGCCCATTCAATATCCTGGGCCATACCCCAGAGATCCTCCAGCAGCTCCCCGAAATGGACCAGCCGACTGAGGGTCTGTGCACTCAACAGCGGCAGCGCCGTCTCTTCGTCCGGCATTGTTTCCAGCCGGATACCACCCTCCTCCTTCGGTACCTCCCGCACGGTCTTATTGCTTATCTGGGAACCATCCATGAGCAGCGTCTCCTGCTCGTCTGTCAGCCAGATGGCGCATTTGTTTTCGGCTGAATCCTTGTTTTCGGTGATAGCGGAGCGTAAAGGCCGATAGAGGTCGGCCGGGGAGGAACCACCCACGGCCAGAGTACCCAGACCAGGGACGGCACTGACCAGCATCCGGCCACTTTCATGTTCCGAAGGATCGACGGTAAAAAGTACCCCGGCACAATCAACCGTGGCCATTACCTGACAGAGAACGGCAATCTCGCAATCAAGCGGCGAGAGCCCGGCGTTCAAACGATAGGAGATGGCCCTGGCGCTGAAACCGCTGGCGATGACCTCCTTATAGGCAATATAAAGGGCCTGCACCCCTACTACATTGAGGATCGAGGTAAACTGCCCTGCAAACGAACGCTCTACCCCGTCTTCCGCGACCCCGCTGCTGCGCACTGAAATGGCCAGAGGGCCACTATTTCCCCTTGTTTCAGCCTCTGTTGCCGCCAATTTATGGTAGGCGGTTTCCAGGGCCTGGGCCAGATCATCGGGCAGAGGGGTGTCCATGACAATCGATTTAATCCGGTTGGCCGCCCTGTTTAAATCGATCTGGCCCTGTTCCAGGCTGCGCAGCAAACGGCGAATATCGGCGGCCAGTTTACCCATGCCGAGAAATCGCCGGCCGGCACCGGTGGAACAGACAAAGCCGTTGGGTACCGGCAGGGACAGGCGCCGCATCTGAGCAAGATTGGCCGCTTTCCTGCCGGCAGTATGGGCGGCGTCCTGCGGTAATTCATCAAGAGGCAGGCAGAAATCACCAATCGGTCCGGCATCGAACTGATCGAGAAGTTCAAGCACCTTCTCCGACATGCGGCCATGAAAGGCATAGAGGGAGGCATGGCTGTCATTGGCCAGGAGATTCAGCCCGTCGACCAGCTCGCCGGTCACCGCCAATAGATTTTCCGTCAAGGTCCTGATTTCGGAGGCTTCGCCTCGAATCAGCTGATTGTCAATGGTGGCAAGGAGTTCCAGAGCAATACCGTTATTCTCCAGGAAGATACGAAAGGCGTGGTACCTGGCCTTCAGTTCTTCGATGGCAATATCCTCCCTGTTTCTTCGACGTACGGAAAAATATTCTACCAGGGAAGTGAAGGGATTAGGAATGTTCATCGGTTTTCCCCGAGCAATGAGACGGTATCACTCCCTCTGCCGGGAGCAGCTAAGCCTTCGCCTGCGGGAATATCGGCTTTGCTCCACTCCGGACTGGTCGATCTCGAACTGTTTTTCTGGCGAAACGGCAGAAGAAAACGATCGGCAAACAGGTTGAACTGTTCGCCGGCCAGCTCATCATTATAGAGGCTGGTATCTCTCTGCCGGGTAAAGGTAGTCAGGGCACCAAGGACGAAGAGCGTCGAGCGGAGGACTTCTTTTCGCTCAAACTTAATCCGGCCGACGACCAGATCGTCTTTACAGGTAACCTTGAAATCCATGGCGCCGAGGACATCGGCGATGAGTTTTGCCCGCCGGGCCCGCCTGGTCAGGTCGGCGAGACCGCCGATAAAACGGTAATAGATGTAGTTCCGGTGCCGGTCATCGGACAGATGGGCATCAATGACATTGAAATGGTAGCCCAGATGCAGACTGAGATTGAGATAATCCTGGCTGAGGATAGCGAGGTTTTTTCCAACGTGATCGGGAGCTGTCGTCATACTCCCGGAGGTCCTTGGAATGCTGGAGATAATATCGCGTAACCCGAGTACAGGCAATTCTTCACGGGCGGCGAACGGGTGGAGCAGACCGTCCAGAAAGACGGCAAACGGCTCGGAATTAACATCCGCCGGCCGGGGCTGCCTACCGCCTTTGACCGGTTTCATTCCGCCGCCGATGTCGAGGAGATGGATGTCCATCGGCAGGGGGAGATGTATGGACGAGTTGGTAATTCCGCTCAGGCCCGGTCGCCGTTCCTGAAAGTGGGCCAGTTCATCCACCGCCATCTCATGACAGAAGTGGATGATGTCATGAAAAGTCCGGCAACCTTCGGCCGAGAACTGTTCGGCATCCGGATCGACCAGATTGAGGGGAGTTATATAGCGCAATAGCCTTCTCAGCTGGCGGTATTCGGGGTCAACCGGGGAAAAATTGAGATCACTGTTGCCGAGCTGCAGCATGGCATTCTGTACCCCCTGATAGACGCTCATCTGCCCGGTATCGACGGTCACTTCCGTACCCTCGATGAGAATATCAAGGACGCCGGGGATACCAAAAAGGGCTGGAAGACTCAACTCCCGGGCAACCGTCGCAAGATGCCCGACGGGATTGCCATATTCTGTCAGAATAGCAGCCGCCCGATGGAGAATAGGCGTCAACTGCGGTGTTGCCATCGGTGCGACGGCCACGGCACCTACTGGAAAATCACCAAGCGCGGTGTTATCGGTTACATGAACCACATGACCGGCGGCGATCCCGGCCTGCACCACCCTTCCCCCCTGACAGAGGACCACGGCGTTTGCAAGCTCGTCGGCCAGTTCTCTGCTGGTCGGCTCCTGTGGTTGTTCCAGGTAGGGAAAGAGCCTGGTAACGACGAATCGTTCGTCTTCAAGATATTCCCAGTGCATGAGGATGGGGATCCCCATAGTTCTCTCAAGGGTCATGGCGGTTTCGGCCAGTACCTTGATTCCCTTGGTACCGAGCAGGGCGGAACCGCGCTTGAAATCGCCCGACTCGACCGCCGGGTTCGTTGCCAGGCGACCGTCGGGAAAGGTGTGCAGTGGTTCTTTCTGGGCGATGCGTGAGGAGTAGAGATCAAAGGGATAGAGGCGCCGGAGCTGATAGATATCCTTGATATCCTCGTCAGCCATAGACTTGGCGACGATGGTCAACAGCGGCGTTGATTCGCCTGAATCGGCCCTGGTGGCTACCGTACCGCTGACCAAAATCGGTGAGACGGAGCGTACCAGGACGGCAAAGCGACGGGGAGTGGTGGCTTCGTCCCGCTTTACTCTCTCGTCGATTGTATGTAGGATGTGCACCACACCGTGCAGAAGATTACCTGCCGATTTTTCTTTGGCACCTGCCTCGCTGCTTCTGCTGGCAAGGGTTCCAGCCGTCCCTTCCTGCCACTGTTGCCGGTCTTGATCGATGATCCTGATTTTTTTCTTTTCCCCCGTCGGTTCAAGAAAAAACTCGCCGAGGTTTCTCACTTCGCTCATGTCGTCATTGACCAGGGTGGCGGTGACGCATATTCGCTTTTTCTCCCGGTCACCCATCAGCTTATCGACATGTTGCAAGAAACTTTTGACCACTCCTTCAGTTGACGGATCGGACGACACATCCGGATTATCCGCTGTGAGATTAAGTAGGGCCTGAGTTCCTTCAGTCGTAATGACGAACCCGTCACTCATCTGAACCCCCGGATGGTGGCGTAATTCGGCGAGGCAGACGAATTCTATGCCGACCAGCGGTTCAAGCTCCCAGTTGAGTGCGGCAAAGGGCAGGATCGGCGGGCAGGCGAGAGAGAGGTTATTGCCGGCCAGGATGTCGTCCAGAATGGTCCGGATCGCCTGATATCGATCATAGAGAGGGACATGATTATTGCCGGTAAGGGCATTGAGATTATAGGTTACATGATGGACATTGCTGGCAATGGTACGAACGGCTTTTTCCAGATAGGATTTGTCGAATATATATTCGCCTCCCATGGACCGGTCCAGTTCCGCCATATTTTCAAATATGACCGTATTCAGTTGGAGAATTTTGCGAAAATTATTAAAGAGCGCCTTTACCCGCCAGATATCGATTTCCCGGACACTGGTCTTTGCCGGGCGTTTATTTTTCCGCAGTCTGAGCGACCACATGCATATTTCTCCACAAAGTATCAAACACCCCACATGGGGTTCTCTGTTTAACCCGTCTGAGGGAAAGACGTACCTTCTGACAGGTTAATTTCATGCGAGAGAACAAGGAAATAACCAGCAAGGCACTCAAACCGGGCAAGCCCACCGAGCCCCAAGCGGCCCGATTTTCCGGACAAACCATCTGCGACTGACGGGGTCAAAACCAGGTCGTGCACATCCATCAACGGCTCATAAATCAAGTTGCAGTTTAATCGGTTTACCTATTTAAATAAAGCTCTCATCAAGAAGATGGAAGATCGAGTGTAAATCAGCCGCAGTCATGGTATGGTACGCAGCCGAATCATTTTCCGGAAAGAGGAATTCGGCCTGAGGTGTGCACTGAATGCGGACGACACCTTACAACTGCGATTTCACCAGTTGGATACTCTGTGAAACGCATAATCCTGCGAAGACTGTATCAGGCATATGGAAGGATTGCGGAAAAAATTGCTCACGGTCGCCTTCTTGGCCATCGTTTCTCTTATTATCCAGCTGGTGGCTTATATTTACAGCATTAATTTATTTCGCGCCGATCTGACAACACTGCAGGACATCCATACCTTTGTGGAAAACGTCCTCGAACTACGACGGTATGAAAAGAATTTTGCCTACGATATCGAGGAGCAGGATATCAACGAAGTACTCGAATTTGTCACCACTATTCAGAAAGGCATGGAGAGTGTCGAGAGTTCGCCGGTGATAGGTCTGTATCGCGAAGATCTCCTGCACTTTGAGAGCAATCTCCTTGCCTATAAGGAACTCGCCGTTCAGGCAAGGGATCAGAAACAACCCGACCTGAAAACCATGCGTTTTTATGGTCATAAAATGCTGCTCTTCGCCAAGGAGGTGCTCAATCATAATCAGAACTATATAACCAACAGCCTGAGAAAGATTATGATTGTCCCGGCAATTACCATGTTCTTATTCGGTGGCAGCCTGATTGTCGCCCTGGTCCTGCTGACGATTGCCACCATTAAACAGATCAAATTCATTACCCAGACAACCAGAAGGATTGCCCAGGGTGACTTTCGCTCAATCCACCCCGCCGATGACGGCTATAGTACCTATCCGTTGATCATCCAGGCCTTCAACCTGATGATCAAAGAGTTGGATTATCGACAGGAGCAGATATTCCAGTCAAAAAAGCTGGCCGCTATTGGTACCCTTGCCTCGGGAATCGCCCATGAGGTCAATAATCCTCTGAACAATATCTCGCTCACCGCGGAATCACTTCTTGAAGATCGAAAGCTGATGAATGAGGCCGAGGAAGAGGAACTGCTCCAGGATATTCTCAGCGAGGTGACCCGGGCCAGCAATGTGGTCAACAATCTGCTCGACTTTTCCCGCTCCCAGGGCCAGATGGTCTTTGAATCTATGGATGTGGTGACGGTACTGAAGACAACGCTGCGGCTCATCAGAAACCAGATCATGCTCTCCGGGGTAAAGCTGGAGACCCATTTTCCCAAGGATCCGTATTATATTAAAGCCGATAGCAATGGCCTGAAACAGGTGTTCATCAACCTCTTCCTCAATGCGATTCAGGCGATGCAGGGGGGCGGTGTGCTCACTCTGTCCATAGTGTCCAACGATGAGGACAAGGTGACCGTGCGGGTGAGTGATACCGGACCGGGGATGCCGCCGGAGGTAATGGAAAAGATTTTTGATCCGTTTTTTACCACGAAATCAATAGGACATGGAACCGGTCTCGGCTTATCGGTAGTTTACGGTATTGTCAACAAGCATGACGGCTATATCGAGGTGAACAGCAGTGCCGATAAAGGGACCACCTTTGCCGTCACCTTGCCGAGATTGAAGGATAACACCGAAGATTCTCAAATCTAACTATTTATTGTGTAATGCGAATTGAAGGGGCAGATAAAAAATTTTCAATAATGCTCGTCGACGACGATGAAATGTTCTGTCGACGGGTTGAGAAAATCATCGCCGATGGCGATGATAACCTGCAGATCTGCCATTCCGGCAAAGAACTCTTGAGCCGGATCGGCCGAGAACCTATAGACCTGATTCTTCTTGATCTGCAACTGCCGGACATGACCGGGCTGCAGATCCTTGATCTCGTCAAAACCACCAACCCCGAGATCGAAGTAATCATGATTACCGGACACAGCAGCGTCGATTCAGCTGTCACAGCGATCAAAAACGGCGCCGGTAATTATCTGTGCAAACCGATCAAAAGACATGATCTGCAGCTGGTCGTGCAGGCGGCCCGGGAAAAGGTGTTATTACGAAGGGAGAACAGGTGGTTGCGGGATGTCCTTGACACCCGGGAAGAGAGTTTCGGGATAATCGGTCAGTGCCGGCAGATCCGGGAAATTGCCGAAACAATAAAAAAAATAGCCCCGCTGAACTGCAATGTGCTTATCCAGGGGGATACCGGCACGGGAAAACAGTTGGCGGCAAAGGCCGTGCATAAGCAGAGTAACCGGAAAAACAAACCGCTGATAATCTTCAATTGTGGCGGTTTTGCCGAAGATCTCATAGCCAACGAACTTTTCGGTCATGAAAAAGGTGCCTTCACCGGGGCGACATCGAGAAAGATAGGCCTATTGGAAGCAGGTCATGGCGGGACGGTTTTTCTCGATGAAATAGGTGAAATGAGTCTTGCCATGCAGGCAAAGCTCCTCCATGTAATTGACGAGAAGAGAATTCTGCGCCTTGGCTCTACCGTGCCCCTGGATCTGGACATACGGATCATTGCCGCGACCAATAGAAATCTTCGGGAGTTGGCACAGAGAGGACGATTTCGCGAAGACTTCTACTTCCGGTTGAATGTCGTCGGGATTCACCTGCCGTCACTCGTTGAACGTAAAGATGATCTCCCGTTGCTTATCAGCCATTTTATTGGTAAATATAACCGTCGTTTTGCCAAAAATATTATTACGGTTTCGTCAGAGGCCCTCGATATTCTGATGAGCTATGATTATCCGGGCAATATCCGGGAACTGGAAAATATTATTCAGAGGGCAGTGGCGCTCAGTGAAGACGGTACTATCCAGGCCAGGCACCTGCCACAGGATATCCAGCATTTTTCCTTCGAGTCGGCCGATAATCATGTCCTTCAGTCACTGGCGGAAATCGAGCAGGAACATATCACCAAGGTTCTACGGTTCACCGGAGGAGATCGGCGCCTGGCATCAACCATCCTCGGGCTGCCACGGACAACGCTCTGGCGGCGTATGCGACAATATGGCCTCGAGTAGTGCCTTATTTCATGAACACCTCAACAAGTACAGGAAATCATGAGATAGAATTGACATCGAAGCTTATATTCACCTCCAAGGCAGGTGTCTTCTTCAAGGAAGGACTATATTGAGTAGCCCCCTGTGAGACGGTCCATAGTTTGCCACCGGCCCGCGACCAGCTTTTTGCCAAAACAGATATCTTTTCCTATCCCCAGCAGCAACTCTGCCAGTCCGTTTCAATATGAAACACCAGAATAACCAATTGTAATTCGTCGGTAAACAGCAAAGACAGGGTGATTTGGCAGGCGATTGCTTTCGCATGTTTCATTTTGAACAGCTCTCCGGGCCAAAGTCCAGCACAAAAATATTCACTACGTCCAAACTCACTCCATCCTCCCTGCCGCTGGCGATGGCTCGATCCCCCTCTGCTTTCCCCCGCTTGTTCCAGGCATAGCCCAAGAGTGCTCGCGACCTCTTCAGTAAAAACTATCATTTTCCTCACAACCGCAATCAGGGGGCAAAGATTTTCCCCTGAGCGGTCCTTGCCGAACTGGGGAAATCGCCTCTCAAACAGAAGCCGTGCTGGGTGTGTTTCATAATGAAACATATCTCCGGTCAACCTGCATCAAACGCAATGGCTTAATGATATTATATAACATCATTTCCAGTAGTTAATGAGATGGCACAGTTTGTGCTCTTTAAGGGTATGGAAAGAATTTTGGTACCTGTCATGAAAGGCAGGCAGGATATTTGGCTAATCATTCATGGGATGCAGCTCGCCGAGCGTATCGGTGGAACCGTCTATATCCTCGAGATTGATCAATCCGAGGCTGGTTCCCCCGGTAAAATTGCCGCAGGTCCGAAACGACTGACGACCGGCAGCATGGCTTGGGCTGCGAGAGCACAAAAAAAGGAGGTCAAAAGTGAATATTTTCAGGTGAAAGGAGAGTTCTGCAATGAGGTTTTAAATTTTTGCAGCCAGTATTGGATTACAAACCTGGTGCTGGAACTGACTCCGGTGACGAAAAAAGAAACACCGGCAAAGATATTGCAAATGATCAATACCCTGAGAAACAGCAAAAGCTGTCGGGTCGAATTGGTCGGAAGAAAATAAAAGAGGGGATAACCATGTTCCATATGTACCTCCCTATTGCAGGGAATAGCGTAAATATTGCGGTTATTCTCGGGTTAGGCGGCCTGGTTGGGCTGCTTTCCGGGATTTTTGGCGTTGGAGGCGGGTTCTTGATGACCCCGCTCCTGATAATGTTCGGTATTCCGCCGACGGTAGCAGCAGCATCCGATTCAAACCAGATTGTCGGGGCTTCAACATCCGGCACCCTGGCCCATTACCGTCTCGGTAATGTTGATATGAAGATGGGTATTCTTTTACTGGTCGGCGGTATCCTGGGTGGCGCGGTAGGCGTTCAATTGATCAAGGTGCTAAGAGCCATGGGAAATGCCGATTTCCTTATCAATATCACCTACGTAATCATGCTGGGCGGTGTCGGCAGCTATATGTTTATCGAGAGCCTGCAGAGCATGAAAAAGAGCAAAGGTACCCTGACCGAACATGCCGCACCGGCAGCAGCTGCCAAAGCCGAGAAGCCGTCCGGCTTCAGCAGAATGATGAAGGCCCTGCCGTTCCAGACCGATTTTGTTAAATCAGGGGTTTCCATGTCTGCATTAACCCCGCTGGTGCTGGGAACCTTTGTCGGGATTCTGGCGGCCATCATGGGGGTCGGCGGTGGCTTCATAATGGTCCCGGTAATGGTGTACCTGCTGCGGATGCCGATGCATGTGGTGGTTGGTACCAGTCTGTTTCAAATTCTCTTTACCTGCATTAACGTTACTATTATGCAGTCGTACACCAATCATACGGTAGATTTCGTGCTGGCCCTCCTGCTCTTGCTGGGATCGACCATCGGTGCTCAGTTCGGCACCCGGATCAGTAAGAAACTGAAAGGCGATCAGCTTAAAATTATCCTCGCGAGTCTCGTTCTGCTGGTCATGGTGAAAATGTTGTTCAGTCTGCTGCTGGCACCGTCCATTTTGCTGGCCTATGCCGGAGGTCATTAATCATGAAAACGATTAAAACATGTATATTAGGCGGATTGATGCTGCTTACCCTGATTGTACCGATCGGTGCGCAGGCTCTTCAAGTCACCCCTAAGGAAATGCTTGTTTCCACCACCTATAATGGCAAGGATGTGCTGGTAACCGGTGAGATAGGGGCCGACGAAGAGGCCGTGGTCCAGATAATCGGCACATCTTCTGAAGCCGAATTCAAACGATACGGCAAGGTTGGGGGGGTACTCTGGATGACGGTAGCCCACCTCGCCATCGCCGACGCCCCCTCAGCATATTTTGTCTATCTGCCTGAAACCATCAGCGCCTGGCGGCAAAGCAAGGATGATCGTTGGGTTAATCTGAATTTAGATTATGATTCCCTGCGTAACGAGATTAAGATTACTCCCGAACCGACAGACAAAGACGTCGTCTTCAACGATTTCCTGCAATTGAAAATACACGACGGGCTTTATCAGACGGTGGACAATGCCGTGATGTATGATCCGGCTAAAAACGGCAAAAAAACGTTTCATACGACTATCCACGTCCCGGCAAAAATGCCGATTTCCAGCTATGAAATCAAGGTCACCCGGGTTAAAAACGGCGTTGTAGCCGGTATCGACAAGGACGATTTCAAGCTGAAACAAACCGGCTTCCCTCTGTTGATCAGTAATCTCGCTTTCAACCACAGCCTTATTTTCGGCATTCTGGCCGTTGCCATTGCTATCTTTGCCGGGCTGTTTATGGGACTCTTGTTCCAGGAAAAAGGAGGCGGCGCCCATTGAGATGATATCTCCGCTCTCAGATCGGAGTTAACCGGCATGACAGTCCGGGTGCTCTCCAGGTAACGACAAGGTATTGATTATGGCGGTTCTCGACACAAAACCACTGACGACCTATCTTCGTAATGTGCTTTTCTCGAAAAAGAGCCGCCCCTTGCCTTTTCCCCAGTTGTTCGATCATTTTCAAAAACTGATCGCTGAGAACAACCGGGCGCTGGAAACTATGGCCGATATGGGAGAGAAACTGGGCAGTGAATTTGTCTTTGACCAGAAATATATCAACTCGAGTGTCACCTCTATCACCGAGAGTGTCTATCGGATGATATATCATCTCGACTGCATGGCCCCAAAACAGTTCCATGAGCTATTTTCGGTCTATAACAGTATCAGATCTGAACTAGAGAGCGAATTGAATGGCCATATGGTCATTCCCGAGGGAGATTTCATAATCAGCTACGGAGCCATCGACGATGCGCTTGAGACCATGGTGGGCGGGAAGAACGCTCACCTTGGTATCGTCGGCAACGTCCTCGGCCTGACGATTCCCCCGGGCTTTGTTATCTCGTCCAGATGTTTCGATATCCTGTTGCGAACTGGTCAAAACCAGGAGGAAGTAAATGACATAATAGGGAAATGGCAGGATGGTACCTATGCAACGGGCGAGGCGTCGGACCGCCTCACCCAGCTGATTGTATCCCTGAAACTGCCAAAATCAATCCGTAAAGGCATTGAAAGAGGAGTAGCCGAGGTTACTGCCAGGTTTAGCAACAGCCGGCCGCCGACCTTTGCCGTTCGCTCGAGCGCCATCGGCGAGGACAGCGAACACAGCTTCGCCGGACAATTTGAGAGTCTGCTCAATATCGAAGCGAGTGAAATTCCCGAGGCCTACAAGAAAGTTCTGGCAAGCCTGTATTCCCCAAGGGCGATGGAATATCGGCGCACCAAGAATATCAAGGAGGCTGAAGCGGTCATGGCGGTTGGTTGCCAGGCGATGATTCCTGCAGAGGCAAGCGGGGTTGCCTACACCCTGGATGTCTTCAATCTTCAACAAAAAAATATTCTGATCTCGTCGGTCTTTGGTCTCGGGGCAGCGCTGGTCGGAGGTGAACAGCAGGCGGATCGCTTCCGGATATCGCGCAAACCGCCATACGAGGTTTGCGGCATGGAAATTGTCCACAAAAAGACAAAGGTGCAGCCCAGACAGAGCAAGGGCGGGATCCGATCGAAACTGCTGGACCAGAATTTGTGCGACAGACCCAGTCTGAAACCTGAACAACTGCGGCTGCTTGCCGAAACCGCCATGAAGCTGGAAAGTTTTTTCAAACATCCTCAGGATATCGAATTTGCCTTCGATCAGCAGGAACAGCTGGTGATTTTACAGACCAGGGCTCTCAACATCGAACAAAGCAAACCCCATCTTGTCTGCGATCTGAGCAGCATGGAAGCCAATTATCCGATCCTCATGGAAGGCAAAGGCACCATTGTCCAGGAAGGCGTTGCTATGGGTACAGTCCGTCTGGTTAAATCGGAGGAGGATCTCATCGACCTCCCGCAAGGTTCGATCCTGGTCGCTCACTATTCATCCCCGAACCTTGCCCAGACTATCAAGCGGGTCAGCGGAATAATCACCGATATCGGCTCTCCTATAGGACATCTGTCGACTATTGCCCGTGAATTCAGGGTGCCGATGATCATCGGCACCGGGAATGGTACCAAGATCCTGCAAAACGGGGCGGAAATTACCCTCGACGCCAACGTTAACCGGATCTATGGTGGTTTGAAAACGGAATTGTGTTATTATGAATTTACTGAAGAACCGTTTGAAGAAACCTACGAATACCGCCTGCTGCGTCGACTGTTAAAAAAGATCAGTCCCCTTGCCCTTTTTGACCCGGCTTCGAAAAATTTTACCCCTCAGGCCTGCAAAACCCTCCACGACCTTATTCGTTTTGTGCATGAGCAATCGGTAAAAGTGCTTATCCGGAAAAACTATGTCAACGACTCTTACATCAAGGATTACGCGAGAAAACTGGCGCTTGATATTCCACTGGACCTGACGGTAATCGATTTTGCCATCTGCTCGCTTGACAAAAAAGAGAAATTGACCCTGGAAACCATTGCCAGTCCGACGCTGAAAACGTTCTCTGCGGGGATGTGTATTCCTGGATTATGGGCCAGAGAGCCGGTGGCCGTGGATATGAAAAGCTTCATGTCGAGCATGACCCGGACCTTTGCTGCAAACGTTGGAACACCGCACTCGATCGGACAGAATCTGGCAGTTACCTCCGGAGATTATCTGAACGTCAGCCTGCACCTCGGCTATCATTTTTCGATGATAGATACGATCTGTTCCGAGAAAGATAATGAGAATTACATATACTTTCGTTTTTTCGGCGGAGTGACCGATGAGACCAGACGTTCCCGGAGGGCTCAGTTTATTCAGCAGGTATTATCGCAAAGTGACTTTATGACCACCACCAAGGGTGATCTTGTTGTAAGCAGGATAAAGGGGGCTCCCCGGCAGAATATTCTGGAAAAGATCTATATCTTAGGAGCCTTGGTCTCGTTTACCAGACAACTTGATGTGAAGATGATAAACGACACCACAATCGGCAAATTTGTACAGAAATTTCAGGATATTTTGCAACAGAACAAAACAATGCCACTGGAGGACCTCTATGAGCCAAGACAGACCTGTTAGAATTTTGTTGCTGGATGACGAGCCTATTGTTTCCAAACGGCTGAAACCTGCATTGGAACGAAAAGGTTATTGCGTTGAGACGTTTACCGACAGTCTTGATGCCCTGAGCCATTTTCGGCAATTCCCGTTCGAGATAGTGGTGACCGACCTGAAGATGGAAGGCATTGACGGCATGGAATTCTTGACCGAGGTGAAAAAGATGCGGCCGGAGACCGAAGTCATCGTCATTACCGGCTTTGCCACCATGGAGACGGCCAAAGAATCGTTTCGCCAGGGAGTCCTCGATTTTCTGGCCAAGCCGTTCAAAATATGCGAGATGATGAACGCCATCGCCAAGGCGGTGGAGAGGATTGATAGAGAGCCACAGTAAACCTTTTCCCAGGAACTTTTGCCGGCAATGGAAAATCTTCTTCGATTCACTTCAGATGTTGCTTTCAGGCGAAAGAGATTGTGCCGATGGCTGCCGTGCACCGGAGATCGGACATGAACATTCTCGTTGCCATTGATGTACATCATTTCGACCGGCGGCTCGCCAGGGAAGTTGGTCGACTCGCCGCCAACACCTGGGCCAATATCACCCTGCTCGGTACTCTGTCGGGAACAAGGCCGAAGAGTCTTGGTAAATTCCAGCAAAATCTGCTCAACTATCGAAAAACAATTCTTGACAGTTTTCCTGCCGAAAGTAGCGGGCCATACAACGGGAAGAATATCAACACCTGGGAGAGAGCAGCCGACGGCTCAGTTACCGCCAAAACCTGCACCGGCCAAAAACGTCTTGAGCTGCTCCTTACCAAGGGCGTTCTCGATCGGGAATTAGTCAAGGTCGGCCAGCGTCAGGCCATTGATCTGCTTGTCTTTGGCGAAGCGATGCATATCGATTCTCTCCTCTATACTGCAGCAACCGAAGCAGCATATTCCGTACTGGTCGTCAAAGGTGCGGGGGATCCCGGACAGATCGTCTGCTGCCTCGACCATGAACATGTCACCCACAAATCACTGGAAATGATCAATCAACTGGTGACACTCTATAATGCCGACCTGAAAATCGTCGGCTTCGCCAATAGTGGTGAAGAACGGGCGTGGATTGAGTCACGCCTGGAGCAGCTCCTCAATTACTATAGTAACCTGCAACTGACACCATGGCTGGAGGTGGTTGACGGATCGATCATGCCCCAGTTTATTTTCCAGGAAGCAAAGAAGAATATGGTTGCCATCTGGGTGGAAAAAAGTTCCTTTTTTACCCGGCTTTTCCCTCAGGAAAAGCTTACCGAACTGATCATCGGCTCCCACACCTCAGTGCTCCTCTTGCGCTGATCCCACTGTAATACAAATCCCGGGCAATTACCGTCCGCCACTTTTCACGCTGCACTCCTCCTTACAACCGACAAATCCTGACATATAATATTTCCATTTTCCCGCGCCTCTGCTGTCTATTACCCTTGGCCATGCCGGCCGGGAATCCGGGAAAAGCCGGTTGCAATCTCTTTGCGATACCGCTTGACAATTTGTCTTGCAGAACTAAAACGCTTGTTTTAAAATTATTCGACTTTTCTTTTAATTATTCCGCTTTCCTGGAGCATACTTCCTCCAGCCCCCGCGGACAGGTGTCATTGCCGGAGGATCCGGCTGCAATGAAGAAGAATAGCTACCTCGCCATCGTCGTGCTGTTGTCTCTTGCCGCCTGCACTGCAGTCGGACCCGACTATCATGCCCCCCGGCGGGAGATGCCCGGACAATGGCAGGAGAAAGGCGCAGCCCTCTCCCCGGTCACCGATCTTTACATAGGGGCATGGTGGACCCTGTTTAACGACCCGCTCCTCGACTCACTGGTGCGTCGGGCCTCTGCTGCAAACTACGATCTCCGGCTTGCCGAGGCTGCCGTCCGGGAGGCCAGAGCCCAGCGGATAATAGCCGGGGCAACCGGTTTTCTCGACAGTTCGGCTTCGATTACGCATAGCAGACGGGGCAGCGATAACACCTCTTCCGCCGGAAACTCGCAGACCCTGTTTCAGCTCGGTTTTGATGCCGGCTGGGAACTGGATTTTTTTGGCGGCAGACGGAGGGCTGTCGAGGCCGCTGAGGCCACTCTTCAGGCAAACCGGGAAAATCTGCGCGATATTCTGGTCTCCCTGCAGGCCGAGGTGGTCAGGAACTATGTGGAGTTACGCGGCAGCCAAAAACGGTTGGCCACGGCCAGAAAAAATATCGTTACCCAGGAGAAGACCGTCGATCTCGTGCGGGGGCGTTTTGAGATGGGTCTTGGTAACGAACTCGACCTGGTCCAGGCCATGACCCAGCTGGCGCTGACCAGAGCCAGGGTACCGGCGCTGGAGAGTTCGATTGTCCAGACCATGCACCGGTTGGCGATTTTACTAGCCCAGTCACCCGAAAGCCTTTTTACCGAGTTGCAGGGAGCGACCGCAATTCCCAGGGTGCCATCGCCGCTGCTGGTAAACATACCTTCCGAGCTGCTCAGGCAACGTCCCGATATACGGGCAGCAGAACGGCGACTGGCGGCAGCGACCGCCGAAATAGGTGTGGCCACTGCCGACCTCTTCCCCCGTTTTTCCCTTACCGGCCGGCTCGGACTGCAGAATAAAAGCCTCGCCAACCTGGTGACGACCGGCAGCCGCTTCTGGTCATTTGGCCCGGCAATCGACCTGTCTCTTTTCGACCAGGGTGAAAAAAGGGCCGTCGTCGACATCACCAAAGCCAGACGGGATTCGGCTTTGACCATTTACCAGAAATCGGTACTCGCTGCTCTTGGTGAAGTGGAAGACAGCCTCGTCGCCTTCAACCATGAACAGGAAACCCGGCGAATTCTGAATGAGGCAGTCAGTTCGGGCGAGAGAGCGGTAATGATTGCCAACGGCAGGTACGAATCGGGGCTTGCCGATTTCCTCAATGTACTGCAGAGTGAACAAGCCCTTTACCTGTCCGAGGACCAGCTGGCGCAAAGCGAAGAAAGACTTACTCTTTCTATGGTAGCCATCTTCAAGGCCCTTGGCGGCGGCTGGCAGGAGCAAAGCAGCACCGTACCAGATACACATAAACGCCCGGCAACAAAAGTGCCGAAATCACCAACCGATCCCCCCCAATTATGAGCCAATCCCCTCTGACCATCCCAGCCGCCGGTAAGCATCATTTTCTCCTTTTAGACATGGTGGCCCTCTTTCTCCTGCTGATGCTGACCGGCTGTTCGGATACTTCACAGGACAGGGCCAAGGCCCAGGACGGGCCCAAAAAGAAAACCGCGCCGGTGACGCTTGGTTACAGTGAAAAAAAAACCATCCCCGTTGAGCTTCATGCTGTCGGAACGGTGGAACCTTTCGCCACGGTGGCTATCAAGTCACAGATCACCGGCACTTTAAAAAGCATCCACTTCAAGGAAGGCGAAGATGTTAAAAAGGGTGCATTGCTGTTCACCATCGATCAGCGGCCCTTTACCGCCCTGCTCAATCAGGCTCAGGGTGCCCTGGCCAAGGACCGGGCGGAGCTGGATAATGCCCGGAAGGAACTGGAACGCTATACCCATGCGGTCAAAAAAGGTTATGTCTCAACGGAACAGGCCGATCAGGCAGCGACCAGGGTGGCGACCCTGACCGCGACTATCCAGGCCGATGAGGCAGCGGTGGAAAACGCCCGGCTGCAGCTGGAATTCTGTTCCATTCTCTCTCCCATCGATGGCCGGACAGGTGAAATCCCGGTGGCTGAGGGCAACCTGATCAAAGCCAATGCCGATACGGAGATGGTGACCATCAACCAGATTTCCCCGATCAAGGTCTCTTTTGTCATGCCAGGCAGATTTCTGGGAGAGATTCAAAGATACCGGCAAGCGGGTTCCCTGCAGGTTCTTCTTCCCGGAATCGAAAACAATGCTCTGACCGGCAGATTTTCCTTTATCGACAACAGGGTAGATCCGACAACAGGAACCATCCTGCTCAAAGCGGAGCTTGCCAATGAGGACAAAAGGCTCTGGCCCGGCCTGTTCGTCGATGTGCGGCTGATCCTCACCACCCGGCCGGATGTGGTTGTCGTTCCAACCCAGGCTATTCAGGTCGGCCAGGATGGCGCGCATGTCTTTGTGGTCCGAGACGATATGACCGTGGAAGACCGGCAGATCGTCACCGGCACCATTGCTGACGGGGAGACTGTGGTGGAAGCCGGCCTGCAGCCCGGGGAGAGAGTGGTGACCGACGGTCAGCTGCAGCTTCAGAACGGTACCAGGGTGGAGGAGCGAGCCGGACCTATGGCAGCAATCGATGCAAAAACAGCCGAATCGGAGCAGAAACAGATACGGGGTACCCCATGATCTCCATGTCCGACCTCTTTATCCGCCGGCCGGTCATGACCGTGTTGACCATGCTGACCATCCTGCTCTTCGGACTCATCGGTTACCGGCAGCTGCCGGTCAGCGATCTTCCCAACGTTGACTTCCCGACCATCAATGTTACCGCAACCATGCCAGGGGCGAGTCCGGATACCATGGCCTCCTCGGTCGCTACCGTTCTTGAAAAAGAGTTTTCCAGTATCGCCGGGATCGACTCGATGAGTTCGGTGAGTTCGAGCGGCAGGACCCAGATAACCCTCCAGTTTGCCCTCAGCCGGGATATCGACTCCGCGGCCCAGGATGTGCAGGCAGCCCTCGGTCATGCCGCGCGGCGGCTACCGGACGGCATGCCCTCGCCGCCATCTTTTCGCAAATCCAATCCGGCGGCCCTGCCGATCCTCTATCTTGCGCTCTCCAGTCCGACCCTGCCGCTGTCGTTGCTTGACCGGTACGGCCAGACCATGAGCCAGCGATTGTCGACCATCCAGGGCGTGGCCCAGGTGCAGGTCCGCGGTTCGCAAAAATATGCCGTTCGTATCCAGCTCGACCCCATTGCCATGAAGGCTGTTGACCTCGATGTCGAGGAGGTGGCCAGAGCCGTCACTGCCCAGAATGCCGACAAGCCCATGGGGCAGCTGAACAGTGCCCGGCGCACCCTCACCCTCCAGGCCAATGGACAGCTGAGTCAAGCAAGGGAATATCAAGATATCGTGGTCGCAGTCCGCAAAGGCAGACCAATACGTCTGGCTGAGATCGCCACCGTGCTGGACAGTGTCGAAAACGATAAGGATGCGGCATGGTTTTTCACCAGGACCAGTAAGGCGCGATCTATTTTCCTCGCCGTCTACAAACAACCGGGAATGAACACCCTTGAGGTAGCCGGGGCGGTGAAAGCCATTCTGCCCGGCTTGTCGGAGAACCTGCCCGCCGCAGTGCAGATGCGCATCCTGCGAGATGGCAGCCTGCCGATCAAGGCCTCGGTCGATGAGATCAAGTTCACCATGCTGCTCACCCTTGTCTTAGTGGTGATGGTTATCTTTCTCTTTATCCGCAATATCTCGGCGACCGCTATCCCCAGCATGTCCCTGCCGATGTCCATTGTCGGCACCTTCGCTATCATGTATGTGCTCGACTACAGCCTCGACACCATGTCGCTTATGGCTCTGACCCTGTCGGTCGGGTTTGTGGTCGATGATTCGATCGTCATGCTGGAAAACATTGTACGCCATATGGAGATGGGCAAGAGCAGAATGCAGGCAGCTCTTGACGGTGCACGGGAAGTCGGCTTTACCATCCTGTCGATGACCTTTTCCCTGGTGGCGATCTTTATCCCCCTGTTTTTTCTCGGCGGCATCATGGGACGCCTATTCCGGGAATTTTCTGTAACCATCGGGGTTGCCGTCCTGGTCAGCGGAGTGGTAAGTCTGACTCTTACCCCGATGCTGTGCAGCCGTTTTCTCCGCGAGCCCCATCGTATCCACCATGGCCGGATCTATATGGCCACAGAGGCGATTTATCAGACGATAGTCGGACTTTACGATAAAAGCCTGCTTTTCGTTCTCCGCCATCGCCTGTCTACCCTGCTCTTTTCCATAATGGTGCTGGTGGCAACCGTCCACCTTTTCACCATCGTCCCGAAGGGGTTTATTCCCTCCGAAGACCGTGACATGATCCTGATCTCGACCCAAACCTCCCAGAGTATTTCCTGGCCATCCCTGATGGAACATACCATGCAGCTGGCGGAGATTACCCAGCAGGACCCGAATGTGGATCGCTTCCTGGTCGATGTCGATACCGATGCCTTTTTGTTCGTTATCCTCAAACCCCGGGCCGAAAGGAAGCTGAACGTCGACCAGGTTATTCAGCAACTGAGGCCAAAGCTGAACTCCGTGCCCGGCATCCGTGCCATGCCGATCAACCGGCCGCCGATTAATGTCGGTGGCCGCAGGACCCGTAGCCTCTATCAGATTACCCTGCAGAGCCTCGACCTCGAACTGCTCTACGCTGCGTCAAAGCAACTGGAAGAGGCGATGCAGGACGTGCCCGGGATTCTCGATGTCTCAAGCGATCTGCAGCTGGAAAACCCCGAACTGAACGTCGATATCGACCGCGACCGTGCCCTGCTGCTCGGCATTTCGCCGAGCCAGATCGAGGACACTCTGTATAGCGCCTATGGTTCAAGAATCGTCTCGACGATCAACGGCGCCAACGATCAATACAATGTTATCCTTGAATTTCTGCCCCGTTACCGGACCAACGCCTCGGTTCTCGACAAACTCTTTATCCGCTCCACTCAAGGCAAACTGGTGCCGATCACCTCGGTAGCCAAACTGCATGAAGGGGTTGGACCGCTGTCTATCAATCACACCGGGCAGCTGCCCTCGGTTACCCTGTCGTTCAATACCGTTCAGGGTGCCGCACTCAGCGAAATTCTCGACCGGCTGCAGAAACTGACGTCCACCATCCTGCCCGACGGGGTCCGCTTTTCCCTCCAGGGCAATGCCCAGCAGTTCCAAGCCTCCCAGGCCAGTATGGGCTGGCTGCTGGCCCTGGCGATCATCGTCATCTATATCGTTCTCGGTATCCTCTACGAGAGCTTCATCCACCCACTGACCATCCTTACTGCCCTGCCCTTTGCCGGCTTCGGAGCGCTGGTGACGCTGCTGATCTTCCACACCGAACTATCGCTCTACGCCTTTGTCGGTATTATTATGCTCGTCGGGCTGGTCAAAAAAAACGGCATCATGATGATCGACTTTGCCGTCGTCGCCCAGCAGCAGGGCAAAAGCGCTCACGATGCAATTCATGAGGCCTGCATCATTCGTTTCAGGCCGATCATGATGACCACCATGGCGGCGCTCATGGCCGGTCTGCCCATCGCCCTCGGTTATGGCGCGGGAGCGGAATCCCGCAGACCCCTCGGGCTGGCGGTGGTCGGGGGACTGCTTTTTTCCCAGACTCTGACCCTCTACGTTACCCCGGTTTTCTATCTCTATATGGAAAAACTGCAGCAATGGCTGAAACGACGGTCCCCGGTTCAAACTGTAACAGATGAGACCAGCTCCTCCGGCAAGAACATGTGCGGTGATCCGCCGAAGCCCTGAGAGCAGAGAAACGGCAAGCCACCACCCTCTACCATTTCCTGCCGGTTCTGATCCATGATTCTCCATTTGAAAACTGATCTTTTCATTTCCATGTTTGCATAGGTACGATGATTTATGTTACGATGTGGCACAAGCAAAGCCGACCAGGCCCATTCAAACCGTCAGGCAGCCGAGACATTCCTGCCTGATGGAGGAACCGACCGCCTCAACCATACACGCCAGACAGATGATATGAAAAACAAAGGCTTCATTGACATCAGGAAAAAGCTGGACAAGACGCAAAAGGAACTTGCCAGCCTGCTGGGAATATCTCTCAAGGCCGTCTGCAGCTATGAACAGGGCTGGCGCACCATCCCGAGCCATGTGGAGCGCCAACTGACCTATCTGTTGGCAAAAAAATTTCACGCGCAGCATGAAACAGGCAACTGCTGGGATATCCGCAACTGTCCGGACGAAAAAAAGATGAAGTGTCCGGCCTGGGAGTTCAGTTCCGGTGATTACTGCTGGTTCATAAGCGGCACCATCTGCAGTAATACCGCCCATGTCTCATGGGACAAAAAGATTGAAGTGTGCAAGAAATGCGTAGTAATGAAGGATCTCGTTTAGCGACCACGTGAACAAAGAGCTGAATTTCAGCCCGCTCCCCTCAAACTTTCCTTTATTTACTTCGATGGGCCGGTAACTCATCCGGCGTATTGATATTTTCCCAGCCATTACAGAGCGGCCCGGGGACGAGGGGATTATCCACCTTATGGTGCAAGCCCGCCTGACCGATACGTAAATTACCGCAGGCAAGCTGTGCCTCAAACAGGTGGCTCGCCCGAAAATCATACCATGCGAGAAGAGGTTCGCAGTGTTCTCTTCCCGCCAACCTGGGAACCCGTCCCCAGCAACCGGCGCGGCGACCGGAGAGAAGCCAACGGATTGCCTCCGGACTGATAAACGGCATATCACAGGCTAGGAGCAGCCAGGAGACCGTCGGCTGCCAGCGGGTAGCGGCTAGAACCCCCGTGAGCGGTCCAGCCACTCCCGGAATATCCGGTAGACGAACCATACCCGCAAGCCTGTCCGGCAGGATACCGGCCCCCGAGACAACCATACCGTCCACCATCGGGCGGAGGATATCGGTGGTTCGTTCCAGCCAGGTTGTGTGCTTCGTGTCTTCGATGAGATGCTTCGGCCGGCCCATCCGGGAACTTTTCCCGCCGATCAGGACACAGCCCCAGACCGGTACCTGACGGGCCAGGGCGTCCATTTTTTCTATCAGACAGTCGATAAAATCCTCCATCGCAGGATCTTCCCCACCTGACCAGAAAAGACAATCCTGCTCCGACAATTTCCGAGTTGCTGCAGACAGCAGCTCAACAGGTAATTCCACCGCCTCATCGATGAGTACCAGATCGTGAATTCTGGCCAGTGAGTACAAGGTATGCCAATGGGAATTTTGACATCGTTCCCGGTTCAGGTAAACACCGCAGAGACTGCGCCGAACCAGAGCAGCCAGCAAGATCTGCCCGAATGCTTCCCTTTCCAGCTCAGTTCCACCCTTGATTTGATAAAACGGCAGATGGCGGCTGTTGCCGATAGAGATTTGCACAAGTTTCATCGGTCGGGCTCCAGTATGGGAATGTCCACATTGACAATCATGATAAATCCATAAAAACCTTAAAAATCATCGATGGTTAAGTAGATAAGCGCAGACTTCGAAAAACTTCATAAGGGGAAGATTGCTATGCCCTTTGGGCAGTCTTTACGACGCCATCAATCATATCATCAGCTCCACCATCGTCTCCGGGAGAACTCCTGCCTGCCGTCCCCGGTCCATGAAGGTCCTGATTGCCGCATGACCTTCATGCCCGAGATTCCTGGAAAAGTCGTTGACGTATAATTCTATATGGCTGCGGACTATCTCCGGCGCCAGCTCCTGACTGTGGCTCCTTATATAAGGCAGGCATTCGTCCGGATGGGCAAAACTATAGTCCACGGAGGCCCGGATGGCCCGGTCTATGGCTTCTATCCTCTCACGGCCAAGACTTCTTTTCGCAGCTATGCAGCCGAGCGGTATCGGCAGCCCGGTACTCTCTTCCCACCACTCTCCCAGATCCTTCAGACAGGCCAGTCCCTGTTCTTTATAGGTGAAACGGGATTCGTGGATGATCACCCCCGCGTCGACCTCTCCGGTGCTGACTGCTTCCATAATCCGGTCAAAGCGCATCACCACCAATCGGCGACAGGTCGGCAGAAACATCTGCAGTAGCATGGCGGCCGTGGTCAACTTACCGGGGATGGCAATCGTCATCTCGGGCAGTTTATCACTGGACAGGACGGAACCGGCGACCAACAGCGGCCCGCAGCCTCTGCCGAGAGCGCTTCCCGCAGACAGGAGACAGTAATCCTCCAGCACATGGCCCAGAGCGTGAAAGGACAGTTTGGTCACATCGAGTTTTTTGGCCAGCGCCCAGAGATTCAATTTCTCGACATCTTCCAGAACAGGTTCGGCAAAGCGTACTCCGGGCAGAGGAATAATGTTATGGACCAGACCATAAAAGATGAAGGTATCATTCGGGCAAGGCGAAAAGCCCAGGGAGAGTTGTTCGTTCATGCAGTTAATCCTTGGATAAGCTGAAAAGCCGTCTGACCGGCTTTGGTACATGCTTCAGACAGGCGCCAGGTTGCGGTATTCCGGTCCTCAACGTAGTTTGAGATACAACGCAGCTCAGCAAGAGGCAGCTCAAATTCCCGACACACCCTGGCAACGGCGGCACCTTCCATGTTTTCACAAAGGCCATGCCACCTGGTCTGCAGCATCCTGCCACGGTTCGTGGTACCGCTGATGCCATTCACGGTAATGAAAACCCCTGTGCGATGCCCGCCGCCGAGCCGGTTTAAAATGGTCCGGCATCGATGCAGAAGCGCCGCATCCATCTCGTGGACAAGCTCCCCGGTCAATGACCTGTCCAGATACGCCATTTCATCACCAAGACAGATGCCGAAATCACCGGCGACTTCCTGTTCAGCAAGGCATATATCGAGGAGTTCAGGCTGCGGATCCGGCTCAGGCTGGAGATATCCCCCCCCGACCCCAAAGAGGATAATGGCATCAAGCTGTTCCTCACACTGGCAGAGGAAGCGGGTCAATCGGAGCGCCGCGGCCACAGGGCCGACTCCCGTAACCAGCGTCCGGCTGGGATGAGGCAGCGTTTTCGATTCAGCGAGAAACGGCGCCATTTCTATTTCAGTTGCAGCAACTGCCAGAATCATGGTATCTACAACAGCTCCTCAAGGTGTATGAGCATCGTGGGTGGCTATGGCCATTTGCCTCTGTCCTGCAGCCTGGACAGAGGCAAGCCGATTACAAACATAAATACAGCTTACGATTGTAACGCATAATTTGCTATAATGCATTGGCCGCCGTACCGTGGCCGTCATTTTCCCTATTTTCAGAGTATGACACGAGAAGACCTTACCCTCAGTTCCTACAATTACCACCTGCCCGAAAGGCTTATCGCGCAGCATCCCGCCGACAAGCGGGACAACTCCCGCCTGATGGTGGTCGAGGCAGGAAGAACCGAGCCGCAGCACCTTCGTTTCAGCGATATAGGCGGGTTGATAGGCAAAGAGGATATGCTGGTGGTCAACAATCCCCGGGTCTTTCCGGCACGTCTTCTCGGTGTTAAAGAGACCGGCGGCAAAGCCGAGGTATTTCTGCTGGAATTTCCGGCCATCTCGGCAAAAGACAGCGGAACCGCCGTGGCCACCGGTCTGATCAAGTCATCAAAACGTCCAAGGATCGATGCCCCGATCAGAATCAACGACTTGCTGTCCTGCAGGATTATCGAGGAGTTGGAAGACGGCAAGGTACGGCTCAGCCTCCGGTTCGACCAGGAGCACGGCCTGGCGGACACTCTGAAGCGCTCCGGCCAGGTGCCGCTGCCACCCTATATTACCAGGAAAAACGGCTCCACCGAAGAAGATGTCCACCGGTATCAAACTGTTTATGCCAGCCAGCCCGGAGCAGTTGCCGCTCCGACCGCGGGTCTGCATTTTACCGACCAGCTGCTGAAAAGCATCACCGCCCAGGGCACCATTTTCGGCCAGGTCACCCTGCATGTCGGTTACGGTACCTTTGCACCGGTGCGGGATTCAGACATTACCCGTCACCGGATTCACCGGGAGTATCTCAGTCTCCCCCAGGAGACAGTTGATAAAATTGCCTTGACGAAAAAAAGGGGGGGGAAGATATGGGCTGTTGGCACAACCACCGTCAGGGCCCTTGAATACGGGGCATTAAAAACAGGAAATCTAAAGGCAGTCGAGGACTGGTGCGATCTCTACATCTATCCCGGCTTTCGCTTCAGGGTAATCGACAACCTGATTACCAACTTCCACCTGCCGGACTCGTCCCTGATGTTTCTGGTATCCGCCCTGTGCGGCAGAAAAACCCTGCTTGACTGCTATGAAACGGCAATCAGGGAGGAGTATCGATTTTTCTCCTATGGAGATGCAATGGCCATCATTGCCAGTCCTTCGTCGTAAACAAGACGACAAAGAATGAGGAAATTAGGCCGAGGTCGCAGCAGGACAGGCAGCGCAGGCGCCACCGCCACCAGCCTGGCAGGGCTTGGCACCTTCAGCAGGTTTTGCAGCTGCAGCTTTTTGGGAACCATTACTGGTGCTCGAATAACCGTCGGCATACCATCCGCCACCTTTGAGCTGGAAAGAACTCATGGACATCAGTTTTTTCACCGGGGCCTGACATTCCGGACAATCGGTGAGCGGTTTATCGGCAATTTTCTGTTGGACTTCAAAGACCTTGTTACACTCCTGACACTCGTACTCATACACTGGCATTTCCATTCACCTATCGCATTGCAGATCATTGCATCTTAGCTACCTGTCCGAGATCAGACAGGAAATAACCTTGGAACTATGTTCTCAGGTATCAGACTATCACTTGATTCAGGCCAAAAATAATTCCATACGCTCTTTCTGTCAACATCTTCCACAAACGGCAAGAGGAAAATGAACAGGGAGCCAAGCGATGTCTGCTTGTTGTTCCCTGTATTATCTGGTATAGATGTCGCTTTAACTGGTGAATACCCCAATCTCGGTTCCCATGACAATCTCTTACTCTTTGTATGATTGGTATTTTTGATTCAGGTGTCGGCGGCATGACTGTAGCCCGGGCCGTTGAGCAGCTGCTGCCCGACCATCCACTTCTCTACCTGGGGGACATCGCCCGAAGCCCTTATGGCCCAAAAAGTGCGCGTACGATCATTGACTATTCGGTCGAGAACACCAACTTTCTGATTGAGAACGGGGCTGAGATTATAGTTATTGCATGCAATTCAGCCTCCAGTGTCGCCACCGACCGGCTTCGACAGCAATTCAACATCCCCATCATCGAGGTCATCAGTCCGGCCGTCGATGAGGCAGTTACCAGAAGCCGAACCGGAAGAATAGGCATTATCGGAACACGGGCGACAATCCGTAGCGGAATATACGAGGAACAGATCCTGTCAAAAAAACCGGACTATAAGGTTTTCTCCAAGGCCTGCCCACTGCTTGTTTCGTTAGTCGAAGAGGGTTGGATCAATAAAAGGGAGACAAAGATGATACTCCGCCGCTATCTGCATGACCTGAAAAATCAACAGATCGACACCCTGGTCCTCGGCTGTACCCACTACCCCCTCCTGAAACACCTGATTCAACCCCGCGTCGGCCGGAAGGTTACACTCATCGATTCGTCGGCGGCAACGGCCCATTTTTTAAAAAACTATCTGGATGAAAATCCGGCTTCCCAGCCACCGGCAAGCCATACTCCCGTTCGCAACAGATACTATGTCACCGACCTGACGGAAACGGCAGCTCACCTTGCCTGCAAGATATTCGGTCGCAGGATAGATCTGATGACCCGATAAAACCTCAACAGCTTTGACTGATGCAAACACTATTAAAAATATTGTCCTTTTTTATCTTCCTGATGCTTTCGCTAGCGGTTGCCCAGGGTGCACAAAGCACTGTCGAATATCCGGAGGATATAGCCGGGCGTCTGCAGTCCCGTTACGATGAGATTCGCAGCCTTACCTTCGATTTTGTCCAGGATACCAGCGGCGATATGACCGGACGACCACGCAAAGGTTCCGGCCGGGCCGCCTTTGTCAAACTCGATGGCAAGAGCTATATGCGCTGGGACTACACCAGCCCGGACCGGCAGATACTGGTCAGCGACGGCAAAATTTTTTCCATGTACTTTGCCAAATTGCAGCAAATGATCGTTTCCCCGGCACAGACCCTTGAGACCGATCTTACCTATTCTTTTTTCACCGGTAAGGGCATCCTGAAACAGGACTTTTATATCCGTCCCGCCGACGAAGATCTCCAGGCAGACGAGAATGCAGATTTCAAGGTGATCAAGCTCATTCCCCAAACGACACAATCTCAGGTTCAGGACATCCATCTCTGGGTAACCTCTGCGTCACTGATCCGCCGGATACAGATCCGTGACCATTTTGGTACTCTAACCGTTTTGAATTTCAGCAATATCGAAATAGACACCCTGGTCGGCAAAGCGCCAGAAGAGTTGCATACATTTTTTTCCTTTGTCCCGCCCGAGGGAACGGAAATAATCAGGCAATAACATGGAATAAAAACCAGTCGGTCCCGTGGGCTTGCACAGGTTTCCCCTGTCCCCGACGCCTTGCAATCGGTCGGTTTTCCGGTCTCGGGACGACTGCAATGAAACTCGTAAAAAACTTCAGAAGGTGAAGATTTCTATGCCCTTTGGGTAGTTTTTACGACGCCATCTTTCTTGACTTTAACTGGTGGAAGATGCAAGGTATTTACGTTGACAGCTGGAACAATATCAAAAAAAATATCCACCTGCAAACGATTGCTAACCGTCAGGGAGACAATCGACCTGACCAAAACCATAAACCGCAGTTCTCTTCTTTAATTTACGGGCAAACATGACAGATACAGGTAACGAAAGCTTCGAGGAACTTTTCAAAGCGGAAAAAACAAAAAAAATCAAGCACCTGACTCCTGGAGAAAAAATTAAGGCCACCATTGTCGGCATCAACGACGAGACGACGTTTCTGGATGTTGGCGGTAAAAGCGAGGGAGTCCTCAATAGTTCCGAGCTGAAAGACAGTGAAGGTAATTTCCGCTATCAGCTGGGCGATAAGATCGATGTCTATTTCCTCCAGGCCAAAGCGGCTGAGCAGCTCTTCACCACCTCGATCGGCTCCGGCTCCTCCAATGCCCATCTGGAAGAAGCCTTTCGTAGCGGGATTCCGGTGGAAGGCTTTGTCAAGGCCGAGATCAAGGGTGGTTTCGAGATCACCCTCGGCGGCAACGTCCGGGGATTCTGTCCCTATTCCCAGATGGGGCTTCGCCGGGTTGAGGATGCTGCCAAGGAATATCTGGAAACCCATATGACATTTCAGATAACCCGCTTTGAAGAAAACGGCCGGAACATAGTTCTCTCGGCCAGAGCTATCCAGGAAGAGGAACGGGAACAACTGCGGGAAAATCTGCAGGCAACCCTGGTAGAAGGTCAGACGGTTGAAGGGGTCGTCAGCTCAATCAGAGATTTTGGCGCCTTTGTCGATATCGGAGGTGTCGACGGGCTTATCCCCATCTCGGAAATCGGCTGGAGCCGGGTGGACAGGGTCGACGAATATTTCACCGTCGGCCAGAAGGTTCAAGCGGTGATAAAAAAACTGGACTGGGATAAGGACAGAATTTCCCTCAGCTATAAAGAGACCCAGGCCAATCCATGGGATGCGGCTATCGAAAATCTTCCAGTCGGTTCAACCCATATGGGAACCGTGGCCAGGCTGGCCCAGTTCGGGGCCTTTGTCACCCTGACACCCGGCGTTGACGGGCTGGTACATATCTCAAAACTTGGTGGCGGGCGAAGGATCAACCATCCCCGCGAGGTGCTGGAAGAAGGCCAGAATATCGATGTCACCATCGATTCTATCGATTTAGCAGAAAAGAGGATCAGCCTGGTCCCCGCCGATTATGTGTCGGCTGAGGCTGCAGAGGAGAAAGAGCGTTCCGAATATCAATCATTTATCACGAGCAAACAAAAGAAAAAACCTGCAACAGAAGTGGGCAGCCTTGGCGCCCTGCTGAAAGCTAAACTGGCCGAAAAGGGCAAGTAATTATTCCTCGCCGGCCCCAGAGCCCGGAGGAGGATGCAGTGACTGCCGCGCAGAAGATCATTCTCATCACCGGCGCCACCGGATATATCGGCCGGCGCCTTGTCGAAGCTCTGCAGCACAGGAAAGAGTTTCGGCTGCGGGTGATGGTACGCAATCGCCATAAGCTTGCCGCCGCGGTAATCGACAAGGTGGACATCGTTGAAGGTGACACCTTCGACCCAGTGGCGCTGCAGCAGGCGACCCGTGATGTCGATACCGCTTTCTACCTGATTCATTCCATGGGATCGGGCCGGGATTTCCAGGAACTGGACAAAAAAAGTGCGGAGAATTTCTATTCCGCCTGTATAGCAAACGGCGTTCGACGGCTGGTCTATCTCGGCGGGCTTGGCAAAAAAGAGAATGCAAGTATCCATCTGAAAAGCCGTATCGAAACAGGTGAAGTCCTGTCGGGCGAACCCGAGAAGATCCAGACCCTCTGGCTGCGGGCAGGGGTGATCATCGGCTCGGGCAGCACCAGTTTCGAGATCATCCGTAACCTCACCCAGAAACTCCCGGTGATGCTGACTCCCCGATGGGTTCGGTCCCGTACCCAGCCCATCGGCATAGATGATGTGCTCGCCTACCTTACAGGCTGCATCGACCTTGCCGACCGGCGAAACCTGACTGTCGATATCGGCTCCGCACCCCTCACCTTTCAGGAAATGATGCAGCAGGCGGCGGAAGTGATGGGCCTGCGCCGAACGCTCCTGCCGGTACCGTTTCTTTCTCCGACTCTCTCATCCTACTGGCTCATTCTGTTTACTCCCGTGCCGCTGGCAATAGCCTCGGCCCTGATTGCAGGACTGAAATACGAAACCCTGGTGCAAAACGACAATGCCCGCAGGCTGTTCCCCAAAATTCAGCCGGTTTCCTATCCGGAGGCGGTCCGCCGGGCATCGGTTGAGTTGGAGCAGAACCAGGTCCTCAGCCGCTGGTGCGACAGCAGCAGCGGGGTCGCCTGCGACATCAAAGACTTTGACAATCCGGCAGGGGCTATTCTTCGTGATCAGCGGACTATTTCTCTATTCGGCAAATCGAGGAACGAAATCTTCAGGGCAGTCTGTTCCCTGGGTGGCAAAAGCGGCTGGCACCGGTATACCTTCCTCTGGCAGGTAAGAGGGATAATCGACAAGCTTCTCGGGGGCTACGGCCTCAACCGGGGCAGAAGAAGAGAGGGAGACCTGCGTATAGGCGATGCTCTTGACTTCTGGAAAGTGGCCGATATCAGGCCGAATAAACGGTTATTGCTGCTTGCCCAGATGAAACTTCCCGGCAGGGCATGGCTTGAATTCGATCTGCAGTCCGACCGTTTGGTGCAGACCGCCCATTTTCTGCCCAACGGGGTCTGGGGCAGGCTGTATTGGTACTTACTTATTCCTCTGCACTATTTCGTCTTTACCGATCTGATAAAAAAAATCGCCATGGCCGCAGGTCAGGCTGAACCAGATTCATGAACGTGTCCATCGTTCCTGCCGATCATCGCTGCCGCCAGCAGGGAAAGAGCCAGGACAACAGAACCGGTAACATAATAGGCCCGCTCGATCCCCCAGCTGTCCATGCTGAAACCGGCCAACACTGCACCGGTAAAGACACCCGCACTCATGGCGAAACTGAAGACGCCCATCATTGTCCCATGACCGTAATGTCTCCTGCCCTCCTCTGAGGCATAGGCACCGAGAACTGCCCAGATAGCCGCTTCCGCCGTACCCATAAGCAGATAAAGCACGGCCATTTGCAGAAAGCTATCGATCAAAGGGATGAGCAGGATGACGAGACCAAGAACGATGCTGCTGGCCAGGAGAAGCAGCAGCCGGTTATATCTGTCGGCAATTCGGCCGAAGGGAAGCTGAAAGACTGCGTTTACCAGGGTTCTGCAGGCAATGATCATCCCTATCTGCAGCCCGCTGCTCCCTGGCCACCGGGACATAAGCAAGGGCAGAAAGGCCATGCTCGGCACCATAATTATCATCGTGGTATACCTGGCAAGCAAGATACCACAGGTCCTGCCACTCGCAAGCATGCCGCGCATGCTTGCCAACAAAGGTCTTGCCGCCTGATGGCCGGCCTCTATCCTACCGGGCAGATAGACGATGGCCAGGAGAAAGGCGGCAAAACTTAAGGCGGCCATGATGTAGAAAACTGCCGCCAGCCCCCAGATATCGGAGAGCAGACCGCCGATTATCGGACCGCAGCCGATACCGCAGAAGATAGCGATATTCAGATAGCTCATGTACCGCCCTTCCTGACCTGCCGGAGCGAAAAAACTCATATAGGCCATGGCGATGGGGACGATCATCGCCGATCCGATGCCGTGGAAGGCGCGGATGACAATGAGCTGCGGCACTCCGCCGGCATGGGGAATAAACAGGCCGACCAGCCCGTAGACAAACAGCCCCGTAGTGAAAAAATTTTTTCTGCCCCACCTATCGGAAAGATTGCCGATCACCGGCTGCAACACGCCTCTGGTAATCGAAAAGGCGGCAATGATCATCCCGAGAGCAAAGCCGCCGGCGCCAAGTTCCCGGGCAAAAATTGGCATCACCGGCACGATGATGCCGATGCCGAGCAGAGCGATAAAGACCGAGAGCAGCAAGGTAAGCAGGGTGTGATTCTTCATAACCGGAGACAATGCCGTTTTTAAAATCTTGATTCCTGCGGACATGCAACAGGCAGCAGATTCCGCAGCCCGGTTGCCAATCTCCCGGCTCGTGTGCAGAAATCAGGCATGATTGAGGAGTTTCAACTGCAGGGGATGGGGATCGAGATAATGCTGATCGGCCAGGTAGTCCTTCTTGAACGTTTTGGTAAAGAACTTCATCAGCGTCAATGGAACAATCAGCGGGATCATCCCCTGATGGTACTGATCGAGTATTTCCAGCACCTCCTGCTTCTCCAGTGGGGAGAGCTCCTTTTTGAAATAACCGAAGATATGCGTCAGAACATTGGTATGTTTTTTTACCGTGCTTTTTTTCTTCAGCGCACTCATCAGCAGCGCCTCATACCTTGCAAACAGCTCGTCGGCGGAAAACTCTTTGGCTCTTGCGACCAGGCGCCCCATTTCCCGGTATTCCTTTTCACTATGGGAGAGAAGCAGCAGTTTGTGCGTCGTGTGAAAGTCCACCAGCCCGCCCCGTTTTTTGGCCGTGGCCATCAGGTCCCGCCATCTCCTGTGCACGAAAATCCGTTGAATGAAATTCTCACGCAGCGCCGGGTCATGAAGCCGCCCATCGTCTTCCACCGGCAGATGGGGGAAAAAGTCGATAAAACACCTGGCAAAGATACCAACCCCATTGTTACTCGGCATCCCCGTCCCGGAATAGACCTTGACTCTGGCCATACCGCTGCTGGGAGACATCCGCTTGAAGACAAAGCCATCAAGGTCCAAACGGGCAAGCTCATGTACCTTTGTAACAGCCCAACTCTTCATGCGGTCGGTGTGGTCTATGTTGCTCCTGGAGGTGACCAGCCTGGGAGATACCGGATCGCCAACCAGTCTCATTGCCTCCCGGGGGATGGCAAGACCGCACTCCACCTCAGGACAGACCGGGACATAATCGACGTATTGTCCCAGGGTATCGGTCAGAAATCGGTCGTGCTGGTGTCCACCATCATATCGTACCCGCTTGCCGAGCAGGCAGGCACTGACCCCAAGCCGTATTCGATCGTCCATCTCCCTTCCTCTCTGCTTCAAGCCCATGGCAACAAATCTGCGAAGCTCTCTGCCTCTTTCTTTTGCTCAAGTATTTTTTTCGGCGGAAGAATATCAATTCTTAAGACTGAAAGGTCTTCTGCATCCCTGTGCAGCTTACAACTAATATGCTATCTAGCCCATAGAAAGCAGATACGATCTGAGGTTTTTCGAGGTGTGGGTCAAATCCAGCTTCTGCCGCAGACGCTTGCGATGGAAATCGACACCGCTTACCGACAGATTCAGTACCTCGGCGATTTCTTTACTCGATTTGCCGCTGCGCACCATATTGGCAACCTCAATCTCCTGAGGGGTCAGGGACATATTCAAAGCAGCCAGACTATGCAGAAAGGGCGAGATAATATCGCGTAGATTGGCATCGACCACCTCAAGGAGGGTCCGCTGTTTTTCCGTCGGGTGTGCCTGCAACAGTTTTCCGACATAGGGCAGGACCAGGCGATCGACATTGGCGTATATCCTCTCTTCAATCCGGGTCCGGTCCTCTTCACGCTGGCGCAGTAAGACGCGCAGGGCGATATTGGTTTCCTCAAGCCGTTCACTTTGCTGCATGAGTTCAGCCTCTTTTTCCTTTAAAGCCTCCTGCACCTCCATGATCTGAGTGATATTTTCATGGGTGACAATTACTCTGTGTACTCCCTCGTCACGATAAGGGACGACCCGGACGATATACCAGCGTCTCTGATCGGGGGAATGGCAGGGGTACTGGGCGAGGAATTCATCCAGCTCACCGGACAGAACCCTGCGGATCCCATCGGCAACCCGATCGGCATCATCATCCGGCCTCTCGCTGGCCGCTTCACAGATAGCCAGATAATTGGCACCAAGACTGTCATAGGAAGCCGGCATGCCATTCTCGTTGGCGAATTCCTGCCAGGATCGATTGGTTTCCAGGATTACCCCCTGGTCATCCAAAATAGCCACATGGGCAGATATAGAGTCAATAATAACTTTGTATAGATGCTGATCCGGCATGATATCCCCGTATATGATAGTTTTTACTATTATTTACTTATTGATCTTCGCCGATTATGTCAAGTCTCTTCATGGCTAGCTTTATAGGAAAGAGAACACAGTCGACAGGCAACCTGCCAGCCTGACCTAGCCGAAGTACCGCAACCAATGATATACGCCTCACCTTTCACCCCGACCAGTTTACCCTGCTTTCATCCCAGGACGAGGCGATAACCAGGCGATAAATAGAAGAATTGCTCTATCATGCGGAACTGGCTGAATATCTGGGGGCCGAAGTGATTACCCTGCATGGAGGCGGAGCCTATGGCGACAAAGAAACTACCCTGATGCGAATTGAAAACAATATACAGCAATTGCCAGTATCGGTTCGCCGGAAGCTCGCCCTGGAAAACGATGACCGAATCTACACTCCGAAAGATCTTTTACCGGTTTTCAGGCGTACAAATATCCCGCTCGTCTACGATGTACATCACCATAAATGCAATCCTGATGGCCTCGACATCAGGGAGGCGACAGAGGCTTGTCTTGCCACCTGGAATCGCGAGCCTCTCTTCCACCAGTCTTCCCCCCAAAACGGCTGGAACGACAGCAGGATCCGCTGCCACCATGATTTTATACAACAAGGTGATTTTTCTGCTTGCTGGAAAGAGCTGAGAATAACCGTCGAGGTGGAGGCAAAAGCGAGGGAAGCGGCCGTGATGCAGCTCCAGAAGGCATTGCAGAGAGGCTAATGAAAAACTCAGTTGTGATGGACTCGTAAAAACCTTTAATAAAGGGATGGCTAGGTAGATAAGCGCAGACTCCGAATAAATTCAGAAGGTGAAGATTGCTAGCCCTTTGGTCAGTTTTTACGACACCATCATTTGTAGCAGCCTGTCCCTGCATTGCTTGACATCTGCCGGTTCAAATACCATATTCTACCGAACCGCCGGCAGCTATGAACCCGTATCGGCTCAACAACAGCCCTGTGTCTTGTAGATCTTATGAAGCTCGTTCTGAAATCGCCTCTTGATATGCATGTCCATCTCCGGGAAGGAGCCATGCTGCAGGCAGTCGCTCCGATCACCGCAGGCAGTTTCGCCGGGGCGGTGATCATGCCCAATCTTATCTCTCCGGTAGACTCCCTTGAGAAGGTGCAAAGCTATAAAGAGCAGATCGTTGCCGCCGCTCAATCTTCCTCGTTTGCCGCCTACATGACTCTCTTTTTCAAGAAATACTCCAGGGCGGAACTCACGGCGGCGAAAGATCATATCATTGGTATCAAACTCTATCCAGCTGGCTGTACCACTTTGAGCGAAAGCGGTGTTACCAATTTCGGTGACATCGGCACAACCCTCTCTCTCATGGAGGAAATGCAGATTCCCCTTTTAATCCATGGCGAATCAGCCGGTTTTGTCCTTGACCGGGAAAAAGAGTTTCTTGAGATTGCCGGGCGACTGGCCAGATCTTTTCCGGAACTGCACATTATAATGGAACATATAACCACCGCCGAAGCGGTGGAATTTGTCGACCGCTCCTCAAACGTCTCGGCGACCGTCACCCTCCACCACCTGATGATCACCCTCGACGATGTCATCGGCGGTCTTATGCAGCCCGATCTTTTCTGCAAACCAATCGCCAAAAGGCCAGGGGATCGGCAATGTCTCCGTGAGGCTGTCTTTTCCGGCCACGACCGCATCATGTTCGGCTCTGACTCCGCTCCCCACCCAAGGCATAAAAAAGAGTGCTGCGGCTGTGCCGCCGGGATCTTTTCCGCCCCTGTGGCTCTGCCGATGCTTGCCGAATTGTTTGACGAGGCAGGCCGGCTGGACAAACTGCAACATTTTGTCAGTGATGCTGCCTGTAGCCGTTACGGATTGGTGCCACCGGAAAAACAGGTCATTCTAGAAAACCGATCGTGGGAGGTGCCGAAATCCTTCGGCCAGGTGAAACCCTTCGGCGCAGGCTGTCAACTGCGCTGGTCGATTGTTGGTGGCGAGAAGAGAATGCCGTAACTTCCTCTGCTATTTGATTGCAGTTGCCAGGTTCTGCCGCATCGCCTCAAAAAGGATCACCGCTGCCGCAACAGAACTGTTCAAGGAGTCAAGCGTTCCCGCCATGGGAATGGAGACCAGCACATCACACTCTTTTTTCACCAGCGGTCTGACCCCTTTGCCTTCGCTGCCGACCACCAGACAAGCAGGCATCGCCAAATCTGTCTGGTACAGGGATTGAGCGTCAGCATCCTTTACCGCACCAAATATCCAGAAGCCGGCTTTTTTCAAGTCCTTCAAGGCGTTCACCAGGTTGGTGACCTGACAGATATCTATATGGGCCATCGCCCCGGCCGACGACTTCGCCGCTGTCCCGCCAAGAGGAGCCGTCCGCTCTCTGGTAACCAGAACCCCGGCGGCGCCGGAAGCCAGCGCAGAACGGATTATTGCCCCGAGATTATGCGGGTCCTGGAGAGAATCGCAGACCATCAGCCGCGGCTTTTCACCAGCCGCCATGCGAGGCTTCAATTTCTCTACCAATGCATCAAAAGAAATCAATGGGGTCTCGCTTACCCGGGCAACGATCCCCTGGTGTCGTGCTTGCGCACTCCCTTCCCCTGTGATACGCAGAGATTCGACAAAGGAGACCTTTACCTGGTGCTCTCTTGCCAGCCGGAGAATTTCCTCGATCTTACCCCCACGCCTGTCTTTCTGCAGGAAAATTTCCGTGAATCTGTCCGGCTCTTTTTCCAGCCCTTCGAAAACCGGATGAACCCCCCAAAGCAGATCATCGCTCAGACGAATATTCTTCTCACCCGACCGTCTCTGTTCTCCACCCTTTCTTCTCATTGCGTTTCTTTATTTATTGATGGGTTTGCCGGATGGCAGTCGATGCATTCTCGCCCGCTCTGCAAGAATTATTGAAGAGAGAAGGTTTGCCGCCTCTTCAAGAGAATCGTTGATGACCAGATATTCATATTCATCTGCAGCATTCATCTCAGTGGCAGCATTTTTCAGCCTCACCCTGATAGTTGCCTCACTCTCAGTGCCCCGGCCGCGAAGTCTTCGCTCCAGTTCGACAAGATCCGGGGGGGAAATGAAAATGTGCGTTGCTGCCGGCCTGCCTTTCCTGCGGAGGATGGCCGCACCCTGGACATCGATATCGAGGATAACATCCAGCCCCGCCTTCAGTTGCTGATCAATGGCAGCAAAACTCGTCCCATACTGATTATCATGCACCTCGGCATATTCCAGAAACAGCCCCTCCGTTATCATCCGTTGAAAATCCGCCGGTGAGACAAAGTAATAATCAACACCATCCACCTCGCCCGGCCGGGGTTTTCTGGTGGTGTGAGAGATGGAAAAGACTAGGCCGGGGATCGCTCCCATGACTTTTTTGAGCAAGGTCGTTTTTCCGGCACCGGAGGGGGCGGAAATGACGAATAATTTTCCAGCTGTCATACCTGTTACGCCTTTACTTTTTGCAGGTCATAGTATTCAGCCAGATTATAACCAGGCTGCAGGGCCTGCATCCTCTGACTAATGGTGTCTGGCTGGACGGAAGAAAGGATGATATGGTTTGATTCCATTACCAGAATCGACCTGGTCCTTCGGCCTTCGGTCACATCCACCAGTCGGCCTTCCATTTTTGCAGCCTCCTTCAACTTACGGGCAGGAGATGACCCGGTGTTAATGACGGCGATAATCTTTTCCACCATTACTGTATTGCCAAAACCTACATTTAATAACTGCATAGCCAGCCATACTCTGAATTTATTCTCAGCTTCTTCCCGGTGGAACAGCTGCCTGCTTTTCTTCAGGCAGCAACCTACTCAATATTCTGCACCTGTTCCCGCATTTTTTCCAACTCACTCTTCAAGTCGACGGTCAGGTGGGCCACTGCTGCGTCGTTAATTTTTGAGGCGAGGGTATTTACCTCTCGGAGGAACTCCTGAATGAGGAAATCAAGCTTTCGTCCAATACCGCTTTCTTCGGTGAGAAACAGTTTAAATTGGCTTATATGACAACGCAACCGGACTATTTCCTCGGTTACATCGGTCTTGTCGGCCATAACCGCAAGTTCCTGGGCTAAACGAGCCGGATCCAGCTGCACATTCATCAGAAGCTTATCGAGCCGTTCCTGTAGGTTCTTCTGCCTCTGTTCCAGCAATTCAGGAATACTTTTTTCAATATTCTCGACGGTGTTTTCAAAAAATGTCAACCTGGCGAGCAGATCCTCTGCAAGTGCGTCACCTTCCTGAGCCCTCATTGTATCGCAACTCTCCAGGGCCGTGTCTACGACTTTTCCCACCATCCCCCAGACAACCGCCAAGTCCTCTTCCTTTTGTTCCCGCACGAGGACGTCTGGATAAGCTGCCAGCAACTGGGGTGTGATCTCGTTTCTCAGGCCGAATTCCTCGGCCAGCTCCTGCAGGGCGTTGCGGTAGCCGCCGGCAAGGGACAAATTCACCTTCACTTCCTGCAGATCAGAAAAATCACCACTTACCGAGATAAACAGGTCAACTCTGCCACGCAGAAAAACTTCGGAAACCTTCTTGCGAATTTTTTCTTCAAGCGAAGAATAGCCCCGTGGTAATTTCATTTTCAGATCAAGATATCGGTTATTGACACACCTGACTTCGGCGGTCAAGACCCGACCACCATTCTCAACCTCTCCCCGTCCGAAACCGGTCATACTTTTAATCGCCATGCATTCGTCCTATTGTCAACGCCATACCCAGATAATCAAAACCTTGTGGGGATTGTTCACCGTCCCCCAGAAGATGTGGCCCATATGATACCCCCGGCGGGAGCTTATTGCCTTCATTTTCTCACCGAACCAGGCAGGAAAGTAATTTTCAAGACACTAAAAACGACAAAACGATGTAGAAGGAATCCCCCCTACATCGTTTTGTCAACGAGCATGTCGGTACTACACATTCCCGGAAACTATTTTGCCGTTAAGACTCCGTTCAATTTTTTGATAATTATATCGCTTAAATCAACGGCTTGGTCAAAATAGATAACACTATTCTTTGAATCAAATATTGCGGTATAGCCGTTCTCTTTACCATAATCATTGACGATTTTTTCAAGAGCTTTAAGAATCGGTTCGAGTTCTTTGTCCTGCATTTTTTTCATTTCAAAACGGGCATCTTCGGTCTTCGCCTGAAGTTCTCTGCCGTTCTTCTGAAATTCTCGAACCTTTTCTGCCTTCTTCTCTTCACTCCAGGCGGAACTTTTTTTCTTTATTTCAGCCTGCAAGGCTTTAAGAGATTCTTCCTCGGCCTTGAAACCGGATTGAAGTTCTTTCATTCTGACGTCAAACCGCCCTTTGGCTGCCTTGCCCGCGTCACATTCAACAATGATTCTCTGAACATTCATGATACCAATCTTCAGGTCGGCAGACAAACAACTGCTTGCAGCAAAACAGACCAATGTGAAAATCAAACCTGCCAGCAGATTTCTTCGAAACACCATAGATAACTCCGAAAATAGTATAAAAACCGTCAACTGCTTATTTACTCAACGACGACAAAGTCATCCCGTCTGTCCTGGGCCCAGGAAAGCTCATCCTGTCCCTCAAGCAACAATCTCTCTTCACCATAGCTGATGGTGCTGAGTTTTGCTTCATCAACGCCAAGATTTATCAAGTATTTCTTGGCACTCAATGCACGTCTCTCACCCAGTGCCATATTGTATTCATTTGTACCGCGCGGATCACAGTTCCCTTCTATCTTGATTTCATAGTCGGGATTGCTTTTGATGAATGCGGCATTTCCTTCAATACGGGATATCTGATCTGGTCTTACTTCTGAAGCATCAAAGTCAAAATAGACAGGCAACATACCCTCAGTGGTACGGCCTTCACTGATGCCAAGAGGTTTGGAATCGAGAGGCTCTACAGCACCCATAGCCTCCCCTTTTTCTTCCTCAACCTTCATTGTTTGATCAGTTGCTTTCTTTGAGCTACAACCGGATAAGGCCAGAACAGAAACACACAGAAACACAGGCAACATAGCTTTTACTTTTCTTACCATGGGAAGAACCTCCAGAAGATTCTTAAGATTTTATGCTACTTCAAAAATTTCGCCTATTTAATAACAAAGTTGCAGGTTTGCACCTTGCCAACCTCCCACTTCCTATTACCTAATTTAAGTGGCCTAATATACAAACAATAGTAGGAAAATCAATTGTTTTTTTTGTCCTCCCTGGATTAGCTGAAAAAATTTACCACTGATTCCGACCGGTCAATATGGATGTCACTGCCTGAATATCCACCAATCATGAATCTCCTGCTACCATGTTATTTTTAGCCGGGCAAAGGCAAATTTACGCTAGTGATTATTATATATTCAGATTATAAAGGAACTACACTGCAAATAGGAAATCAACGGCCCCATTTCCATTTGGAGATGTGGCAATTATATGGAGAGTTGCATGGCCAAAGTAAATATCAGCCCGAACAGAACCACAGACAAGACCATCCGCACCATCGACCGCAAACGGGAGCAGGAACGTCGCAAGATGTTTTTACGAGCAAAGGATCATGCCGAGGAATTTGCCGCCAAACTGGTTCAACGTCTGATAGATAGAGAAATCGTCGAGACGACATCCGTGTCAGCACTGAGAGAAGCTTTTGAAAATCAACTCAGCAAACTAGGCTATCTGGAGGAGTTCGAACTGCAAATGAAGATTGCTCCTGTTCGGACCATCGCCCAGGACCCTAATGTTGTCAGCCTTTATTTCACCCAATATATTGTTGAGGACCTCATCGAACATCCGGCAATCCAGGATATCTTCGGTGACGACCTCGATATCTACCGGGCAGTAGATTCCGTCTTCAGAGTCCTCCGACAATAGATGGAACACCCCACCCACTTCCCCGCTCTCTTGTTTGCAGACGGGGAAGGTAATGTTCAGGAATTTACCGAGCTTGAAATGGTCGGCATGAGCAATGGAAATTTCATCCATCCCGCTCTGGAAGACCTGATTCCCCTGCCTGAAGGGAGTGAGCTTTTCGCCCTGCCCGACCGTCTACCTGTCGGGTGGGACCGAACTGCAGAAGAACCGGTTCTTCTCAGCGAAAACCCATACAGCAAAGGAAAACCCGTCCAGGCAGTTGCCGCCTTCATGGCACCGGCCCACACCGCTATTTTCACCAGCGGCTATCAGACCCAGCCGGGCGCCCCGACTTTGCCGCTCTTCGCGTATACCGCAGTCGGCTGGCACGACAACCGGTTCTGGGTAGCCGGTTTCCGCAGCGACCCCGACAAACGCCAGGATGCAGATCAATACCGTCAGGCGGATGTCGTCAAACGGACCAAAAGAAAACTACAGCACTATAAAGATAACAGGCTCGTCCAGCATTTGGGCAAATGTTGTCTCACCTATGGATGTCCGGCTGCCAGAAATTACTTTCTTGGCCGTTGGGAGGCCCCTCTGCCAACCTCACCGGATTGTAATGCGCGGTGTCTTGGTTGCATCTCCCTCCAGAAATCCGGCTGCTGCCCGTCGACGCAGGACCGTATCACCTTCGTACCAAGCGTCAGCGAGATTGGTGAGATAGCCACCACCCACCTGGAGAGTGCCGAGAACCCGATTGTCAGTTTTGGCCAGGGTTGTGAGGGCGAACCGCTTTTGCAGGCAGGGATAATTGAAAAGGCCATCCATCGCATCCGCCAGAATACATCGAGAGGCACAATTAACCTCAACTCGAATTCCAGTAAGCCGACAAGTGTCAAACGACTCGCCAGGGCCGGACTGGACAGCCTGCGGGTCAGCCTGAACTCAGCTCAAGAGAAGTATTACACCTCGTATTACCGTCCGACAAATTATAGCTTTTCAGATGTCCTGAAATCCATCGATGCCATGAAGGAAAGCGGTCGCTTTGTCTCACTCAACTATTTTACACTCCCGGGCTTTACTGATTCGGTGCCGGAATTCGAGGCGCTTTGCACCTTGCTCAGGAACCACCGGGCTGATTTCATCCAGCTGCGCAACCTGAATATGGATCCGGAATGGTACCTGCAAAGTCTGGCCCTGGCAAAAGACACACAAAATCTCGGTATTCGTCGCTGGTTAGACCTGCTACAAAAGGAATTTCCCTCTCTCAGGTTTGGCTATTTCAATCCCCAGATACAATAACAGTATTCCTAGATGATACAGGTAGCTGTTCCACTCATTTCCTGGCCGTCTCCTCTCTTCCCACTTTCAGTTACCGCGAATTACCTCCGCCTATCTGATACGTCTGGTTTTCAATTCCATCGTGTTTTTCGGCCCGACAGAGAAATCTGGCAAGGAGCCTGTTTTAGCGTATTTTTCTTTGCTTTTTTTTTTATGGTAAGATATGATGTCATTTAATAACGTTTATCAATATCTATTTCTCTCAAGGTAAGACCATGGAACAGTTACCAAATATGCGATTGACGACTCAACGACAAATTATCCTGGAAGAATTGGGCAAGGTCACCTCCCACCCAACGGCCAATGAGGTTTACGACATGGTCCGCAGGCGACTTCCCCGGATCGGCCTTGGGACGGTATATAGAAATCTGGAACTTATGGCGGATAACGGCATAATCCTCAAGCTTGAGGTTGGCGGGACACAAAAACGTTTCGATGCCACCGTTGAACCGCATTATCATGTTCGGTGCTCTTCATGTGGTATGGTCGATGATATCAACGTGACAGTCCAGGAACAAATCAATCAGGTGGCAGAACAGGCAAGCGATTATATAATCCTGGGGCATCATATTGAATTTTCCGGCATATGCGGCAGCTGTGCGGAAGAGGAACGGAGTTCCGATCTCAACTAACCGTTTTATTTGAGTAATTCCGTCAACGTAAAAGGGGCCGCAGCGAAAATATCGCTGCGGCCCCCTTGTACGTTATGGGAATGATCTTTTCCGTTTCAGCCAAAAATAACCTTGCTGAAGCGTCGTTTACCCACCTTGAGAAGCACCTCCCCCTGAGGAACGACGACCGAGTCTACATCGGTAACCTTGGTCCCATCGATTGAGACGGCGCTCTGTTTAATCATTCTTCTTCCTTCGGAAGTCGACTTCACCAGACCTGCTTCGACCAGCAGTTGGGGTAAGGCCACCGGCTCTGTGGCACCACTCTGCAGCTCCGGGAGATCATCCGGCACCCCACCCTTCTGAAAGACCTTGGCAAAATTCTCCTCTGCCGCACAGGCTGCTTCAGCGCTGTGAAAACGAGCGGTAAGCTCTCGAGCCAACTGTTGCTTTACCTCTTTTGGATGCAGAATACCTGCCTCGACTTTGCCCTTCAGGTCGGTAATTTCCTTATTACTCAGATCACTTAACAGATCGAAATATCTAAACATTAACTCATCGGATACCGAAAGCACCTTGCCGTAGATATTATCTGCTGATTCGGTGATGCCAATATAGTTGCCAAGCGACTTACTCATTTTATTGACCCCGTCCAACCCTTCCAGAAGCGGCATGGTAAGCACCACCTGCGGTTCCTGGCCGTGCGACCTCTGCAGATCACGCCCCATCAGCACATTGAACAACTGGTCGGTACCGCCCAACTCCACATCGGCCTCCATGGCGACGGAATCGTACCCCTGTATAAGCGGATAGAGAAATTCATGGATGGAGATCGGTTTTCCCGTCTCAAACCTCTTGTGAAAATCATCCCGCTCAAGCATCCGGGCAACCGTCAACTCAGAAGCCAGCCGGATCATGTCAATCGATGTAAGTTTGCCAAGCCAGGCGCTGTTGAAAACGACCTTGGTCTTAACCGGATCAAGAATCTTAAAAACCTGCTCTTTATAGGACTCGGCATTTTCAGCGACCTGTTCGACCGTCAATGCCTTTCTTGTTTCAGATTTTCCGGTTGGATCACCGATCATACCGGTAAAATCGCCGATGAGAAAATAGATATCGTGACCAAGATCCTGAAAATGTTTTAATTTCTGTAAAAGTACGGTATGACCGAGATGCAGGTCAGGAGCAGTAGGATCAAATCCGGCCTTTATTTTCAAGGGGATCCCGGTTTCCTGAGATCTTTTTAACTTGTTAATCAACTCTTCGCGGGAGATGCAGTCAACTGCTCCCCTTTCTATCAACTCCAGCTGCTCTTCAATCGACGTCATGTCACCTGCCTGTAATCAGCGCCTTACAGGATTGATTTCTTGTTTTATGCAAGAAATCAATCTGTCTTAAGGCATTTATCCCCCCTTGTGGGGTGTTTGTTTCCTGGTAATCTATTTTGCGTATTCTACAACCCTGGTCTCCCGGATCACAGTGACCCGTATCTGACCTGGATAGGTTAATTTACTCTCGATCGATCGGGCAATATCCTGACTTAGCAGCGCGGCATCCTCGTCTTTCACCTTCCCGGAATCGACAATTATTCGCAGATCGCGCCCGGCCTGGATTGCATAGGATTTTTCCACTCCGGCAAAACCATTGGCAATGGCCTCAAGATCTTCAAGACGTTTAACGTAGCTCTGCAACATCTCCTTTCGAGCGCCGGGGCGGGCACCGGACAGGGCATCGGCTGACTGGACCAGGATATCGATGACGCTGAGCGGCGGCAGTTCTTCGTGGTGAGCCCCGATGGCATAGACTACCTGCTCAGGTTCCCCGTATTTTTTCGCGAGATCCCGGCCAATAATTGCATGTGAGCCCTCCACCTCATGGTCCACTGCCTTGCCGATATCATGCAACAGCCCGGCACGTTTAGCCATTTTTACATCCACCCCCAGTTCCGAAGCCATTATCCCACAGAGAAAGGACACCTCAAGGGAATGCTGCAGCATATTCTGCCCATAGCTGGTACGGTATTTTAAGCGGCCGAGCAGATTTATCAGATCGACATGCACCCCATGGGCACCGACGTCAAAGGTCGCCTGCTCTCCGGCTTCCCGCATAGTGATTTCCAATTCTCTGGTCACCTTTTCGACCACTTCCTCAATGCGGCCCGGATGGATTCTACCGTCGCTGATCAGTTGCAGCAGCGCCAGACGGGCCACCTCCCGGCGCACCGGATTAAACCCGGACAGGATCACTGCTTCAGGAGTATCGTCGATGATGATATCGATGCCGGTGGCGGCCTCGATGGCCCTGATGTTTCGCCCTTCCCGGCCAATGATTCGTCCTTTCATTTCATCGCTTGGCAGAGGAACCATCGACACGGTTCGGTCTGCGACGTAATCACCGGCATAGCGGGAGATGGCCAGGGCGAGAATGTTTTTGCCTTTCCGGTCCGCCTCCATCTTCATCTCGTTTTCAATACGAACCAGCCTTTTGGCGGCCTCCATTCTCGCTTCACTCTCCAGCGAATCCATTAGGAGTTTCTTGGCTTCCTCCTGACTTATACCAGCCAACTGGGCCAACTGGTATCTCTTTTCGTTGATCAGGACATCTATTTCCTTATGCTTTTCAAGCCAATCAATCTCCTGTTGTTTGACCAACCGCTCGCTGTTGTACAGCTCATTCTGCTTCCGATCGAAGCCGTCCCACTCCCGTTTCAGACCATCCCTTTTCCGTTTGAGTTGACGCTGCTCCTCTTTAAGTTCATCCCTCTCTGATTTAAGCTCTGCTTCCAAGGCCTGCTTGATTTGGTAAGCTGCCTCCTTACTTTGCAGCAAGGCTTCTTTCTTAAGTTGTTCGGCTTCGACTATGGCTTTTTCAATTATCTGATTACTTTGAATTTTTATGTTTTTTTCGTGCCCCTCAACGAACAGTTTCCTGAAATAGATACCCAGGGACATTCCGATGAGCAGGCTGATACAACCGAGTACATATGGATGGCTTAATAAATCCATTGGACAATCCTATCTGGTGACGATTGACAGGACAGAAGAACAAGGCAGGGGATACAAAATAGATGGAGGGAACTTTGAGGAAAGTAGGGTCTGCTGTGAATTCCGCCGACCATACCAAACGGTGTACATAACAGGCACTGCTTTTGTTATAGCCTACCCGAATTCATCAACCTTGCAAAAAACCACATGTAACCAGTTGATGGCATCTCCCCAAATTTGCAGAAAGTTCTAAGGTCTTGTAGACCATTTTTTCTATCCCGGGCAATAGTACTACAAACCACTACAGGCTTATCGATCCCGGGCTGAAACTGAACAATCCGTTTTGCGTTCAGATAATTACCATACCAGTAAACAGAGCATTTTGTATACTGCCCCATTTTCAGGGGTTATTCCACGATCTTACGTAAGAATAAGTCAATCCGGACAAGCTGGTAAAGACACCTGATCCAGAGAATATCTAAAAAAAAGCAGTCCTGCTTCCCTTAAATTGTATTCTGTTCCGCCAGCATTTTCCGCTGAGGTCAACCTTCTGTTATATGTTTAACCGGCTTCATTTTCTCCCGAAATTTCATGCGGAGATCATCAGGCCGGATTGAAAAAATAATACGTAAACAGCTCAGTTTACTACTAATAAACATCTTCCCCACACTGCCGTGTCACCAGGAAAGTTAAACCTATTAAATAGGTGGGCAGCCTCATAATACTTTCGGGAAATTCGGCAACCGATTTTCCTTCCGCTATCAGTGGAGTTACCCTTTTTTTGGGAGTTGGCTCAACACACACTGAAGATCACCAACAGTGCAGGGAAAACTCTTTTCTGGGTATTGGCAGGCAAAGCAATTAAAGCTGTCTTCATACCAGTTTTAACCAATTTACCTGTATCGAAAGTATACCAGACTTTCTTTTAAACGAAAACAAATTATACCTGCCGGATCTTAATCAGAAAGTAATCTGGCCCTGATTTCCTCATTCAACTTGACTATTCTTTCTTCAGAGTCCCTCTTATACCCCTCAAACTCATGCATGAGTTTCACGTAGCGGGAGGCTATATTCAGGCAGGCCAGAATTGCCACCTTGCCGACCCGCAGGGTTCCCGTGGTACTCGGAGTGTCGGCTTCGACAAGTTGACGGACCAGGGAGAAAATCGTCCTCAGTTCATCTTCCGAGGCAGCGGTATAAAACTTATACTCCTGGCCCAGTAGTTCGAATCTTACCAATCTCTCCGTCTCAGACATATCAAGCCGAACCCACAATTAATTTCTGCTGCACAACATGGCTTCTACTTTAGCCTGTCCATCTTGACCAGCCGGTTATTTTTCTGCACCCTTGTGTGGAATGAGCCACCAGCATGCAAGTCCTTGCCAACAACCGGCAGTACTTTTGGGATGCCCAGGCTCCCCTGTCATTCTTCCTTGGAGCTGGCCATTGAAAAGAGGTCATGCTGCATACGCTTCTCCTCTTCCGGACTTCGTTGCTCTGACCTCCCGGTCTCCGAGCCTGGCTCTTCCTCCGAGTCGGAGATTTCGGAAGGAGAGCCGGTTGACACCTCCCCACCTTGCTCCAGATCGAGTTCCCATTCTTCTATCTGTTCAACAATTTTATTTACTCTTTCACTGATTTCGTTTCGTTCAGTGACCTTGGAGGATATGTTGTCTCTCAATTCCTCTATCAGCAGATCTCGCTCAAATATTTCCTGTTCAAGTTGTGCTTTTTCCGCTTTCAAAGTGGAAAAGCGTGTCAATATTTTCTCAACGAATTTTTCAAGTCGCTGCAGTTCACTCTCCTGCTCCATCATCCACCCCTCAACTCATATTTTTCTTTATATAATAAGTTCCAACCGGCTTCTACCCATCTGAGACGTTGCCGGAAATCACCACCTCTTCCTGCAATGTTTTGATGTATTCCCGTAGTATGCGGAATATACCATGCGCCGTGCGCACTGCAACCTCAATCAGATTCGTGAATATCGCCAGTCGGTCGGTCTGGAGTTATCATACGGCATGAAGCCATGGAAAACTCTGGGATCATCGTCAAACACCATCGGTAAAAAAAATCTATCCCCTTCCCACATGGGAAGTTGCATAATATCCGCCACGTCGACCCAGACCAGATCCCCTTCCTCATTGGCAGTAAGAGGCGTACCGCTGAACCGGTCTATCCTGTAGATAAAGCCGAACCAATTCTCCCCCTGCGGTCCAAAACCGGTCCAGTTAATGGTCCCTCGCAACACTGCAGATTCGCAGAGGATATTGGCTTCTTCCTTTATTTCCCGAACCAGACACCGATAGATATCCTCCTCCGGCAGCATCTTCCCTCCCAGACCATTGTATTTGCCGAGATGCTGATCGTCAGCTCTCCTGTTGCGATGGACCAGGAGAGTCTGTTTCCGATCCGGTGATAAAATATATCCCAGGGTAGCCACTATCGGGGTGTACATCTTTCCTCCCACTTTTCTACGAGTAAATGAAGATACATATTCCGCTGTCGCCTCTCTTGTGCTACAATATCTGATACTGTTTGATCTCTAAACACATTCCACACCAACACCCTTACAATGACCTTGATCCCTGTCAATTCTTTTCCTGCCCGCAGAATATCCGCCATCCTTTGTTTGTTCGGGTTGCTCTTGACGACAGCCTTGTACTGCCACGGCTCAGACACCGGCAGCCAGGATTTCCATAGCTACAAGGCTATTGAGACCAACGTCACCTTCTGGGAGAAAATTTACTCCCATTATTCCCTCACCGAGGCAGTTATACATGACTCGGAAGATTTATCAAAGATATACGAGATAATCCCGCTACTTGGTGACGACCTCCCCGGTGCGTCTCGTTTCAATACTCTTTTTCAGCGACAAGCCATCAATAAGTATCGGAAGATCCTGAAAAAACTGACTACCCAGCAACCGACCACCCGCGAAGAAAAACGAGTAGCCGCCCTTTTTTCACAGAAAAATCGACGCAAAGAACTTCATCTGGCTTTAGACAATGTCCGCAGCCAGAGAGGACAGAAAGAGCGCTTTCTGAGCGGAGTACTCCACTCGGGAAAATATATGGGGGAAATCAAGAGGATTTTTCGCGCCTATGACCTGCCGGAAGAACTTGCCTACCTGCCCCATGTCGAGTCCTCGTTCAACTTCAAGGCTTACTCAAAATACGGGGCGGCCGGCATCTGGCAATTCACCAGATCGACGGGGAAGCAGTACCTGACCATAGACTATACCCTGGATGAACGTCTTGATCCGATAATTGCCACTCATGCCGCTGCCAGATATCTCGAAAACAGCTACCAGACCCTGAACGATTGGCCTCTGGCTATAACCTCCTACAATTACGGATTATCGGGGATGGTCAGGGCAGTCGCCGAATTGGGTGGTTATGAGCGTATATTCAAGCATTACAATCGAGGCCGTTTTGGATTTGCTTCGAAAAATTTTTATCCTGAATTTCTCGCAGCAGTGAAGGTTGCCAGAAAAATTGAAAAAAACCTGAAAGACAAGCTCGAACCCGCCCAAAAAACCAGGTACATCAATCTTGCCGGCTATATCCATATTAACGATGCCTGCAGGTATTTCGGCATATCCACCGAGACACTCGTCTCGCTCAATCCGGCATTGCGTCCACCGGTCATCCGTGGGGAAAAACATATCCCCAAAGGCTATGTATTGAGACTGCCGAAAGAACGCAAGACGACCCGACTTGCCGCATCAATCCCTCAGTCTCTGTATAAAGCAGCTCAAAAACCCAGCCCGTATCATCGGGTCCAAAAAGGTGATACCGCCGGCAGCATAGCCCGGCAGCATGGAATCCCCCTTAAAAAGTTACTAATCGCCAACAACCTCAATCATAGTGCAAAAATCTATATCAACCAGCGATTGATACTTCCGCAGCCCGCAAAAAAACTTTCTTCCTCTCTCCCCTCGTCAAGACCTGTTCTCCTTGCCAAGAAAAAACAAACTCTACAGGGAAGTGACCACAACGTTTTGCCGAAGAAGGATCCTTCCGTCTATCATGTGGCAAATATCTACAGAAAAAACGGAAAAACCTATGGATATATAACCGTTCAACCGGAAGAATCGCTCGGCCTGTATAGAGAGTGGCTTGATGCTTCGGGCTCTACTCTTTCAGGTCTCAACAAACTCCCGCCGGACGCTGAAATCAATCCCGGTCAACGGCTCCTTCTTGTCTTCGATCATCTGTCGCCAAAGCTCTTTACCAAGAAACGTCTCCAATTTTTACAGGAGAGAGAAGAGGATTTCTTCTCTGCTTTTACGATAATCGGCCAGAGAATGTACCGGGTGATCTCCGGGGATACCCTTTGGGACCTCTGTTACAACAGATTTGACATCCCCCTCTGGCTTTTAAGAAGGTACAACCGAAATATAAGCCTGACCAGCCTGAACAAGAAACAGGAACTTATCATTCCGATCGTAGAACAAATCTGACGACAAACTCACCACCCACTTTCAACATCGAGAATCAATGATGGATATTTCCAAGACCATAAAAGAACTGAAGAAAAGGCCAGAATTTATCAACAATGTCGGAATGGTCCTCATCCATAACGGCGTCGTTCGCAATTGGTCCAGAAAGGACAGAGTTACCGTCACCGCCCTTGAGGTCACCCCTGATTTTCAGAAAATTGAAGCACTGCGGCAGGAATACCTGCAATATGCAGGTATCTTTGAAATAATTATCGAGGCCTATGCAGGGACTTTTCAGCCGGGTGATGACCTGCTTTATATCATTGTGGCAGGAGACATCCGGGAAAATATCAAACCAGTGCTGGCGGAGCTGCTGGATAGAATTAAATCCGAGGCAGTAACCAAAAAAGAGATATTATCTCATTAATCATCCATTTTACATCCTAAAACAGGGGGGTTATGCGTGTCCGCTGCCAAAGATTTTATCCAAAAATTCACCGATATTCACCCCCTCCCGCACGTTGTCACCACCGTCACCCGCCTGATCAACGATCCAGACTCAACGATGAAGGACTTCGAAGAAATCATCAAACTCGATCCTGTGCTGGTCAGCCGTCTGTTACGGCTGGTCAACAGCCCGTATTACGGCCTGGTACAGACCGTCGATTCCATTGGCCGCGCCGTAGCCTTTCTCGGCATGAAAAACCTGCATAATCTGGTAGTAACCGATGCTTTGAAGAATATCTTCATTGGGCCTGAGACACCTTCAGTTTTCTCGAAAAAGAAACTTTGGATTCACTGTGCAGCTGTTTCTATCTGCAGTAAGATGGTCGCTGAAAGAATTTTTGGAATCAATGGAGATGATGCTTTTTTATGCGGCATCCTGCATGACTTTGGTCTCTTGGTTGAAGAACAGGTCAGGCGCGAGGATTTTCTCAAGATCTGCAGCTCAAGCAAATCGACTAGTGCGCTCATGGACATGGAACAACAAAGCTTTGCCACAGACCATTGCGAAATCTGCTATTTCATGACCCTGGACTGGAATATGCCGACGACCATCCAGCAGGCCATCCGCAATCACCATCAGCTCTCCGATACTGTAGAGCCGGCCAGTCTGACCGGGATAATCCAGATTTCAGAGTATATTACCGGCCAGTTGGAGCTTTCGACCCTGCCGGATGTGGTTATGGAGATCTCACCGCCGCTGATCGAACATCTGCAGGACAATATTGATGAATACACGGTTCTGATGGAGGACCTGCCCGAGGAAATGGCCAAGGCCCAGACCATTTACGGTTAAGAGGCGCACCTACCATGCCCAGTTTGTTCAAGAAAGCGGTCTCGTACGACGAACGGATTGAAATATTACTTACCTATCTGCAGGAAGAAATTTCCGCGGTTGCGGCGATTGCCGTCAATAATGATGGTCATCAGCTTCGCCAAAACAACAAAGCCGAGTTCCCGCAGACTGTTGTAGCAGAACTGGTAGCCGCCGCGAGTCGCCAAAGCGGGGCAGAGGCGCCTGTCCATTTCTCGAACCACCGCTACTTTGCCCTGTATATTCCTGCCTTGCAGGCAACATTGGTATCGTATGCCCTCCACGGGGACTCCCGCCCGGAGGATCTCGCCTGTCTGATCAAACTGGCGGTCAGGGGGCATTTTGACCGCCAGAAAGTCGATCAGCTCAATAAGAAAATCTCCATCCAGAAAAACCAGTTCAACCGTAAATTCCAGGTAATGGACGCGAAACACCAGGAGATGCTTGAGGAAACACAGCGCAGCTATCAGGTCATCCAGGAACATCAGGAAAACTACTCCAAGACCCTGCAATCTGAGATCAAAAAGCAGACCAGGGAGCTTCGCAAAGCAAAACAGGCCGCTGAAACGGCAAATCTGGCGAAAAGTGAGTTCCTTGCCTCCATGAGCCATGAGATCCGCACGCCGATGAACGGCGTGATCGGTTTTACCGACATCCTTTTGACGACCGAGTTGGATGCAGAGCAGCGGGACAGTGCACTCACCATCAAACGGAGCGGTGAGGCACTGCTGGGGCTGATCAATGATATTCTCGATTTTTCCAAGGTGGAAGCCGGGCAGATGACTTTGGAATACATTGATTTTGATCCGGAAATTACCGCACATGATGTCTGTGAACTCATCCGGCCACGGGTAGCCGGAAAACCGGTAGAGGTACTCTGTCGCATAGATGACAGACTGCCTGCCAATGTAAAGGGTGACCCCGGCAGATTTCGCCAGGTCCTGATCAACCTGCTCGGCAACGCCGCAAAATTTACCGAGCGGGGAGAACTGGAGCTGAGTCTCAAGGTGCAGGAAGAGACGGCGGAAACCATTACTATCCTCAGTAAAATCAGGGACACAGGGATCGGTATCGCCAAAGAAAAGTGTGAAACGATTTTCGAAGCCTTCAAGCAGGCCGATGGATCCACCACCAGGAAATACGGCGGCACGGGCCTTGGGCTGTCCATCTGCCGAAAAATTGCCGACCTGATGGATGGCCGTGTCTGGGCGGAATCTACAGTTGGACAAGGTACTACCTTCCATTTCCTGGCGGTGATGAAAAAATCGGCACTGATTCAGGAACAGCGCCCTCCCATCGAAAACCTTGAAGGTGTCAAGGTCCTGGTCGTCGACGACAACAGGGCCAACAATGATATTCTGAGAGCCGTACTCGGTAAGGCCGGGATGGAGGTGGTAACCCTTCTTGATGAAACCACTGCCGTCGCTACACTCCTTGCAGCAGAAGAGGAGCAGAAGCCCTTTCAGGTGGCGATCCTCGACCTGCAAATGCCCCTTATTTCGGGATATGAGCTGGCAACCCGGATTCGCACCGCAGCTCTGGCCAATCCCGGCATCCCGCTTCTTGCCTACACCTCCTCAGCCGAGAGAGTTGCCCAGAAATGTAAAGACGCCGGCTTCACGGCCTTTTTGACCAAGCCGGCCCGTCGACGGATTCTCCTGCGAACTCTTGCAAAAATTCTCGGGAGCGAAAACGAAGACCGACATCCGCTGACTGAAAAGAAACTCGTCACCCAATATTCTATCCGGGAAGAGCTGAAGCAATCGACGCGGATCCTGCTTGCCGAAGATAATCCGGTTAATCAGAAGCTGGCCAAAATCATCCTTGAGAAGGCAGGCTACAAGGTAACGGTTGCAGCCAACGGCAGGCAGGCAGCGGATATGTTCATCAATGGTCCGGAAGATTTTGATGCCATTTTGATGGATATCCAAATGCCGGAAATGGACGGCTACGATGCCACCCGCCATATCCGACAAAATGGCTTTAACGACATTCCCATTGTAGCCATGACTGCCAATGCCATGAAAGGCGACCGGGAACTCTGTCTGGAAGCGGGGATGAACGATTATATCACCAAACCGATCAAACGGGAGATCGTCTTCCAGGTCCTGGAAAAATGGCTCAACAGCCCAAATTGATCAACTGAACAGCTATGACAGCCTCGCAACCTTCAGATCAAGCAGGCCGCCAACCGCTCATAGTCTGGGCAGACAGGCAGCCAAAAGATTGCTCTCTTTTTACCTCGACCATGCACTATCTGGTGCGGATATTCTTTATCACCGTTTCCCAGTTTAAAAACAATGAACTCTCCCTGCGTTCCGGTGCCCTGACCTACGCCATCCTGCTCTCGCTGGTACCGATTCTGGCGATGAGCACCGCCGTAGTCAAAGGACTTGGCGGAAGTGACCAATTGCGTGAAGCGGCGTACAGTTATATAGATTCCCTGGAGAGAAGCTTCAACTTTGAAGTTACCGATCCTCTTGACAGTCTTACTGAGCCGGTCACCTCGCTCCCGGAGAAAAACACCAACCTCATCGATCATCTTCGATCCGCCGTTGATAAGCTCTTCGATTATGTCGACAAAACAAATTTTGCCACCCTCGGCACCATCGGGGTCGTTGGTATTCTGCTCAGTGTGCTTATGGTACTCGGTCATATTGAGTCGGCGATGAACGCTATCTGGAAGGTCACCGCCGCCAGGTCAATGCTGCGCAAAATTGCCGATTACCTGACCTTGATGATTCTCCTGCCGATCTCGATCAACCTCGCTTTTGCCGCCATCGCCTTTCTCAAGAGTCCGGTTCTGGCTTCAAAAATGGATCAGTTCATCCCCTTTGAATGGCTTCAGTCTTTAATACTAAAACCGGTACCCATCCTATTCATCACCCTCAGTTTCTATGTGATGTATCTCTTTTTTCCCAATACCAGAGTAAAAACCTTTCCCGCGGCGGTGGGAGCGATACTCGCGGCCCTCCTTTGGTTCATGGTGCAGAATATTTATATTACCCTCCAGTTGGGTGTTGCGAAATACAATGCAATCTATGGTTCTTTCGCCACCCTGCCGTTATTTCTTGTCTGGATGTATCTTGGCTGGATATTCGTCTTGACGGGCGCCCAGGTAGCCTATGCCGTACAGAATGAACAAAACTACTCACTCGTACCCTCTTCAGGTGCCCCCTCGAAGACACTCGCGGCCGCCTTTGACATCATGGACCATCTGTATCATTCTTTCTCAACCCGGGAACATATCACTGTCGACAAGCTGGCCGACCACCTTCCCCAATACTCCCCGCAGATGCTGCAACTTGTCTTTGAGAGGCTTAAAGAAGCCGGAGTGGTCCATCTTTCCCAGATCGATGACCGGCTGTTGCCAGCCGCACCTCTGGAACAGTATGACAAAGCAGAAATCGTCAAGCTCGTGCTGGGGACCGATGCACCCGACACTTCGGGCGGTGTCCTGAGTAGCAAAGCAATTGAAGCGGCAGGCCGGCAGCTGTCTGCACGAGAAGGCGACAGCTGCGGTTGAGAACTGAGGGCTGGAATGCCTCGGGGTTCTGAAAAAGATGGCCAGAACAGATTTTCAGACCATTATACAAGTGAAGATTTTCTCCGGCGGGACTTGCTGCTCAACCGCCCGAGAAACATGCCGACCAACAGCACACCACCACCGGCCACAAACCAGTTGATGGATTTATCTTTGGCCAGCTTTTTGTTTTCTTCTTTCAGGGATGCCATTTCCTGATTGAGCACTTCATTTTCTTTCGTTGCCTTAAGCATTTCGTTTTTGATCTGAATGACATCGGCGGTATCTTCCTGCAGATTCTGGAAATCGGTCTTGACCTGATCACGCTCGGCAATGGCTGCAGCAAGTTGTGTCTCGGTACGGCTCAGAACTCCAGCAACCTCCTCCGATTTCTGAGTAAGTTCCTTCACTTTTTGCTTCATCTTTTCGTTTTCCGCACGAAGAGTGACGACAACCCTGGAAGGTGGGGGAGAGACACTCAGGAACCTTTTCAACATCCAGCCTTCTTTGCCGTCGGCAAGACGTACCAGCGCATAGGAATCTCCCTCTTCAAGAAGGTCAACAGCATCCCCGTCTTTGACCAAGTCGATAATTTTATACTGATTTCCCTCACCGGTCCTGACAACAACCTCCGCACTGGGGTTGACATATCGGCTCTCGGCCATTCCCTCGGCAGCTGAGAACAAGACGGTGCACAATGGCAACATTACACTCAATGCTATGAGAAAGACCCAAGGTTTAGACGGCATGGAAGTTCGTCTGTTATTCGTCATTTTACCGCTCCATTCAGGGATAGTATTTACAGATGACGGCTCATACCCGATTTTCCCCAACACCACTTGCTTTGTACGGGATAGTAATCCGGCAGAAATCCGTTATTTTGATGAATGACATCTCTTTTTCGAGCCGGAGGCTCAGCAAAGCTCAATAAATCATACAGCAACTATTACCGACCAGCCGGTTGAAAGTCAAGGGTTCGTCACTATTGTCGATTGCAGCGTATTTCGGCAACCAACAATTTATCTAGTCCATTGCCGCAGTTCTCCTTGGACGGCACCTCTCAGCTTTTCGAGCATTTGCGGGGAATCAAAGAGCTTTCTGCACAGCTCGCACTTGCGATAGGTGACGATCTCCCTGGCTTTTAGTCCGGCAAAGGAGGCGATGTTGCTGATGCCCATGGCTCGTATGCAGTTATACAACGGATCAGTCTCACTCCGGGTAAACAGTTGTTCTATGGAATCGTCTGCAAGACTGCCGATCAGAAAAAAATTAGTGGTGGTAAAATGACTGCCCGCATCACAACAGGCATACATCCTCAGGTCCGGTGCAAGATAGGGGTTCATGGTACAGCGATTTTCCTGGTAATCGGTGAAGATTGACTGTCGGCCAATACTCTCCGCCCGGCCGGCATAAATGACCGGCTCAGGAAAAAATTTCAGCCTGTTGCTGCGAAGAAACTGCTCGTAGCCGTCATCGTCTTTCGAGAAATCGGTCACAAAAGAGATGAAGTAGTCAAGACCTGCTCTCCTGCAGGCACGGGCACCATTGAGGATATTCTGGCGCGGAACGTGTTGTTGATGCCACCTGCTGTAGCTCATACGCAATTGGCAAAGACCACTCTGTCTGAGCATTTCGACCTGCTCTTCTGTCCGCTCCGGAGTTTGGGCCCAATAACCGTTGGTTACGACCCTCGTGTAAATTTGCAGATCACGGCAGAGGCTCAGCAGTTCCAGTAAATCAGCAAAATAGATAAACGGCTCACCTGCGGTAAAACTGATGCCGCCAACTCCGGCGACAGCCATCTCCCGGATAATCTCCTTTGCCCTGCCAAGCTCCATCTTCCCATCACGGCCCTTGTCTCCTGCCGCCACACAGTGGGCGCAGTTGATGTTGCAGCGGGTGGAATATCCAAAGGCTATTTTTCTCATTTGTCTTTTTTCAGATTGGGATTTTTTCTCTTAACCCCCCTGATCGCCACGGCAATCAAAGGATCATCGGGCCAATAGTGTTTCGGATACCGGCCTTTCAGTTCTTTCTTGACCGCCGGATAGCCATTTTGCCAGAAGCCGGCCAGATCCGAGGTAATCTGAATGGGCCGGCGGGCCGGGGATAGAAGGTGAAGAAGCACTAACTGTCTGCCGCCGCAGACAGTAGGTGTCTTTGTCAGGCCGAACATCTCCTGGAGGCGCACTGCGAGCAGTGGCGGTCCCCCTTGCTGGTATTCGACACGGATCTTTCTGCCACTTGGCACAACGATGCTGCACGGAGCGTCCCGTTCCAGTCGTTGCTGTCTTTCCCAGCCCAGCATAGACATGAAAATTTTCTTGAGATGTATCTGTTTGAGCTGCCCGGCACGGACGATACCGGCCAGATAGGGTTCGAGCCAGCTGAGATCATCCAGCAGAAAACTATCGCTGAGATCAGGCCAGTTCATCTCCGGCTGCAGACTGCGCAGCAAGCTTACCCGGGCCTGGATCTGCCGTGCTTCCTCCCCCCAGTTGAGGCAATCGAGACCCAGACGCCTGATTGCCGGCAGCATAACCCGGGTCACCTCTTCTTCAGCCACATCTGTTAGCGGGATTTGCTCGACAACAATTTTCCCGAGACACAGGCGGCGCATGGCGACTACCCTGGCAGAAGCATCATCGAAGAAGATCTGTTGCGACTCGGTAAAGAGGGTACTGTGCTCACTTCTTAATTCGGCTACATCCAGAGGCTCGGCAAGGAAGATCCGGCCTTCGGTCTGGCCGGCATCCAGATGGGGCACTATCAGAAATTCACTGGCTGCCAGCGGATCACCAGGAGGGAGAAGAGCCCCGCGGCCTGTAGTCAGAAGGTATTTCTCCCGCTGATTCGGGCGGCGGCGGGCAACGCGGTCGGGATACGCATAGACCAGCAGGTTACCTATCCCTGAGGTCTCCACCTCCCGGTTGATTTTTTTCCCGCCGAGCAGACGAAACCACCGGCGGGCGATCTGATCGACCCGACGGCATCTCAGTGGATCGCCGCCCCGACGAGCGGCTGAATCAGCGCCGTTTTTACGCCAGAGTTCCAGAAGCCGGTGCCGCAGATGGATCTCGGCAGAACTATTGCCGTCGTTACGAAACATAAGATCGCGCTCCGATAAAATGGCGGCGATATCACAGGCCAGGGGAAGTTGTCCCCTCTTTTTGGCCACAAGCAACATATGACCAAGACGCGGATGGATGGGCAGGGCGGCAAGCTGCCTGCCGGTATCGGTGATTCGTCCTGCCCCGTCAACTGCGTTCAGAGAAAAGAGGAGTTCCCGGGCCTGTTGGTATGGACCATGGCGGGGCGGATCCAGCCAGCGCAATTCCCCGGGATCAGTCACCCCCCACAGGGCAAGCTCCAGAGCCAACCCGGTCAGATCAACAGTGACAATCTCCGGCGGATGGAAAGGAATCAGACCGGAATGCTCGCCAATGGTCCAAAGTCGCAGACAATACCCGGGGCCAAGACGTCCGGCCCTGCCTGCCCGCTGCCGGGCGGCAGCCCGGGAAACCCGGACGGTGGTCAATCTGCTGAGACCATTACCCGGTGTAAATTGAGGCCGCCTCGACCAGCCGCTGTCCACCACACAGTGAATCCCTTCAATAGTGAGACTTGTTTCGGCAATCGAGGTGGCCAGAATAACCCGTCGCCTGCCTCCCGGGTCGGGGAGTATCGCCAGGTCCTGTTCCTTCGGCGGAAGATCACCGAAAAGTGGCGAGATCAGAATGTTATCCAATTCAGGTTCATTGCCAAGGCGTCTGAATACTTCTTGTATTTCACCGGTACCGGGCAGAAAGACCAGGACATCACCCTGCTGCTCGCGCACTACCCGGCGTATTCCCGCGATGGTTGTATCGACGATCCGCCCAGTTGCCGGCCGCGGCAGATAGTCAATGGTGACCTCATGGTGTTGTCCCTGCCCTTGAATAATCGGTACATCGTCAAGGAGCTCGGCAACAGGAGCCGTATCGAGTGTTGCGGACATGACCAGCAGATGCAGGTCGTCCCTCAGCTGACATAATTCCAAACAAAGCGCCAGAGCCAGGTCGGCATGTATGGATCGTTCATGGAATTCGTCAAAAATAATCAGCCCGACATCGTCAAGGGCAGCATCGTTTTGCAGACGCCTGGTCAAAATTCCTTCGGTGAGCACCTCAATGCGGGTGGTTTTAGAGATCTGCCGGTCAAAACGAATCTGATAGCCAACCCTTTGTCCTACCTTCTCTCCCAGCAAAAAAGCCATCCGGGATGCTGCCGCCCTGGCCGCCATTCGCCGCGGCTCCAGGATAAGAATTTTCCTGTCTGCCAGCCAGGTTTCATCGACAAGAGCAAGAGGGACAAGCGTGGTCTTTCCGGATCCCGGTGGTGCCGCCAACACCGCCGAGCTGTGGACGAGCGCCTTTTTCAGCTCGTCGATGCTGGAGCAGATTGGGAGTCGCGGCAGCTGCATAGTGAGAAGAGTACCTACCTGGTCCCTTGGCTATTGACCGGACCAATTTCCGGCAAGATCGGCCCCGAGGGTAATGATATTATTATAACTGGCGGTCAGCTTTTTCGGGGTCCAGGTCTCACGGTTTTTACACACCATCTTTTGACAGATTCGATCGTCGGTGAGAACATCCAGAAGAAAATCCATAAACTCATAATCGTGGTCCGGCCAGGCAATACTCCCCATCTCCGGCCCGAAATAGAACCAGATATTCTGTTTAAACTCATTGCCGTCATGTAACGAATACCCCAGGGTTTCATAGGTCCATGATCCGGCATCGAGGGGCGGCAGATGATCGCTGGTCACCATAATCAAACCGTCAGGATCGATCTTACGGAGCTGCTGCACATAGTCGGCAACCGCTCCGGCCCGGTAATAGAACTGCTGAATGGCCAGATAGGTCTGGGAGCCCGGTTTAACCCCGGCCACCTCCACTTTGGGAGGAAATCGCTCGGTGTCAATCCGGTGGGGCAGATGGCCATAGATCCCCAGCACATAATTGAGAAACGGCCTGCCATCGGCAAGCAGCTTCTCCACGTAGCGCAGGTTCTGGGCCAGAAGATCTCCGTCAAAAATATAGCTGTTGGTAAGGTCGTATTGCAGATAAGTCTTACGATTTTCGGCGTAAACCGAGGGGAAATTGGTTTCCTGGAAACCCATGGAGCGATAGGCATTTTCCGAATTAAAAAACTCCGGTTTATACGGTTGGGTCGCTATGGTGCGATAGCCGGCAGCGGCGAGCTGGTTGGGCAGACAAGGAGCGGGAGCACCATTGAACATATTGAATTCTGCCGGACTGTAGAGCTGCAGGGCCGGTGCGCCGCAGAGGATTTCAAATTCAACCTGGGCGGTTCCACCACCGAATACCGGCGATTTTGTCACATGCATGTTTTTCCGGAGTGTGTCAAATTCAGGCGGTGCAGGCGGGGTCATGAATTGCAGAGCTGTAAATCGCTGCGGGTCCAGAAAAGATTCAAGGACAAGAATATGGATGTTCCGGCGATTGCCCAGGGAGTTTACCAGCAAGCTCGGGTCGCGATCCGGATCATCGACTACCGGCTGCATGGCCAGATCCTCCAATGCCTTGTTTTTGGCGGCAGCAAAGAGAAAGAGAGAAGCCGTTCTGCCCATGACGGCTGAGGTGAAACGGTCCGAACGCGGGATGATCCCAAACCCCGAGCCCTGAGCCACCTTGAGAAACTGATCCGGCATATTGTAGGCGGCAAGCGGCGGCATTGCAGCAAGGGCAAAGAGCATGAGGGGCATCGCCAACTCAACGGGTTGACGTTTTAAGTTTCGAATGAGAACCACCAGCCAGGCGGCCACAGCAACCGATGAACCGACCCTGGCCCAGACTGGTGAAACATTGAATCCTTCCGGCAGGAGGAGGAGTTCATCCAGCTTGAAGACGCGATCCATATACACATAGTTAAGATCGATCACCAGATAGAGGATGATAATCGGCGCCGACGCGATCAGAAAGCGCCAGCGAGTCGGGCGCATCAGGTGCACGAGAGCAGCATAGACCACGAGCAGGTAGGGCATTTCAAAACGGAGGGCACTGCTGAATTCTCTAATCCCGCCGACCAGCCCAAAGGCGCGGGAAATCGCCCAGAGAATTAGCCCCAGGACTGCAGAAGAGACAAGCGTCCTACCTAGCGATCTGCAAAGAGTACCCGCTTTCTTATCCGGAGAGAGGAAAAGATGGATATATTTTGACTGGATGCAGAAATTCATCTTTTATGAGTGGTTGTATAACAGCGGGAAAAAGGACTCTTCCATTCCAGTTACCAGGTGCAAACTCAACTTTTCAGTAGGTTGAGCTCCCAACAAGCATTGAAAAAACGGCGCCACCCCACAGGAGAACCACACAGGTAATGCTGACAAACACCGCAGCGCTGCCTATATCTTTCGCCCTCTTGGCAAGAGTATGATAATCAGCGGAGGCGAGGTCGACAACCGATTCAATTGCCGAATTCAACAGCTCGACCACAAGCACGCCGGAGGTGGCAAAAAAGAGCAAGCCCTTCCATTCATGGGAGAGCGGCAGGAAACACAGAACAATCAACGCCACCACGACAAGGCATACCTCCTGACGAAACGCTGCTTCCGTGGATAGCACGGACCGCAAACCAGCCAGTGAATATAAACAGGCTGCCAAAATTCTGCTGATGCCGGTCTTTTTCTCCGGCTTACATTCGCTGTTCTGTTGTTGCATAGGGCATGATCACAGGTGAAATTGAAATGGAGCTGTTAATAATGGTAGTGCGGTACAGTAACCATTTTTGATCGACAGGCACTACCACCGGCCCAAAAACGTTGTAAAGTACTCAGTTGTACCAACCCAGTCAAGACCTCACAGAGCCGTCTCACAGAGAAAAAATTTTGCCAAGCTGTCTCGCCAACGAGCGGATATCCACCGGCGCAGTCGTATCGATGGTGAGGGCATGGTCCCGTTCCCGATCGTATAAAGGCTGCCATTTGGCACTCTGCATTTCGAGGACCTTCAAACAGGCATCGGAAACATCGTTTCGCCGGTTGACTATGCGCTGACGCAGGGTTCTCGCATCAGTCTTACATTCCAGAACAGCAAAGGCAGCTTGCCCGTTATCGGCGAGTTTTCTGAATCGTTCCCTTTCCTTAAACCTCAAAAAGACCGCATCGACAATCACCGAATAGCCGGCAGCAATTATTTGCTCCGCAAGCTCTAAAAGCCTGAGATAGGTTTTTTCCGTGGCTTGTGCACTATAGATACCTTCGTCTACCTCAGCCCGGCCATCATCCTCCGGTTGCAGGCCAAATAATCGCTTTCGTTCCACATCCGAACGAAGACGGATTGCCCCCAGCCTTTCTACTAACTCCCCACTGATCGTACTTTTTCCCGAAGCCGACATGCCGCGCATAAGAATGAGCCGTGGTTTTGACGGTCGAACATAGCCTGATGCCAGGTTCAGGTAATCAAAGAATTCCTGTTCTGCCTCGACCTGCTCCATCTCGCTCAAGCCGGCCTGATCGACACGTATAGCATCAATCTTGGCCCGCACCATGGCCCGGTACACCTGATAAAACCGCAGGACACCCACAGCTGGGTAATCGCCGGTATTCTCAAGGTAATTGTTCAAAAAACGGTGAGCCAGCTCAGGTTGCCGTCGATCCTGCAGGTCCATCACCAAGAAGGCGATGTCGCTGATCACGTCAATCCAGCGCAGGTTTGAATTAAAATCGATACAATCAAAGACAATAGGCACATCATCAACCCAGGCGATATTGCGCAGATGGAGATCACCATGACATTCACGAACAAACCCGGCCGCTTTTCGTTGCCGAAACAAAGGTTGATGATCCCGGTGGGCTGTAAGACTCCAATCTTCCAGGCTGGTTAAAATCTGCAGGGCGTTGGCGTTTTTTACCCGCTCCCGTATCTGTTTGAAATTCTCTTTAATCGGCTCAAGGATCAGATCAGGGTCACCAAACCTGCTTTCAGGCGGGGCGATTTCGGCCTGGTTATGGAAGGTTGCTATCAGTCTCGCCAGGAGATCCATCTGGCAGGGTTGCAGAGCCCCGGCGGCGAGGGCACGGTCCAGCTGTGCTTCCTGGGGAAACGCCTCCATCTTGATAGCATATTCGATCGCCTTGCCATCTCCTCCCCATCTGGGATGCGCAACTGTTCCGGTGATCGGTATGACGGACAGATAGATGGCCGGTGCCAGTCTTCTGTTTAATCGCAGTTCTTCGTCACAAAAAAAGTGCCTTTTTTCCAGGGTGGAAAAATCAAGAAAACCAAGATCAATCGATTTCTTGATCTTATAGGCGTACCTTCCGGCCAGAATCACCCAGGAAATATGCGTCTCGATCAGGTCGCATTTTTCGACAGGCGGATCATAAAGCTTTGGGTCGAGCAACGACTTGATCAAAGAATCAGGCTGTAGAGTGTCTCTATTCATGACAAACTCGTAAAAACCTTTAACAAAAATGGATGGCTAAGTAGATAAGCGCAGACTTCGAAAAACTTCAGCTTCGAGGCGCGCAAATTTCCAACCTGTCCCGGTGTCCTTTCCTGTCAACCATAACCTGCAGATAGGAGTAAGCATTGATACCGAAATTTTCCAGTGCGCGAGACAATCGCTTCTTGCAATTTTGTAAGAAGTCAGATAGTTATTATCAACCACTATGCAGGGAGAATCCCTCTGACCTCACTCTTTAAAACCAGGAAGTTGCTCTTGGCATTACCGGATTATCTGTACTAATCCTTAAAAAATTGCCACTCTTCCCCCTGTTTCTTTTGCGTTGTAATAAGAGTCGGAAATTGAAATTATTTATCTCAGGTTCTAAACAATAATGCACGGATAATCATGGAGGAAAACTGATGAAAAAGATTTTGATTGTATTGCTTGGATTGATGTTACTGAGTTCCTATGGCTGCAGCAACGACGAGGCAAAAAAGTCTGCTGAAAAAAACGAGCAAACCACAACTTCGACCATGGACACCGTAAGTGAGATTAAGGAACAGGCTGCTGAAATGGGTACTGAAGCGGCTGAAGCCACCAATGAAACTGTTGCGGCGATCAAAGAAAAAACTGAGGAGATGGCCGATAAAGCAGCGAAAGCGGCCAAGAAGAAGCCGGTGCTGGAAGGCTGTTAACTCCTACTCGGCCCGGATTGCCTCAACCGGATTGAGGCCCGCTGCGTGGCGGGCCGGGAGAACACCGGCCAACAGGCCGATTACTGCCGCCATAATCTCGGCGTAGACGGCATAGAGCCATGGCGTATGGGTCGGCAGGGCCGGAACGAATTCCCCCAACAGCCAGGCAATGCCGGTACCGATGAAAAGCCCGAAAAGGCCGCCGATGCCGGCCAATACCACCGCTTCACCGATGAAGAGCAGGAGGATCTGACGACGGTCTGCGCCGATTGCCCGGAGCAGACCGATTTCCGGAGTTCTTTCATTAACGGCGATGGTCATAATGGTGACGATTCCCACCCCGCCGACCAGAAGGGAGATCGCGCCCAGCCCCCCGACCGCCAGGGTAAGAACACCCAGCACCGACCCGAGGACCTTGAGCATCTCCTCCTGGGTGGTGATGGTGAAATCTTCTGTGCCATGGATGCTTGTCAGGAGTTTTTTTGCCCGATCGGCGATGGTCTTCGACTGCAAGCCGCTCTGATAGAGCAAATCTATTTCCATCAGGCTTTGCTGATTAAAAAGGCTCATCGCCCGTACGGTCGGGATATACACCGCATCATCCAGATCAAAACCGAGCATCTGACCTTTTGATTCCATCACCCCCACCACCCGGTACCGCTCGCCGGCTACCCTGACGATCTGCCCCAGGGGGTTGGTATCGCGAAAAAGTTCGTTCTTTACCCTGCTGCCGAGAACCAGAAACGATCTGGCGGCACTGCTGTCATCCGCCGGCAGAAAACGTCCCTGATTCACTTTAATCTGCCAGACCTCCGAGGCCCACGGGCCAACCCCGAGAATGGTAGTCCGCCGGCTGCGTTTGGCAAATTCCACCGGTCCATTGCCCTGAATAACCGGCACTGTCTTGATAACACCGGGAATCCGCCCGAGCGCCTCTTCGTCGGCAATACTCAGCGGCCGGATGTTATTGATTATTGCACCCGAAGTGCCAAGGGTGGTTGACCTGCCGGGATTGATACCGATCAGATTGGTTCCGAACTGGGTAAATTCGGCAATGGCAAACTTTTCTATGCCCTCGCCGATCGAAGTCAGCAGGACCACCGAGGCGATGCCGACGGCGATACCGAGAATCGTCAGAAAGCTGCGCAGGCGCTGATCGATGAGGGAGTTGAAGGAGAGCTTGACGAGATCGAGCAGCAACATGGCGGGTCACCTTCGGGACAGCGATAATACCGGATCGAGCCGGGCTGCCCTCATGGCCGGCAGGACCCCGAAGGCAAGACCGGTGGCAAGCGATATTCCAACCGCTGCCCAGAGTGACCAGAGAGGGATATCAAGGGGAAAATCGGGAAAGATCCGCTCAATGATCCCGGTCCCGGCAACAGACAGCAGCAGCCCGAGAGTAGCACCGATAATCGACAGGAAAGCCGACTCGGCCAGAAACAGGGTAATGATTTGCCGGCTCGGGGCACCGATGGCCTTTAACAGCCCAACCTCGGTACGCCGCTGGGAAACAGCGATCAGCATGACATTCATGATCAGGATTCCGGCCACGGCGATACTGATGGCGCCGATGCCGGTCACCGTCAGGGTCAGGGCGTTAAAGATCCGGTCAAAGGTAGCAAGTACCGCATCCTGGGTGATGACGGTGACATCGTCCTCTCCGTCATGCCGCTCGCGAATGATTTTTAGGATAGTCTCCTTGGCCCGGGGAAGCACATCCCGATCCACGGCTTCAATCATGATCCTGAACAGGGAGGCGCTGTTGAACAGGGCCTGGGCCGAGGCAACGGGGATAACCACAATATCACCCATATCCAGACCGACGGACTGGCCTTTTTGGGCCAGCACACCAATAACCTGAAAACGCCTGTCGCCGATGCGCACCGCTTCCCCGAGAGCCGAATCGTTGCCGAAGAGTTCCTCCTTGATCTTATAACCAAGAACACAGACGGAGGCGGCACGCGACGGGTCACCTTCGGGAAGAAAACGGCCGCCGGCCATGGACATCTGCCTGATATGGTAAAGATGCGGCGTGGAGCCGAGGATCGTCACCTCACGTTCCAGTCTTCCCCTGGAGACCGGGGCGGCGCCCAGGGCAATCGGCGCCACGTAGCGAATATTGGCGGAACGGAGCAACGACAGGGCATCCTCCACGGTCAGATCTCTTGGCGTGATGCCCAGAAGCGGCGGCGGTCCGCCCACCGTCTCGGAGCGACCCGGCAGAACGATAAGGAGATTGGTGCCCAGGGAAGAGAACTGGCTGACAACATAGTTCCGGGCCCCATCACCGAGCGTCGAGAGGGTTACCACCGAGCCGGCACCGATGGCCATAGCCAGGAGCATCAGCAAGGTCCTCGTGGGATAACCGGTCGAGGCAAGATAGGCAAAACGAATGATATCAGGTAGCTTCATACATTCAACCCTTTTCAGCAGTCCGACTCTATCCGCCCGTCGACCATCTTGATCTGCCGCCTGGCCCGCTGACCGAGTTCGGGGTCGTGGGTTACCATGATCAAGGTTATCTTCTGCCGGTTGAGATTTTCCAGGATATCGATCACCTCACTGCCCGAGACCCGGTCCAGATTGCCGGTCGGCTCGTCGGCCAACAGAATATGGGGCTGCATGATGGTCGCCCGGGCAATGGCCACCCGCTGCCGCTGCCCGCCGGAGAGTTCCTCCGGCCGATGCCGGGCACGATTGGCAAGACCAAAGGCTTCGATCGCCTCCCCCACCCGTTTCTTTCTCTCCGAGGCGGCCATCCCTGCCAGGACCATGGGCAGTTCAATATTCTCTGTTGCCGTCATCCGCGGCACCAGATGAAAGAACTGGAAAATAAAACCTATCTTATGCCGGCGCAGCGCTGCCTGCTGCCGGTCGTTCAGGACGGTCATATCCTCGCCTTCGAGAAGATATTTCCCGCTGTCCGCACGGTCGAGCAGACCGATCATATTGAGCAGAGTCGATTTCCCGGAACCGGACGGCCCCATGATGGTGACATAATCTCCGGTCTCGATCTCCAGATCAACCTGCCGCAGGGCATGCACCTGCTCGTCACCGACAGTGAAGACCCTGCTGATTCTTCTCAGGCTGATCATGGTGAATCCTTGGCCACAACAGCCGAAACGCCGTCTTTTAACCCCGGTTTATCCACATTGATCACCACCAGTTCGTCCGCCACGAGTCCGGAGCGAACTTCGGCAAAGGCCCAGTTGGCAAGCCCAATAGTAATCTTCTTTTCATGGACCTTCTGGTCACTTGTATTAAAAACAAAGACCTTCCTGCCATCAACAATCGCTTCGGCGGGAATTTTCAGGGTGTCGTCGCGGGTTGCGATGATAATCTCCACATCGGCACTGTAGCCGGCGAGAAGATCCTGAAAATCATCTTCATTGACGAATGCGGTTTCGATATCGATGGTTCTCGCCTGTTTTTCCACATCGAGGACATAGGGGGAAATGCGGCGTACCTTGCCGGCAAAGCTCTTCTCCCTAAAGGCATCCAGACTGATCCTGGTGTCCATGCCCACCCGAACCTCGGCGGCGTCCACCTCGTCAATGGGCGCCGAGACGTAATAGCAATTATTTTCAATGAGATCGATGGCTGGCGGGGTCTGAATACCAATTGGTGAAGGGGTAACAAACTCGTTCAACTCGCCCTCGATTTTAGCAACGACACCATCAAAAGGAGCAACCAGACGGGTACGGGAGAGGTTTGCCCTGGCAACATTGACCCGGGCCAGGGCCATCTCCACCGACGCCTGTTGGGCGGAACATTGGGCCTGAAGCGATTTGGCCTGGGTAATATCCCGATCAGCCCGTTCAGCGGAATCAACCTGACTATGAAAGAGTTGTTTCGACCTTTTCGCCTGTCGACTTGCCTGCTCAGCCAACAGGCAGGCAGCGTTAGCCTGCGCTTTGGCCGCGTCGACCTCACGCTCAGCCAGGGAGAGCTGGGCCTTTAAGTCGTCGTTCCAGATCTCCAGCAGCAGGGCACCGGCCTTGACCTGATCGCCTTCGTGCACCGGCAGCTTGGCGATTTGCCCCCCAACACTTGGGGAGAGTTTGGCCCTGCGGCAGGCCTTGACCGTCCCGGCCCGGGTATTGGCGACCGTTTTTTCAATCAGTCCCCGAACAACCGGTTTGACCACTATCTCTATGGGTTTGGGACGGGTCTTCTGCCAGATAAGAACAGCAATTCCCGCGACAACAAGCAGGGCTAATAGCCAACGAATGGGCCTGCGCATTACAGCTCTCCTTTAGAAATTGATACTGCCTTGAAGCTGTCTGACGTTTATCTATTGCTCTTTTCCTGGCGGTGATCCGTCTGGTATGTACAGCAGGCTATCCTCTTTTGGCGTGCGAGTCCTTGGCATGTGCTTTAAGTACGTTGAGTTCATATTTCGGCAAAACGCAGGGATGCTGCCAAGCCTGAAAATCATATGGCCTTGGTATGTATACCAAAATGTTCATATTATGGCTACCTGTCAATCAAGGAGCCATTAACTCCTCCTCCCCTTTACCTTCTCTGTTATCTGCTTTACCAGTACAGTTGTACAACCAAGATAACCTCTATATACGGGAGCGACTACAATGCCAGATCTCAAACAGCGCATTCTGGATATTCTGCACAAGCCACAACTGGCAGCTTTAGCAACGGTAACAGAAAAAAACAACCCCTGGGTTCGCTATGTCGTTACGGTTGGTGACGGCGACCTGGTGATCCGCTGCGCCACCTTTGGCACATCGCGTAAGGTCAGCCAGATCGAACACAATCCTAATGTCCATCTGACCTGCGGCGTCACCAGCCTCCAGGAAATGCAGCCATATCTGCAGATCCAGGGACAGGCCAGGGTAACAAAAGATAACGATGAACGCCATAATTTCTGGAATGATCTGCTCGCACCGATCTTCTCCGGCCCGGATGACCCGAATTACACAGTACTTATCATCCAGCCATATCGGATAGAGTATTGCACTCCTGGCGTCTACGACGCTGAGGTGTGGACAAAATAACCACGGTGAGAGCCCAAATTCCGCATCTCCATCCGCCAGGTAAAAAAACGAAGCTCGGGCCATGACTCTGAAAGTTTACCAGCTTGACATTAAATAGAATATTGGAAGGGACAATGGATGTGCAGGAAAGGCTGGACATACTAAGAGATATCTATGAAAACCAGATGCCTTTTCACCCCCTGCTCGGTATTCGGGTAGACAGCCTGACGCTGACCGATATAACGGTCAGAATTGACATGCGCGAGGAACTGATCGGAAATTTTTTCCGGCGAATTTTACACGGCGGCGTCATTTCGTCGGTTCTGGATCTGACCGGCAGCCTCATTGCCTTTGTCGAACTCATGAAACACCTGGAACATCTACCGGATGACGAATTCAAAAAGCGCCTAGCCCGGGTTGGAACCATTGACCTGAGAGTTGACTTTCTGAGAATGGGGGAAGGTGAATTTTTTACCGCATCCGGCTCCGTTCTGCGAAAAGGCAACAAGGTGGCGGTAATCCGCACCGAGTTATGCAATGACCAGCGCCTGCTTATCGCCGCGGGAACTGGAACCTATCTTGTCGGCTAAGCCGGCAGATTCGCGGCAACTGCCAGATGCGGCAGCCGGGTTTTCCGGCCCGACAAGAAGGATGAACCGGACAATAGCAATTATCTAAAAGGCACCTCCTTCAGTATGTCAGTGGATTTCTCCTCTGCTATACTGAAAAGAAAGCGACCAAACTTTCAAGAGGAGGTGCCAAATGCAGCTATACGCCGAAATATCAATGCCAGTGTCCTGGTATTTTTCGGTGGCGGGCCGATAAGCAGCGGGGGGACTAACATCGCTGCCGTCGCAGCTGTAGTGGGCCGGAATAGACTCGCCATGTTTGAAGGCCGTACTTGCAAAGCTCAAATTTTCCATCGCTGCTACCTCCTTGTCAACTGAGATTGCCGTAAAAATCATGCTTATTGTCAATATCAGCATCGACACCAGCAAGTGATTGATCGGCATGCCTGTTCTCACCTCAATCATAAAAAAACGATACATGGCGATTTATCTTCCGTTAACAATCCCTAGCGGGGCAGACCGGTTGGTACTGCCGATATTCCGGTATAATAGTGGCCGCAGCTTGCTTAATTCCCCAGGGAAATTGCCATCTCGTGCAGTTCCAGCATCTTGATAGTGCCGATCCGCTCCTGGGATGTATTGAGGATTTCCTTTGCCCAGGGAAGATCTTCATCGAACTTGAGCCCATAGATAAGCATGAAATTAAAATAACGATAGATATCAGCCCGCTCTGTCATCCCATACCCCTGTGACTTTGAGATCGCCTGCCTGGCAATGGCGTCGATATCCCCATCGGACAGTTGATTGGTCTCCTCGGAAAAATCATCCCTGGCATATTGGACCAATTCTCTTATAAAACGCTCCTCCTGGGCCTTGCCCATGGCAAGGAGCTGCTCTTTACGAATCACTAACATAATTTTTCCCCGATGATTATTGAATAGTTTATGAACCTATAGCAAAACATCCGAAACGATCACAACTACAGGCTATCGGGTGATGATCCATCTCCCGTTCTGCTTGCGCAGGATGAGATCATATCCAATTGAACCTCCGTCGACAAAGTTCAATCCAATCAGTGGGTCGTCACTATTCTGTTTTAATCTTGCCAGCTTATCATTGTCGTAGACTTGGGATACGGTATTGTCAGAGGTTATTGGAAAGAGCTCGCATTCCGGATTGTTTGCCGATTCGCGCAGAGATTTAGCCAGCATCCTGGCTGTTGTTCCGGGTTGCCGATAAAAAGCCGCATCATATTCTCTGTTTCGTTCCTCGAACAAAGGAAGAATTGGGGTAATATCCTTCGACTTCAATGCATGCCAGATGGCCTGATAAATTGGTAGCATCTCACGTATTAATTTCTGATCCAGATTATCGTCAATTGCTCCATTTATATCTATACCTTTAATATCTGTGATATCATCACTGTCCAAAAAGGCCCATCGTGGTAGTCCGATCGCCGGTAGGGTGATTTTTCTGGAAACAACATCCCCTAATTTCTTAAAATCTGTGATTTCAACATCGCCGATAGCGATATCACCATCCTGATCCGTAATGAAGTCATTCCTGGAATTCAACCTATCCTTGTCTGAATTCCCCTCAATCCCCCTTCCGATAGCGGCTTTTGCCCCAGAGAACTCCAGGGTGGCTAGAGAGAAATTTTTATCGGGGTCTGAGCCGGACGGCCTGACGCGAAGTGTCATCTTTACATACATGTTTTCAAGATATTTCTTATTCTTCTTATCGTTTGCGATCAACAAAAGAGTTAGTTCATTTTCGCCAGCCTTGATCAGATGATTTACCGGTAGTTCGATCTCTGTCGGCTGCCCTCTTTCGATAGAGACCAGCTGACGATTGAATCCAATATGAGCATAGGTATCTACTGCTTTCAAATAGATTGAAAAATAAGGCTTTTCAAGCAACACGTTTTTCCCTCCTTGGGCGTTGGAAACAATAGGTAGCAAGAATATCAAGCAATTACATAAAATTATCAACACATTTGACATAATTCTCTCTCCTGCTATTTGGGGGCGATGTCTGGGGATTGGTCATTTCTTCTGCTCCTCTGGATACATCCATGGTTGCAGTAGATCGCCACCTTTAACAATTTTTTCTTTTTTTTCATTTATATCGTAATCCGTGCTTGTATCTGCCGACCTGCCTCCCTTCTTTTTTTATCGAATTTCTTAGTTTTCAGAGAGTCACCATTGTTCACCAATCCTCCTTGTTCTACCACATTGAATCCCCCCAACGCACTTTTCTCATTGCTGACGATATCAGTCAGGTCTAAAGAGTAATTGAATCCTGCTCATACGGACAGTATCCAAATGACTTTAAAATTTTGCAATTTATGCGAAAAACCTTGCGTTCCATCATCGCGCAATTATTCATCAGTGCCTCCTCCAGATGTTCACAGGTAGGCAGTTCAGCTGTATCACAGGCATGCTGTACCGCCTGGTCGTGAGCATATTGAGTGCTGATTCAGTGACCAATATTCTTTGTAAGAATTTTGTCAGTTGCAATTTGTAATTTTACAGTGTTTATATTCCGGTGATACCTGACAGGCAAATAAATTCTCCGGGTAATCGAATAATAACAACCTCATAGATGGTCAGCCAGGCATTTCAGGCTGTTTTTGCATATGTATAGTTCTTGACAATCCAATATCAGTTTATTCAAATCAGGAAGGCCGTTTAACACCTCCATTCATCATCGACCTCCGGAGGGAGTTTGCCAAAAAACTTCTATAATTCAATGACTAACAAGGTCAAACATATGCAAAGGAGAGTTGCAATGATCAATCTTGGAAAAACATTTATGGCATGTTGCCTTCTGGTTATACTGGTGGTGTATCCGCTTTCCGCTTTTGCTGCGACGGCGCAGGAGTCACCAAACAAAGGGAAACCCAGCGCAGAGGCCATGGGAGTCGACCTGCTGCTCGCACGCCCGATAGGCCTTGTGGCCACGGTTGGCGGGACAGTGCTTTTTCTCGTATCCTTGCCTTTTTCGGCACTAGGAGGCAATACCGACGAGGCCTGGAACAAGCTGGTAGCGGATCCCTCGGCATTTACATTCCATCGCCCGCTCGGCGTTTACGAAGAGTAGTCCCGGCCTGCAGGTAAGGAACCAATCGTTTAAGCCACTGTTCGTTAGACTAGATCGATGCTGGATAGTGTTTTGCTTTCAAACCCAGTTACATTATTACATCGTTTGTGTGTTATCGTCGTGCAAGGAGGAAAGTTAAATGCATCCTTCACCATATCAATGGGGCTCGTTAACCCTACTTATCTGGATGGCGTTATTTGTCGGTCTAATCGACAATAGTTGGATTTCAGCTGCTCAGGCGGCAACAAAGCCAACATCAATCCAGCCTGTCCAGGTAACGTCCCTGCAGAAAGGCAAATATTTTTCCGTCAACAGAATAACGTTCAGCGGAGGAGTCAGTTTTGATGAACATATAATTAACGGCCCACCTTCGCCGCCGCCCGGTTACGATTTTCAACGTTCGGCAACTACCCTGCCCAAACCCGACACGGCAGCCGGTATTAAAACGCTTACCGTCCCGGCCTTTAACTGGGTCTTCGGCTGTTCCTCGGTTTCTGCGGCGATGATCGCCGGATATTATGACAGAAACGGCTACTCAAACATCTATACCGGGCCGACCAACGGCGGGGTCATGCCCTTGAATAACAGCTCCTGGTCCAGTTGGTCAGATGGATACACGACATATCCCAACCTTCCCCTGGCAGCCTCCCATCAGGGAGTTGACGGCAGGGTGGGTAGAGGTTCCATTGACGACTACTGGGTGCAGTATGACAGCCCCGCAAATGACCCATATATTGCCAATGGCTGGGCGCAGCATACCTGGGGCGATGCAATCGGCGACTATATGAAGACCAGTCAATCCGGTTATTCCAATACCGATGGATCGACGAAATTTTACAATTTTACTAAATCTGCAGACCCATTGACCTGTTCTTTTATGGCTGATCCCAGGGTCAATATCAGCAGCCGGGATGGTACCTATGGCAGAAAACTGTTTTACGAGGCCAGAGGGTACACGGTTACCGATTGCTATAATCAATCAACGGATAATATTATTGCGGGGGGTTTTTCATTTGCCCAGTTTAAGGCGGAAATCGACGCCGGCAGACCGGTATTACTCAATCTGGCAGGACATTCTATCGTTGGTGTGGGATATAACGATCTAAACCAAACCGTCTATATTCACGACACATGGGATTATCAGAATCATGTCATGACTTGGGGATCGAGTTATTTAGGCATGCAGCTTCTTTCCGTCAGCATCGTCAACTTGGCGCCGGTGTCTCCCACGATGACGGATCTTACTATAAACGGCCCTTCAACTTTAAATGAGAGGAGTACAGCTCTTTATATCGCCACCGCAAGTTGGAGCGATGGCAGCACAAGTATTGTAACCCCGGACTGGATTGAAGATTCTTCCTATACCACGATGAGTTCAAATGGTGTTTTGACTGCCTCCTCCGTTCCCCATGACCAGACGGTGACAGTCATGGCAAGTTATACGAATGGTGAGGTAACCTTGACAGACACGTACTCGGTCACGGTTCTGAATACCGTACACGATGCAATGCCATGGTTGTGGCTCTTGCTGAAAGATTAAAGGTTTTTAGGTAAACACAGATAACACACAATGCCGCAAACTATCTTAATTATTGTGTTTGCTCTTATCTTTTTTGACCAGAGAGGTGCCTATTCAATGCAGCCCCCTCCTCCACCGTTGGATATTGCGGCATTTAAAGCTCTTATTGCACAGGCAGATCTGATTGTCGTCGGCGAAGTGATACATCGTAATGAATCATCTCCAGACGCCGGACAATTGTCGAAATCGCTTGAGATAACCGTTGACGTGGAAAAGAGTTTAACCAAAAATAATTGTGGCAAGCATATCAGTATCCGGGAATCTTTTCCAGCACCATTGCCGGACAAACCCCTTCCTTTACCAGGCAATATCACAAAAGATACAGCCGGTCCAGCCATTTCGGCGGCAAAAGTTGGCCCGAGTGCTTATCATGGGGTTTATCATCGGGGCGAAAGAATTATACTACTGTTGAGCGACACTGGAAATGCCTGTCAATTCAGACCAATCGGTTCCGGAACCTATGATCGACATCTGGGAGAATTTCTGATAGTTAACGGCAAGATAGAAACGCTCTACTATACATTTGCACCTGATCTGAAGCGATACGCCGATTCTGAAACGTCATTTCTGCAACTGCTCGATTCACTCATTGCTGCAGCAAGGTAGCCGACATCATTCGCGCTGGATTGTTCGATAACCAGACAAAAAACTACAGCGGGACAGGATAACACCGCCCACCAATTGAAAACAATGTTACAGAACAAAGAGCCCGTCTCGCCTGTCGTGGAAACCATGAAAAATGTCGTCAGCCTTTTCGCCACCTGCCTTGGCCTTGTGGTTATCATCATCGGCCTGAAATACGCGATGGATATCTTTCAACTCATTTTCACCATTCTGAACTCGCCTGCACATCTTACTGAACCCATTCATCAGTTGGCAGAGAGTATCGGCGGCAGTGCATTCGATTACAGGACAGCTGAGAGAACAATTCCCTTTGCCAATATCATGGCTCTGACAGTGTACTGCTGCGGTGTTCTCCTGATTGCCTGGCTCACCCTGGCACTGATGCACACCGGCGCGAAAATCGTATCGCTGACCGCAGGCGACAGAAGCGCTGTAAAAAAACTTCTCCAGAGTGCCTTCGGCAGCCGTATGAAACCAAAAGTGACGGCAGAGAGAAGCCCCACTACGACTTCAAGAACTCCCGGCCCCAATCTTAAATCCCACAGCAGAAACACACCGTAACAAATAAACGTCACCTTTCACCAGTTCACTTAAGTAGATTACGAAACCCAGATCTGTAACCGTTCATCCAGGACTCCAGTTTCGTTCAAGCAGGCTTTCGAGATATAGTAGGCTATGCTAGAAAGCCTGATCGGGAGAAAAATAGGGTGCTGGTGAACGGGTACCGCATAAACTTAAGGCTTCACAGGCCCATTTTCAAACTGTTTTAAATCATCGTTAATTTCGTACCAAGGAGCCTTCGAACCAACAAAAATATGAAAATCGGGTTTTTGAGTTGGCACTGAATCTAAGATACCCAAACGAATATTGTGTTTACCGCCAGTGATTTTCCTTGAATACAAACTGGAACCACAGCGTTTACAAAATGCCAGCTCCGTTTCGGCACTTTTCTGATACGTCGTAACGTACTCTTCACCTGAACTAAAGCTGAATTTCGAAGAACTGATACCCCCGACAGAAGAATAGTCTGAGCCCGTAAATTTTCGGCATTCAGAACAATGGCAGTTCCCCATGTATTCAAATTCATCTGGAACTTGAATTTTCACTTTTCCACAAAGGCATGAACCATTCAATATTGTCATTTTCTCTCCTTGGCGTATAAAAGTGATTAAGCGAGACCGCATATCATGTTTTTATTGGGGGGGATATGCGAAAAGACATTTTAATTTATTGAACAGTTTCCTCTCCAAAAATCACCAAACTTCCAATCAGTCTTTCCGGGTAGATAGATATTTTGGCTTTGCTAGATTGGCACTTGGCTCTTTTTTTAGATGAGTTTTTTTTAGTTGAGTTAAGCAAAGAGCCAACCTCTTTTCTTAGGAACGTCAATTTTCTGAAAGTATCACATGTTGTAAAAACCTTCCCCCGAAAGACAATTACGTTACCTGAAATAAAAACAACTGCAAAAACGTTTTAGCTTTTGCAGTTGTTTTTGCTCTATTAGGATTGAATAGAAATATTAATTATTTCCATGAAAATTAGTCGCATACTTTGACGCCCATGCTTTGTCCCTACTGCCGTGACAGCTCAAGCAAGTATATTCCACGGTGACAAAACCCTTGGCGTATGTTGTTTTCTTGCCGTTTTTTTCAACCTCATTAAACATGTTGGCATCCGCAGCCGTATTGATTTTGACAATATGCGTACGTACATCACCGGTGTAGCTGGCAACACTTATTGCCGATTTGCTGGCCTTTGGCATATGACATTCTATACATTCCGTATCCTGCTTGCCGTGTAACGTCTTAGCATAGCTTGCGGCGATGTCCTCATGGCAATCAGCGCAAAGATTCTTTTTGACTAAAATGGCACGCTCATGGGGATTATGACATTGTACACAAGTGATGTCTCCGTGAGCACCTGCCTTTAATTCATTAATCTGCTCATGGTGACGGATAAACCCTCCACTCGCAGGCGGTTCTGGGCCAGTTCCACCTCTTTGGTGACATTTACCACATAAGTCCACGTCAGTGGTTTTCTTGATTGTTTTTTTGACTGGATCACGAAGATGATCCATGCCAGGCCCATGGCATTCCTCACACGTGATTCCATCTTCTGCCCATGTACCGATCATTCCTTCCATGTTATCTTGATGCCCTTCTTCTGAATAGGAAGTCATGTGGCAGGGGCCACACTTGTAGGGTTTCTTTTCTCCTTTATGGTAAAATGACCAGCTCCCATCTTCAATGTTGTATTGAGTCTTTGCCTCAGAGCCATCCTTGGCTGCAGTGATAATGAATCCCTTATTGTCAATATATCGGGCTTTTTTTATTGCTCCTCCAATAACGTATGAGACATCGTCCCAACTGTATCCTGGGGGCAAAGGCAACTTTGCGTATCTCGCTTTTTCAGCTTTGCGAAGTTTCCATGGATGACCTGATGCCTGCCATTTATTGTACTGTTCAGCGTGACAGTCAAAACACTTCTCTGAACCGACATAATCATTTGCCAACGCTGTTGATAAGGGGAAAATCCAGAGACTTAACAGGGTAAACAGTATCAGTTTCGTTTTCATATGGCCCTCCCTTTGATTGGTTTATATTTAACAGGTCATAAATGACTCTGTCGGTTGACTTTATGACCACGGGAGAGAGGTAAAGACTGTGGCTTGGAGTGCTACATGGTAGTAAATGAACTTCAGTGTATCAGATTTGATGATAATTTAAAAGAACAATAATGATAAAAAGACCTCGCCACATTTGAAATGGACCAATCCATTCGCATTATTTTTTTGTTAGGCCAAAATGGGATTCATTAGCCGATCTCATCCAATTAAGATAAATAGGAATTAAATACTACCCCTCTGAGTCTCCGTTTGTCAGGGACCGAATGCCTATCATAAATTTATTCGAAACTTGCCCCAGATTGTTTCATCTCCTACGGCGCAGATTAGTCACAATCTATAGATATCATGGTTAACACTTAGGCAAAAAAGACCTGCCTACCTTGTCAGCGTGGATT